>JAAUYK010019917.1_pt1 | contig 10866 bp, 13 predicted proteins | sample 7278021 | NCBI WGS metagenome assembly JAAUYK01 (sample SAMN14350223, study PRJNA611818) | marine sediment metagenome | isolation source: surface marine sediment (1.8m) | place: French Polynesia: Moorea | collected 2018-08
CTCGCCCGACGGCGAGAACAACAACGGCGGTAAGAAGGCGTCCAAGCCGACTAGCGGCGGTTCTGGAGGAGAGAAAAGGCAGGATCATTCCGAGCATTCCCGCTCTGAGGGAACTTCGTCGGCCGGCGCGTGTGAGAACGTCGAGTCTTCGGCCACGTCGGGCGACGACGACGACTCGGCTGAGGCTTCGGGCGACGATGACGAGGATGAGGGCTACCACACTGGAGAGAGGCGTGAGGGGGATGCGTGTGAGAACATCTTCCAGTACGCCTTGCCCATGAAGAGGCAGCACCAGCCGCCGCCCATCTACTCACACAAGACGTCCACGTTGCTGCCGTCCGGCGAGACGCTGCACATTGTCTGCAGCAACCAGCAGCTGTTCGGCGACCCAGACCTCAAGTCCGCATACCAGAGCTACAAGGCGCACTGGAACCTGCAGGACGGGTGGGCTGCGTTGAAGCAGGACATGCCGAGGAAGTCGTCTCTGAACTCGACCAAGTACGGACAGAACGGCAAGAAGACTGTGGTGCACACTTTCATAGTGGACGTGACGTCCATGTACCACATCTTCCAACACGGCCGGGAAATGCTCGACCTCGCCAGCTACCTGTCCAGGATGACGGCACAGGAGTGGAACAGGAGGAACTCCAAGGCTGGCAAGGACACGAGGCAGAACGTTGAGAGCAGGTGGTGCTTGGACATCAGGGAACCCGACAGATCCAAGGGGTCCACGTACAACACGTATCTCATGCTGATCTCCAGCGCCTGGCACTTCACCCAGGATTCTATGGGCGAGGCTGGGCCGGTGGAGATGGACGAGGAGGGCTCCGAGTGCAGGCTGCAGTTCAAGCTCATGTCCAAGGCGTTCGGAGACACGTGCATGAAGTCTGGAAGTTCTTACATACTTCAGTCTGACCTCCGCACTCTCGTTGAGTCTAAGGAGGTGCACGAGTGGCTGCGCAACGTGAAGCTCAACCCCAACGTGAAGCTGAACAAGAGGTACACCCGCCACGTGAAGGCTCGTATGAGCGACCCCGATCTTTTGGCTGCCCTTGACGAGGACATGCTCAAGGTGGACTACGCAGGCAACAAGGAGGGTCGCGCTAAGAAGCAGCGGCAGTCGGGAGAGAAGCGATCCAGGGGTGACGTCTCCGGGGCTGCTTCCGACTCCGGCTGCTCTGGAGACGGCGACACAATCTTCAGCGCAGCTAAGCCTCCTGGAGTCAAGCGGCAGAAGTCGAAGAAAAAGACTAAGAAGCTGCCCAAGAAGAAGGAAGCGAAGGACGCCGTCGGCGCGCGCAAGTCGGGCTTCGGGCCTGGCGGAGGCGGCGGTGGCATCAGCGGAGGGATCAAAAAGAAAAAGAATAAGATTAAGCAGTTGTAGTTTAACAGTGCACGAAGCACACAATGGCAGGTTGACTTCGCTGATTGCCTCACTAGCCCTCCTCTTAGGAACTCTGCTTTTAATTAGACGCCTCCTCCAGAGTCGACTGTCAAGACGCGAATGCCTGAATGACGAATGATTGAATGACCACCATACGTAGGGTTAACTACGTACGTAGTAACGTGTGAGATTGTACTTGACGCCACTTCCTTGATTTTCAAAATTAGCCCCTTGGTAGGATTTATGGGGTCAAAATAACCGAATCGGAACACATAAATTGAAACATGAAACTTCTGGCATCACAGCACCCCTTGTCTCACCCGACACAAAAACCAAAAAAAATACAAAATACTTAATACCCCTAAAAAAAGCTATGTAGCAAACGTCGATTTATGGCGTCAAAAGTACGTATACAGTATTGTACCGCACACTGACACTAGGGACCAAAAAATATATGAAAATTAGCCGGCGACCACGGTCTATGTACACTTTATTCCAAACGGCTACGTTTCTCCTTTCAGGGTCATGCTACGTTGCTTGTCGGTTTTTCCGGTACTGGAAAAACCTCCCTGGCTGAAAAATTGGCCTCTCTTCATCCGACGTCGGACAAGTTCTCCATTAACGGCGAGGTGGAAGGATGCATGAGAATCGACAGAGACGTGCCCTGGACGTTTCCAGCTAACTCGTTTATAGTCATAGAGGACATTATGAGGGAGGACCCCAACTTCCAGAAGAAGATCTACAGGTTGCTCAACAAGTACAAGAGACATATGAATTGCACAGTCCTCTTGATTAGTCATACTATTCTCAAGTCGGGAATTTACGAATTCGTGCAGAACTGCGACTGTTACACGTTGACTAAGACGAGATCTAACTCCCGCTCCTTCTACGCCCTGGCCTCGCACCTGAACTTGGACAAGAAGAAGGCCGAGACTCTCTGGGAGTCCTTCGTCGAATCTGCAGGGAAATACGGTTATCTAACCATTGACGCAGACAGCCTGGAATCAACGGTGTTCTCGCTCAACATGACTGAAGACGAGGAGAAGAAGGAGAGATTGAAGAAGAGGGCTGGCTCCATTTTGTCCTCACTGTGTGACAGGCCCCAGACCCCCCTCGCGTTCTTCGACTACTTACTGGAGAACTTCGACGTCAACAACATCGCCGAGAAAGACTTGAGCATAAATCTCTACGCAAAAAAGCTCAGAACTGCGCTCCCTGTGTCAGTGGTGGACTTGCTCTTCTACACGTCTTACTCCGAGGCCGGCGACGATATTCCTCCCGAGGCCGTAGCTCTACTCAAGTTGCTCTCGGGTGACTTTGTCATCCCCCACGTCTTCATCCGGAACAAGCACATGAGGATCGCCTTCAGGGACAACAGCGACAGTGACAGCGATGAAGAGCAAGACGATTAGAAAAGTTTGCAGTTAATTGTTTATTGAAAGATACAAATATACTGTAAACGTTTTAGTACTAGTAAAAGGCGGCCTAAAGGCTTGCGGGAATACGAAGAAACTTAATCATATACACTCATTGCAATTTTTTTTGTTTTTTCCTCCACCTCGATCAAAGCGTGGCCTTCCTCGATTTCCCGAACGCGTCCTTCCAGGCCTTGAACTTCAGCTGGTTGTCCAGCTTGCGGCACCTCTTCTGCATGGCGGCCAACATCCCCCGGGCGCGCTTGATGTCGTCGTCTGTTCCAGTCCCCTTCGAGCTGTATTTGGCGACCTCGACGTCGAAGTCGTCCGTCTCGCCCACGTCGGTGTCGGCCTCCGGGTTGAAGGGATGCTGCTGGAGTCTGTCTTCGTTGTTGACGTCGCGAGGTCTGGCGCCTGTGTGAGCAGTCCTCTGCCTGACAGACGGCGCTGGAGCTGACGGTAGAGCGGCTGCCCCATCACCCCCGCGGCGGCTGTCGCATGTGATGTTGATGTTCGTGTGAGACTCTCGCCCCGCCGATGAGGATCTGGTCTGTGTGGTTGATGTTGGCAGCAGCAGGGACTCCTCGAGCAGGCGATTGCGTTTGATGATGTAGTGTAGGCTGATGAAGATTAGAACGAGGAAGAGAAGCAAGCAGACGCCTCCGGCTACAGACAGACCCGTCAACCAGTCGAAGAACAGCACCTGGTACTCCATGATGTAGTCCACGTTGGATATGTCCTTGTTGCCGACATCACGGAGAAGCGCCGCCGTCATGGATTCTGCAAGTAGTAGTAACGTTAAAAGTCTTCGTTAGCAACGTGAGAATCATTATCCATTAGCTACAACCAACTTACTTGAAGATCTGTCCAAGAAGTCGTTGTGGTGTATCATCTTGGCCGCGTCTATGATCCTGCCGTCGAAGAGAGGTTTCAGAGCTTTTGTGACGTTCATTACGTCAAGGGAGACGAAGCGAGCAGGCATCATGGAGATTCGTCTCGTGAGATTCAAGAGTTCCCCGTCCAAAGTCAACTTGTGCGTCTCCACCGTGCAGCCAGACTTCAGTCGAATGGCGTAAACCTTCCCCCCCTCCACTGACACGGACACCTTCTTGCCGTCGGAGCACGTCTCGTTGAGCGTCGTGTTTGTCATGGTGAGCATCGCAAAGACGCCCTGGTTGATGGAGTCCATAGCGTAGTCGCCGACAAAGTATCTGAAAGTAGTGCGCGTAAAAAATCATAAGCCATTTTTAAATAGCTACGTGTGTATCAAGCGTATGATTGAATCTCACCGAAATGGGCAGTTGTGCGCGATGACGTCCGCGTTGTTCAGGTACAAAGCGAGCGTGCAGGCCTGCTCGTTCGTGTTCACGCCCAACCCGAGCTTGCTCTTGTCACGCGGTAGCTGGTCCACCAGGTGTTTCATGTACGACTTCTTCAGCACCGGGATCCTCGTCGTGTCGCAAAAGGAGATGACGCCGTGTCTATCGCAGGATGCGAATTCCTTCTCTGAAAGATATCTGATTCCTTCATGCCTCTTGTCGAAGAACACGATCTTCTCTTCCATGTCCAACTGCAGGCTGATGGAGTCTGACACAGGAATAGGCAACCGAGACCTCTGCTGAGCCTTGACCAGTGTGTCCTCCTTGGCGTACGGGATCCTCAACCTCACGAACTTCTCGCCGTTCTCCTGCACGACCAAGCTCACGTAGAGGTCCTTGAGGTCGGCGTTGAGCTTGGATGCCAGTCTGAAGCCCCGGTCCTCGATGTCCCTGGTGACGTTGCGCATTGTGTCGTGGAACACCTTGTGCTCCATGAGACACTGCGCCAGCTTCCCCTCTCTAGCCTTGATGGTCATGCTGTTGAAGCAGTGCCCCATGTCGATCGTCGTCCTCATCAGCGTCTGCACGAGGTCCCTCTTGTTGTCGATGTTGTTGCCCACGCCCTGAAAGGAATTGCTCACGTTAAGACTATTCACACTTTCACGAAATAAAATCTCACATCTAGACCGTTGAGTACAGCCATGGCGTCCATGGCCATCATGTGGAGGCTGAATGCCGAGTGCACGCCAGTCCTCAACTTCTTAGTGTGTCTGTTAAGAAAAGTAAATTACAAGATAATTTGGTGTAGTAATTTAACTGTAAGATGCATGCCTACCTCATGTACTTCTTCATCTTCTTGCTGACGTTGACCACCTTCCGCTTCAGGTCGTGCACGGTGTACTCCAACTCGGCGATTTTGTTCCGGTTGTTGACTGCCATGCTGGTGCCAACCGCGCCCGTTACAGTACCCGTTAGTCCCAAAACCAAACTAGTCCCGATGACGGCTGCGGTGACTGGCTCTATCGCCCTCTTACCCCTGGTCTGGTCATCGTAGATGTCGCGGCCGCCAACCTCGCACCTGAAAAGTATGGTATTCGTCAACTCACTAACTTAAGAAGTAACCATACGAGAGACTACTCACCCGTATTTTCCGCAAAGATAGTTGTCGGTCTCGCAGTCGAACTGGTCAGTGGGGACGCAGACGGGGGTCATCCTAGACGAAGCGAAGATGTCGTCCTGCAGGTACTGCGCGCCGACAGAGGACAGAGTCTTGCCTGGATTGGAGGTGAAGGAGGACTCGGAAATCTTCATAGCATCTCGAAGCTCTTTCAACAGTTTGGACCTCTCCAAACTCTTCACCATCTGCACTGACATGGATCCGGCTTCGTCAGGTAGACCCGTGTACCCCACGTCGTGCAGCTGCGACACCGCGTGGTGCACGTCCTTGACCATGGCGTGGTACAAATCGTGGGGCACGGAAAAGTACACGTCGTAGTAGCTGGTGCATAAGACGAGTTGTTTAGCTCCTCATAGCAAAAAAGTAGTCCCATCTCTACTTACTAGAATTCCGTCGTTACGATTCCCACCGTCTTCCACGCAGTCTCGTATCCGGCGGTCACGTCGAGAGCCTCGACGCTGATCAGCAGGTTGGACGTCACCAGGTAGAAGACGAAGAGGTGGCCGAACGCGTTGAAGAACTTCATCCCGTCAAGGTTCGGGTTCGATTGGACCGAAACGTACTGCTAACCCAGATTATATACGCGCAGTACACTCGCCGTCGGCGGCCGCTGTCAGCATACGAGTCGGGACGGAGTGGTAGGTACTCCTTATCACAGATGAGTGCCGTCGCCGCCACACACGCCATGAGCTGCTGCCGGGTTGCGATATCGCCTGGCTAAATGGCCTCGTTTTAATATGAGCAAAAAATAATTGTAAGAGCAAAGCAAGCCATGGTTTAAATCAGTACTTCGTCATGGACTGTGAGAACGAGATCGTAGTAGTAGGTTGGGAGTACGGAGGACTCGCGATCACGCCGAGAGACTTGAACTCGGACTGCTTCAATCAATGCAGCGCGCTGGGGAAGAAAGAATCATACTCACAGAAAACCCGCGAAGGATGCGGCATAGTGTATAAAACTCAGTCTTTTTGTACGTACATGTACAAGTGTATATCATGCCGCATAGTGAGAAAAAAATAGGAAAAAAACTTAAGGGTTGAAAGGGACACATAACCTAATTGTCTGCCGTGTACGTAATTTTAAAGGTTTGCGCGAAAAGTTGTATGCTACATCGAAAATAGATTAATCACGCCGACGGCAAAACGTAAGTGTAATAACCTCGAAAGTCTGTTCTATTTTATATACATGGTCTAAATCTAGCATACTACATTAAGAAAAGGATTCTCACATGAACTTCATACCTAACTGGTTGAGAGAGGTGCTCCTACAAAACCTGGTGGTGATTTTTTAGGGGCGTGGTCGCTGCTGTCAGTCATACTGCAGTGAGATGGCAAAGGGAAAATCACACCTCTACGTCAAAGGATGCCGCTTGTACAACCGAAAATAATGGCAAAGTATTTGACTGTCTCAAATACCGAGTTTTTTCGTAAGTTAATTAAACCAATTAACATGCATCCCGCGGGACATTATATTTCGCTAACGAATCCCCCTGGAAGTAACGAGCAGTCAGTATAACTTCTAAGACATAACGAACAACATGTACCACTTCATCAAGATCTGTCTCGTCGTAACACTCGTCTTCATTGACCACTCGGCTGCTTGCAATAGTACTCCGCCGAGGAAACCCACTCGAAGCGAGGCTGCCAAGGAGGTCTACAATGAGATCATGAAATTTATGGAAAACGTAAGAAGTTCTTAATATCATTTATTACTGAACGCAAAAATTCCAATTAGACTTTTGTCACGTGTGTAAAGGATGACTACGAAGGACTCGACGCCTACCTGGACGAGAACTTCACGGCGTACTACCCGGAAGTGATGGAGAAGATTAAGGAGGAGAGTGAAGGACCAAGCAACCCCCGCTGGACCAAACTGGCGACGGAGTTAAGAAAAAGAGAGAGTTTCGACGTTAAGAAAATGCACGTTGCGTTGAGAAGAGGAATACTACAGGTTGCCCAGGCCGGGAAGTAAGTAGGGAATTTATTTATGACGCGTAACATGTAATACGTAATACTATAATTATGTACCATATTCTTTCAGACAGCTTGTGGACGCTATTGATAACATGGAGGGAGAGGGTCTGTGGGAGAAGAGCCAGAGGATTAAGGGCTCGAAGAGGGTGAGGGAGGGCATCAGAGGCTTCAAACCGATCACCGAAGAGGAGCTGGCTCAGTGGGAAGACGTAGACGTCGACGACGACTACTTCGACTACGACGAAGAAGACTACGACTACTACGAGGACGACGAGGAGGAGGAGAATGATGAGACGGCCGACAAGAACGGCCTTCAGCTGACAGAGGAGGATCTCAACGACGATGATTTGGACTAGAGTGGTATGTCTACGTGCTGTAAAGGATCTGCCGGCATAAGAGGCTGTTGTCCAGGTAAATTTGCCGCAGGTTCTACACCGCCAGGGGCAGCCTCCGCATCGTTGTTGCCACCTTCTCCGTGTCGAACGTTCATAGCCAACAGATTGACCCCCTCGCCAACGCCTCCCGCGCCGGCTACTTCGTCGCTCGCGTCACTCCTCCTGTAATATTTGGCAAATAGTAGTAGTACTTTGTATGTGTAAACTGTAGGACATTAATTACCTTTTCGGCATGCAGCAGGGTCTCCTAGTTCGATGCAGCGCCAGTACGCACACGAATACTAAGGACACTGTAAATAAAGCTATGGATCCCACGGAAGGCGTCACATTCATGCCAAAGTGGTCGTCGTTAAGGAGGTCATTGGACCCCTCCTTCTTCAGGTGACCGACCTCGACCTCAACGGACGAATGAGGGTTGTCCTCAGTCGTAGTACGGCAAGGGGACGTCGAAGTAGTTGCTGAAGTAGAAGTTAAGGTAGAGGGAGAGGTCTCCGTAGCCGTAGTCGCCGAGCGTTTTGTCGAACTCTCCTTGGCAGCCTTGGCAAACCTTCTCCTTCGCACCACCTCGCGATATAGGTCTCCGTATTTGCTTAGCTAGAAAAATTGCCAAAACAACTTACTTTATACCAAGTGCGCGTAGTAGTACCTACCACGTAGGTGGAGCAAACAGTCTCGTCCACGTAGGGCATGTAAGCATGAGCGCCTTTGTACTCGAAACAAGAGGGAGGTGTGCAAGCGTTGTCTTCGTAAGTAACCTTATTCATTGCACGTAGGACATCTTCAACTGACGGTTTATAATCCGTTTGAGTAACGATTGCGCAGATGAACGCGAGCTCGAACTGCATGACTAAAGGTAAGTCTTCTGATTTGAAATGGCGTTCCGGCCTAATCCTCGCGTGTCGTCTTTCTGCGCGAGACTAAAGAGCTACCCGCGACGGGGCAGTATCGGTTCGAAGGCCGCGTTGCGCAGACCTTCTACAGAGCATGGATTACCTAAGGTGAGTGATCTGGCAGAAGGATCGTTACGTATGTAAAAAACGCAGTCGTTTATTCGCAGGTCTATTCAAGCCTCCATACGACAGAGGCGTTTTGTGTACTCTCACGTAAACGAAACTAGGAGACGAGATACAGATCAGCGTAAAAGCGTAAACGGTAGACGCGAAAAAAAGTGAAAAGTAAAAGCTGTTACATTTTCCAGCCTCCTGTCAGTGTACGTCGACCGACCCGCACAAGCCCTGGACTTCAATGAACGATGATAACAGCAGATTTCTAGCTTGCGTCATTACACGCATTCCCACGATACGGGATTACGTACAGAGAACGCAAGGTGTTTCAGACATGAAACGTTTTCTAGGACGAACTGAATGGCCCTCAGACCTGGGTCTGCCCCTAGCCTTCGTCAAAGGAGAAGTCTGCGGACAAGTCCTGCGCGACCGCAGCGAATTGCCCGAGCTCTTCGGATTCATGGAATTCGAAATCTTCTACACTTTTCTCAACCACTTAGCAATGGCCCGTAACAAGTGTGCAATGGAGGGAAGAGTCCTAAAACACAGCGACATACTAACGTACGAAGAGTTCAAGCACAGTTTCTACAACACAAAGAACCCATCCGACCTCGGCATCGAAAAGAAATAAAGATAGCTGCAAAAAGTTTAGGTCACGATCCTGTATTTTTACGGCGTTACTTAACAGGCCTGCACGCCGACGCTTGGGTACTACTGTAGAAGCTCAGCAGTCGTGGCTTAGACCCAGGCCACAAGCCATCTCCTTCAGAAGACCTTCCATCTCGACGGCGAAAGCGATGTTTGCAGCCCTTGTACAGTTTGGTCTCCCCTGGTAAGCGTCCGCCTCGTTGTCCTGTAATTGAGGAAAAAAGTAAGTGAGTGTGAACTAAACAAACGATAACCTCCGTGTAAAACTTACATCAACGTAAGGAGTGTAGCAGACGGGAACCATGCTCGAGAGCTCGTCGATCCTGGCCGCGGTCAACACGAACTTCTTTCCCAGGTCAGTGACGAAAGTTCTGCTCCCGTCAGCATTCTGGACGAACGTGACTTTGTGGCGGGGTGGCCTGCGGAACTTCGACTGCGCAATCGGGTACGACTCGTTGTCGCCGACGGACCTGCGGAACTTGGACTGCGGAATCGGGTACGACTCGTTGCCGCCGACGGACCTGCGAAACTTCATCGGGGCGAAGCTGGGAGGCGACTTGAACACGCCCAAGATGGCCAGGAAGATGATGATCGCAATGAACAAGACGAAGATCATGCAGGCGAACTCCAGAACCTTACAAAACGTCGGACTGGCTTTGTTCACCAGCGCAGCCCCGCATCCAGAGAAAGCGGTGTTTCGTGCAGGTTCCCTCTCAGTTGTCGTCGGAGGGTGTACTTCAGACTCCTGAGATTGCCCTTGATGGACTGGGAGGAGATGTGGAACCGCCTGTCCCTGATGTTGTACGTAATCATCTGGCTGGGGGTAGTAGTCGTGGGCATACTGAGAATCCCGAGTCCTCGGCGGACGCACCGGATAGTGTACGTCGTTCTCAGACATGTTCTCTTTCGGCAAGCCCGTTGAGATTTAGTTGTAAGAGGAGAAGTGAATGGTGTCTACCACACGAAGAGCAATTCGATACTGGACGAAAGTCTCGCTGGAAGAGGAAAAGAACCCTCCAAACAACAGAAGGCTGTCAGCCCTAGCACTCACGATCCCACTGTCTTATCACACTATTATGAATTTATCAAAAGAAATACCGACTGTCAAACAGAAACACGTTCGTATTCGTGGAAAGGTTGCGCGTAAAAAGATAAATTCTTTGCGACACCAGCCGAAGTATGGTGAATGTCATCGACAGCAGCTAGATATACGTAAATGATTACTGCCAACATTACGCATTAAGTAAATTAATCAAAGTTCACTAAATAGAACTCTGCCAACAATGCTACACACGAAACGTCGTCCTTAATCATTTTGAGGAAAATGAGACACGTCAATGATTAACGACGACGAGCAACCACAAAAAGAAATAAACCCGACAACAGCTATGTAGTAGAGGCAGCTAAGATCAGAAACTTTAACGCGCTTACTTAGCGCGTAATGTCGCCCTTAATTCTTTTGCGTTTTCGAGGATTTTTTGGACCGCGTATGTACTGCAACTTAGAATTCCTTTTCTTACGGCTGCACGCTGTCGTTGTCCATTACCATCA
>JAAUYK010162647.1_pt1 | contig 10866 bp, 10 predicted proteins | sample 7278021 | NCBI WGS metagenome assembly JAAUYK01 (sample SAMN14350223, study PRJNA611818) | marine sediment metagenome | isolation source: surface marine sediment (1.8m) | place: French Polynesia: Moorea | collected 2018-08
GAGATCGAGGTGCTCGAGGTCGAGCGCAAGATCCGCGGCCGCGTGAAGAAGCAGATGGAGCGCTCGCAGAAGGAGTACTACCTCAACGAGCAGATGCGGGCGATCCAGAAGGAGCTGGGCGAGCGCGACGAGTTCAAGAACGAGATCGACGAGCTCGAAGAGCAGCTCCGTGCCAAGCGGATGCCGGAAGAGACGCTCAAGCGGGCGGAGAAGGAAGTCAAGAAGCTGAAGATGATGTCGCCCATGAGCGCCGAGGCGACGGTCGTCCGCAACTACATCGACTGGATCATCTCGCTGCCCTGGGACGAGTACAAGGACGAGAACCACGACATCCTCGACGCCGAGCGCATCCTCGACGAGGACCACTACGGGCTCGAGAAGCCCAAGGAGCGCATCCTCGAGTACCTGGCCGTGCAGGCCCTGGTGGAGCGCATGAAGGGTCCGATCCTGTGCCTGGTGGGGCCGCCGGGTGTCGGCAAGACCTCCCTCGGCAAGTCGATCGCCCGCGCCACCGGGCGCGACTTCGTGCGCGTGAGCCTCGGCGGCGTGCGGGACGAGGCGGAGATCCGCGGCCACCGCCGCACCTACATCGGGGCGCTGCCGGGCAAGGTGATCCAGAGCCTGAAGAAGGCCGGCTCGGGCAATCCGGTGTTCCTGCTGGACGAAGTCGACAAGATGTCGATGGACTTCCGCGGTGATCCGTCCTCGGCGCTGCTCGAGGTCCTCGATCCGGAGCAGAACCACACCTTCAACGATCACTACCTCGACCTGGACTACGACCTGTCCCGGATCATGTTCATCTGCACCGCCAACGTCCTGGCCCAGATTCCGCGGCCCCTCCAGGATCGCATGGAGATCATCCAGATCCCCGGCTACATCGAAGGCGAGAAGCTCGCCATCGCGCGCCAGTACCTGGTGCCCAAGCAGCGCGCCGCCAACGGCCTCGCCGAGGAGCACATCGAGTTCAGCGACGCCGCCATCCTCGAGGTCATCCGCCACTACACGCGCGAGTCCGGGGTGCGGAACCTCGAGCGCGAGATCGCCTCGATCTGCCGCAAGGTGGCCCGGGACGTGGTGAAGGCGGGAGACGCCGCCAGCCTCGCCCGCATCACGCCGGCCCGCGTCAAGAAGCTGCTCGGCGTCCAGAAGTTCCGCTTCGGGCGCGCCGAGGAGGAGGACCGGGTGGGGGTGTGCACCGGGCTCGCCTACACCGAGGTGGGGGGAGAGCTGCTCCAGACCGAGGTGTCGGTGACTCCCGGCAAGGGCAAGCTGCAGGTCACCGGACGCCTGGGCGAGGTGATGCAGGAGAGCGCCAATGCCGCCATGTCCTACGTGCGCTCGCGCGCCAAGCAGCTCGGCCTCACGCGGGACTTCTACTCCAAGGTGGACATCCACATCCACGTGCCCGAGGGCGCGACCCCCAAGGACGGTCCCTCGGCGGGCATCACCATCGCGACGGCGATCTCCTCGGCGCTCACCCGTGTCCCGATCCGCTCCAGCGTGGCGATGACGGGCGAGATCACGCTGCGCGGCCGGGTGCTGCCCATCGGCGGGCTCAAGGAGAAGATGATCGCGGCGCACCGGGGTGGAATCGACACCATCGTGATTCCCAAGGAGAACGAGAAGGACCTGGTCGAGATCCCCGCCAACGTCAAGCGCAATCTCCAGATCATCCTCGTCGAGCACATGGACGAAGTGCTCGCCGCCGCGCTGGCGCTCCAGGAGCCGAACGCGTTCCTGCGCGACGGCGACTACGCCTTCGACGAGATCCACGAAGTCGGCACGTCGCGCCAGGAGCCCGTGGCCGAGCTTCCGAGCAACGTCGGGGTGAACTAAGCTCGACGCCGGGGCGCGTAGCTCAGCTGGCAGAGCACCTCGTTTACACCGAGGGGGTCGGCGGTTCGATCCCGTCCGCGCCCACGAACTCCAGCTCCTCCGCGGAGCGCAGGCGGCGGTAGTAGCAGGTCTCGCGGGTCCGGCCCTGGGCATCGCGGGTGTGGCAGACGCCGCCCTTCCGCGGCAGCACGCGGTAGAGCAGCGAGTTCTGCTCGCAGTTGGTCCGCACCTCCACCAGCTCGAGGACGTCGCCCGAGGTCTCGCCCTTGCGCCAGAGCTCGTTGCGGGACGTGCTCCACAGCACGGCGCGTCCGCTCTTCAGGGTCTCGTCGAGGGCCAGGCGGTTCGCGTAGGCGACGAAGAGCACGGCGTCCGTCTCCGCGTGCTGGAGCACCACCGGCAGGACCTGCTGCCCCCGCGCTCCCACCTTGGCGAGCTTGTCGAAGTCGAGCTCGAGCCCGGTTCCTTCCTCGAGTGCCTTGTCGCCGGCCATCGCGCCTCCCCTCGGCGGTTGCTCGCCGATCGCGGGGGTCTTCCAGTCGGGTCGCCTCGATCCGTCGTGCCTGTATCGGCGCGCTGCTGGCCCGTGCAGCCGCAGCCCGTGCCGCAAGCCCCGTCCCCGGCTCGCTTCCGGCGTCCGGCGGCGCGGCCTCGCGGCGCCGCGCCGCGCTCGGGCGCGTCACCAGGGCGGGAGTCGACCCCCACATACGAACGAGGCCGAATCATCCCTCCAATCCGAGGACTTCGCCATGGCCAGGCTTGCACTGTCGCTCGCGGCCGTCGCGCTGATCGGGGTCGCGGCCCTTCCCGCCGCCGCCACCATCACGTTCGGCTACGGGGTCACCAAGGGCAAGGCCGGCAGCTTCACCTTCAGCTCGATCCGCTTCGCGAACGCCGAGGACCCGCTCGACCCCTCTTACTCGAACGTGGGCTGGACGGTCTTCTCGCTGTCGGGGAAGCTGACCGGCGAAATCGTCGGCGATCGGGTCGAGCTGACCCAGCACCAGGTGCTCGACGCCAAGTCCACCAAGTACGCCCGAAACCAGCTCGGCCTCGACGACCACGTGTTCGAGGTGCGCGGCGGCGAGCTGGCCTTCTCGGGCGATGGCGACTTCCTGGGCGGCTACCTGGACTACATCCTGACGGACCCCGAGGCGGACGAGATGTTCTCGGTCGGCACCTTCTACCTGGCCGACGAGTCCTACGCCGGCGGCCCGGCCAACTCGATCACGCCGGACTTCCTGGCGCTCTTCGCCAACAACTGGAACAACGCGGGCCTCGACACGGACCTCTTCGAGCGCCCCTATCTCTGGCTCGATACGCCGGCGCCGTGGGAGCTGGCCCTCGGCGGACAGCCGCGCCTCGCCCTGAATCTCGGCGGCGGCGCGGACATGCCCGAGCCGGGCTCGGCGCTGCTCTTCGGAGTGGGGGCCCTGGTGGTGGCGCGCGCGCGGCGGCGCGTCCGCTGAGCCCTTCGCGTCGGAGAAGGGTCCGGTAGACTCCCCGGCCAGCGCCCGCTGCGGCGCGCCGAGGAGTCTTCTGGATGTCGGAGTTCCCGCCCTCGCCCCTGCCGCCCGCGGAGTTCCTCGAGAGCTACCTGCCACGGGCCTTCGCGGCCATCTCGCTGCCCGAAGGCGCGCAGGACCTGGACGTCGAGCTCGGGGTGAAGCTCGAAGGGGAGGGCGGCGGCGAGTGGGTGGTGCGCCTGGCGGATGGGGCGCTCCGGGTGCGCTCGGGCGCGCGGGACCAGACCGTCTTCACCTACGTGCAGAGCGTGGACGACTGGCGCGGCGCGCTGTGGGAGGGTCGGGGCGGCGCGGCAGGCCGCCAGGCCACGGTGCTGTTCCGGCCCGGCGCGAGCACCTACGCGGCCAGCGGACGCATGGGGGCGCCGCCGATGCTCTCCGCCATCGACCAGCTCCGCGAGCTCGACGGCGTGATCCGCGTCGAGGTGACGCAGGCCGAAGGCGGCAGCTGGCGCGTCGACTTCAAGCTCGGCCCCGGCGCGATCCCCGAGGAGCCCAGCGCCACCCTGCGCCTCTCGGCGACCGACGCGGATGCCATGGCCCGGGGCGAGCTCAACCCCATGGAGGCCTTCATGGCCGGACGGATCCAGGTCTCCGGCGACATCTCCCTCGTGATGCAGATGCAGGCCATCCAGATGCAGGTCGCGAGCGAGGCCCTCGGCCGGCGCTGAGCCGGCGCTGCCCGTGGCTTCCCCCGGGGCCGTCTCGAGAAAAAGGTGTGATCTCCCCGATTTCCGGGCCAAAGGGCCTTGGCCAAGCTCGAATTTGGCCGATATGATCCGTCGTCCAGCGAGTCCCGAGCGGCTCGAAGGGCTCTGCGGGGGCGGTAGTTCAATCTGGTTAGAGCACCGGCCTGTCACGCCGGAAGTTGCGGGTTCGAGTCCCGTCCGCCCCGCCACAAGCCCTCGAAACCACCTACGATTTGCCGCAGGCTCGGAGCCCGCACGCTTCGCCGCAAGCGTCCGGTTCCCTTCAACGCATTCCGGTGCGATCGCGATCGGGCTCCTGTCCACAGCAGGGATTCCACGTGAAGGCGTTCGCGCACGAGGCGCGTCGCATCGATGGGCGACGCCCGGTCACCGGTCAGGGACAGGTACACCGCGGCTGAGAGCAGCGCAGCCACCGGCTCGCCGCAGCGAGTGATCCGGATGGGCTTCCCCTGCTGCGCGCGCTCGACCAGGCGGGCGCAGTTCTGACGTGCTTCGGCCACGGAGGGTTTCCTGCGGGCCCGTTCGGGCTTCGAACCCGAGAGCCGGGGATTCGGCTCCCAGGTCGCTACGGCATCCAACGCTCCAGTGGTTCGAGCTCGGCGATTCGCGCGAAGTCTGCATCGGTCGTCAGCAGCCGGAGTTCGTAGCGGATACAGAGCTGGGCGAGAACCGCGTCGATGGTGCCGACCTGCACGCCCCGCCGGCGGCAACGGTTGCGGATCTGCGCGGCCTCGAAGTGGTCGTGACGATCGGGGCTCAGGAAGGGTAGAGCGGCGAAGCGGGCCACGATCGCCTGCTGGTCCCGCGGGCCGTGAAACCCCTGGAGCAGCTCCTGGTAGACGAGACCTGCGGTCGTGACGAGCTCGCCCTCGGTGAGCGCCTGCTCGAGAGCGCCCACCTCCGGCACGTCGGGCGGCCGATCGCGGCGCAGCGCCAGGGACCAGACACTCGTATCGACGAAGAGGCTCAATCCCGCGAGCGCTCGCGCTTGTAGTCGTAGCCCGGGTCCCACTCGAGCTTCCCGAAGAGCTCGAGGATCTGGCGCTGCTCCCGCCGCGCGATGAACTCCTGAAGGGCCGCGGTCACGGCCGCCTTCTTGGTAGGGGCGCCGCTCAGCGCCAGGGCACGCTCTACGAGATCCGGGTCGAGATCGAGGTTCGTGGCCATGTGTGAGAGGCTACACAACCCGTCTCGCATCGAGCCAGGACCGAGCTCCTGGGGGCCGAACGGCGGCTTTCGAGACCCAGCACATCGAATCTGAACGTTTCCGAAGGGTTACGTACGCATGTTGCTTGTTCGAATCCCGTCCGCTCCAGCATGAGCCTTCTTCGTTCGAACCCTCACGCGGCCACGATGCTCACGCGGCCACGATTCGGCCGTACACACGCGGGACGAACTCACGGTCCGACACGTTCTCCCCTCGAGAATCTCTCGGAAAGCCCTGGGATGGATCAGCCGCAGCGACGCTCGGTCAGGCCACGGGTGTTCTCGCGCAGGTAGAGGTCCTGCGTGAGCGCGTCGAGGCCCTCGATCTCGGGGAGAATGCCACGCGGCTCGGCAAGTCCCTCCATGTGGGGCCAGTCGGAGCCGAAGATGACACGCTCGGGGCCCATCAGCTCGACCACCTCCTGGACGTCGTCCTCCCAGAAGGGATTGATCCAGACGTGCTCGCGGAAGAGCGCGACCGGATCCTCCCGGAAGTGCCAGGGATTGCGGTCGCTGGCGTGCTCGAGCTGGCGGAGAAGATTGGGCAGGAACGCCGAGCCGTTCTCGATCGAGGCGATGCGGAGGTTCGAGAAGCGCTCGAAGACCTTCTTGTAGGCCAGGTCGAGGAGGAAGTCGTTCGCAGCGCGTTCGAGCACGAGGCCCGCGACGGAGGGGCGCTGGTCCATGCCGACCGACGCGAGCCCGAACCCTCCCTCGTCGTAGCCGTTGGTGGAGTACCCGGAGTTGCCGGTGTGGATGACCACGGTGACGCCGGCTTCGTTCGCGCGTGCCCAGAAGGGATCGAAGCATTCGTGCCCGGGGGCGCGCGGTCCCTCGGCCGTCCACGCCGCGCTCGGCCGCATCACGATGATGCGCGCATCGCGCTCCAAGGCCCACTCGAGCTCCGCACATGCCCAGTCTACGTCGGCGAGAGATAGATACGGCGCTGCGAAAATGCGGCCCCCCGACAGTCCCCAATCCTCCTCGAGCCAGCGGTTGAAGGCCGCGAAGAGCGTGCAGAGCGCCTCGATGTCGTGCTTGATCTTCTCCTCATAGAGAACGCCGAGAGTGGGGAAGAGCCAGATCGCCTCGAGGCCTTGTTCGTCCATTCTCGCCAGCCGGGCTTCGGGGCTGCGATAGGCGGCGGGCTGGGGCTCGAGATCGCCTCGCATCATCTCCCAGGCAGGCTTTCCGCTGGGGTTCCCCTTGAAGTACTCGTACAGGACGCCGGGCTTCGCGATCGGGTCGAAGAGCGGATTGCCCACGGAGAAATCGAGCCTGCCGGCGATGACGTGGCGCCTGCGCCCGTCGATCTCCGTCCACTGCACGCAGCGCGGCTGCATGGCAGCCGGCACGTGCCGGGTGAAAGCATCTCCGGCCTCGTAGTAGTGATTGTCGCAGTCGAAGATCTTCTTCATGGCAAGCCTCGTTCGCGGCGCCGATCCGATGCCAGAGGGCCGTGCGCCGCTGCGCCCTGGACCAGCCGGAAACGGGGGATCGCCAGGTCGGCGCTCATGTCCTCCGAGACCAGCTCGACCGACGCTCCGATGGAGAGCCCGTGGACGTACGCCTCGCAGAGGCTTCCGCCGTGGGTGTTCGTGGGCAGACTGCCGTTCTTCCGGGAGAGCGCACCACTCTCCACGAAGGGACCGCTCTCCCCGCGCTTGCAGAAGCCGAAGTCCTCGAGCTGCATCCGTTGCGACTCGCGTGCTCCGACACGTCCCCGATCTTGCCCCAGCGCGTGTAGCGGGTCTCTCCCACGCCCACGAGGTGTGCTCGGCTGCGGCTCATGCCCGGCTCGCTCAGCTCGCGGGAAGCCCGTGGGCCGCGATGGATCCGCCGAGCCGCTCGAGCTGGTGCCTCGCCGAGCCGAGCTCGTGCTCGATCTGGATGGCCCAGTTGAAGTAGCGATGCAGCGGGTAGTCCTTGTCGATGCCGATGCCGCCGTGCAGGTGCTGGCAGGCGAAGGAGGCGAGCTGGCCACCCTCGGCGGCCCAGAACTTCGCCACGGCCACGTGCTCCGCCGCCGGCAGCTCCTCGGAGAGGCGCCAGGCGGCCTCCCAGGCCGAGAGCCGGATGGCCTCGACGTGGATGTAGGCATCGGCGGCCCGCTGGTGGAAGGCCTGGAAGCTGCCGATCGGGCGCTCGAACTGGACGCGCTCGCGGCCGTAGGCCGCGGTCATCTCGAGGGCGCGCTCCGTCACGCCGAGCTGCATCATGCAGCGCGCGGCGGTGGCCCGCTCCACGAGCCACCGGAGGATCTCCCGGCCGTCGCCTCCTGCGTCCAGTCGATCCGCGACGGGCGCGTCCGAGAGCTCCAACCCGAAGTGGGGGAGCCCGTCCGGCGTCGCCTGGGCCGTGAGCGCCACTCCTTCGCCGCTTGGCTCCACGTAGAAGAGCCCGACCGACCCGTCGTCGAGCGCGGCCGGGACCAGGATGCGCGCCGCCTGCTCGGCGCAGGGCACGAGTGTCTTCGCCCCGGTGAGGCGAAGCTCGCCCGCCCGGAGCCGGGCCCACGTCGCGGGCGCCAGCGGGTCGCTCGTGTCGGTCTCGGCGAGCGCCGCCGTCAGGATGGGCTCGCCGCGCGCACTCCCCGGGAGCCAGCTGCGCTTCTGCTCCTCGCTCCCGAAGCGGGCGACGGGCAGGGCGCCCAGCACGAGCGCCGGGAAGGCCGGCACCGGAGCCACGCTGCGCCCGACCTCCTGGAGCAGCCGGCACAGCGCCAGGAACCCCAGACCGGCTCCGCCGAAGCCCTCGCAAATCGCCGTGCCGAGGAGGTTCGCTTCGGCGAGGACGTCCCAGAGCGCCGCGTCGAAGGGAGCCCCGCTCGCCTCGTGGTCCTTCAATCGCTCGTTGGTCGCCCGGTCCTCGAGGATCTTGCGGGCCAGCTCCGCCACGGCCTGCTGCTCTTCCGTGAAGTCGAAGTCCACCGCTCAGTCCTTGTAGTGGGGAAGGCCGAGCCCCGCCATCGCGATGATGTCGCGCTGGACCTCGTTGGTCCCGCCGCCGAAGGTGAGGATCAGGCCGTTGCGGTACGAGGACTCGATCTTCCCCTCGAGCACCGCGCCCGGGCTGCCCCGGGTCAGCAGCCCGGGCGCACCGAGGATCTCCATCAGCGCGCGGTAGGCCTCGATCTGGAGCTCGCTTCCGAACACCTTGATCGCCGACGAGTCCGCCATGCTGGGCCGGCCCCGGTCGGCCGCCCAGGCCTGCTTCCAGTTCATGAGGCGCAGCACCTGCGCCTTGGCGTGGAGGCGCGCCAGGCTCTGCTGCACCCAGCCCTTGTCGATCACCTGCTCGCCGTCGACGCTGGTCTCGCTCGCCCACCCGGTGACCGCCGCCAGGTCGCGCAGCAGCCTACCCACCGTCATGAGCGAGATGCGCTCGTGGTTGAGCTGGCCCGTGATGAGCCGCCAGCCGTTGTTCTCGCCCCCGATCAGGTTCTCGGCGGGCACGCGAACGCCGTCGTAGAAGGTGGCGTTCGTGCAGACGCCGCCCACCGTGCGCACGGACTGGCGCGAGTAGCCCTGCGCGGTGGTCGGCACCAGGAAGATGGAGAGGCCCCGGTGCTTCGGCGCGTCCGGGTCGGTCCGAGCGGCGAGCCAGACGTAGTCGGCGTACTCCGCCAGGCTCGTCCACATCTTCTGGCCGTGGATCACCCACTCGTCACCGTCGCGCACGGCACTCGTCCGCAAGGAGGCGAGATCGGTGCCCGCCCCCGGCTCGGAGTAGCCGATCGCGAAGAAGACCTCTCCCGCCAGGATCCGCGGGCAGAAGCTGTTGCGCTGGGCCTCGCTGCCGTGCTCGTGCAGGACGGGGCCCACGGTGTTGAGGGTCAGGAAGGGCAAAGGGAAGCCCACGGCCTGCACCTCGTCGGCGAAGAGGAACTGCTCCACGGCGGAGCGCTCCTGCCCTCCGTACTCCTTGGGCCAGCTCAGGCCGAGCAGTCCGTCCCGGCCCATCTGCTTCATGGCCTTGCGGAACTCGGGGCCGCCGCCCTCCCAGCCCGAGCCGAGCTCCTCCCGGAGCGGGTCGGTCATCATCTCCGCGAGGTACTCGCGCAGCCGGTCGCGGAAGCTTCTCTGCTCGGGGGTGAGATCGATCTCCATGGCAACGTCAGGTGTTCGCCTTCCAGTCGGCGACGAGCGTCTCCATGCTGACATCGGCGACGAGCTTCATCTCCTGGTCGAAGTACTCGTAGAGCCGCCCGTCGGCGGAGTGGTTGCCGAAGAAGACGACTCCGCCCTGCTCGCCTCCGCGCTCCAGGTGGGGGAGCGCGTCGCCCACCGTGAGCGCGTAATCGCCGGCGCGCCTCACCCGGTGCTCGCCGCGCGTCCCGTCCGGCTGCAGGTCCCAGAGATGCTGCTCCCCTGCGAGGACGAGGACCGTGGTGGTGGCGACGTGGCGGTGGATGGGGCAGTGGCCCCCGTCGCCCTGCCAGCGCACCAGCATGTCCAGGGTGCCGGCGTCGCCGTCGTAGCCGAGGATCGTGTAGTCGTGGTGGATCTCGTAGGGGAGCCCCTGCTCGCCCTCCACCGTTCGCCACTTGTAGCGGCTCGGGTCGAAACGGCCCTGGATCATTGCTCCCTCCCTGCGGCCCGCCGTGCCGGATGCTGCTCCATCCCCTCGAGGCGGCCGTCGCCCCGCCAGGCCTCGAGGATCTCGGCGAACTCCGTGGGCCCGCCGAAGAAGAAGCCGCCCTGGCGCGTCTTCGCGTCGGCCTGGCCCTCGGCATTGTAGTAGCCCGGAGTGCAGTTCTCCGAGAACTCGATGGTGCGGTCTCCACAGGCGATCACCCGGTCGACCCACTCGGCCTCCGCCTTCTCGGAGACCTCGAGGATCTCGATGCCCTGATCCAGGGCATTCTCGACGATCCAGCCGACGTGTCGGGCCTGGAGATCGAGGAGGTAGGGGAAGTTCACCGTGAAGCCGGACTGGGCGACGCTCATCATGAAGCAGTTGGGAAAGCCGCGGATGTGCATGCCGTGGAGCGTGCGGACGCCGTCGGACCATTTCTCGGAGAGCGTCCGGTCGCCCCGCCCGACGATCGAGTACCCCGCGCGCCGCGAGTAGTCGGTCCCGACCTCGAAGCCCGTGGCGAAGATCAGGCAGTCGAGCGGGTACTCCTTCCCGGCGACCACCACGCCCGCCTCGGTGATGCGCTCTACGCCCTTGCCGTCGGTGTCCACCAGGGTGACGTTCGGCCGGTTGAATGTCTGGAGGTACTCGTCGTGGAAGCAGGGGCGCTTGCAGAACTGGCGGTACCAGGGCTTGAGCGCCTCCGCGGTCGCGGGATCGTCGACCAGGGCGTTCACCCGCGCGCGGATCTCCTCCATCTGCATGAAGTCGGCGAGCTCGGCGGCCTCGGCGATGGCCTCGGGCGAGAGGTCGGGATCTCCGCCCGAGAGCATCAGGTTGAGGATCTTGCGCACGATCTCGGTCCAGCCGTCGTCCACCAGGTCTTCCTCCTGGTAGCCGCCGGCCGTGAGGATCTGGAAGTTCTCGATGCGCTTGCGCTGCCAGCCCGGCTCGAGGCTGCGGGCCCACTCGGGATCGGTCCGGCGGTTCGCACGCACGCCGATCGACGA
>JAAUYK010240017.1_pt1 | contig 10865 bp, 12 predicted proteins | sample 7278021 | NCBI WGS metagenome assembly JAAUYK01 (sample SAMN14350223, study PRJNA611818) | marine sediment metagenome | isolation source: surface marine sediment (1.8m) | place: French Polynesia: Moorea | collected 2018-08
GAAGAACCGCGTCTTGGGATTGATGCGCTTGATCAGCCGGCCGATGTCGCGGGCGGTCGTGGCCACCTCCTCCAGGCTCGCACGGCTTTGATGGCCGAGCACGCCGCCGACATTCCAGCCGAGGTTGAGGCAGATCAGGTCGATTCCCGCGTCAGCCGCGAGACGCGCCTGGGTTCGGGTCGCACAGTAGAACATCGAGGTCAGACCGATGTCCTGGACCGCCCGCAACTGCGCGACCTCGCGTTCGATCCCGCGCCCGGCCCGAGCCAGGATCTGCTGCATCGGCCGCGAGTAATGCATGCAACTGGGGAAGTTCACCGCACCGGTGAAACCGGCTGCGCGGACCCGCTCCGCCTGGGCCGTCGGATCGAGTTCACGGCCCCAGACGTTCACGCCGAGCAGGACTGGGATCCGACACTGGGTCAGTAGTTCCTCGCAGGCGAAACCTTCGGTCAGCCGATCGGCATCGAAGATCGGCATCATGCAGGCGATCGAGGGCGCCCCCATGTTGTGTAGCCGGCCGGCGTTGATCGCCAGAAGGAAATCCGCGCCGCCGCGCTCGGCCGCCAGGGCGGTGTTCCCGGAGCCGATGGCCGCCCCGATCAGGAATTTCGCTGAGAACGGCAAGCCGCCATGCCCACTTTGAAGCCCACAATGCTCGCCGGAGTCTAGCCACAGACCCGGACGCGCTGTCCAGGGACCGGTTTCGGCAGGGCAGATGATGGCGGGCCGCGGGAGCGCCTGCTACTGAATTCATCGACTTGGATGGCAAACGCCTCATAAGTCGCCGGATCAAGCCGGATCGGGTGCAGCTCAGGAAATGGCGTTGGCGATCGCGCGGCCGCTCTCGAAGGCGCATTCGACCCGCGCGCCCAGGCACCAGTCGCCGCCCAGAAACAGCGTACTCTCCGCGAAGCTCAGGAAGGGTGCCCCGAGCGCCGCCGTCGTCCTGGCGAAGCGCCAGCGATGGGCCTGCGCCGTTTCGATGTCCGGCAAGGGCTCGCCGAAGGCTTCGGGCAGCATCTCGACCATCACCCCGGCGACCTGATCGCGCTCGAGCTCCAGGTGACGCCGACTCCATTCAGATCCGGCGTGAACGACCCAGCACTCCGGCCCCGGCTCCCGACCCGGCTTGGAGCCGTTGCGGGCGATCCAGGCGATGTCTTCCGCCTCAAAACGCCGAACGTCGAAGCTTGCTTCGACGGCCGCGGCGAAGCGCAGCATCAGGGCCCAGCAGGGCGCGATCTCGACCTCGGCAAGCGCCGCGGCGACCGCCGGCTCCGATGCCAGCAGCCGCCCTGCCTGCGGGGCCGGCGCCGTGCAAACGACGACGTCGAAGCGCTCTCCGTCTTCGCCCGTCGGGCCAAAGACCTGCCAAGCGTCCTTCTCCCTTCGGACTGCGCTCACTTCGGTCCTCAGACGGACGTCGATGCCCTCGGCCAGCGGCTTGACCAGCGCGTTCATCGCGGGCGCTCCGACGTACCAGGTATCCTGGGTCGCCGCCGGACCACCCCCGGGCCGGGGACGCCATTCGGCGGCCGCACCCGCGTCTTCGGCGACCCGAAGAGCCTGCCGGAAGGCCGCCGAACGCGCCGTCACGTACTGGGCGCCGTGGTCGAAGGCTATGCCATCGCCCGCACGCCGGGTCGCCAAGCGGCCGCCGAGTCCGCGGCTCTTTTCGAAGACCGTGGGCCGAAAGCCGCGCTCGGCGAGCTGCTGGGCACAGGTCAGGCCGGCCATCCCGGCGCCGATGATCGCGATTCTGGTCTTGGCGGCTCTCTGTCCAATCACCATCTGTCACTCGGTTTGGAGGGCAGTCATGAGGATGTGCTTCCTACGGAGCCTGGGGTTGCCCGGATCGATCCTGCACCGGTTCGCCGAACTCGCCGGGGCCGCGTCGGGCCGGCTCGCGTCGAAAGGACTCGCCGTCGCCTTGGGTTCAGCGGTTCTTTTCGCCGCCCCTCCTGGCCCCTCCCTTGCCGGAGAAGCGGCGGCGTGGAAAGGCCTTCGCTCAGGCGGACACGTCGCCTTGATCCGGCACGCCCTGGCGCCCGGCACCGGCGATCCCGCAGCCTTCACACTCGACGACTGCAGCACGCAAAGGAACCTCTCCGATGCCGGCCGGGCGCAGGCCGCGCGCATCGGCGCTCGCTTCCGAAAAGAGGACATCGAGACTGCAAGGGTGTTCTCCAGCCAATGGTGCCGCTGCCTCGAGACCGCGAAATTGCTCGCCCTGGGGCCGGTCGAAGAGCTGCCGATTCTGAACTCCTTTTACGAGCGACGGGAGAATCAAACGCCACAAACCCGGGCGCTCGAAGGCTGGCTCGCGAAGCAAGACCTCGGCCAGCCGGTCGTCCTGGTCACCCATCAGGTCAATATCACCGCCCTGACAGGAGTTTTTCCGGCATCGGGCGAGATGGTGGTGATCCGCCGCACCGAGGACGGCGGGATTGTCGTCGTCGGTACGGTCGAGACCGATTGACCGCCAAGGACCGAATCAACGGTAGAAGCCGACCTCCGCGACCGCGAGATCGGCAAAGAACGCCCGCCCGATCGCGACCAGGCCGAGGCGCCGCAGACGCGTAACGTCCAGCGGCGTTTCCAGCCGATAGGGAGCGAAGGAGGCAAAGGGAAGCTCGACCGTCTCCCAAGCCGGGCCCGCCGTGAACTGCGCCCGGTAGGATTGCCAGGGCCGGACGTTGTCGGGTGTCCGCAGATGCAGCGAGTAGCGCTCGCCGTTGCCGCGCAGGAGAAGCCGCAAGCCGAGGAAGTCCGAGGCGTCGAAACTGCCGCCGTCCGGCGCCAGATCGAGCGCCGCCTGGATAAAGCCGCCCTCGTTCTCCAGCCGAACGTCGCCGGTCAAACGCAGGCAGGCGCGGCCATCAACAAGATCCCGGGCGACGCTTGCCTCGGAGATCCCGCCCATCACCCGATCGCTGACGCCGCGCCAGCGCGTGCCGATCTTGGAAACCAGGTCGGGGGCAGCAAAGTCGTCGATCAACATTTCGGTGCTCTGCGCCCGGGCATCGGCGGCTCTTAGCAGCAGGAGGAGAAGGCCGAAGCATACTAGGGCCGCCGTTCCATAGCTACGGCGCCCCTGCATTCCACCGCAAAGCCTGCTCCGTCTCTCAAGATCGGTCATCTCCGCCATCTCAGCTGATCTTGGCGGCGCCGGACCCCGTACCACTTACACGATGCCGCTTGTTCTCGATGTCATTGGCCTGGTCGCCGTCGCCACGCTCTTCGGATCGATGGCGTTCTTTTCCTTCGTCGTCGCGCCCCTGGTTTTCGTCAAGCTGGATGGCGCCTCGGCTGGCCGCTTCCTGCGCGGGTTCTTCCCCTGGTACTATCTGGTCGTCGGCCTGCTCGCGCTGCTCGCACTGGCGGCGCTCGTGGCCTTGCGTCCGCTCGAGGCCACAACCCTCGGGCTTGTCGTGCTCGGCGCCGTCGTCTCGCGGCAGGTCCTGATGCCGCGAATCAACCATCATCGAGATCGGATGCTCGAGGGCCAAACTGACGCCGAGCGCGCCTTCAACCGCCTCCACCGTCTCTCGGTCTGGATCAACGCGCTCCAATTGCTCGCCGCCTTTGTGGTGTTGCTGCGCTTGGCCGCGGCCTAGCGCTTGGACAAGGAAACCGCCATGAAGAAAATGCCCTATCGCGCACGCACGGCCAGCGGCGACAGCTTCGACATCGACTTTCCGCTGCATGACGAGACCCGTGATGCCGTCAGGGTCGGGCAGTTGCTCTCGACGGTCCTCGAGGCGATCGACAAGGACATCGCCCTGGGCGGAGATACCAGCAACGGCGACGTCCTGCAGGCCGTCGCGATGGCCATGGCGGTGCGCTCGCGCATGATCGCTTCGCCGCAGGCGGCAGTCGAAGTTCTTTCGTTGCAGCTCTTGCGGACCGCTCTGGCTGCGGCCGAAGAGGGCGTCCATCACGCGCCGCAGGTCGGCCACGCCTGAGCGCGTCACGCCTTCTCCGTTAGAGAGACCCTACGCCACTGGCCGATCAGGAAATCGAGCCAAGGCCCAAGGCCCTCGCCGCTACGCGCGGAGACGGCGAAAACCCTAGCGTCCGGGTTCGCCTGGCAAACGTTCGCGCGACAGAGATCCAGGTCGAAGTCGACATGGGGCGCGAGGTCGAGCTTGTTGATGACCACCACCTCGGCGGCGCGGAACATGTGCGGATACTTGAGCGGCTTGTCCTCGCCCTCGGGGGTCGAGATCACCGCCACCTTCATGCGCTCCCCGAGATCGAACAGGGCCGGGCAGACCAGGTTGCCGACGTTCTCGATCATCAGGATCGATTCCGGCCGCGGGTCCAGCTTGCGGACCGCCTCGGCCACCATGTCGGCCTCCAGGTGACAACCGGCCCCGGTGTTGATCTGGATCGCCCTGGCGCCGGCGGCGCGGATCCGCTCCGCGTCCCTGGCCGTCATCTGGTCGCCTTCGACGACCGAGATCTCGACCCGGTCCTTGAGCTCCCGGATCGTGCGCTCCAGCAGTGTCGTTTTGCCGGCGCCCGGTGAGCTGACCAAGTTGAGCGCCAGCACGCCGCGGCCTTCGAACCAGCGGCGGTTGCGCAGGGCGATCCGATCGTTCTTGGCGAGGACAGCCTGCTCCAGCGTGATGACCTCGCCGCCCGGGCCATGCAGGTGGGGCACGTCGTGATCGTGGCCATGGTCCTGGTGGTGGCCATGATCCCGACCCGCGGTCGCGTCCTGGCGCAGCCGGACTTTCTCGCCGCTGTCCGGATCGGTGAGGGTCACGGCGTTGGCCGGATCGGAGCATCCGCAGGTTCCGCACATCAGGCCGCCTCCTCCAGCTCGAAGTCCTTGATCAACAGGGTGTCGCCCTCAGCCTCGAGAAAGTCGAGGCTGGCGCCGGCCAGCACAGTGCCTTCGGCCACCAGTTCGAAGCAGAACGTGAGCGCGCGGCGCTCGACGCAGGCCAGAGGGCCGATGGCGAGCCGGACCCGCCGCACCTTCCGCCCCTTCGCGTGCTCCGCGACGATCGAGACCACGTTCCGGGTCAGGCTGAGTTCGTGCATCAAGAGCCTCCCTCAGCAGATCCGCGGCAGCTGATCGCCGACCAGCATGTCGACCACACGGGTGCCGCCGAAGAGAGTCTTCATCACGACGGCGCTTTCCGGTGCGGGCAGCACGCGGCCGATGACCGCCGACTGCTCACCGGCCGGATGGGCCCGCATCGCGGCAAGCGCCGCCTCGGCCCGACCCTCCGGCAGGACCAGCACAAGCTTCCCTTCGTTCGCCAGGTAGAGCGGATCCAGTCCGAGGATCTCGCAAAAGCCCCTGACCTCCTCGCGCAGCGGCACCGCACTCTCCTCGATCTCGATGCCGACCCCGGCGGCCCGGGCGAACTCGTTGAGCACGGTCGCGACGCCGCCGCGGGTCGCGTCGCGCAGGCAGTGCACCTCGGGACAGGCTGCCAAGATCGCATCGATCAGGCCGTTCAGCGGCGCGCAATCGCTCTCGATCGGCGAGTCCAGGGCCAGGTCGCCGCGGGCATCGAGGATCGCCGCGCCGTGGTCGCCCAGCAGGCCGTTGACCAGGACCAGGTCGCCGGGCGCCGCGCGCCGGGCGGCGATCTCAACGCTTTTGGGTATCACGCCGACACCGGCGGTGTTGACGAAGAGCTTGTCGGCCGCGCCCTTGGGCACAACCTTGGTATCGCCGGTGACGATAGCCACTCCAGCCTCGTCCGCCGCGGCCCGCATCGAGGCCGCGATGCGCCGCAGGTCCTCGACCGGGAAGCCTTCTTCGACGATCACACCGCAGCTGAGGTAGAGCGGCCGGGCGCCGCCGACCGCCAGGTCGTTGACCGTACCGCAAACAGCCAGCCGGCCGATGTCGCCGCCGGGAAAAACCAGAGGATCGACGACGTAGCTGTCGGTCGTGAAGGCCAGGCGGTCACCCTGGGCCTGCAAGGCCGCCAGGTCGAAGCGGGCCTGATCTTCGAGCGGCGCCAGTGCCGGGTTGTCGAAGGCGCCGAGGAAAACGTCGTCGATCAGGTCTCGCATGGCCTTGCCGCCGCCGCCGTGAGCCAGGGTCACCTTCGGCAGGCTGACCCGGGCGCGGCGGCGGGATGAGCCGGATGTCTGGTCCTGGGGAAGAGGCAGGTTCATCGCGACAGGGCCTCCTCTTTAGGTGCGGTCTGCGCGCCAAGGTCCAGGCGGCCGTAGTTGTAATGGGCGGCGCAGGCACCCTCGCTCGAGACCATCAGGGCCCCGACCGGGGTCTCGGGGGTGCAGGCCTTGCCGAAGATCTTGCACTGCCAGGGCTTAATCACGCCCTTCAGGACCTCGCCGCATTGGCAGGACTTGGGATCGGCGATCTTGAGCTGCGGCACCACGAACTTGCGCTCGGCGTCGAAGCGCGCGTAGGCCTTGCGGATGCGCACCCCGGAATGATCGATCGACCCGAGGCCGCGCCATTCGAAGTACTCGCGCAGCTCGAAGACCTTGTCGACCGCTTCCAGGGCTTGGGCGTTGCCCTCGCCGGGTACGATGCGGTCGTACTGGTTCTCGATCTCGCAGCGGCCCTCGGCGAACTGCTTCAGCAGCATCCAGATGGACTGCAGAATATCGAGGGGCTCGAAGCCGGCGATGACCAGGGGGCGATGGTAGCGCTCGGCGATGAAGGCGTAGGGCCGGTTGCCGATCACCATCGAGACGTGGCCGGGTCCGAGGAAGCCGTCGATCCGCAGGTCCGGCGAATCGAGGATCGCCTTGATCGTCGGGATGATGGTGATGTGGTTGCAGAACAGCGAGAAGTTTTCGATGCCCTCGGCCTCGGCCTGGAGCAGGGTCAAGGCCGTGCTCGGCATGGTCGTCTCGAAGCCCAATCCGAAAAAGATCACCTCGCGATCCGGATTGTCGCGGGCCAGCTGCAGCGCGTCGAGGGGCGAATAGACCATGCGCACGTCGGCGCCCTCGGCCTTGGCCTGCATCAGGCTCTTCTTCGAGCCGGGCACCCGCAAGGCGTCGCCGAAGGTGGTGAAGATGACCTTCGGCTGCTCGGCGAGGGCAACGCAGTCGTCGACCCGGCCCATGGGCAGGACGCAGACCGGGCAGCCGGGGCCGTGGATCAGCTCGATCTGCTCGGGCAGCATCGCCTCGAGGCCGTAGCGGAAGATCGAATGGGTGTGGCCGCCGCAGACCTCCATGATCCGCAGGGGCCGTGTCCGGCAGAGATCGATCCGGCCGACTAGGTCTTCGATTTCGCGGAACAGCGCTCTCGCCTTGGCCGGATCGCGGAATTCGTCGACGTACTTCATGGGATCACGCCTTTCCGGAAGCCCGCATGGCCGCGAGCTCCTCTTGCGCCTCGCCGAGCTGAGTCAGGAGCTCGAGAGTCTCGGCCGCCTGCGCCTCGTCGATGCGGCTCATCGCGAAACCGACGTGCACGAGCACCCAGTCGCCAACACAGGCCTCGACGGGATGGTCTTTGGTAACGATGCAGGCGAGATTGACCTGGCGCCGGACGCCGCCGACCTCGACCAGGCCGAGCTTCTTCTCCGGGTCACTGATCTCGACGACCCGCCCCGGGATCCCTAGGCACATGGCTTTCTCCTGATCGTCCCTGTTGGGTCGCCAGCGCGACGAACGCCTGGCCAAGCGCCAGGCCGCCATCGTTTGCCGGCACCCTTTCATGACTCAGCACCTCGAAGCCCCGGGCCACAAGACCCTCGTGGACCAGGGCGAAGAACGTCGCATTCTGGAAGCAGCCGCCGCTCAGCGCGACGGTTCGATAGTTGCCATTTTCGCACGCAAGGCGCTGTGCCAAGGCGACGATCGCCTTGGCCAGGCCACGGTGGAAGCGCGCCGAGATCACGCCCACCGGCGTCCCGAGGTGCAGATCGCCAAGCAGTGCGCGCCAGACCGCCAGCGGCTCGATGTGGGGCAAACCTTCGCCGCCGTGCCGGGAGATTGCGAAGGGATAGGCCAGCGCCTCCGGCTCGCCGAGAGCATCGTGATTCATCGCCGCCTCCAGACGCATCGCAGCCTCGCCTTCGTAGGCCTGGGCCTTCCAGGCGAGCCCGCAGAGCGCGGCCGCGGCATCAAAGAGACGACCGCAGGACGACGACAAGGGCGAGTTGATGCCCTTTGCGATCATGGCGTCGAGGGTCTTGCGCGGCGCGGCCTCGAGCCGGGCGAAGGCGTCGAGCCGGCTGAAGTTCATGGCAAACTCGGCCCAACCCATCCCCGCCATGAGTTGGGCATAGGCGTTGCGCCAGGGCTCGCGGACCGCGGCCACCCCGCCGGGCAGGGCGACGGGCTTGAGACAACCGAGACGCCGGAAGCCGCGGTAGTCGCAGGCCAGGAACTCGCCGCCCCAGACCGTGCCGTCGGTGCCGAAGCCGAGGCCGTCGAGGACGATGCCGAGCACCGGCGCGGCGTCGAGCGGCCGGCCGTTCTCGGCCAGGCAGGCGGCGACATGGGCGTGGTGATGCTGCACCTCGACCAGGGGCAAGGCGTCACGGACCGCCATGCCCTGCCCGCGCTTGGTCGAGAGATAGTCGGGATGGCGGTCGACCGCGATGACCTCTGGCACGTGGGCGTAAAGCTGGCGATAGAGCGCCAGGTTGTGGACGACGTCCGCAGCCGTCGCAGCGTCCTCCAGGTCGCCCATGTGCTGGCTCAGGATCGCCTGGCCATCCTTGACCAGGCAGAAGGTGTTTTTGAGCTCGCCGCCAAAGGCCAGAACCTGCGTCCGCTGGTCGAAGTCTTCGGGCAAGGCGATGGGCGTCGGCGCGTAGCCCCGGGCCCGGCGCAGCAGGCGCGGCCGATCGAGGTCGACGCGCAGGACCGAGTCATCGATCCGGTTGGCGATCTCGCGGTCGTGCATCAGGGCAAATTCGGCGACCTCGGCGAGCTGGTCTCGGGCCTGATCGTTGGTAACGCACTGCGGCCGGCCGGAGATATTCCCGCTGGTCATGACCACCGGCCGGTCCACGCGGCGCAGCATCAGGTGATGCAGCGGCGTGTAGGGCAGCATGAAACCCAAACGGTCGAGTCCCGGCGCCACCGCCTCCAGCAAGGGGTCCCCCTTGGTCTTCAACAGCACGATCGGTGCCGCTGGGCTGCGCAGCAGTGTTTCTTCTGCCTCGGAGACCGCGCAATAGCGCCGGATCACCTCCACGTCCCGCGCCATCAGCGCGAAGGCCTTGCCGCGCCGCCGCTTTCGCGCGCGCAGGTGGGCCACGACCTCTTCCCTGGTCGCATCGCAAGCCAGGTGGAAGCCGCCGATGCCCTTGATCGCGACGATCTGCCCCCTCATGAGCAGGTCGCCGGCCGCATCGACGTGGTCGAGTCCGGAAACCGATTCGTGAATCACCGCGCCTCCGCCGAGCGGCTCGATCCAGGCCCGCGGGCCGCAGGCGGGACAGGCGATCGGCTGGGCGTGGAAGCGCCGGTCCGCCGGATCCTCGTATTCGCTCTGGCAGCCCGGGCAGAGCGCGAAGTCGCGCATCGTGGTCTTGTCGCGGTCGTAAGGCGCGGCCTCGACGATGGAGAAGCGCGGCCCGCAGTTGGTGCAGTTCGCGAAGGGATAGCGATAGCGCCGGGCCGAGGGATCGAGGACCTCGGCCAGGCAATCAGCACAGACCGTCACGTCCGGAGTCACCGAGGCGCCCATCGGGCCGGCGGCGGAGGCGGCGATCTCGAAGCCCTGGGGCGGCGGATCGTCGAGAGGCGCCCGCTCGATCCGATCGATCCGGGCAAGTGCGGGAACTTCCAACTTCAGGCGTTCGGAAAAGCGCTCCAGCTGCGCTCCCCAGAGCCGGATCTCGACCCCGTCGCCGGTGTTGCGCACATCACCGGCGAGGCCCAGTTCGGTCGCGATGCGCCAGACCGTCGGGCGGAAACCGACACCCTGGACCTGGCCGCGCACGGTGATGGCTTCACCTTTCATGCGCCGGATCCCGGGGCAGGACGCGCGCGCTGCCGCCGTCGGCAATGACGGAGCACCGCTAAAAGCCAGCCGATACGATCACAGACCGGGACCTTGGCGGCCGGATTGGCCCCGAGGTCCTGCGCTGATACGTCACGGCCGCGGCCGTTCGCCGCTATTCGGAGAAGTTTCATTTCGTTGCGCACTGCCAAACTTCTCGGATACGAAGAAACCGACAGTGCAGTCTATCTCGCGGCTTGCAGCGATCAAACCGCTGAGCACCGAAACGCTACCGTGCTGCACTCGGCAGGCTAGGCGCGCCCGTTGCGATGGCGCGCGTCGCGCCGCTCGGTCAGCGAGATGGCACCGCCGGTAACCCCGAAAGCGAACTCCGCGCTGGACCAGAACCCTCCGCTCCTTGGCTGCCGGCGGGGATTGGCATAGCGGTCTCTGCCCTTCGCCATGATGTTTCTCCTCTTCGCTCTCTGCGGTGGCGGACGATGAAGGAGGCGAGACCGACCCCCAGCCGAACCAGTTCGGCAAAGGGATACTGCGGATAGGTCTCCTCGAAAGTGGCGATCTTTTCGCTGGGACCTTTCATGGTTGCGTCCTCCGTGACCGAAATGCGGCGCTTTTCCCGTCCGTCTTCGCGGTACAGGCGGCCGCAGCTTGGCAAGCTAGGACGCGGCGCGTGATTGTCCCGGAACGACGACCGGAAAAGCAGCGTGAATTCGACAGAGTCGCCGCCAGCGAATCGGCGGCTGACGGCCGACCTGGCTTGCGAAATTTGAAGTGTGGCATCGGCCACATCACGAAATGCGCTAGCGCTTCAAAACTTCGGCCTAGGGAAAAAACGCAGCCATGGCGTCGATCAGAACAGAGTTTGCAAATCGGTCGATCGAAGAGGTCGGCGCCGCCTTTATGAAGGGATGCGCCGTGCGCGAGGAAC
>JAAUYK010227122.1_pt1 | contig 10864 bp, 14 predicted proteins | sample 7278021 | NCBI WGS metagenome assembly JAAUYK01 (sample SAMN14350223, study PRJNA611818) | marine sediment metagenome | isolation source: surface marine sediment (1.8m) | place: French Polynesia: Moorea | collected 2018-08
AGAAAGAAGTAAGCAGGAACAGTCTTAATCCTGCAACTGAGGTTTTAAATGGGTTTAATAACATTTTTCTCACTTTATTAGCAATTAATGTTGAAAGTGCGCGAATGAAATTGAACTCTGTTTACTTTCATTCTCCCTGTGCCTATACTTTTGGAGCTAGAAAAATGTTATGTTAATAAAACTTGTTCAAAATTGTTGGCTTGACACTGTATTACAAGTTTGCATTTGGGTGAAGAACTTGGATGCCAGGTGACCACAAAGCCATGTAAGCATTTTGCCTGCTCGCACTGTATGTACGTGTAAACTGAGTGGGGAGCGATAACGAAATTTAACTGGCAATGGGTTTTCACCTAGCATTCATTATTCCTGGTTAGAGGGCGTATGCCCGCCAAAAGAGCTGTTACTGGCAAGGAGTATACGTACACTGAGGTAATCGGTACCCGTTGTACCTTCCTACAGGCGATATACGTAATACCGCCTTCTTGTCAAACACTTAGCTTTGCCAGCGATGTAATACTTACTTTTTAGGACGTTCTCAAGTTCTCAATATATTAAGGCTACTTAAAAGAAAAATAGTACATATCTGGCACCATGTCTGTCATAAAATGAGCTTGATCAGGCGCTAAACTCGAGGGAATATAGTGCCAAGCTCTAGTAAGCATTCTTCAAGCTTTAAGATACAATGAAGATTGGCTTCGTCGAAGTGGTATTCATTTCGATGATCCTATTACCTGTTCGGGGGACGATGGATCCGAAGCAGTTCTTTTCCATGGTGAAGGACTTTGGCCGGGCGTCCAATAATCATAACCTTGTGGTTGTCTCTTATTTGTCAGAAACAGAGTGCCTGAACCATTTGGTCGCCAATGAAGAGAGCGTGTCCGCCACTTATGTCACAGCCGGCGAGGACGTGGCGGCGACACTGCAAGCTTTGTTAAGGGACAATCAGGTCGAGATGGTCGCTTTTTTCGGCGTCCCTGACACCATAGTCTTGAGGGAACTCAGTACAACTGGTACAATCATCTTGATGCCACACAGCAGCGAAGAAATAGAGCCGGAAAATCTCAGACTGGACAGCAAGCTATTCTTCTATGAAGACGATGCCGTGGGCGACTTCGTCATTAAGGAGAAGTACGCCATCAAATCGGGACCTGCCATTACCCAGGTGGTGGGTACATGGAACGAGACTGCCGGTCTAGACATTCCCGAGCCGAACGTTTACGAACGTCGATCAAACCTCCGCGGCGTGAGTCTCGTCAACGCGCTCATGGCCTGGGACTATTACCACGAGCTACAGCTGGACGAGGCGGAAGAACAGGTCCTCGGCGTGACCGGTGTATTTGCCGAAGTCGCTGCCGTGCTCGCCGAAAAGTTAAACTTCAAACTGTCCAACGTGCTGCCCCCGGACCGCAGGTGGGGGAACCTCGAAAGCGACAACCGAACGTGGAGCGGAATCATGCGGATGCTGGTGGAGGAGGAGGCCGACATATCGACGACCGTTCTGACTCGGACGGTGTCTAGGGCGCCGTACGTCGACTTCTCAAGGAGGCTGGTCACCACCTCCAAGACTCTGATCGCGGCACTGGACAGCAGCAGGAGGGCGGCACAGTTCTGGGTCTACCTCGAGATATTCCCCATTGAAACTTGGATTACCTGTCTCGCACTGGCGATGGCCATCGCGGGGGGATTCTTCGCCATAGAGAAGTCTGCCTCAAACAGATTTCACCAGACCTCCGATTCAGAGAAGTTCACGTTTCTGAGCAGCATAGCTGCCGCCTTCCTCCCACTTTTGCAGCTCGCCTACAACGGCCTCGAGGCGAAAAGCGCGTCGTCAAAGACCCTGTTCCTCTCCTCCTGCCTCATGTCCTACGTGGTCTTCACTTACTACACGTGCGACTTGACGTCGCGCATGACGAGCGGCGCGAGGCCGGTCATGGTGCGCTCCTTCCAGGACGCCATCGACGGCGGCTACCGGGTGATCGTGGCCAAGAGCGGTTCCAGCCACGACTTGATGAAGCACGCGAGAAAAGGCAGTCCCATGCACAGGGTCTACGAGGACATGAAGAGGCGCCCGCAGAGCGAGGTGTTCATCGAGAATGCTTTCGAGGACGGCCTGCAGCGAGTGGCCGCAGAGGAAAAGACGCTGCTTTTCTCCAGCGCGGACAACCTACACCTGAAGGGGGACGGCTTCGTCGCTCTGGACATGACGGACGCGATTCCGACAGAGGCCGGGTGGATATTCCAGAAGGACTCCGAGTTCACGGAGCTCATAAATTATCACCTGTTTTTGCTGGAGTCGCGGGGTATTTTGAAAAGGATCTCGTCGGTGCGTATGCCATTCTCATGCGATCACGTCGATCTATGTATTATTAATGCAGATGGTCTTCTTTAGCAATACCTGAATCATCCAAACGATGATTTCAGCGTGCCGGATGCCCCCTCGCTAGACTACGCCAACACCGCGTTCGGATTCCTCGCGCTTGCGTGGACGATCCTCACCGCATCCCTGATTGCCGTCTGCGAAAAATTGCATTTCTTACTGGAAAATGTCTACATATTTACTTAGAGCTCCGTTAATTATCTAACTCGAATCAGTCAAATGATTAAAACAGCTTTCAGGTATACCACTATTTTCCAGTCATTTCGGCTAAGTCGGTACATGGTCAGGCGGCCTAAATTTCGAATGATCCGATAGCGATCGCATGAGAGAGGAAGGCCTAATCGTACTTCACTTGTTCGATCTATCGCACAGTCGGAAAGTAAAGAATGGCCAATAGCACATATTTTACGAATTTCAATGAAACTGCAAACGGTTCGGAATACCAGCAGGTTCGGTCTATGTAGATTGTAAGTTATTGAAGTGCCAATTAATAACCTTCCACATAGAGTACGACTGTCAAGGAGGAGGGCGACGGGTGGATCTGGGACGATGCCACGTGGATCTTGTGCGCCTCCTTCATCATCTTCACGATGCAGACTGGCTTCGGCATGCTCGAATCCGGTTGCGTCTCGCTCAAGAACGAGGTCAACATCATGATGAAGAACGTCGTCGACGTCGTACTCGGAGGCCTCACTTACTGGGCTTTCGGATACGGACTCAGCTACGGTGAAGGCAAGTAGGCGCGTAGATATTGAGAGATGACTAGTTCTACTTTGAACTCTGTCACAGATCCCGGGACGAACGTCATGTTCGGTGTGGGCAAGTGGTTCGTGAGCGCGACCGGCATGGCGGCGGGGCCGGTGTTCACCACCTTCCTCTTCCAACTGTCGTTCGCCACGACAGCGACGACCATCGTGTCCGGGGGCATCGCAGAGAGGTGCAACTTCTACTCCTACTGCCTCTTCTCGCTCGTCAACACCGTCGTCTATTGCCTGCCTGCAGGATGGATGTGGGGCAACCACGGATTTCTAAAAAAGCTCGGCGCCGTCGACATCGCCGGTGGGGGCGCCGTCCATCTAGTGGGAGGATCATCTGGTTGGAAAAAATGTTTTTTTTAATTGTTTTTGACTCCGTACTCATGTTTAGCTCTAACTGCGGCCACCATGATGGGCGCGAGGTTGGGCCGGTGGGACTTGAAGGGCGACCCGCCAATGGGGAGTCCGACCAACGCTGTAATCGGACTCTTCATGCTCTGGTGGGGGTGGTTGGCGTTCAATGCCGGAAGCACGTTCGGTTAGAAGTGATAAGAAGCACTAGCTAAATTGCAATTTTGAAAATATGGAACCATCCCATTCGAAGGCATTTCCGGTCGTCTGTGGATCATTGCCGCCAAGGCCGCCTGTACGACCCTGGTGGCCTCCTACTCCGGCGGCATCTTTGCAGTCTTCTACAGCTTCTACGTGACCGGCGGAAAGCTCGATATCTTGATGGTGGTCAATGGGATCCTCGGCGGTCTCGTCGGCATCACCGCGGGTTGCGCGCTCGTCACGACCCCAGAGGCCGTGTTCATCGGCATCGTCGGATCCTTCCTGGCGAACGTCACGGCGCCGCTGCTCATCTGGATGAAGGTCGATGACGCCGTGGGAGCTACATGCGTTCACGGTAAGGCGAAAAAAATGAACGGTATAAATTACCCACCCTTTTACGTGCGTATTGTGTGATGCGCGTACCTCCGTTCCTGTGTCAATAGAATCATTAGCGAGCAGGTGTTGTTGCGTGAATGGTGGCTGCTCAAATTAGCAGTCAAACCTGTCTGGGGGAAAAAGTGGACATCATATGCGGATTTAGGCCACGAATACGTAACAATCGAGTAACCAACCACGGCTGAAATAGGACATACTGTGTAAATGCAGAGCGTAGTACATGCGTGCGACACGTATTGACTTGAGTGCAGTGAATTCAATCTCCTTTTCGCCATTGTGCGATCCGCCTCCGCAAAAATCTGCATTACGAGAGAGGCGAGCGAATAGGTAGAGTACAGAAGAGGACAGGTCGGACGTCGAAGCTTTTGTTTGACCAGTGAGTCAACCGACCAGTCGCAACGAGAACAAGAATGAAGGCGGACCTCCGAGAAATGCGTCACAGCCGGCTCCTCGTTGTCGCCGCGGCGATCGTCTCCGCCGTTGCCATTGCGTCCGTCTCCGGGCAGCTTCGCACCGCGGCCAACAAGAAGCTCTGGCACGCGGCGTTCGACGGCGAATTGGCCGTTGTCAAGGTAGCATCTAATTAGCCACATAATATTCTGAAATGACATTAAATGTCTTGGAGGCCGCTGTATCGGGAGGCGAGAGCGCCAACACGGCGAACGAGCATGGCCTCAGCGCTCTGCACATCGCATCGCTAAACGGCCACCTGGGTGGGTAACGTGACCTCGCTTTGACGAATTGGGTGAATTATCTCGATTACCGCCAGATATCGTCAAATTCCTCGTCGACAACGGGGCAAATGTTAACTCCAAGACAGTCAGCATGGAGTCGCCGCTGCACGTGTCGGCGGCCAACGGCCACTTGGAGGTAGTGCGGTAAGAGCAGACACTCACAGCCCGTGTAATGTCCATTAGGCTAAATCGCGATCCCACAAATTAATTCGTTAGGTTCCTAATATCAAATGGTGCCGAAGTCCGTGCCGAGGACCGCGACGACTGGACGCCGCTGCACAACGCCGCCTACCACGGCCACCTGGGCGTGGTCCGAGCCCTCGTCGAGGCCGGCGCCGCCGAAGGCAGGAGGGGCATCGACGTGCCTGTGGACGAGAAGGAGACGCCGCTCTACTTCGCCAGTCAGGGAGGCCACGTGGACGTCGTCAAGTATTTGCTAGAGCTCGGAGCCAGTCCAAGGACGTATTCGAATAACAAGTAAGGCATACGTAACTTTATGAAGGACTTATAAATAAGACTACGTACGTATATTCCAGACGTACGCCCTTACATATCGCGGCGAACAACGGCCACATGGAGGTGGTCCGCCTCCTCCTGTCGACGGGCAAGGCGAACACGAGGATGCGCGACGGAAACTCCTGGACCGCGAAGGATCTCGCCGAGATCAATGGACATCAAGACATTGCCGACCTGATCGGCAGGTCGGACCCAAAACAAGGATAAATCTTGCCCATATGTCCCCATCATGGCGATCGAATTTTGTCTGTTGCCCATTACCTACACTGCATGGTCTGCCGATTACAAGTACAATAAATATCTAAGAAGTTCTAGCTAAACCTCGTCCTTGCGATACCGCGTTCGACTGATATGATATACGTATTTATTTGCATGTTGATTTAACGTATATACATGACTTTCAGGTTTTGGCGGTTGCTGGGGCATGCTCGCCGTTGGCCTCTTCGGTGCCCGTGACGACCTGGAGAACTTCAGCGCCAACGACGGCCTGTTCCACGGCGGCGGTCTCTACCTGCTCGGCGTTCAGGCGCTCGCCTGTGTCACCTTTATGTGCTGGTCAAGCCTCTGCACTTTCGTCCTCATCTCCGTCATCAACAAGATCATCCCGTTCCGCATGGACGAGTACGAGGAATTGCTCGGCGCCGACTACGCGGAGCACAACATCCACCACCCGGGCGTCGGAGTCACGAGGGCAGTCAGCGTCATGAGGAGGCACGACAGCCACCACGATCTAGGACTCATCCCGGTTGGAAAGAATAAAGGTATAAATGCAGTATGGTCGGCTCTTGTGACTTTTCTCATTACCATTTTCAATATTAATTTCTGTGCTTGCTTGGCCAGGCCACATGGACTACCTGGAGAAAGAGTACGGAAAGCGCCTCGAGTCGGCGGTCATCAGAGGTCTGCAGAGAAAGGGCGTTTTCAGTGGAGGTCGTCGGAATGTCGTGGGTGCGGCGGAACTTGAAGAGGGCAGACAAGTAACAAGATTTTGAACGGCAACTGTAAACCCCAAATATTATTCGTACACGTAACGACGCAAACGCGCTTTAATGCATTCTGTTTCCCGGGCGACGCGCGCAAAGTTGGTCAAACCGTGTAGCTAGGAGACCATGCACCGCGTACTAGAATGTTGGCCTGCTGGACGGCCAGCCTTCAACGCGCTCTCGCTCTCTCTCTGTTTGAAAGCGTCCGACGTGATTACAGCCAGCGCTTTAGACGGACGCGGAACGAATTTACGTACCTAAGGTGGGGTTTCTTGAGATTTATTAAATATAATTTTTTTTCGCACACTAGCTGTATTCACGTGAACGCAAGATAGCCAAATAAAGTTTAATCCTGCATACAGCTTTTTACACTAGTCAATGGGGACTCTATTCTGCACTTTGTCCGCTCTCTCCCTGAAATGCAAATTCACTACATGCTAGTCCGTGCCCTACCGAAGCTATAAGGAGGCCATGGGGACGTGGAGGCGTCGGGCGGCCTCCTTGAATTTCGTACTCTGCTGGTTAGGAGGCAGCCTAATTGCTCGCTCATCAAACATTATCGTACCCACATCTCATGAAACGCAGGAACTGTGCCGACGCCTCGGCGTGAGTAACTATTAAGTTAATACGAGTGCGGAGGTCGGAAATAACGTAGCCCCTAATCTAAGTCCGAGTACCGTCCCGGTCATTGCTACTGCGAGCTGCTCGACCCCTGCCTGGACGCGACTTACTCCGAAGCCCCATTAGAGACGTGTCCGCGATGCGCCATCCTCACCACCACTAGCACCTCGCCGGCGACGACGATCGGGCTCGACCCAGGCGTCACGGAGTACGACTGGGACAGGCTGTTCACCGGGACGGACGCGGCGGGGAAGCCGGTGACGCACACACACCCGCCAACGTCCCCAACCACCTCAACGACAACCACGACGTCGTCGCCGAGTACGTACAACGATTGTCTTTTAAACCTACGACTATAACTAAAAAAAACTCTCGATCATTCAGCCCCTCCCGATGCCACGACGGTGCCGCTGAATCATGAGGGATGCGCCATACAGCCTTTCGGATTCCTCTTCACCAGCGTCAGCACCTTTACGGGAAGGAGGTACATTACGTCGGTTAAACTTTCAAGTTCATGATAATATCAAGAGGAAATTATGTTTAAGGTGCTGTTGCCCATCGTACTCAGGCGACGCCCTGTCCGTGAGAATCAAGATCATCCCCGAGTACTTTGGCGCCGTGAGAAACAAGACTCGGCTGGGCATCCCCTGGGAGGACGCCTTTCTCGACGAGAGGAAGCCGGAGACGCGGAAGCTGAGGCGGAGACTTAAGAGGTCAACAAGCATACTAAAGAATTCGATGTTTTACGTTTTAATTCATGGGCATTCTTGTAATAGTGAGCTGAAAACATTTCTTCTGCACGTCTTCGGCCGCCACGTGATGATCGACGAATACCCAGAGTGAGCAAACGACTTATGAGGATAATCATGCATCCATTACTTGAAACACGTGTCGCGCAGAATCGGATCCTTCTTCCGCGCATCGGACGCCAAACTGGGCTTTCACTTACGCCTAGTGATGACCCAGTCGAGGGTGGCCAACCCGCGCACGGTGGAGGCGAGATTGAAGACGGCTTTCCAGGAATACGCCGACTTGGAACGTGCGGCCGGAGTGTTCGGCAACAAATACTCGGGTTACAAGAAAACTAGGCGAGTGATCATTAAACACTTCAAGGAGCTCTGACGACGAAACGATTTCTTTCAGCTACGATCCGACTTCTATTCGCGTGGAGCGCATCCCGAAGCCCACCACGTTGACGACCACTGAAGAAGACTTGACCACAAGCGGCCAGGTTGAAAGTCTTGGGTGTTTAGTACTCAGAATTATATAGCCCTCAGGTTAAATTAATCTCAGGCTGTTGTCGAGCCGTTGGCGCCTGGCGATCGCCGCCGTCCTCCCATCGCGGCAACGGTCACGCTGCTCCTCCTCGGCTGCCTCGTCCTCGGGCTCACCCTCGGCCTGCTCATAGCCCGCGGCGGCGTCTGCTTCTGCAGGGCTTGGTGGATCAAAATGTGAACGTTCCAGAAAATCAAAACGACTCTAAAATTCAATAAAAAATCGGCTGGCGAACGGAGACCGGTTTCATCTACGCACCGCGGCGACAGATAGAGTTTAACCTCTAGTTTACATACCTGAGATGGATGGGAATCTCGTCTCCTGCCATTGGCTCGTCCGGTCGATCCGGGGGCTCGTCCCTCCGGTTCTCTGGCCTCCGATTGGCCGAAGCTAGAACAGGAGCCACTTGATGGGGTCATTAAAGCCGGGGTGAGCTAGCTAGCAGGGCCAAGTCGGTAATGATTCGATAAGATGGATGGACGGACGGACGGACTGGCTGCGATGACAAGAAACGAACGAAAAGTTGCCACTAGCTCCCGTATCATCTACCCTAGCTGCGTAATTCCAGAAACGACTCTTTGCTCTCTACAGACATTTTTTTTATTTATTAACACCTTTGCCGTATATCTCGTTTTTGTCCGTACTGGTTGCTGAAAAGTCTGCTCGTCAAAGAATTGAGACCGAACCGATTCATGTACGAACCCATCGCTCCGTGCACTTTGTACAATGAATTTGGTCCCTTATTAACCGATTTTCAACTTTGTTGGGTGCTGTAAAAGACTTCTGTCTGTCTGTCATGACGAGGCGCGAGAGTGAGAAACTCTACAAAACTGTTGAGTATCGGCGTCTCCAATCTCTCCGTTCGTTCGTCCCTTGACCGTCGATCGCTTGTCCGCCGGGCGAGCCAATCTTCGGTTGTCTTGCAACGTTGGCAGGATGGCATCGATGGCGGCAGTGGCGGCAGACGACGAAGTTATCTGCGATCGATTAAACGTACATACGGACAACTTATGCCTTTAGCCTGATATAAGTCGAAATGTTTTATGCGTCAACATTGGAAGCAAAGAACGACGTTATCGGGTGGAGGCTCTAATTGTCGACTGACCGGTACCATTTAGCGATCGGCGGCGAAACAATCTCGAATAGCGACGGACGGACGACGCGACGGACGGACGAGCGGCGCCAGAGTCGGACACTCGTCGCCGTCTCCGTTGTCGCAGCCGATCTCAGTCTCCATCTGAGTGAACTCGTGGCAGGAGGACAGGGCTATTGCGCAGCTCTTTCGAATCGAGATAGAAAAAAATCGCCAACATGGACGCCGGTCTGAAGACGGAGAGGAACGGCCACGCCAACGGGGTGAGCGAGCGAAGTAGACAATGCACTTGTCCTGCCCAATTTCTGATGCAAGTCAGTCTGTCCTGATGGAACGGCATGCTCATAATTGACAGGTCTTTGCATCGCACGGCAAACAGTGCAATTTTTCCGAGTTCACAGGGAAATTTAAGCAGGTTTTCTAGTTACAATTAAATTAAGCGTACGATAAATGAACGCACGTGGTATTCATGATGAAGGGTATATTAAATTGGCATTACTTCCAAATATTCCGAGGAGCTCATGTACGTAACTGGCATTTTCGGGCGAGTTGGACTTGTCGCGCGCTTCGTCAGAATCATTTTTGATTTATGTTGGTGCATTCCGTTGTCCTGAAGCAATTTCGAAGGGACCGGTTAACAAGATGGTCGACTTTGTTTCCGACGCGCAGAGCGCTGATTTATGGGTGGATACTTTCAAGGCCTTTCAGTAGTACATTGACCCAAGTTGACGAGGATTTCTTCTCCTATAGGTGGACTCCCTCGGCGGCGGCCACTACACGTCCAAGATTCGCAAGGGAAGCATCGGCGGCGAGGACGAGAAGACTACCTGGGTGATCTTCGAGCCGCACAACACCGGCGAGGCCGGAGTGCTCGCCAAGTGCCTCGAAACCTTCAAGGTAAGTGAGTTACTTGGAACAAAAGGATGCGCGCCTGTTGCCTTTTGTTCGGCGTTCACGCAACAGTGATCGATTGGTCATGCAGACTGACAATCGACAACATGGAAAGTACGCATCCACAAAACCCTGTTTTCAGCCAAACTCTACTGCATGCCGAAACAATGCGCACATTGAAGTTACGCAAAAGCGATTAATGATGCTGGGGAAATTTTTCGAATGCCCAGTGACCGGATTGTGAGCTCTGAAAGGTAGCCGGACAACATGCCACGCTGGCAAGACATGCCTGCTTCAAATACCAGTATCCGACGCGACCAGTCTTAACAACGCTGCACGCATCAGGAAAGTAGGCCCATGCTGGTGATTACCCTGTAATTATTGCGCTCATTTCGCGCATTCCTAAGGAGTCCTAATAAGCATATTGTGAATGGCCCACTCTCAACGGGTCATTTAAATTAGCTGAATTGCCCCAGAGAATCATGCCCTTAAGACGCGGTCTGAAAATTCAAATTAGATCTTAATGTAGTGCGCCGCCGGCCATTCTCGAGCATTAGCTTAATTTTATTCCCCTGCATTTCAGAGGCACAAGGTGAACCTGCTGCACATCGAGTCGCGCTCGTCGAAGCGCGAGGAGGGCGGCTACCAGTTCATCGTGGAGTGCGACTCCC
>JAAUYK010073330.1_pt1 | contig 10863 bp, 11 predicted proteins | sample 7278021 | NCBI WGS metagenome assembly JAAUYK01 (sample SAMN14350223, study PRJNA611818) | marine sediment metagenome | isolation source: surface marine sediment (1.8m) | place: French Polynesia: Moorea | collected 2018-08
CTAAGATTATATGATGGCAATTAGGTCGAAACTGGTAATCGGGTTATACTCGTAGCTTTTTACGGGGCAACTCTTTGCTTTTCGCATGGCCTTGCGTGGGATACGCGCCGTTCTATAAGCATCAAGAGCTACTGTCAACACCATGACAATGTTAAGGTTCTTACTCCTCCTCCTTCTTGGAGTCTCCACCGCCGAGGACGAGTTTTGGGAGGACATGACCGACTGCAATCATTGTGACGCTGACGCCTACGCCATGCGCATCCTGCCCTGCATTGACTTGGAGTCCACCAGGTGGACGGTAAGCCAACACAACGGTTTGAAGATTTCTTTTACGTACCAACAATACGGAATCATTAATTGCCTTGCCTATAGGACGACTGTGCCATAGCAAAGTACGAGTGCCTAGCAGCGTGCGAGGCGGACGAGAAAATGTTTCGCGAGGCCGTTAAGAACACTATAGAGGGAATGCCGAGGATATGGAGTGCCTCGGTACCATCACCATCTTGAAAGTTGTTAAAACACGTTCACTAAAATTTCCTCTTTGTCTTGCACCTCAGCTGAAGAAGCTTCTTCGCATGGAGTTCCAGCCCTACGAAAATGAGCCCAAGGTTAGAGCCCTTATTAGGGACTGCGCAGTGGACAAGGGGATTCCGGTACAGTGGGGGTTCAACCCGTCCAGTCCCGAAGTCTGCCAAAATTTGAGCCTGACTGGGTAGGTAGGATAAAAGGGAGAAGAAGCACATGTGTCACTCATTACATTCTTTCCATCCTCAGTGGTCTCATTGGCCGCGGCGGGGCGGCCAACTGCACGCCCGTGTGGCTGAGCGCCGCCAACCGCGCCACCTTCTACCAAAATTGTCTGCAGGCATTCGGAATCCACGACTACCGCCGACGCGCGAGGTTCTCCTACCGTAAGCTTGAGAAACTCTCCTTCGACCTACGACGCACTGAGGACGCCAGCGGGTACCACTACATCGCGGCCGGCTCGACGGAGATCATCGGAGGCATCATGGGCGGCGCGGCCCTCGTACTCGCTCCCTTCACCGGCGGCTCGAGTCTCAGTCTGTTGACGGTCAGCGGCGCCGGATTGGCTCTTGGTGGGCACGTCTCCAAGTTTTTTGGACCGGATCCATTGGGTCAGCAGACCACTAACTTTACGCCTCCTCCTTAGTCAGAGAAAAGTGAAGAAGGACAATATTACTAAGGTTTTTCACATCTCTCGTCATAGGCTATGTCGAGAAGGCGGAGAGGGAGCTGGACCTCATTCACGACGACACCGAATCGCTCGCAATGTTGCTCATCCTCTACGTGCAGAGCAATGAGGACTACAACGCACTCATCACCAGTTCCAAATTTGAACTTCACAGGCAATTGGACATTTCAGTTGCTTAAGAAAGTCAATTAATCCACTCCTCACTTTTACAACGACAGGAAGAAGTTGCAAGCAGCCTTCGAGAACGAGTTGGACAGCCTGTACCCTGGGGTGACCCTGAACACAGCCATTCTCCTGAGCAAAACCAAACTGTTGCAGCACGTCTCCCACTTTCTCGGGGCTAACATCGGGCCTGGCACCCAGGAGCTCGCCAAAGTCAGCACGTCGGCCAAGCACATATACAGGACCGTGTCTGCAAAGGGCAGGGCCATGTACGCTTGGAGGTCGCTCAGCTGGAAGGGGACGCCGCTCATGTCCAAGATGAAGACATTCCTCAGGACGGGGTCCAAGATCGCGGTACCGGTCATCAACGTCGGATTCGGCATATGGGATGTCGTTAAGGCAAGAATTTTACTACTGCATACTAAACACTATTTTCGATCCTTTCCTTCAGGGTGCCAAGAGGCTTGAGGGCGGATTCTCTCACCGTGTCAAGACCCACTCCCGCCACATAGCGTACGCGGCAGACTCCATCGTGGCAGCCTACAGTAGCGTGATGGGAGACCTGCCTCTCCAGGAACACGACGACGTCGAAATTCTTTACGTGGCCGAGGTCGAGTTTGAAAAGCAGAACTGGGACTTGTTCTCCGGAGTCAAGCTCATGATTCAGAGTGGAAAAGTTCAGGCTTATTTATCCGACAGATTTTAGCCATTGCTTGATAGATCCGTTCCCCGCAGGATCAGCCAAAGTGCGAGACGGACTCGATCTTTGCAAACTCCTCGTCGATCCTCATTGACTCCCTAGGCGGCTGCCGACACCACAAGATCGTCAACGAGACTGCCAAGATCTGGCTGATTTCCGACCAGAACTCCCTCCTTGGCAACCTCGTCACCCTGAAGCGCGTCTCTCTGGCCACCGACGGTCGGTTCGTGCCGTCCATCGTCTGCGACAATGCAGAGTGGGGACCGATCAGTGCCAATCATGGCAACACGAGCAGCTGGTATCTCACTTGTCGCAGCGAACCAACCATTAAGCGAATCAAGGTTTGGAAAATGTTCACTTGATAGAAAACATACGTACACATGCACTCGTGTTTGCAGGTCCACACGAGCAATGTAGCCTTCTCCGGAACGGACAACTGGATCAGAATGAAGATCACGGCTCGCCATGGTCACGACGTAGTCCACTGTCTGACCGACTACTTGGACAACAAAGGGAACGACAGAGAGTACGGGCAAATTGACATCCACTCCGGGGATCAGCTGGGTAATGAGTATATCAAGGTTCTACGCAAACTGATGCAACCTTTCTTTAAAGGAAATTGCACACGAATTCTTAGAGATGAGGTCGACTCTGCCCCGGAGGACACTAGTGCGTTAATACGCACTATGCAGTACAGGAATGGGAAATTATTATCAAGGTTGCTTCGCATTTTCTACGTATAGAGTACACCCTGACCGTCTTCAATGAGGGAGGCTACGCCGCCGGTTGGTGGCACATTGACCTCCTAAAGTTCTACATCAGTGGACCCATGGGCAGGACAAACATCTTCACCTGTGACCTCGTTGATCCAAAAAATCCAGATGAAGGTGTGACATGTAGATGTGGACGAAATTCCCGCAATTGTAATTACGTAAATTCTGTTCGCAGGAAATGGCATTGGCATCGCTTGCTACGATCATCGTTCATTTGACTGCGCGCTGTTGCGACCAGCACCCACAGCATTGGAAAAGATTAAAGTGCGCACCTGCGACATCACATGTGCCGGAACAGGTAAGGCAAAGCATATTTTTTAGAACATTATATTATAATATTATACAACAATTATGTTTTTCAGCCAGCGACCGCATTCGAATCAAATTTTGCAAGAAGAAGGCGGACATTGCAAAGAGGCAGCGACTGAACACCTGCTGCACAACCAACATGTTCCGTGGAGATTTTGAGCGGAATACGCACACCTTCATTGATGGGGACTCGTTCAACGACGACGGGGGCGACAAGCTGGGACAGTGCGAGGGGACGAAGCTCATGGAGGGAAGTCAGGTTTATGTGGCAGGTACGCACAAGATTTACATATTGTTGAGAATGTACACATGCAACTCTATTACTGCAGTTGAGAACGAGGGAATCGACAAAGGGTGCTTCGATCAATTCTCCTTCTACGGCACGAGCGATACCAGCGTATCCGACATCCAGTTCGCGCAGTGCAGCTTCACCCGGCTCGAGCACGACAGCTCCATGGTGCGTCTGGACTACAGCGGATACTGGCACAACTGGCGGACCAAGTCGGTCCCGTGCAGGTTCCCCAAAGGGCTGACTGTCAAGACAATTGCAATCAAGCTTGAGGAGAACGTACTTACTATAAGTTTTCAATGGGGATCACCTGTCACTGTGTACCCAATTTCCCATTTACAGGATGAGCTCAACAGGGGCAGGACAAACAGCATCAAGATTGTCATGAGGAACAACGATGGGGACACGTGCAAAACTGCAAATCTTACAGGTGGAATAAGAAGAAAGATTTTAACGAAATACCTTTTGGTTTATTTGCTGCTGTTTCTTGCTCTCCTAGGCCAAACTTTAAATTCGGGCAACTTTGCCGAGTACTCCAACAACCTCGGCGACTGCGTCAACCTAACCGTGACGGGTACTGTGGATGTGTGGATCTTGAACACAAACCCCAATCTCGGTGAGAGCATTGCCATCACCCACGTCTACCTCGATGTCTCTGACAAAACGGGTAACTTCTCCTAAGAAGTTTGAGGTCCGGCGGTATTAATCATTGTCCTCATTCAGGTGCCACCAAGAAGCTCCGTTGCGGCTTTAACGACAACTACGCCAACGGGTTCCATCTCCGAGTGTTGGACAGTCCTTCACACCCGCTGATCAATTTGAGCGAAGCGTCCTTACCTCTAAAGTGTCGGTAATATAATGGATCTAATAAGAATTGAGTGGCGGTGAAAAGTTACTGAGCTACCCTTTTCTTCGTCCCTTACCACGTTGGTCTCGCCGCACAGAGAAAATAAATAAATTCGACGCGGGGAGCTGCCGACACGTTTAGTCGATATCTGATCGCGCCTGGCTGACAAAAGTCAGTGAGCTGCAAGTTTCCGTCTGTATCGAACTTGAACGTTTGCTCGCTCACCCTCTTGGCTCTCATTGGAATCCATCAATCTTCATTTACTCACGAGACTGGCGCGCGCATTCGGCCGGAGCGGCTCGCTTTGTTTTAAGACCCGATCGTGACGAGAGATATGCAAATGCAACGAGGGAAGACCTTCCCTCGAGGGAGACATGGATCAATTAATTGAATCTCATTGTGTCGCAAGTCGGGTTTAATTCCCTCCCTCCCCTTCCTTCTTTTTCTTTCCTTCCAACTTAGACGTCTCTCGTCCGTCCGCGTCCGTCTGCTCTATGCAAACTTCTCGGCTGCCAATTAGAGTCTCTGCTTTCCTACTTCCTTACTTTTCTGACCTTTTGCCTAGACTGTGGAAAGGGAGGAATCATCCATCTCTTTCACAGTTATCTCTCGGTACGTGCGATGAATCTCTCGGGTGTTGGGATACAGTTCATCCTTTACTACGTGTACGGTCGACCCCAAAGAGGAAATGAGGCGGGCGAGCGACCCCCACCGCGCCCGTCTGCCCCGCATGATTGTGCTATACTACTACGGCGGCCGGAATGAATCTCGAAGAATGTGCCCACATTCCGACAGCCACTTGACTGATGACTGCTGCTGATGCTGCTGCAAGTCGATCGTGCAGCTACTATACTAGAACAGTTCCGCATCGTGAACTTATATTCATCATCCCGAGGAGGTGTCGTACGCGTTATAAAATTGGCCTCAGATGTGGCGAGTCACCGCTTGTAATTCGTCCACTAAACTGGATTTTAAGCTTCGTGTACGCACGAATGTGGCAGGTATTAGGTAGGTAGTTGATCAGATCCCGTCGGCGAGCCATAAGAAGAAGAAGGCAGGCGGCAGCAGCAGCTACTAGACATTCGAACGTCATCTGGGGTGAGTGCGCCTGACGCAATTGGGACAGCAGGTAATTAGCGCGCGGGGCGGGATGGAATGAATGCACAGCTGCAACGAAAATTCAAGAGTGGGAAAGACCGTTCGATCCGCCACACATGAGGGTGAGAGTGTAAGTTTTACTTCACGAAGATATTCGAGCCGCCGGACCTCGAAGTACGTACGTTATGTGCATGGCTCAGCAGCAGCCTTAAAGCTTCTCTCCCTTGTCGCCACCCTCTTTGAAGGTGTCGACGATCTTTCCTCTCTCTCTTTCTTTCTTTTCACTCCCTCTCTCCCTTCGTCGTGTCCGTTCCTTTCGAGACTTGGAGCCTAGCCGGCGTCGTTTCATGGGAACTGTCAACGGACCCATTAGTTGCCGGACAGACGGACGGACCGAGCGCATAGCAAGCCTCGATCATGCGGACAGCAGCGATGGAGAGGAGGAGCAGAGGGGACGGACGGACGAGCTTCAAGCCGAACCGCTTTCTCTGGACCGACCGGCCGGACGGAGCACTAATAACTCAAAAGAATGAGTCTCGCGTTTCAAAGCTGGCGGCGATGTTCTATGTATACGTAGTGGAGAATGGAGGCGACCCATCGACGTACCGGTAGCCGCTGATAGCTGGAGAGACGGAATAAATTTCCAGCCAAAGACAGGATAATTTAAGAATGACTAATCATCAACGGCGGATTCTCATTGTCTGGGGTGTTGTCCGGGAGCAATATCAGGAGTCCTCTTTCCATACAAATGTGCGATCGAGTTAGAAATACTCCCAAAAGCACCTAAACACGGACGAAAATATTTTCGCCGACAATATTAACAACTACGCGATCGTCCCGGCTGTGGTTCCTGACGAAGAGACAAAGAGAAGAGGAGCGACACTACGTGTGGTTATCAGCATAGGAGAAAGATCTTCTTAGAACTGCAGGCAATTGTCTACAAGCCAGGGCTTGGGGTCGGAAGAGCGGCGCGCGACGTCTTAATTCCTCTTCTGGACATTGTCGCTACTAACTGTCATCGCCTGTACGTGTCTCTTTCATCGCCGACCCCGCCGCGCCGCATCCCCCGAGCCGAGCTCGATCAAGACTCAGGTGGAACGGACTTGGAAGGGAGGAAGGCAAGCGGAGCCGAAGCGGCAGCTGCCTCCGTCGTCCGACTTGACGAAAGATTCTGCACAGAGATCTCCGGCCAACGTGGTGCGTTGCGGGCTGCTGGCTTCAACGCCGCCAAGGAAGCCGTCCAGGCGTCTCCCACGCGCCGCTGTTGGCTGACTTCTTCCTCGCTTCCGGTCGGTCGTGGTAGCGAAAAATTAGGCCAATACCAGTCCACCGAAGCGGGAGAAGGCTCCACTTGGGTGTTTGCAGACCATATTCCAGATTTGTCTTGAAGTTTGCAACTGTAATTTTGGGCTTATTTTTCGCCTCCCTGGAGCGGTAGCTCTGTCATCGAGGCAATAAAGACAAGGAGGAAGAGGGAGGGAGGAAGGGAGTAGGAGGTGCGAACATTATGTGAGGAGCATCTCCACTGAGCAAGCGATCGTCGCTTTACCCACCTACTCCTTTCGACGCCAACCCAGCGACTTTACCTTACCCGGCCCGTCATTAGGTATCTGTTATCAGGGCAGGAAGCACTTACAGAAATCGGCGAGCAATTTCTGTCGCGGTTCCATTATTGGACGCGCACTGGCTACCTGCCTGCTTGCGCGATATAGTCAGGATTGCCAAATGTCAAGTTAATATTCGCCCATACTGAAATAAACCCGTGAGAAGCCATTTCTGACGTCCTATATCTATGTACGTATAGCAAGCAGTCTGTCCGCCGCTGATATCATTTTCCGTAATGACTCTGATGTTGTGGCCGTGTAGGCGATTTCCGGCGCGACCGGCTGTCTGTCTAGCTACCTTCCTGCCTTGAGGCTGGCTCGATCGCCGCAGCAGCCACGACCGACGGACGGCGGTAATTGCACAAATTCGAGTAACAAATCGGCCCAGCTAGCCAGCTTGCTCGCTCGCTCTCTCGTCCTTCTATTTCTACCGGCCGGCCGCTAATCAGACCTTCCCGGCGGCGACGCGACGCAGGCAGGGGGCAGATAGCTTTAATTATGACCTCTGTCCTCTCCAGCCGTCTAGCTGCCCGTTCGGACTGTCAAGCTTTTTTGCATCTGGACTCGACAGTAGGTGCCACGATTTCGCAACGCGCGCCGCTCCGCCTCCTAATTAAGATACGACAGAGCTGTAGAGAGGTGAAAATCAAATTAACTATCTCATCGGCGGCTGCTACAAAAATTAGAAAACAGGTTCTCACTCTCCAGTCATGCAATGCAGATGGAATTCATAGTGTAGCAAGTGAGCAGAAAAATCGGGCCCGCAGCCCAATATCCAACTGAGAGTCGAGGGGGAGTTAATTTAATTTCTTCCGTCGTCGGCCACCGACCGACCGTGGTGACAAAATCTTTCCTCGGCCGCCGCCTGTTCCCCTTCCGAACCTGGCTGGCATTCTGGGATTGCCTGGATGCCAGGAGGACACCCTCCACCGTCCACCAGCCAGCGCCACTCGTGTCACGGCGGTTTCGAAATTCCCCCGTGCAGGCAGGCCGACCGGCCGGCAGGCCATTCAAATATATTCAGAAAGTAAAAGAGGGAGGGGGACCTGGTCCCTCGCTCGCTCGCTCTGGGAAAATCGGGCGCCCATGCCTGGGAAAAGGGAGGGAGGAAAAGCAGCGTTGCAGAGCTACTTCTTTTTCTGGCTGGTGTCGCAATCGATCTGGCCGGCCTCCTGACGAAATATGCCCTGCTTCTCTCTGTATGTGACGATGCTGCTCCTGATGCGTGCATGCCTGTCTGCCTGACTGGGAAAATGAGGTGAGCAAAGCTCGGTCTGAAACCAGGGGCTGCATCTGCACATTGGTGCGATGGGCGAACCAGAAATGCAGAAAGTGATCCAAGCACGGGTGCTTACCTGAAAATAAAACGGTATTGACTGTTACTTACAGTACATGACAATTCAGTGAGTTTGTGGTCCAGTCGAAAGATCGTTAAGCCACTATAGTAAGGTAACAGCAGGTGTACGAAATGCCCCGTACAATAAGAGGAAACACGGCACTTTTTTGCTGCGTCACACGGAATAATTCTCCTTTTTGGCATCGGACGAAAGAAAAACATTGGAGAACCGAATGCTTTTAGCATCGACTGCGGCAGCGTCGCCACATGGCCGACGACCGACCTGCTTTGGCCGCGCGCGGCAATGAAAGCAACCGGATACTGACCATCAATGGCGGCGATGCGAGGTAGGCATGAGATGAGATCGACCATCCAACGGCGCTTATCCCATGTTTCAAGTGGCTGCCGAGGCAGCAGAAAGAGAGGAGATGGCCAAGCAATCTGTCAAATCATCCGCAGCGGAGAAGGTCAGGGTTGCAAAATTCTATTAACCGAGTTACACCATTATGCCACCACATCTGTGTATGGAATAAAACAACTTGTACACTACTAGTACGTACGCATATGTATATGCAGGCTTCAACCCTGAGCGGGTTTCTGGGCCACTAATGACAAAGCCGACTGATCCCATCTGCGGATTGGCCGGATGGATTCCGCCAGCAGCAGGAGCGGCAAGATGTACGTAGCAAGAAAACTTTATCATCACAAGTTGGTCGCTCACTGGAAGATTTTCCGCCGATCGAAGTTCCTTTTCTTTTCACATTCATATAGGAAGCGTCAGTCTGACGGCCCGCAAGCAACAGCAGCAGAAGTCGAAACCGCCTCCCGTCAACTAGAGTCAGAAGTTGGCCGTCCGTCCGTCCGTCACATTGCGCGCCGCAATTACGAGGAGAGGGGCATTTAAACACGAATTAATCAACAGTGATAACTCGAGTGCGTCTTTAACTCTCACCTCGCCCCTAATTGCGCGCCAGCTACTAAAACCTCGTGCGCACGTTCTTCACTGGAGGCAGTTTCAAAATAGGCCCTCAAGTCGTTCTTGTTTCTCGACGACGGCTCCAAGCGACAACCTTGGCGCTGCCGCGTACGAACGCTCTTTCAACTAGAGAACTGTTTCCAAGGGCGATGCCGAATCATTCCGAGGCACACTATACCGACATAGGGAAGAAGCTCTGACCTGACGGAAGATCGTATGCGTTCTCTCGTAAATACAGATCGACCTCAAGGATTTAACTTGGCAGATTCCATTCCAAGTGAGTAGGAATGAGAGGGCGACTTTAGACGCCAGGAAGAAACAGCCCCTGCGTAGAGGAGGAAAAGGCGATGGCGGCTGGCATCTGAGATAAGACGGGAAATAGAAGGAGGAAGGATAACTCGAATTTAGTTTCCTCTCTCTCCCCCAATCCAGGATTATTCCGGCCTGCTTCCCACCCTCAAGGAAAATCGGGCGCGCACATGGGTCGCCTCATTTTACCTCGAACGTAGTTTGTCACCTTCTATTTGCGTGGAATGTGGGCAATGGATTAGCTACAACAATCTTCGAATTCCTGAGAACCAAATCAGGTTCGCCCGGCAGTCGGACCCACTGTGCGGCCTGATCTCGCCTAGCCTCAGCCGAGGACAAATTACAGAAAATAGACCCTCATCGTGGGACAATATTAAATATTGCCGTCCTAATCCGCCGCCCCTTTTTCTTCTATTCTCCTAGCTCTACCTGTCCGCCTGTCTCATTCCTCTGGATCGCTGGAGGAGATAATTGAAATCCCTCTCTCTCTCTCCTCTCTCCTTTACTAGCTGCGGCCGGCCAACAGAACGGCGGCGCTGACTCTGACTGACTGTCACCCTCTCGTCACAAAAGAAAGAAGACGTCGCTCTCGCTACCAAGTTGGCCAGCATTGCAACGGCAACAGAGCACAACGCCAGCCGGACAGACAGATCTATACTTAGGACGAACGCGAATACTGCGGGCTGCGGGCAGGGGGCGTTTCCAACATTAAAATAGTACGCTTATACCTGCAATTAATCTAGAAAACTAAACATGTCAAGACTGTGACTACACGTACGAAAGGGAACCTGCAGGCAATTAGTAGCCAGCAAGGTGTGCGAATATAGCCCGGCATGCAGGGTCTGCGCAGACCAAAATTAGAAGCGGGAACAATGGCACATCTTGAATGCCGGCTTGCGGTGGCGACTGTACTGCTGTACGTACGTAGCAGGTAGATATCATGTGAGGCCCGATGGCTACCAGACCAGACCAAACTTTATTACGGCGCGGCCGTGCGGTTGGCCGACCGACCGACCGCGAAAGGCAGGCAGGAAGTTGCAATTCGTCAATTCTGGCCGCTTCCGATGCGAAGCAACGACGCTGCCGCCTCTGTCTCTACGTAACCCTAAACAACCACTTAATTTTTGGCCAGTGTGGGCGGCGCAACGTCGGCGCTTCCTGTCTGCTGTCCGCCTAGCCGCGTGCAAACCTTAGTCCTCGGGCCACAGGAGTGATTGATAAATTGCTGCACCATTTGCGCCCTGCAG
>JAAUYK010157526.1_pt1 | contig 10863 bp, 8 predicted proteins | sample 7278021 | NCBI WGS metagenome assembly JAAUYK01 (sample SAMN14350223, study PRJNA611818) | marine sediment metagenome | isolation source: surface marine sediment (1.8m) | place: French Polynesia: Moorea | collected 2018-08
ATCGTCGGCAAGGACTACGAGCAGGCGGGCATGATCAAGAAGGGCTCGCAGATGATCAACGCGGTCACCAACTCGGAGGTGCCGCACCTGACGGTGATCGTCGGCGCGTCCTACGGCGCCGGTACCTACGCGATGTCCGGGCGCGCGTTCAACAACCGCTTCACCTTCATCTGGCCCAGCGCCAAGATCGCCGTGATGGGCGGCAAGCAGATCGCCGGCGTCATGTCGATCGTGCGGCGCGGCCAGGCGGCCCGCAAGGGCGAGCCCTTCGACGAGGAGGCGGACGCCAGGATCCGGGCGGCCGTCGAGGAGGCCCAGGAGCGCGGCTCCGTCGCCCTCGAGGCCAGCGGCGCGATCAGCGACGACGGCATCATCGACCCGCGTGACACGCGCACCGTGCTGGGGATCTGCCTCTCGGTGGTGCGCAACACGCCCATCGAGGGCGCGGACGGATACGGAGTGTTCCGACTGTGAGCTTCACGACCCTTCTCGTTGCGAACCGCGGAGAGATCGCCCGGCGAATCATCCGCAGCGCCCACGACATGGGCCTGCACTGCGTGGCGGTGTACGTCGACGCGGACGCGCAGGCCCCGTTCGTGCGCGAGGCCGACGAAGCGGTGCGGCTCGAGACCTCCTACCTGGACGCCTCCGCCATCCTCGACGCCGCCGCGACGAGCGGCGCCGGCGCCGTGCATCCGGGCTACGGATTCCTGTCCGAGAACGCGGCGTTCGCGGCCCGGGTGAGCGAAGCCGGCCTGGCCTGGGTGGGCCCGTCTCCCGAAGCGATCGAGAAGATGGGGGACAAGCTCGCCGCCAAGGCGCTGGCCGAGAAGGCCCAGGTCCCCATCCTGCCCGGCTCCGAGGATCCGGGGGCGGCGGCCGAGGTCGGGTTTCCGTTGCTCGTGAAGGCCGCGGCCGGAGGCGGCGGCAAGGGATGCGCATCGTCGAGTCTCCGGCCGCCCTCGAAGAGGCGCTGGCTGCGGCGAAGCGCGAGGCGCTCGGCGGCTTCGGCGACGACCGCGTCTTCCTCGAGCGCTACGTCGCGAACGCGCGACACATCGAGATCCAGATCCTGGGCGACGCCTTCGGGAACGCGGTGCACCTGGGAGAGCGCGAGTGCTCGATCCAGCGCCGCCACCAGAAGATCGTCGAGGAATCCCCCTCGCCCCGGGTCGACGCCGCGCTGCGCGAGGCCATGGGCGAGGCGGCGCTGCGGCTGGCCCGCGAGCTCCACTACCAGTCCGCCGGTACGGTCGAGTTCCTCCTCGACGACGATTCGGGCGAGTTCTTCTTCCTCGAGGTGAATACGCGTCTGCAGGTCGAGCACCCGGTGACGGAGATGGTGAGCGGCATCGACCTGGTCCGGGAGCAGCTTCGCATCGCCGCCGGCGAGCCGCTGGGCTACGCGCAGCACGACGTCGCGTTCGCGGGCGCGGCCGTCGAGGCCCGCCTCTACGCCGAGGACCCGGCCAACGATTTCCTCCCGGCGACGGGCCGCCTCGACGCCTTCGCGCCCGCCGACACTCCGGAGGTGCGCTGGGATTCCGGGGTGGCGGCCGGCTCGGTGGTCGGAACCGACTTCGACCCGATGCTCGCCAAGGTGATCGCCTTCGCTCCGACGCGCCGCGAAGCCGCGGGCCGCCTCGCGCTGGCGCTGGCCCGCACCCACCTGGGAGGGGTCGTCACGAACCGGGACTTCCTGGTCAACGTGCTTCGCACGCCCGAGTTCCTCGCCGGCGAGACCACGACGGACTTCATCGATCGGGTGAAGCCCGCGCGCACCCGCGAGCCCGGCGACGAGGAACGCGTGCGCATGGCACAGCTCACCGCCCTCTGGATCCAGGGCCAGAACCGGAGGAATGCCCGGGTGCTGGGCTCGGCGCCGTCGGGCTGGCGCAACGCCCGCCTCCCGGACCAGAAGCTCGTGCTCGATCACGGCGAGACCCGGGTCACGGTGCAGTACCGCTCGCTGCGGGATGGGCGCTTCCGCTTCGCGGACGGCACGACGGCCCGCATTCACGACTGGCTCGAGCAGGCGATCGACGCCGAGATCGGCGGGCGGCGCTGCCGGGTTCGCATCACCCGCGCGGGCGATCGGCTCGTCGTCCACGGGCCGGGCGGTGACCTGAGCTTCGTCCTGCAGCCCCGCTTCGTGCTGCCGGGCAGCGAGGACGAGGCCGGCGGCTTCGTGGCCCGGATGCCGGGCAAGGTGATCGACCTGCGCGTCCAGGCGGGCGATCGGGTGCGCGCCGGCGACACGCTGGTGGTGCTCGAGGCGATGAAGATGGAGCACCCGATGCGCGCCACGGAAGACGGCGTCGTGCGGGAGGTGCGGGTGCAGGCGGGAGAGCAGGTGGAGGCGGGCGCGCTCCTCCTGGTGGTGGACGCCGCAGACGGCGGCGCAGGCGCTCCGAACGCATAGGGAACAGGGAGAAGGACCATGGCCGACCCGATCCGGATCGCGAACTGCTCGGGCTTCTTCGGAGACCGCCTGTCGGCGGCGCGGGAGATGGTGGAGGGCGGCCCCATCGACGTCCTCACGGGCGACTGGCTCGCCGAGCTCACCATGCTGATCCTGGCGCGCACGCGCATGAAGCGGCCGGGAGGCGGATACGCGCGAACCTTCGTGACCCAGATGGAGCAGGTCATGGGCACCTGCCTCGACAAGGGCATCCGGGTGGTGAGCAACGCCGGCGGCCTCGATCCCGACGGCTGCGCGGAGGCCGTGGCGGAGGCCGCGCAGAAGCTCGGCCTCTCCCCGAAGATCGCCTACGTGCGCGGCGACGACCTGCTGCCCCGCATGAGCGAGCTCATCGCGGCGGACCAGCTCATCCACTTCGATACGGGCGAGCCCATCAAGGACGCCTCCGCGTTCCTCACCGCCAACGCCTACCTGGGCTGCTGGGGCATCGTGGAGGCCCTCGAGCAGGGCGCCGACATCGTGATCACCGGACGCACCACGGACGCCGCCGTGGTGTGCGGTCCGGCGGCGTGGCACCACGGTTGGAGCCGGACGGACTGGGACGCCCTGGCGGGTGCCGTGGTCGCGGGCCACGTGATCGAGTGCAGCACCCAGGCCACCGGCGGCAACTACTCCTTCTTCAAGGAGGTCCCCGGGATGACGCGGGTGGGCTTCCCGTGGGCCGAGATCGCGGCGGATGGCTCCTCGGTGATCGGGAAGCACGACGGGACCGGGGGCGAGGTCTCGATCGGGACCGTCACGTCCCAGCTCCTCTACGAGATCGGCGGACCCGAGTACTTCGGACCGGACGTCACGACCCGCTTCGACACGATCCAGCTCGATCAGACCGGTCCGGACCGCGTGCGCATCCACGGGGTGAAGGGAGAGCCCCCGCCCTCGACGCTCAAGGTCTGCATCAACCGCCCGGGCGGCTTCCGCAACGACATCAACGTGTGCCTCACGGGCCTCGACATCGAGGAGAAGGCCCGGCTCGTCGAGGAGGCGTTCTGGGAGGCGTGTCCGTACGGCCCGGAGGACTACGCCCACGTCTCCACGCGCTTCGTCCGGACCGACCGGCCCGATCCGGAGGCCAACGAGCAGGCGGTCTCGATCCTGAAGATCAGCGTGAAGGATCCGGACGAGAAGAAGGTCGGCCGCGCCTTCTCGAACGCCATGATCGAGCTGGCGCTGGCGAGCATTCCCGGCTTCTTCGGGGTGGGCGGCGGGCCCGGTCCCGGCCGTCCCTTCGGCGTGTACGAGCCGGCCCGGGTCCCGGCCGAGGTCGTGCCCCAGGAGGTGGTCCTGCTGGGCGGTGACACGCGCGAGGTCTCCTCGGTCGTCCCGAGCGCGGAAGTCCAGGTGACGCCGACGCCCGGCCCCCGCGCCGCGGTGCCCGGCGGGCCGACGCGACGCGCGCCGCTCGGCACGCTGTTCGGGGCCCGCTCCGGCGACAAGGGCGGCAACGCGAATCTCGGGATCTTCGCGCGCAGCGACGAAGCCTGGGCCTGGCTCGAGGGCTTCCTCACCACGCAGAAGCTGAAGGAGCTGCTTCCCGAGGCCGCTTCCCTGACCGTGGACCGGCACCCGCTGCCCGCGATCCGCTCCATCAACTTCGTCGTCCACGGACTGCTCCAGGAGGGCGTCGCGGCCTCGACGCGTCAGGACCCGCAGGCGAAGGGTCTGGGGGAATGGCTCCGCGCCCGCGTCGTCGACGTCCCGGAGGCGCTGCTGGCTTGACGTCCTCGACCGCCAGGAAGGAACGCATGCGCTTTCCGGGGGTCCGAGCGCCGAAGCCGCTCCTGTCCCGGGAGGCCGAGCGGCAGCTCAGTGCGAGGCAGATCGAGCTGCTCGACGAGCTGGAGGAGCAGCTCCTGCGCGAGGACTTCGCGGATCTCACCATGGCGGAGATCGCGGCGCTCGTCGGTTGCTCGCTGCGCACGCTCTACGGCATCGCGCCGAGCAAGGACGAGCTGATCCTGACCGTGGTCGATCGTCGACTGCACCGGATCGGGCGCGCCGCGATCGAGGCGCTCGACGCCTCGATGCGTCCCCTCGACGCCCTGCGCGCCTACCTCCAGGCCGCCAACGAGGCCGTTCAGCCGGAGTCCCTGACGCTCTCCGTGCTGCTCGGGAAGCTGACCGGCTCCGGGCGTCTGTTCTCGACCCACGAGGCCTATCTGGTGGCGGTCACGCAGAGCCTGCTGGACCGCGCCGTCGCCGAGGGCCAGATCGCCCCGGTCGACACCGCTTCGGTGGCGCACGTTCTCGGCGGACTCGGGCGGGAGTTCGCGCGACCCGAAGTCGCCGAGATCGCCCTGGCGTCTCCCAAGGAGACCGCGGACGCGGTCGCCGAGCTCATCCTGCAGGGACTGCTGGCCACCCGGGCGCGCGGCGGATCGTCGGGCGAGTAGCCCGAACGCGGTGGGAGCATCGGAGGGGTCGGAGCGCCCCGGGCGGGCCCAGGGGGCTCCGACCCGGGCGCGTTGCATCGGTGATTGGTCATCTGTACAATTCGATTGGTCAGATGGCCAGTTCGCGCAGCCGGCCGGGGTCCGACGCGTGGCCGGCCCGCAGGGGAGTCGCAGCGATGGCGAGAGCGTCGGCGGCCGAGGCCGCGCCCGACACCCGCGAGCGCATCCTCCGCGCGGCTCTGGAGACGTTCTCCGAGAGGGGATTCGACGGCGCCCGAACCCGCGACATCGCTGCCCGGGCCGGCGTGCCTCTGGGCCTGCTCCAATACCACTTCGGGGGCAAGGCGAAGCTCTGGCGCGCCTCCGTCGACCGGGCCTTCGCGCTGCTGCGGGGCGGACTCGAGGCGATCCTCGAGGACCCGGGCCCGGCGGACGACCGGGAACGCCTGCGGCGGCTCATCCACGGCCACGTGCACTTCGCTGCGGCCCAGCCCGCGTTCATCCGCCTCATGCACGAGGAGGGCAAGCGCCGGGGGCCGCGCATGCGCTGGATGGTGGATCAGCACGTCAAGCCGATCTTCGGTCGGATCTCGCAGCTGATCGAGCGGGGACAGGCCGGCGGCGTCCTGCCGGCGGACGTCGCGCCGATCCACCTGCTCTACATCCTCGTCGGCGCCGCCGGCGTCATCTTCCACCAGGCCGAGGAATGCAAGCGCGTGTCGGGCCTCGATCCCGCGTCCGCGCCCGCCGTCGAGGCCCACGCCCGGGCCCTCGAGCAGCTCCTGCTCGGCACGCCGTATCCGGAGGGGCCCGGATGAGCCCTCCCCTTCCAGAAACCCGTCCCGCCTTCGAACGAGAGCGCGACCGCAACGAGGGAGACCCGCCATGATCAAGGTCCAGGACATCGCCTACGCGCGTTTCGGCGCGCCGGATCTGGATGCGATGGAGCGATTCCTCCTCGACTTCGGCCTCGAGGTCAGCGCCCGAGAGGCCGACGTCCTCTACGCGCGCGGAACCGACCCGTCGCCCTTCGTCCACGTCACGGAGCGCGGCGAGCCGGGCTTTCGCGGCCTTGCCTTCCAGGCGGCGTCGGCCGAGGACCTGCGCGCCGCGGCGGAGCTCGGCGGGGCCTCGGCCATCGAGCCCATCGAGGCCCCGGGCGGGGGCCAGCGGGTGCGCTTCAGCGACCCCGACGGCTACGGGGTCGAGGTGGTGCACGGGCGCGCTCCGCTGCCCGCCCTGAAGGTGCGCGGCGCCGCGCCGCTCAACCGGGGCAGCGAACGCCAGCGGCGGGGAGAGCTCCAGCGCGTGCCTCCCGGCCCCTCCTGCGTGAAGCGCATCGGCCACGCGGGACTTCGGGTCCGGGACTTCCGGCGCAGCGAGGCGTGGTACAAGTCGCACTTCGGCTTCGTCTCCTCGGACGAGATCTATCTCGGGGAGCGCGACAACCTCGTCGCCGCCTTCCTGCGCTGCGACCTCGGAGCCGGCTACACCGATCACCACACCCTGGTCTGTGTGGGGGTCGGCGAAGGCGACGTGGGTCTCGACCACGTCGCCTTCGAAGTCGAGGACTTCGACGCGGTGATGGCGGGTCACGATCACCTGAAGCAGGCCGGCTACGAGCACCGCATGGGAGTCGGCCGCCACATCCTGGGAAGTCAGGTCTACGACTACTGGCGCGATCCGTGGGGCAACGTGCTCGAGCACTTCACAGACGGGGACCTGCTCAACGACCGGCACGAGACCGGCGTCCACGATCCTTCGGCGGCGCTCGGCAGCCAGTGGGGAACGCTGATCCCCTGAGTGGGTCGGCGCCTGGGACGGCCCCGCCGCGCGCGCTCCCTGAGTCGGCGGATCGGTGCCCGCGCTGCGGAGACGGCTGCGCGGTGGCGTTGGGGTAACCTCCTCCCGCCGACCGACCGATGAAGAGCGCGATGAAGGAACTCTCGGGCTGGGGCCGCCAGCCGGTGGTGCGAGCCGAGGAGCGCGTCTCGGAGGACCTCGCCCGCGCGACCGAGGGCGCCGTGCTCTCCCGGGGCCTGGGACGCTCCTACGGCGACGCCTCGCTCCCGCCGGCGGGCTCGGGACCGGTGGCATCCAGCCGACTGGCGGATCGCATGCTCCGCCTCGACGGGGAGCGGGGCATCCTGCGCGCCGAGGCCGGCTTCTCCCTGCGACAGCTCAACGCAGAGCTTCCCGGGAAGGGCTGGGCCTCGCCGGTTTCTCCCGGAACCCAGTTCGTCACCCTGGGTGGCATGACGGCGTCGGACGTCCACGGCAAGAACCACCACGTCGCGGGCTGCTTCGGCCAGCACGTGCGGGCGCTGCGACTGCGCGTGGCAGACGGTCGAATCCTCGAGGTGACCGAGGAGAACGAGCCCGAGCTGTTTCGCGCCAGCCTCGGAGGCATGGGACTCACGGGCCACATCCTCGAGGTGGAGGTCCAGCTCGAGCGCATTCCGAGCTTCTGGATCTGGCACGAGAGCGAGCGCGTCCCCGACCTCGACCGGCTGGTCGGTCGGCTGCGCGAGGTGAGTCGCCAGTGGCCCTTCAGCGTGGCGTGGGTGGACTGCACGGCGCGCGGCGCCTCCATGGGCCGCGGCATCCTGCAGTACGGCCGCTGGGCACTGCCCGAAGAGGCTCCTGCGGATGCGGCCGTGATGGGCGAACGGCTGTCCGTTCCCTTCGAGTTCCCGGGCTGGTTCATCGCACCCTGGAGCATCCGCATCTTCAACGCCCTCTACTACCGGATCCGCGGGGCGCGGCGGCCCGCCGGAATCATGCATCCCCAGCACTTCTTCTATCCGCTCGACGCCATCCACCACTGGAACCGCCTCTACGGACGGCGCGGACTCGTGCAGTACCAGTGCGTGCTTCCCCTGGACGGAGACGGACGCATCTACCGACGTTTCTTCGACGTGCTGACGCGCCTCGGCGGCGCCTCTCCCGTATCGGTCATCAAGGACTGCGGGCCGGAGGGCAAGGGGCTGCTCTCCTTCCCGATGCCGGGCATCTCGGTGGCCCTCGACCTGCCGCTGCGCGGCGCCCGCACCCGGGAGCTGGTGGACGCCCTGAACGAGATCGTGATCGAGGCGGGCGGGCGCATCTACCTGGCCAAGGACTCCCTCACGCGTCGCGACCACTTCGCCGCCATGGAGTCGCGACTCGCGCGCTTCGAAGCGGTTCGGCGCAAGTGGGATCCGGAAGGCCGACTGCGGAGCGCCCAGTCGGCGCGACTGCTGGACCCGCCGTCGTGAAGGCCGTCCTCCTCGGCGCGACGCGCGGAATGGGACGGGCCCTGGCGCGGCGCATGGCGGGCCGCGGCGACCGGCTGTTCCTCCTGGGCCGCGACCCCGAGGCCCTGGCGCGCAGCGCCGCCGACCTGGCGCTCCACGGCGCGACGGGCCCGGTCGGCACTGCAGCGTGCGATCTGCTCGAGCCCGAGACCTTCGAGCCGGCCCTGGCTGCCGCGGACGAGGCGCTGCGAGGCTTCGACACCGTCGTGGTCAGCGCAGGTCTGTTCGGGACCCAGGAGGCGCTGGAGGCCGATCCGAAGCGCCGCCGCGACCTGCTCCAGGTGAACTTCGTCCACACGATCGAGTTCTGCGAGGCCGTCCGGACCCGACTGCTCGCCCGGGGTGGCGGCACCCTGTGCGTGTTCTCCTCCGTGGCCGGGGATCGCGCACGCAAGCCCGTCGTGCTCTACGGCGCCGCCAAGGCGGGATTGAGCCACTACCTCGAAGGGCTCGACCACCGATTCCACGCCCACGGGCTCCGCACCGTGCTCGTCAAGCCGGGCTTCGTTCGGACCGGAATGACGGCAGACCTCGAACCGCCGCCCTTCGCCGGCGAGCCCGACGCCGTGGCGGCGCGCGTGCTCCGCGCCATGGACCGGAGCCGACCGCTGGTCTATGCGCCCGGCATCTGGCGCTGGATCCTGCTTGCGATCCGCGCCCTGCCCCGCGCCGTCATGCGCCGCATCGAGTTCTAGAACCCATCCGATCAGGCGGGTCCTAGGAGAACCATCCCGAGCGGGCTTCGCGGGCCGCTCGAACCAGCTCGCGGATCGAGTCCTTGACGCGTTCGACCCGCTCGGCGATCGCCGCGTCGTCCTCGCTCGGGTCGCCTCCGAAGCGCAGCGGTTCGCCGAAGTGGATGCGGAACTTCACCGGCAGCGGCAGCAGCCCCACCGGGCCCAGAAACGGGAAGCCGGCGGTGATGGGAAACGCGGGCGCTCCGAACAGCCGTCCCAGCCCGCGCAGGTTGGCGATGCCGGGCGAGTGTTCTTCGCTGCCGACGATGCCCACCGGGACGATGGGCGTGTCGGTCTCCAGCGCGAGGCGCATGAAGCCGAGCCCGAACTCCTGCAGCTGGTAGCGCTGACCCCAGGTCTTCACGAAGCCCCGCGCGCCCTCGGGAAAGGCCATGATCGCCTCTTCCTGCTCCAGGAGCTGCACGCAGTTCTCCGGCCGGCCGACCACGGAGCCGAAGCGCTGCATCATGACGTTGAAGAAGGGGATCGTGGGCAGGAAGTACTCGCCCATCCCTCTCGGGATACGCGGGGGACGACCCTCGAGGAACATGGCCGTGGCGAGCATGGCGCCGTCCCAGGCGAAGGTGTTGCCCGCGTGGTTCCCGATCAGGAGCACGCGGCCCTCCGGCACGCGCTCGATATCCTGCGTCTCCACGCGGAAGTAGTTGCGGTAGACGATCGCCGTGAACAGCATGACTCGTCGCGCGAGCTCCGGGTCGAAGCCGAAGCGGTCGTATCCGTACTCGTTGATCCGGGTGGGGAGGAAGCTGGCGCGCTCCTGCGTCTCCTCGATCAGGTCGCGTAGCGAACCGGGGAGAAGCGCGGAGAGCATCCCGAGGGGCCGATGCGCCCGGCTGCGCGAGACGGGGACCAGTGACCGGGGCGCGCTGCGGCTCACGACGAGATCTCGCGAACGCCGGCGCTCCCGTTCGCGACGCACCGCAGCGATCGATCCGACATGCGACGGGGGAGCATAACGCAGGCGAGCGATCCCCAGTACACTGCGCCCATGAACCCCGAAACGTGGGAGCGGATCGAGCTGGGCCGGGAGCGGGTCCCGCGTCCCGTGTGCGCGATCCTCGAGGCGCTCGGCGCGGCCGGATGGAGATCCTTCCTGGTCGGACGCTGCGTGCGGGAGCTGCTCCAGGGACGACCCGCCCGCGATTTCGAGGTCGCGACCCCCGCGAGCCCGAAGCACGTGCTGGCGCTGTTTCCGCACGCCGTTCCCACCGAGCCGCGCTTCGCGACGGTGACGGTTCCGAGCACCGCGGGCCCGGTAGACGTCGCGCACTTCCGCGCCGGGACGCGGCTGGAGGACGACCTGTCTCTCCGCGATTTCCGGATCCACGCCATGGCCTTCGACGTGCGGGCGGAGCAGCTCTCCGATCCCTTCTCGGGTCGTGCCGATCTGGCGGCGCGCCGCCTGCGCGCCGTCGGCTCCGCACGAGCTTGTGTCGCCGCCGATCCGGTCCGGGCGCTGCGCGCGGCGCGGCTCGTCGCTCTCCTCGGCTTCGCGTCCGACGCCGACCTCGAGCGCGCCATGGGCCTGGTGGGGCGCCGGCTGCTGAGCGAGCCGCCCGCGCGCCTGCGACCGGAGATCGCGGCCCTGCTCCGCGCGCCGCACGTGGAGCTCGGGCTCGACCTGCTGCGACGCACCGGGATCGCAGCGATGCTCTTCCCCGGTGTCGCGGCCGACTCCGCCCGCGTGGTGTCCCGGCTCCCCGACGATCTGGAGCTGCGCCTGGCGGCCTGGCTCCGCGGCACTCCCGCAGCGAGCGGTCTGCGCCGGCTGCGCTTCCCGCGCTCGCAGGTCGCAGAGGTGGAAGCCCTGCTCCGGCTCCACCCGGTCGACCGGGGCGAGGCGGCCGAGCGCCCGAGCGCCCTGCGCCGGCTGCGTCAGAGAATGGGAGTGCGAAACCTGGAGCGACTCGTCGCGTTGCGAGAGGCGGAGATCGCGG
>JAAUYK010012025.1_pt1 | contig 10862 bp, 8 predicted proteins | sample 7278021 | NCBI WGS metagenome assembly JAAUYK01 (sample SAMN14350223, study PRJNA611818) | marine sediment metagenome | isolation source: surface marine sediment (1.8m) | place: French Polynesia: Moorea | collected 2018-08
AACTCGGCCATGGTTGCGGGGTCACGGTTGATCATCTTGATCTGGATGGGTCTGCCGATATAACCTTCATTGATCCTTTTCTTGGCCGCCTGTACCGACCGGTCAAACCGTCGGTTATACCCAACCTGAAATTTCATTCCTTTATTCTTTTCAACGGCAACTTTGATCTGATCGATTTCCTCAAGGGTCATACCGATCGGTTTTTGGGTAAACACATTTCTTCTTCCGGCCTTGGCCGCCGCGCAGATCATTTTGGCATGTTCCTGTGATGAAGATGCGATGACAATGCCATTAATTTTGTCATTTTCGATGATTTCTTTATAATCCTGCGTGATGTATTGCGGATTCATTTCACTGGAAACCGAATCCAATTCTTCCGGCACCACACTGCAGATGGCTGTTAATTCAGCGTTTTGAATGTGATAGTGAATATTTTCTGCGTGCTTGCGTCCCAATCGCCCTAAGCCGATAATTCCTAATTTTATCTTTTCCATACCTGTAGCCTTTATACTGCCGTCAAAATTTCAGTTCAATGATGTTACAAACAATAAAATAATGAGACCACCAACTTCTCTTTATAAGACACACGGTTATCAATATACTTCCTTTTTGGATTAAAGCCTTTTGTATCAATAAACGACTAAGCAAAAAGGAGCATCACTTTCAATGCTTTATCCTTTTCTTCCACCGCGACCTTAAAAGCATCGTGAATCTGGTCAAACGAAAAGCGATGGGTGATCAAACCCGTGACATCGAAACGATCACGGATGCGATCCATAAACCGAATGGTTTTCTGACCGAAATTTTTGGTTCCTCCTGAACCGGTGATGCGTAGCGTTTTCCAAATGGTCAATCCAATCTCTACCGGGACCTTACGACCCACGGAATGGCCAATCAGCCCCACCCTGGCGCTGTGTCCCGCCACATCAAATATGGACGCAATGGCCTGATCGTTGCCCGAAGCTTCCACTACGATCGAAGCGCCGCGACCCTCGGTCAACTTGAACACCTCTTCTTTCAGATCGACTGCCGATGGGTCAATCACCACATCGGCGCCGTAGTTGGCAGCAATCTGACGCCGGGATTCCAGCGGTTCCACATTGATGACCTGCGCACCGGATGTTTTGGCCACCATTAAAGCCGATAATCCAATCGGGCCGGCACCCAGAATAACGACATCGTCACTGGCATCTACATAGCCGTTGTTGCCCCAAAGGCCAAAATAACCAATAGAAAAAGTTTCCACCCACGCGCCTTCCTCCCAACTCCAGGTATCTGGGAAGCGATGTGCAAATGATTCTTCGATAATCAAATACTCGCCCATACCGCCGGGTGAATCGGGTCGGAATCCGCCTTCGCGCATATTCAGGCAGGCTGACGGCATAAGCCCGTCTTTGCAATTGCGGCATATGCCGCAGTGCATCACACAATCTCCGGTGACCTTATCTCCCGGTTTAAGCGTCGTAACACCCTTTCCAACCTTGACAATCTCACCGGCCCATTCATGGCCCGGTGTATAAGGTCCAATATCATAACGCCCCTCAGCGGAAAGGCCTTCAAAGCATTCCACGTCAGAGCCGCATATACCGCATGCTTTTAATTGAACTAAAACCTGGTTATCGCCTGGATCGGAAAGTTCTATTTCTTCCACCCGTAAATCCCCAGGCCCATGTAGAAAGGCTACCTTAGCTTTCACGATTCCCCCTTTGTGGCTTAAACAAATATTAGACGTTAACTTTATTAAATTGCGTTAGTGATTCGGGTCCGGAAATCATTCAACAGATGGCGTCAAAGGCCGCCGCGGTCTTTAACAAAATCCATAACCTCAGAATAGGTTGGCATCGATATTGAACAGCCGTGTCTGGTGACGACCAAAGCTCCACACGCATTACCCAGGCGACCTGCCTTGTATAAATCCCAATCCTGAGCATAACCATAAAGGAAACCGGCGCCAAAGGCATCGCCTGCGCCCAGAATATTCTGAATCTCTACCGGATAACCCGGCACATCAACCTGCGTGCCGTTGACGGGGTGCAGGCGGCAACCCTTTTTACCCAACTTTTCCACTACCAAATCCACGCCGCATTCCAGCAAACTTTGGATGTGTTCAGCCGTATCGCCACTGACGCGGGCATCTGAAACCTGGCTGTGAGTGAGGTTGACTTCTCCCGGATCGGTCGTCATCACCGCATTGATTTCATCCTCGGTGCCAATAACAATGTTTACCGAAGGTAAAACCGTCCGAATCGCCGTTCCAAAATAACGGACATCTCGCCACTGATCCGGTCTAAAATCGATATCCAGTACAACTTTAGTTCCCTTTTGACGCGCCAATTCGGCTGCAAACCGGGTGGCACTGCCACTGGGCTCTCTGCTAAAATTGGTGCCGGCAAACTGGAGAACCGTGCTATCGGCAATGGGGGCCGCTAAAACATCATCAATGCTTAGTTCATTATCCGCGCAATTTTCACGATAATAGACCAATGGGAATTTATCGGGTGGCTCAATGCCAAGCAAAACACAACTGGTGCGGTGCCCAGGTTTACGGGGTGTATATTGGATATCCACCCCCTCGTTTCGCAGGAAATTTAAAACAAAATCTCCCACGGGATCCTCGCCTACTGCCGTAAGCAAAACCGATTGTAATCCCAGTCGCTGAACACCTACACTCATATTGGTTGGAGAACCACCGACATAGGCTGCAAAGGTTTTGATTTCTTCAAAAGGAGTCCCGATATCATTGCTGTATAGATCAATACAGGAGCGGCCCATGTGAAGCGTTGCATATTTACGCGAGGAAGGTGGATTCGAACTCTGGGGCACCATGGCCTCCTAATAGGTTTTAGCTATTCATTGACTGTAGTAATCTTAAAACCTTGCCCGAATGAAAGAGACAGCGTGCGGATCATTTTTATGAAGTCAGAGCTCATTTTCTTATAAAATGACCTCTATAATAAATCAATCACCTTATATTAGACCGAATGCCAAGCATTGCATTGACTCTCCGTTAATTAATGTGAATGGCTGGCACTCAGTTTCAGGCCTCGCAGATATTCAATGGCTCGAGCGGCAGACGCGGGTGCATCCGGTATCGGCATAAACTCTCCAGAGACAAAACCCTGGTATCCGGTGCTATAAAGCGTTGTTAGAATGTCGGCAAAATCGAGGTGGCCGGCACCGGGGTGCCAGCGGTTCGAATCGGCCACGTGGAAATGAAAGATGCTGTCCTTGCCAGACTTGATGCTTGCATTGATTGACGGTTCTTCGATGTTCATGTGAAAGGTATCTAAGAGAAGACCCATATTGTCAACACCGATCTTATCAATTAAGGCCACTCCCTGAGACACTGTATGAATAAGTGTGGTTTCGTATCGATTTAGCGGTTCAAGTGCTATTTTAACTCCGTGGCTTGCCGCTTTTTCCAAGCAGTGCTGTAATCCTTCAACCAGCCACTGCTCTTCTTTCTGCGAATCGCTAAGTCCGCCGATACCACGAATCAGGCCCACAATAATTTTGGCCTTTAATTTGGCGGCCAGCGGTATATGCGATTCGAGTCTTTCAATGGCCCTCTGCCGAATAGATGCATCGGGATCGGTCAATGAAAGCTTTTCTTCACCCCAGGCCTGACCGGTACCGATGGCGGGCACCGTCAATTGATGCTCCGCCATCAGTTCTAAAATTTCGCCTGGATCAACCAGTTTAGGATCACGGATCGCCAGCTCGACACCATCGTAGCCCATAGATGCAATCTGGGCGACATTGGCGGCTAAATCACCCTTGAAGGCGACCGCATCGAAACTGGCTTGGTGCGTGGATAATACAATCGACAATTGCATCATTTCAATTATCCTTTATGAAATGGGCCGCAATGGGGTAGTTCATATACGGATTTCCAGCCTTCGCTGAAGGGTTCTTTCAAAAAAGGTTCCAATTCTTCCGCCGGACGCAGGGTCACCTTTTCAACCGGCGGCACCGTACCGGCTGGAAAGACCTCTAATATCTGATCATTTACCAGCGTCAGATATTTAAGAATGGCCGCAATGGGCCGTTTAGCTTTTTCAGGCGTTGCCAAACTCGGTGTACCTACCACACCTTCTGGTGTGGCGTGCCGTTCAATGGCAAAGTGCCCTTCACCTTCAGACCATCGATGGGGTCTTCGAAAAGGTTCAACGGATTTGTCAAAATGGCCGTCGGGAAGAAATTGTTCGCCCTCGGCATCCTCAACCACATTCATATCCACCATTTCTGGAAATAGCAACTGCGCCACCGAGGTTTCGCTCTCATCCGCATGAATGAAATTCGTCTCGACGATGTCGGTTCGGCCAACGGGGGTGAAGAATTCTCTGACGGCCCGATGCCAATCTAATACCTGAAAGATGCCGGGAAGCTGAAATCGTTTCATAAATTCCTGAATGGCAGATTCGAGCATCCACAGATGACCATGGTTGTTGATCATGATGATTTTGCGATAGCCGTCATTCCATAGGCCCAGCATGGTATAGATCAACATCTCCTCAACCACTTCTTTGGGGATAATGACGGTACCGGGCATTCCCATGTGGTGGTAAGGGTGTCCGCCGTAATTTAAAGGGGTAAAGGCCAGGTTACACTCACGCCCCTGCTTGGCAGTAAATCGTCTGACGCCCTCCAGAATTTGGGTCACCATAAATGTGTCCAGCCCCGAGTTCGCGTGGCGCCCATGGTTTTCGGTGCAACCGATGGGCAGGAAAAGAATGTCATTCTTTCTTCGCTTTTCAATACAATGCACCCGGGGCGTATTCTGAATATAGCATCCGGCTTTGCCCAGTTCTGAAGGCGACGGTATTTCGTACTCAGCCAGCAAGGCATCGATTTGCTCACCGCTGGCATCCCAAATCTCCTTTTTTAATCTTCCAACGGTGTTATCTTCAAAAATGATTTCCGGATAATCTGTTGTTAACCAAGTCATGGCTTGATCTCCTCTCTAATTAATTTTTTGGTAAACGTGCTTATTGGTCAGCAAACAGATTGACATCTGCATTGCCGGTTAACAGCCTTCAATCAGATTATAAATGCACTCGCCGCTTCTTCATCTGGGGCAAGTGACAACCACACGATTCGCGAATGACGAGTTGGGGCTCTAACACAATGCGGTTGACATATTCGGACTCTTGACGATTAATTTGATCGATTAAGATTTTAACCCCCAGTTCACCCATTTCATATTTTTTCTGGCTGACAGTTGTCAGCTTAATTTTCGGATTGGCCGAGAGCGCGGTGTCATCAAATCCCACCAGGGCAATATCATCCGGTATACGCAGGCCTAAATCGGCGGCCGCCTCAATCACACCCAGGGCCAGATTATCACTGGCCGCAAAAATTGCCTCAGGACAATTTTGAAGTGCCAGCATTGTTTCAGCAGCTGCACGCCCATGCGCCTTGGTAAATGGGCCCTGGGACACTAGCTCTTTCGAAAATTTGAGGCCGTTGTCCGCTAAGGCTTGACGATACCCATCATATCGTTCGATGCCGGTGGATAGGTTCGCAGCCCCCGTAATAATACCAATTTTCTGATAGCCACATTTTATGAGATGCTCGGTAACTTGATAGGCCCCGGTATAATTGTTCACAACCACATAGTTGGCACGATCGTGACGTGATTTGCGGTTAACCAAGACCACAGGAAATTTCTGATCGATGAGTTCGGCGACAATCGGCTCATTGAGCCGCACGGCTGCGAGGATAAAGCCCTCCACACCGATCTCCATCATCAAGCGTATATTCGATTTCAAGCTAGCCGTATCGTTATCGGTGCTGCAAAAGATAATATTGTATCCGTTTTCACGAGCATGATCCTCGATTCCGCGCGCCAATTCTGCAAAAAATTGATTTCGAATATCCTCGACGATGAGGCTGATGAGACCGGATTTTTTTGATACCAAAGAACGCGCGATTCGATTGGGACGGTAGTTTAATCGATTGGCAATCTTTACTATTTTTTTGCGAGTCTGCTCCCGCACACCAGGGCTTTTGTTAAGTGCCCTGGATACGGTCATAGCCGAAACATTGGCGACTTTGGCAATCTCCTTTATGGTTGGAAGTTTTTTGTTCATAAACGAAAATATTTAGCTTGAAAAATAATTTTCAATAAATTATGTTATCGTTAACATTATTTTGTTTATTTTAATTCACGTATATTATATTTGAACAATTTAACAACACAGCCTGCCCGCTATAAATTAATCTATATTAATGCGTTTACAAAGATTCAATTAAATTGCGCTAGTTATAATTGTGAATAAATTTTTCAGAATGGCTCTTTAATGACAGGCAAATCGACAGCAGATTCAATATTTTAAGTTAACGTTAACATAAATTTTAGCCCCACTGATGTCAACAACTTTTTTGGGCTTTGCTTATACGCCGTAATCTTTTGACATTATTATTTTTATGACTGATAACCGGGAAACATAAATGGCAGGCATCGCCGGTTAATTATTATCGTAAACTCCACATGAAAAAACATCTAAAATCACATCAAACATTACGAACATTTTAAAGGGAGGTGACCTATGCAAACGATGCAAGCGGTAAGATTACATGCGCAATGGGATCCCAAACCGGATTTTACGCTGGGCGCCAAGGATGTCGATGGGAAACAGACGTATCTGGGCAGCAAAGTTTGGCGACATCCTGAAATGATGATTGAAGACATTGAAATCCCCGTACCCGGCCCCGGTCAGGTTTTGATAGAATTGAAGGCCTGTGGCATCTGTGGCAGTGATGTCCACATGGCCCAGGCGGACGATGATGGCTATATCTGGTATCCCGGCCTCACCGGCTTTCCGTGTACCCTCGGCCACGAGCTTTCCGGTGTCGTGGTGGAGGCCGGTCCCGGAGCGCGCGATAAAAATACCAACCAGCCATTTAAAGGCGGCGAGTGGGTGTGTGCCGAGGAAATGCTCTGGTGCGGGTCATGTATGCCTTGTGCCGATGGTTGGCCCAATCACTGTGAACGGCTTGATGAAATTGGTTTCAATGTCGATGGCGGGTTTACCAAATACATCGTTTTGCCTGATCGCTGCTTGTGGAGTTTAGATCCGCTGAAAGGTAAATATAGCGAAAAAGATGTTTTCAAATTAGGCAGCCTAGTTGAGCCTACTTGCGTCGCCTATAACGCAATGGTTGAACGAGGCGGTGGCATTCGTCCCGGCGATAATGTCGTTATTTGTGGTGGTGGTCCCGTTGGAATGGCAGCGTGTGCAATTCTTAAACGCCAGGGAGCCGCCAGTGTCATTCTTTCAGAGCCGGAAGCCGGCCGGGCTGAACTGGGTCTTCAAATGGGCGCTGACTATGTCATTAATCCGCTGAAGGAAGATTTTGCTGAAAAGGTATTGGAGTATACAGGCGGTATGGGCGCTTCAATTTTCCTCGAAGCCACCGGACTGCCGACAGTGGTTTATCCCGCCATCGAAAAGGTTATTTGGGAAGGACGTACCTTAAACGCCACCGTGGTCGTCGTGGCCCGGGCGGATGCTAAAATGCCGGTCACCGGTGAAGTTCTTCAGGTCAGAAGAGCCCGAATTGTCGGTGCCCAGGGGCATTCCGGACATGGCACCTTTCCGCGCGTGATTCAATCGATGGCTTCTGGAATGAACATGCTGCCGCTCATTACCAAGGAAGTTAACATGGATGAGGTTCCCGAAAATATCGTCAATCTTAGAACCGATCGCAAGGAATGCAAAATCACCTGCATACTTTAAACGCCAATAGCTGTAAAAACTGAACAACTCGATTTAACAAAAGGGACGCCTCTCAATGCGTCCCTTTTGTTTATCCAAGCAAAAAAAGATTGCTTAACAATAAGGTGCTGAAATCGACACGTTTATAATTGTCGTTTCAGGTTTTAAGAAGATTCCACCCAATCCTTGTGTCAAACCAAGCGTTGCTGCGGATTTTGAACACCGAGAAGACAACCCAAATTTTTAGTTGACAAACAAAATGATTTTGCTCTAAATTGCAAACGATGCCGCAAACGTTTGCAATTTAGAACTTTTTTTGCAGAGTCGTTTTGCCGCCGGCGACCGATTCTTTAAATAATTATTGGTTTAAAGGATTAAGCGATTCCCATGGCGCCTGCCACCATCAAAGATCTTGCCCGAAAACTCAACCTATCACCATCAACGGTTTCCCGCGCCCTTCGCAATCATCCCGACATCAGCTCTGAAACCAAGAAACGCGTCCTGCAACTGGCCGATGAACTAGATTATCATCCCGATTCCATTGCCCAAAGCTTGCAAACACGCAAAACCAAAACCATCGGCGTTATCGTTCCGGAAATCAAGCAGCCTTTTTTTGCAGCCGTTATTAATGGTATCGAAGCGTTAGCCTATGATGCCGGCTATACCATTATCGTCTGTCAGTCGAATGAAAATTATGAGCGCGAAGTGGTTTATACCCGCTCCCTGGTTTCGCATCGAATTGCCGGATTGCTGGTTTCGTTATCGCGCTCTACTTTCAATCTCGAGCATTTTAAAGTGTTGCAGCGCCGCGGTATCCCGATCGTGTTTTTCGATCGGGTCAGCGACCAAATCGGGGCTAGCAAGGTAATGGTGGATGATTACCAAGGTGCCTTCGATGTTGTCAATCACCTGGTCGGGGTTGGGTATAAACGCATTGCGCACCTGGCCGGTCCGAAAAATCTATCCATCAGCCTGAATCGTTTACAGGGTTATAAAGATGCTCTTATCCAGGGCGGACTTCGCTATGCAGAGGAAAGGGTCGTATATGGTGGTTTGGACGATACCGATGGGTTAATCGGTCTTCAAAAATTACTCACGCTTGAAAAAACACCGGACGCCGTTTTCGCCGTTAATGATCCCGTGGCTGTGGGCGCATTTACGGTTATAAAGGCAAGCGGCCTAAAAATACCCGCAGATATTGCCTTGGCCGGATTTTCCAACACCAACTTATCCGGATTGCTGGAACCACCATTAACGACCGTGGAGCAGCCAACCTATGAGATCGGCAAGGCCGCCGCCCAATTACTTCTGGAGCAAATCAATCACGATGGAGACTACTTTCGACCTAAAACTGAAATTTTAAAAACGCATCTGATCATTCGATCATCAACATAAAAATGGAAACACAGTTGCGACATCATCATTAGCATCTTAATCGAAATCGGGTAACTGCACCGTTATCAAATTGGGATCGAACCAATGGCAGAAAATATGGAAAACGGCATGCTGAAACCATTGCACTAACAACCATAAACGCAGCGAAAGGAGGCAGAAATGAGGATAAGACGAACCATCGGTTTAGTGAGTATTGTCTTGCTGGCAAGTTTAATGATTTGGGGCTCCCAACCGGCAACAGCATTGGCTGCTCAGGGGCATTTCAAGGGAATCCATATCGTATTTTTTCCGGGCGGCAGTGAAGGCGGGCCTTTTGCCTCAGTGGTTTATCGAGGCGCTAAAGCGGCTGAAGAAGATCTGGGATGCAAGGTCGATTATGTTTGGTCCGGCTGGCTGCCCGACAAGATGGTGGCACAGTTTAAAGATGCCATTGCCAAAAGACCGGATGGCATTGCGGTTATGGGCCATCCCGGCGTAGCAGCCTATCAGCCGCTGGTGGATGAGGCCGTCGCCAAAGGTATTATCGTAACGAGCCAGAACACGACCCTGCCCGCCATCGAAGAAAAATATAAAGCTCAAGGCTTTGGCTATGTCGGTCAGGAACTTTACCCGTCCGGCGTCTTGCTGGCCAAAGGTGCCGCCCAAAGAGCCGGCTTAAAAAAGGGTGATCGTGCCATGGTATGGGGCTTGCTGGGTCAGGAAACCAGGGGCCTCAGGACCAAGGGTTGTGTCGATGCCCTCAAAGAAAAGGGTATAAAGGTTGACTACATTGAAATTTCAGATGCCATCAACAGCGATGCATCATTGGGCACGCCGGTTGTCACTAGTTATATTGCCACTCACCCGGATGTAAAACTGATCATTGCGGATCATGGGGCCTTGACCGCCACGCTGGGCACTTATCTGAATGCTGCCCGTAAAAAGCCTGGCGATATCTATACGGCTGGATTTGATTTGAGTGCAGCAACCGCTCAAGCCATCAAGGAGGGCTGGGTCGGGGCCGTTTTGGACCAGCAACCATGGCTGCAAGGCTATCTGCCGATTCTGCAGATCTGCCTAACGAAAAAATACGGCTTTGCCGGCCTGCACATCGATACCGGTGCGGCGATCATCGACAAATCGAATATCGACTTTGTAGCACCGTTGGCCGAAAAAGGCATTCGATAAAAGGATATCAAGATGGCTGATCATTCCCCAAGCGTACCCTTGTTGTCGATGCAAAACATCCATAAATCGTTCGGTGAAGTCGACGTGTTGCAAGCTATTGATTTCAACGTGACGGATAATGAAATTGTTGCCCTGGTGGGAGACAATGGTGCTGGAAAGTCGACCCTGATCAAAATCATCACCGGTGTACATCCGCCCACCTCCGGCGATATATTTTTCAAAGGGCAGAAGATTACCAAGCATTCGGTCAGCCGTTCGCGCTCACTTGGTATTGAAACCGTATATCAAGAACGAGCGTTGGCGGATCAGCAAACCCTGTGGCGCAATGTTTTTGCGGGACGGGAGCTTACGCGCAAATTTGGTTTTTTGAAAGTCAAAGAGCAGCGCGCAGAAACCCAAAATTTGATTCGCAAGCATATGGGGTTTACGTCCAAAGCCATTAACACGGAATCAATGGTTTTGTCTTTATCCGGCGGCGAAAAGCAAGGTGTGGCCATTGGCCGCGCGCTTTATTTTGAAGCCGATCTGATTATTTTGGATGAACCGACCATGGGGCTCTCACTCTCCGAAACTAAAAAA
>JAAUYK010014161.1_pt1 | contig 10859 bp, 11 predicted proteins | sample 7278021 | NCBI WGS metagenome assembly JAAUYK01 (sample SAMN14350223, study PRJNA611818) | marine sediment metagenome | isolation source: surface marine sediment (1.8m) | place: French Polynesia: Moorea | collected 2018-08
ACATTAACGACAACCACTTTCCCAAGCTGCAACAGGTGCGTGGATAATTAAGCCGGAGACGCTTTTAATTTAAAATACTTGTACATAAATACGTATATCTTCCTGGCCTTACTTAATTGCGTACGTCTATCATGCAGTCCCGCGGCCACGACCCTTTCGAGGATTGGCCCGACGGCCATTGTCGCTTCGTCTACTCTCCGTCGTCGGAGGAGGCTAAGAAGCACACGTCGGGCTGGGCCATGAGGAACACCAACAACCACAACGTGAATATCCTGAAGAAGTCCTGTCTCGGCGTCCTAGTCTGCACCAAGCGCTGCCTGCAGCATAGGAACGGCAAGCCGGTCGCAATAAGACCGGCCATATGCGACAAGGCGAGGAAGAAGCAGCAGGGTATTTCCATAGCCTGTGTGCTCAATGTAGAGATTATCAATTGCTATCTGTCCAGGCAAAATCTGTCCTAACTTGGACTGCGACGGTGTGCTCGAAATCCAGGTGTGCCGTGGTCACTGCGGCTACCCAGTGACGCACTTCTGGAGGAACGTCCCCGACTATGGAATATTGTTTCAGGTATACGTATTTTAAATGGACAACAAAGCGAACCCGTTTAGAGTTCGATCGGTTTTTCTTCAGGCGAAAGGCTTCCACGACCACAGTCGTCCCGCCGCCAAGTCGACAGGCATGTCTCTAAAGCGCAAGTTGCACGCCAAGCGGGAGCGTCAACAGCAACTGCTGTTCAAGCAGGAACGGCAGCAGCAACAACACCAACTGCTCCCTCGACAAGACGAGCAAAAGGAGTATCTGGCGTACGCGCCACCGCCGCCCGATCAGCAACGGGGAGGTGCTGAGCACTGTCCCGGCAGCGGTGGCGGCCAACCCATGCTCCACTCGCCCGTCGCAGCCGAGGGAGAAGTCCCACCCGTTCAGCTCAGCTCATCTTCTGAATGGGAGCAGCAGGCATTGGCATTCAAGGATTACGGTGAGAAGATCATTATTGACCTACCTGTGTACACAACCGCCATTTGCAGGCCGCTACAATGGATGTTATCCGGCGACGACTGAACACTTTCCTCATTCTGTTGGCGGCGGCGGCGATTCGGCGGCGGCGGCGGCGACAGCGCCTCCCGCACCTGAGGGATCTTCTCCCGTCGAGGCCTTTCTCACCCAGTCAGCATCTTTCGGATGCCAGGTTCCGACTTCGGCGGCACAACAGCCTCAGGCCGGCTACGACTTTTGGTTCTGCGGTGGCGGTGGAGGCGCCAGCGGCGGCGATTTCAACGGCAACCTCTTTGGCGGCAAGGAATATTCAGCTACGGACTTCGGCAGAAGGTACTTGATCAAATGTTTTCTTTGGTGCCTATAGATCGCCATCATTCCCTCAAATTTTAGCTCTCCAACTGCTGCGACAGTGCCGCCTCCACCGCTATACGGAGACGGCGCCTATTGCTGGCTCCCTACCGCCTCACCTCAGGAGCTACCGCAACAACAGGAACAAGAACTGCAGCAGCAACAACAGCATCAGCAAGAGTTGCACTACCAGGCTTACGATGCGCTGCAGCAGCACCCGGGCGGCGTCGGCGGCGGCAGCGCCCACTACGACCAATTGATCGACTTCAGCAACCCCGGGGACATCTTCCACTTCGAGAAGAGCTTCTCCGCCGCCTACGAGGACGCCACCTCGACGACCGCCGCCCCTCCGATCGAGCCGGACTATTCCTACATGGGGGCGACGGCGGAGTCGCACCAGGCATGGCAGCCGCATCAGCTCCCCAGCGTTTAAGGACAGGCCGTCCAAACGTCTAGTCTCAGTATGTTCATCTTCAGTACAGTATATATATTTGACTGTAGCACCGTTGTAGCAGTTGCTAATTTAGTTAAGAAAACGACGTGGTTCTTCAATCATCATATGAAACTGGTTCTCGTCTCGATCGTCCGTCGTCTGATCGCTGCTCTAGTCTTCTCATTACACGAGGGGACTGATTGCGCATTTTAAATCGAGCAGGCAGGCAGCGGGAAAAGGCACCTCTTCCTCGATTGTATGTAGTAGGTAGTGGATCAATTTCTCTGGTGGATCATGTCTGATCCGTTGGTGGAGTGTCGGGGGTTTCCCTTCGCCGACTGGAGCACTCCGTAGACACTGTCTACCTTGCTCAGGTTCTCCAAGAAGGGGATGAGGTCGAGCAGCTCGCGGTCGTTCATGTCGTCGAACCAGGACGCAACAGGAACCTGTATCAGGAGCAGCAAGGTGTCATGTTATTCAGTTTTGCAACCTACAAAGCTACAATATTTACAGCTTAAAGATTTCCTTAACATAATATTGGAGATGCCAGTGAAGGTGAGGTTCCTGGCCAGTGGGGAGAGAATTCACTGCTTTTGGTACTGGGTTTTCTCCTACCCTAACCCACCCAGAAATACCATCCCCTGACAACCCTCGCAACCCAATCCGTTGCCTCCCCAATGCACTGGAACCTAACCTCTGCTTATACGTACACGTTGACTCGAGAGACCCCTAGGCTGGTAATAACCAAGGTTAATAAAGGCTATTCCAGCAGAAAACTGTAGTAAGACATTAATCCTACCGCGTTGTCTGGATGAAAAATGTATGACGCCGGCGAGTTGTCGACGATGAGGATTTGATGCAGCTCCCGCCCGAGTCTGCTCAGGTCTTTGACGTAGTTGCCGCGGTGGAAGACGCACGACTCGCGGAACAGCCGAGAGTGGAACACGTCCCACTTGTCCAGCAGGTCAGTCACGGGGTCGGCGTACTGGATTGAAACGGATGGGATATGGGTTGGTTGGTTGGAGAAAGCGCATAAATCATGGAGGAGTGATCGGCTCACCTTTGCCAGACTTGCTGTGAAGAGGACGCACTCGAAGAGCTCGCCCATCTTGCATAGGAATTCGTCTACATGAGGTCTCTTCAGGACGTACACTTGGTGTATCGTCCCATCGATCTCGACAGGTACGATGAAATCCGCGTTGCTTATTGGCTGCAAAAAAAGGAGTCAGATCATGGATCGGAACGGACTGCATTTTACCGAACATACGAACTAACCTTGAAGGAGCTGTGCACGAGCGTCTCGTCGAGATCAATGACGATACACTTCTTGCCCGCGTCTTCTGGACGAATCTCTTGGAGCAGCGGCTTCGCGCCGCCAGCCAAAGAAGAGGAGGTGGCGCCGCCAGCGGACGGGGAAACGCCGCCGCCGCCGGACTTGGCGAGAGCGACGCCTCCTCCGGCGAGGCCGGCGGCGTCGGCGGAGTCCCCGGTGGACCCGCCGCTACCGCCACCGCCCCCCGAGCCTCTGCTTCCGCTCCCCGACGCCGACGCGTTCAAGTCTTTGCTCTTTCGCCGCCGCGACCCGCGCTTCCCGAAGCAGCAGATGATGGAGCAGAGAAAATTGGACCTCTTCTTCGAATCTAAGGAAGAAAGAAGGAATGGGTGCGTGAAAGCAAGAGCCAATAACGGGCCTCAATCTTTGAATACTTTTTTGAACGGTGAACATTTGCGACGAGGGCGAGCCGCCTCCACCTCCGCCCGCGTTCTGGTGGCTCGGAGCGGCGGATGCGGCGGCGGCCGCCGATGCCGCGTTCGCATTCGGGTCCGCGTTCTCATCCTGGTGCAGCCTGGTCTCCACCGCCGCCGCCGCCGAGCTGTTCTGGGGAACCTGGGTGATGACGGACGAAGGGTCCATTTAGCCGCGGACAGAGGCTGACGAGGCTGAGGCTGAGCGGAGGAGGAAGAGGAGGAGGCTGGAGACGACCTCGAAAGACACGCATCGATTGATCAATGGGAGAACGGATGCCTGGGTGGGTGGTTAATTGGGCCTCCCTCTCCTTACATCGACCTCGGTGCCTCCCTATTCATTCGATCATCTGCGTACGTGTCGGAGGCGGCGACGTCGCGGAGGCCGCAGACGACCGCAGCGTGCGCACCATGACCTCCCAAGTCAGTTGAAAGTTTGAGACCGTTCGATGGAGATTGCGATGAAGTACCGATGCTGCTGGCTGGCTGCACCCATTCAAGTCTTGTTCTTGTTCACTTCACTTCGTTCGCACCTAATCCCTGGTCAGCTCAGCTCAGCTCAGCTCGGCGCTGTCCACAAGTATCACTCAGTTCAGTCAGTGAGGCTGAGGCTGGCAAGCGATCGAAGCAGCGGAGCTGTAGCACGAAACTAACTAAACTTACTAAAGTGTCTCCTCGCTCGCTCGCTCGCTCGCTCGCCTCGCCTCGGAGTGGACTCAGTCACTGCATTAGCTTTAGCTTCGTTCGACTTGGACTTTACTTCGAGTGAACTGAACTGAACTGAAGTGAAGTGAGCGAGCGACAGAACAGAACAGAGCAGACAGAGCGAGTGTGCTTGCGCTAGCTGATCGGTCTCGTCTCGGCTTTGCCTTTGCTCATTTGCTTTGCTTTGCTTTGCCATGGCTCGCTCGCTCGCTCGGCTTCCTCCTCCTTCTCCTTTCCTACTTCAGCTCGGTCGGTCCGTCTGTCTGTCGGTCTGTCTGTCTGTCTGTCCGAACCGGTCGCAAATGTCCGACTGTCTTTGCCTGCCTGTCCTCCCCTCCCGGACCCGGTAGTGCGCCTGTCGTCTTCCATTCCATAAAGTCTCTCTGGGGAAGGATCACTAAGCGGGTACGCAGGAGCTAAAAGGAAGGTGACCAGGCTTTTCCTCTCCTTCTTCCCCACCTCCTCTTTCTCTCTCTCACACACACACCTTCTTTCTCACATTCTCTTTCTCTCTCTCTCTCTCTCTCTCTCTCTCTCTCTCTCTCTCTCTCTCTCTCACTCTCGAGCTCCTCGAATTCTCGGGACCAGCCGACCAGGCCAGTTTTCCTGCCGTACCGGGTCGACTGTTTTCGGACATGGCCGCCTGATGCAGCCACCTGCCTCAGCTGCCTGCCTGCCTCCCTCCCTCCACAGGCCACAGCGACAGAATCGTCTCACCCACCTCGCCTGGCCCGATTAGCCTCGAGGTCTGTCTGTCTGTCTGTCTATCCCTCCATCGCCGTCAGCTGAGTCTGGAATGGAATGTGGGCGGCTGGATGCGGCTGGATGCGCCGTCGCCGACGAACGGTCAAGTAAACGAGGAGAGAGAGAGAGAAAGAGAGCGCGCGCGAGAGAGAGGGGGGATATGCTATACGTGTCCGTGTCCGGTACTCCCCTACAACTGCAAATTCAAGCATATAATTAAAACACTAAATTGCTTGTTAAAATTAAATGCAGTTACTTTCACGCATTACAGTCGACGAACCCTCTCCTGTCACTTGTTAATACTAAGAATCAATGGCTTAAATACAAAGATTAGGGCGACGGGCGATCACGGAGACAGGACATATGCAGCATTATATGCCTAGCTACCCTAGGTGCCATGTTGCGACCACTGTCTGCCTTCCATGCCCATGCCCTTGCCCATGCCCGTCTGCCTGACTCATTGCCTCTGATTCCAAGTACTGACCGAAAAAGCGAACGAGCGTGCGAACGACCCGCGGAAAAAACCGCGCGCCCGTCTGCCCGCCCGTCCTGCAGAGAAGGAAAAGTAGGCGGCGATGGACGGACGGCCGCGGACGGCCGCGTGCATTAGTTGACGCTAATGAACGGCGTCGCCATTGCAGTGCAGCCGGACGAACGATAAAAGCGGATTGTTCGATAGAAATTTCCCTCGCTCGCCTCGCTCGCTCGCTCTCTTTGTCAACGTGATTTACTATAGTATTGAGCATGTTGGCCGGCCGGCCTAGCAATAAAGATCGCGTCAACGAAGTCACAAGGACTCCCTCACACGAGACTTGAAAGAGGGAGACCTTGGCCCGGGATTATGATTAAAATGAGCGAGCGATCGAGCGATCATTGATTCGTAATATATATACACGTACATAAAAAGCGATGCTCGTAACGCTCGGACACGCACGCGTACATACTACAGATCTGGCTTGCCACGCAGTATACGCGGCGGCAACACTTTTGTTGAAGAGACCAGATAGATGTAGTACGTGCACGCAAGCACGTGACAGGTTTTGCGTCCATCAAGACTCACTCTCGGTACGTACTGTACAGCAAAGGTACAAACGGTTCACGGCACGAACGAATGGACGTTTGACCACAGCCGCATACATACGTCTCTGTGGTGTACGTAGTAGTTGTATCTCTTATATTGGAAGACTATGTGTATATGATATTATTCACAACTTAGGAGAAAAATATATGTGTGTAGTTTAAGTATGGATTGATTGATTGACCTGTGGGTCAATCGTTGTAGCAGCAGTATACGAGACGTTGTAGCTTTCATTATAAACGCGCACTGGCGTCAATTCTTCTCATCCATCGTCATAGTAGTGCATGTACCTAGCTCAATTCCTCTTCACTATCGATCCTTGCAGCATTGGATGTCTATGTATGTTCTTAGCACGCACGATCCGTTCCGTTCCGTTCCGTTACTTATAGAAACTGTTTGCATGGTTGTGCTGCGGTGTCGGCTGCTGCACCCAGCTGGCCGGCACCCACTGCGGCTCCCGCTCCAGCAGGTTGATCTCCTCTAGGAGCATGTGGTAGGCGCGCTCCGAGTCCGCGTAGCTGATGACCATGTCGAAGTAGTGGCCGTACGCGTCCTCCATCTCCCTCGCCCGCTCGATGATCTCCTTCAGCTCGTCGTCGTTCACCGGCTCCGACCTCTCGATCTTGAGGCGCTTGAGGCGCTCGAGCGACGGGGGCGCGACGAACACCACGAACGGCATCAGGTCGGAGCCCTTGAGGATCTTGAGCGACTGCGGGTGCAGATTGAGGACGCAGATGCGCTCCTGGAGTACGACGGAGCGGATGGCCTCGATGCTGGTGCCGTAGTAGGCCTTCTCGTACTCCCCGTGCTCGACGAACTTGCGACTGAGGATGTCCTGCTCGAACTGCATCCGCGAGATGAAGTGGTAGTCCTGGCCGTCAACCTCGTCGCTGCGGCGGGCGCGGGACGTGTCTGAAAAGGAAAAGCAACTTGATACTTAATGACTCTTCATAACGGATTAAGTATAATTTACTAACGGTGGGTTTTGGCTCGCTATTTTGGTTCGTGTATTTGCAACTACCTACTACGTATGCTGTGACAATTTCGACCAGAAGGAAGCAAAGTGCTGAATTTGCTTGAAATTTAATATCGTCCACAGGGCCTCTAATCGTTTTAAATAGTCGTTCGCCTAACTGAATGAACGCGCACAAGTCTCAATTACGTCCACTTACGAGGTATAGCTGCAGCGAATCGCTCGCCGTCCTGCATCAGCTTCTGCCTCAGCTCGTGTCGTCCAATGTTGGGCGGCCCGATCAGCACCACGGGACGCTTCCGGTCCGAGCGAGGGTAGTAGAGGGCCACCTCCTCGTACGCAATCACTTCGTCGGCCTCGTTCTCGTCGTCGACGGCGTACGGCGCGGCCGGCTTGCCCTTGCCCTTCTTGCCCTTGCCGCCGCCGCCACCGCGAGACCTCTTGGCACAAAGAAAGCCCGTCGTCCTGCTCTTGGACCTGCTGTAGCCTCCGCCACCGCCTCCGTTCACGCCGCCCCCGTCCGAGTCCTGCCCGCCGGCGATGGTGTGCTTGATGGCCTCCCTCTGCTGCTGGAAGCTGGCGCTGGGGATCAGTCCGGGCAGCTGCGTCTCGTCCTCGCCCTCTCTGCGCGCCTGCCACCAGTGCGGGTCCTTCTGGTTGATCACGTGCATGATCTCGCCCTTCTCGAAGCCGATGCCGAGCTCCTTGCACGGCAGGTACGGGTCGTCGTCGGGGTCGTAGTCGATGTGCGCCTTCACGTGCATGACGGGCGGGGGCGGCGCGGACACCCCGTTGCCCACCGAGGTGGAGAGCGCGTCGCTGCCACTGCCGCCGCTGCCCACGTGCTGCCGCGTAGGCACCACGAGCAGCGTCAGCGTGCCCTGCATGTCGGCAAGGATCTGACACACCTCGTTGACGTTCTTTCCCCGGAGCGGCACCTCGTTCACCTCGAGGATCTCGTCGCCCTCGTGGAGCAGCCCGCTCTGCTCGGCGGTGCCGCCACGGATGATCCGACCCACGACCACCGCGTCGTCCTCGTTCTTGACGGTGGCGCCGAGCGGGTCCGTGGTCTTCTCAATGCGGACGATCTTGATGTTAGGCTCCGAGTAGTTTCCCAGCCTCCGCATCAGAGCCTCGTCCTCTAGGAGGTGGTGGGGCGGCGGCGCGGCGGCCTCCGCCATCCTGAAGGCGGCGATCCGGTCGTGGGTGTACAACAGACCCTCCATCGACTCCTTCTCCAGGATCTCTGAGAGCTCCTTTGCCGCCACCGAGTCGGGGGTGTCCTCCGCAACCAGGTTGCAGAGCCCGTTCATCACGCTCTCCGTCAGGTCGTGCGTCTCGAACGCAGTAGGCGTCAAGCTCTTCTTGTGCGATAATTGATGCAGCTAAAATGGCAAGTGTGTTAGTTATGTTGGACCGCTCTTAAATTTATTCTCGAGAACGACAAACCTTTTGATTAAGTTTGTAGGCCCTCTGGAACTCCTTGCTAGCGACGACCGAGCCCAGCGAATCGAGCATGGCCGACACTGTCTGGTCGCCTGCGCCGCCGTCGATCGCTCCCGGCGACTGTAGGCGGTGGAACGCAGTGACGAAGGAAGACAGACTGACGCTGCCCGCCGAGACCGAGGCCGTTGAGGGCGTCGACGTCTGTCCGCCGAACGTGGAGGCGACGGCCATGCTGTCTGTGACCTCGAAGGCGCCGTTCACCATGCCTGCATTGTGCTGCTGCTGCTGCCCTCTCGCAGTCTCCTTGAGGGCGTTCATCTTCTGCGAGTTTCGTATCGACTGGCGGAGGAAGTCGTTTGTGCGCTCTCGCTTTTCGATCTGCGCGTTCCGCTTCGAGATCTCCTCGCTGTACTTCTTCATGCGCTGGCTCTGCTGCGGCGTCGGCTGCTGCACCCCCGCAGTCGGCCTCTGAGGACCCTCCAGAGTGTTTCTCAGGTGTCCGTCCTGCTCGATGCGAAGGTGGTCGCGGGACGACAGCGTCGGAGGCGCCGCCGACGGAGGAGAAGAGAACTCGGACGACGACGCGCCTGAGGATCTGTAGGGAGAAGATCGCACCAGTTAATGTTGATGAATCATGTTTTATACTCCAGAATCACGGACCGCAAGTGAAAATATGGTGATTGAGTTCACAAGGTGATCAAGGCCTTACGGTTAATGCCATTGGGGTGGAAAGGGAATTGACGTTTAAGGATAGGGTTTTCATCCAAACCCATGCACCCACCCGGAACTATCACCACCCTTGCTAAATTATCTTAACCCATGTTAGTCGTGTCCGTGACTCTTGTCCGTATTTCTCCGACCGATTGCATTGCACTCGCTCGCATCAGTCAATATTACCTGTGATTTCCATTCTGCAGCGATTTCCTGTTGGAAGACGCATAGGACGTGGGATACTTTGGCGGCGTCTTGGTTTGCCCGATGAACGAGTCCGGCACGTCTACGGCCATCTCCCTCGTGCTCGTCTCGAACTCGACCATGATGTTGGCAAAGTGGGCCGACTCGCGGTAGCCGCCGCCGACCACATGGCCGCCGCCGCCGCCGCTCCCGATGCCGCTCGACCGGTTCGACGAAGCGCCCGACGTGTTCACCGAGGAAGACTTGGACAGCGAGTCCATTTTCATCGTGTTCAGCTCTAGCTGGGATCGAGTGCGTTGCTTATACAGACAGTCAATCCGCTTTTCGTCACTCGATGGATCGATCTATCATTGCGCACCCAATTAGCACCTGGTAACGGTAGATACGTCGAGATATATTGCACCCAGCGACCGAACGATGAGAGCGAGATCTCAGTCAGACTGTCCCATGCCTGATGGTGTTGCACCAGGGCCTCCAGTAGAGGATGAATGTGATCGCGGCGATCCCGAGCCCCTCCTCCTCTCTCTTTCTCTCCTCGCTCGCTCTCTTTGGTCTTTGCCCTCCCTTCTCTTGGCACTCACTCACTCCCTCACTCCGTCCGTCCGTCCGTACTCTATCCTTCCCTTCCTTCCAAAGCAAATTGGCCTCCGTCCGTCCGTCCGCCCGACCTCTCGTCGTTTCTTTAGCTGCCTGCCTGCCTGCCTGCTTGTCTGTCTGTTCTGGTCTACCGTCTACCCTGCCTCCTCCTCCTCTCCTCTCCTCTCCTCTCCTCTCCTCTCCTCTCCTCTCTCTCTCCTCTCTTCTCCACCTTCTTCTTTGGCACCTCTCTCTCTCTCTCTCTCTCTTTTCTTGGCAGCAGCAGCAGTGGACGCGGACGGACGGGCCTGGCTGCGCAGTGCCCACCTGCCTGCCTGCCTGCCTGCCTTCCGGCCTTCCTCTGGGACCTGCCTCGTCTGCCGAAGCTGCCTCGCTCGCTTCGGTCCCGTTCCTCCGAGGGAGCGGAGCGATGCCCATCCGCCGCGCCGCGCCGCGTCCGTCCGTCTCCCGCCCATTTCGGCGAATCGCATCATCCCTCACCTCACCTGTACAAATGGGGAAGGAACAGGTTGATGGGTTGGGTTTGCTCCTGCTGGTGGGTTGGTTGGTTGAATGTGCCGGGACGGGACGGGACGGGACGGGACGGGAGGGACGTGCCCAAAGTGCGCGCAACGTGACGCGATAAATGTTGCTGCAGGCGGACAACCAGGCAGGCAGCTCAAAACCCACCCAAAAGAAGTTCGTTCCTCTCTGTGGTACCAACACCGACGAACAATCAGATAGGGCCCATGAGATAAATGCCTTGCGCGTCCGCGTCCTGCCGTCAAAAGGCGGCGTACAAGACAGGAAAATATCTTTTTATGTCTATAAATTCGATCGCCAATTGCCGTCGTACATGTCTTATCTCATGTTCTTCTGTCGAATCCAGCCAAGAAAAC
>JAAUYK010077938.1_pt1 | contig 10857 bp, 10 predicted proteins | sample 7278021 | NCBI WGS metagenome assembly JAAUYK01 (sample SAMN14350223, study PRJNA611818) | marine sediment metagenome | isolation source: surface marine sediment (1.8m) | place: French Polynesia: Moorea | collected 2018-08
CCCGCCCCCGGCAAACATCGCATAATGTGCCTCCGGTGCCGCCTGAAACCGGGCTAAACGCACGGGATGTCCCGCCGCCACACACTCCGCGACAGGCACCAAAGCCACCCGCAGCGTGATCCCAAACTCCGTATCCGCCCAACGCGCAACGGCGGCCAAGGCCTCCCTGACCACGCCTTCGGCCGCGGGCCAAACCGCAAAACTCGCGCCATCCCCTCCAAACACGAAGGGAAAGGACCGACCGTCCAACACATTCATCACGGCAGAGATCACCGCCGCCCCTACCATATTGACGGTCTTATATTTGCCCTCCGCCACCAGCTGGGTGGAGCCTTCGATATCCGACACCCCAACCCACCAATCACCGGGTAGCTCAGCAAATTGCGCCGGATCCGCCATCGCCGCGAAGTCCGTGCGGTGCGGCAAGGTCTCATAAAACAACGCGCTCTCTGACATGGGCCCAGCCTAAAGCGCTCCATCGCCTCTTGCCACCCTCCCGCGCCCATGTCACGCACAGGTCAGGAGGAGCACGATATGCAAGCCGGTCTGATCATGTTGTGCCTCGCCTATGTGCTCAGCCAGTTTTTCCGCGCCTTCCTCGCCGTCCTCGCAGGCGTGCTCGAACGCGACATCGGCGCCACAGCAGAGGATTTGGCCTTTGCCTCGGGCCTGTGGTTCTTGGTATTTGCGGTGATGCAATTGCCCCTGGGCTGGGCGCTCGACCATATCGGCCCGCGCAGAACGGCCGCTTGGCTCATCGCGCTCGGTGCAGGAGGCGGCGCGGCCCTTTTTGCCCTCGCCACGGTGCCCTGGCAGATCTCTCTCGCGATGGGTCTGATCGGGCTGGGCTGCTCGCCTGCACTCATGGCGTCCTATTTCATCTTCGCACGCGAGTACCCACCCGCCAAATTCGCCACCCTCGCGGCGGTCATGTTGGGCGTTGCCTCCCTGGGCAACATCCTCGCGTCCTACCCCACCGCCTGGGCGAGCGAAACCATCGGCTGGCGCGCCACATTGGCCAGCCTCTCAGGCCTCAGCTTCGCCATCGCCGCAGGCATCTTCGTCACCGTCCGCGACCCCAAGCACCTGGGCGGAGAGAGCAAAGGCTCCCTCCTCGACATCCTCAAACTACCAGTGATCTGGCCCATCCTGATCCTGATGCTGGTCAATTACGCTCCCGCAGGGGCGACGCGTGGCCTCTGGATCGGACCCTACCTGACAGATGTCTACGGCCTCACCCAAGCGCAGGTGGGCCAGGCAACCCTCGTGATGGCGATCGCAATGATTGCCGGCACCTTTGCCTTCGGCCCGCTTGACCGGATCATGGGCACGCGCAAATGGGTGATCCTCACGGGCAACCTGATCTGCGCCCTGAGCATCCTCGCCCTTGCCCTCTGGATCGACGCGGGCGTCTGGGTCGCCATCACGCTTCTGGCCCTTGTCGGCCTCACCGGCATCACCTACCCGGTGATCATCGCCCATGGCCGCGCGTTCTTTCCCCCGCATCTCACCGGGCGGGGCGTGACCTTCCTCAACCTCTGCGCGATGGGCGGGATCGGAGTGATGCAATCCCTCTCCGGCCGCCTCCACAGCCAATTCCAGGGCCCCTCACCCAGCCTGCCCTACCAGGTCATCTTCGCCTTTTTCGGCCTCTCCCTGCTCGCAGGAGTTCTGATCTATCTCTTCTCCCGCGACTCTATGGACTGAGATCCCCCCTTCCCCCGCCGCACCAACGGGTATATCAGGCCCGCGCTAACGGCGGTTCACCCCCGCCAGAATGGAGAACCAAAATGGGTTACAAAGTCGTCGTCGCGGGCGCCACCGGCAATGTGGGCCGCGAAATGCTGAACATCCTGGCCGAGCGCCAGTTTCCTGTGGATGAGCTTGCCGTGCTGGCCTCGCGCCGCTCGCTGGGCACGGAAGTGACGTTTGGCGACAAGACGCTCAAGACCCAAGACATCGAACAATTCGATTGGACAGGCTGGGACATGGCGCTCTTCGCCATCGGCTCAGAGGCCACCAAAGTGCATGGGCCAAAGGCTGCGAAAGCGGGCTGCGTGGTGATCGATAACTCCTCGCTCTATCGCTATGACCCCGAGGTGCCGCTGATCGTGCCCGAGGTGAACCCCCAAGCCGTGCACGACTATTCCAAGAAAAACATCATCGCGAACCCCAATTGCTCGACCGCGCAAATGGTCGTGGCGTTGAAACCGCTGCACGACCGCGCAACGATCAAACGCGTGATCGTCTCGACCTATCAGTCCGTCTCCGGCGCGGGCAAAGACGGGATGGATGAGCTTTGGGACCAAACCAAAGCCATCTACAACCCCACCTCCGACGTGCCGCCGTCGAAATTCACCAAACAGATCGCGTTTAACGTGATCCCCCATATCGACGTCTTCATGGAGGACGGCTCCACCTAGGAAGAGTGGAAAATGGTGGCCGAGACCAAGAAAATCATCGACCCAAAGATCAAAGTCACCGCCACCTGCGTGCGCGTGCCTGTCTTTGTGGGCCATTCCGAGGCTGTGAATATCGAAACCGAAGATTTCCTGGACGAGGACGAAGCCCGCGACATCCTGCGCGAAGCCCCGGGCATCATGGTGATCGATAAACGCGAAGACGGCGGCTACGTGACGCCCGTGGAAAGCGCAGGTGATTATGCGACGTTCATCAGCCGGTTGCGCCAGGACAGCACAATCGACAACGGCCTGAACTTCTGGTGCGTGTCGGATAATTTGCGCAAAGGTGCCGCGTTGAACGCAGTGCAGATTGCCGAGTTGCTGGGCCGTGAGGTTTTGAAGAAGGGGTGAGCCGGGTTTCGGGAGGCGGGCGTCCGGCGGGATTTGTGGGTTTCCGTTTTGAGGCCAAAATCACCAATTTAGCGAGGTGCGATGGGTGTTTAGTTTTTGAGATTGATTTAGCGAGCCGACTTCCAGATCCACTTGCCTCTTAGTGCAAAAAGACACAGCGCGAAAAGCTTTCAAATAAGATACCCCCTTAAAGCTATCAGTTGCGCACCTCCTCAAGCCTCTCGAAAAAAAATTCGAATAACTTTGATGCTTCATTTAAGAAAAGGACGAAGATAAGGACTACAAATACGTAGAGATATCTGCGAACTATTGCACTTGGACTTGCAAGTAAGATAGGTGGCGTAAGAACGACTGCAGAAAGAAGAGCAATCAGAAATGTGGCGAAAATCGGCACTATGGCAATCATTTGGTCAATTTCTGCGTCACTTAAGTCTATTGTCGCCACAGCGAGGCCCGAAGCTTCATACATCTGCACCATAGCAGCTTTAACTTCTTCAGATGGGAAAATTATCGCGAAAATCAGCTTCGAGAAAAGCATCAAGAGGGCAATGATGTTAAAAACAAGAGCAGCCAAGGCGATCCAAGCACTACTTTTGTCCATCTCTCGAAAAAAAACACCAATAGGCATAGTAGAAATATAAAGAGCCGCGACGACACCGCTGTAAAACAATATATTTGCAATAGTATCGTCAGCTAGCTTCGTTTGCGCTTCACCCCGAATGCTACGCCAAGTCAGTATAGAATTATAGGAGATAATCGAAATCGCAAAGTACAGAAATATGCTGGCCGCTATACAAAGAACCATCCAGTATACATGCCTACGAATAAGATACCAAAATCGGGGCCTATCAACACTCAAGAAACGGGCTGAAAATGCCATGCTATAGATGAAAAAAACATATGTGAGAGGGAGCGCAAAAAATGTATCTAGTTCAAGTGACAGTGCTTGGAACACATAATCCCAAAAAGTAAATATGATAAAAAGATAGTGTTCTACCAAAAATCTCGCTGCATCTGAAACGCCAACAAGCGCTTCAAAGTTTGAAAACAATGTAAACGCTGCGCCGACGATACCGGCCCACATGAACCATAGGTTATACACACCACCGCGGCGCTGCTTGTCGTCTGCTGCTGCAGATGTTTCAAGTTGGCTTTCGATCTCCTTAGTGTTTGATGATTTCTTTTTGATCATAAACTTTCCCGAGAGATTTCCTATCATCCCGCGCAGGATCCGGTATTTTCAAACGAGGCGCTTTTTGATGACAAAAGTACGTTTCTTTATACAACGAGGATAGAATATAGCATCAAATCAATGAGAAAAAAGTATGCTTTGTCCACAAAGCTGTCTCCTCACCACCTCATCCGCACGGAATCAAGGCGAAGCCGCCGTGCATCGCCAGACCGCCCCTTCGGACTGGCGATTTGGGTGCCGTAAGCGCCTCGATCTAAGCGAGGCCTGTACTTGGCTGCCATAAAGTGCGCCGAACTATGGATGGATCGCCACCCCGCGGTCTGGCACTGTACGGCTTGCCGGCTGGCAGGATATTCCGCCCGCTGCGTTGCACCCCCACAAGACCCACCGCGCGCACCCCCAACCCAATCTCAACCCTAACCTCCCATAACCCCACGCGCAGCTGCACGCCCGGTCAGGCCTAACCAACCGCCGGGCCCGATCAGGACGATGGTGTTTCACGCGCCTTTCACATCGGATCGGGGACAAAACCCTGTCCGAGGTGAGCCATCTTAGTCCAAGCGGGCCCGCTTCCTGTCGGTTCTTCCAACATACATGATGTGACCTGCCGGGACGGATGCCCGAGCGGGGTTATTTGCCGTGGAAAGCCGCGGCCTCCTCCCCCTCTGGCTGGAGGAGATCTGGCTCCATAAGGTATATGGTTTTTAAGTCTCGCACCAAATCCCCGCGGATTTTTTGCAACAGTTCATAACATTAAAAAAGATTGTCCTGCTTTACGACACAATCTCTGGTTTCACTAACCCCATAACAAAAATCTGAGGCAGTCTTTTCAAACGGGATAGGAGATCGACATGTTCGAAGACGAGCGTCTGCACATCGAGGCAGAGCACGCCGACCCACGTATCAGTATCGATAGCGAAACCGCATGTCTGCTGCGGAGTTTCATGGTACCCGCTATCAACAGCGCCCGCGATTGGCGCGATCTGCACAGCACGTTAGAGCGCAAAGGCTTCACCATCGCCTTCCGCGACGGTCGCCTCGTGTTCAAAAGCCTCGACAACGGGCGGGAGATTTGCACCGGCCGCTTCCTCGGCACCCCGCTGCGTGAGCTGGCCAAGCGACTGGGCCGCCCCAGCATCCGTGCGCATGTGGACGGGCATACAGGCAGCCTGGCGATTTAAACTCCGCCGCCCGTGCCCAAGCGTGCCCTGACCGCAAGAGGTGCAGAGGGCACACCCAACCCTGCCGCGAGAGGCCTCTCTCTCGGACGCGTGGGTCGCCCGCGATTGGGTCACAGTGTCGGTCGCAATCGCAGCCCGGAATGATCAAAACGCACCGGCAGTTGCGACAAAACCATTTTTTGCCTCTATCTCCGCAGTCCCGACGTGCCGGATGACGCCCCCCATTCCCGCCATTTCGAACCAAATTCGACGCAGAACAGCCCGCAGGCTCAACCTTTTGCAAACCACCCCCCGCCATAACTCTCGCATGCCGTGGGGGCATGACTTAGGGGTGAGTTCAGGTGGAAGACGTTAAAACGCTTGCACAGACGGAACAGGTCCGTCTGGATCCAGACCGTTTGGGCGCATTGTATCGCCAGATGGGCGAGGCCAACGCGGAAGAGGTGATTTGCCGCGCGGTAGAGGAATTGGCCGTGCGCCTGACCCAAGCCGAAAAACTGTGGCGCGCAGGGGAGTGGCAGGATCTGCGCAAAAGTGTCCGATCGCTGATCGCCATCGCCGATCAGGTGGGCATGACCAAACTGTCTCGCGTAGCAGGGGATGTGACCGATGCGATTGACCATAACGATGCCGTCGCTGCGGCAGCCACGCTCACCCGGCTCTTGCGGGTGGGCGAACGCTCTCTCACGGCGGTCTGGGATCTCCAGGATCTGTCCATCTGAACGCTTGCAGGCAGGCGGGATGCCGTTACGGTGCAGGGCAACACCCTCGCCTGAAAGGTCAGATCGCCCATGCGCCTGGAATTCGCTCCCGACACTGATGACGCCACCCCACTGCGGGTCCTGCCATCCGATGCTTTTGACACATGGCTCGCCGATCAACCCGATGCCACCCAAGCCTGGATCACATCGCAAGGGTTCACGGGACGCCTGGCCAGCGCGATCACTCTGCCGGGACCGGAGGGGCAGATCACCGAGGCCATCCTCGGCTTCGGCTCCGAGACCTCCCGCGCACGCGGCCGCTTCGCCCTTGCCGCAGGTGCTGCAAAACTGCCCAAAGGCACATATCGGATCACAGACGGCCTGCCGGATGAGATGGCCGAGGCCGAAGCCCTGGGCTGGCTTCTCGCCGGGTACCGCTTTGACCGCTACCGCACCCAGAAAAACACCCACCCCGCTCTGATCGCACCGGCAGGCATCAATGCCGCCCGCGTAGAGGCCATGGCCAATGGCGAAGCGCTCACCCGCGATCTGATCAACACACCCGCTTCTGACATGGGCCCCGACGCCCTGGAAGAGGCTGCGCGCAATCTGGCGCGCGATTTCGACGCCAGTATCACTGTCACCACTGGCGACGACCTGCTGGAGCAGAATTACCCGATGATCCACACCGTGGGCCGCGCCTCGGCCACGCCACCGCGGTTGATCGATATGTCTTGGGGCACAACCGGACCCACCCTCGTGCTGGTAGGCAAAGGCGTGTGCTTGGACACCGGCGGTCTGAACCTCAAACCCGGTGGCTCGATGGGGTTGATGAAAAAGGACATGGGCGGGTCTGCCACGGTGCTGGGCCTCGCGCACATGATCATGGCGCTCAACCTGCCGCTGCGCCTGCGCGTTTTGATCCCTGCGGTGGAAAATGCGGTCTCCGGCAATGCGTTTCGTCCGCAAGATATCCTCACCTCCCGCAAAGGGCTCACGGTTGAGATCAACAACACCGATGCCGAAGGACGGCTGGTTCTGGCCGATGCGCTGGCCCTGGCGGATGAGGGCGCGCCGGACCTGATCATCTCAATGGCCACGCTGACCGGGGCGGCGCGTGTGGCCGTTGGACCCGATCTCGCACCGTTTTACACCGATAGCGACGCGGACGCTGCGGCCTTGACCCAGGCCAGCCTTGGCAGCGCAGATCCCGTCTGGCGTCTGCCCTTCCACGCGCCTTATGAGACGATGATCGAACCGGGCATCGCCGATCTGGACAACGCGCCCAAAGGCGGGTTCGCGGGCTCCATCACAGCCGCCCTGTTCCTGCGCCGCTTTGTGACCGACACGCCGCGCTACATGCATTTCGACATCTATGGCTGGCAACCCAGCTCTGCCCCCGCCCGCCCCAAAGGCGGTGTAGGCCAAGGGGCGCGCGCGGTACTGGCCGCCTTGCCCGCCCTGCTGGACCTGTGAGCGACCCGCGCCTGACACCCGCGAATGACCGCGTGATGGCCGACACCCTGGCGGAGGACGGCAGTGGCCGGCGGCGTGTCACACCGCAGCCGATGCAAATCGGCGTGCCCCTTGTGGATCTTCTGCGGCGACCCGATGGGCCACGAGACAGGCAACTGTTGCTGGGCGATGCGGTGGACGCTTTGGAGGATGTGGAGGGCGTCACATTCATTCAGTGCAAAAAGGACGGCTATGTCGGCTATGTGCCCAGCGAAGCGCTTGGTGCGCGGCGTGCACCGACCCATTGGATCAGCGCGCCCGCCACTCACCTTTACACAGAGCCCGATTTAAAAAGTGCCGAGCGCGCAAGCCTCAGTTTCGGCGCGCATATCACAGCGACCGCGCTTGAGAACGGGTTTGCGCAAACTGAGCTGGGATTTGTCCCCGCCCAACATCTCACGCCCGCTGGGAAGGTTTTGGATGATCCCGTCTCGGTCGCGGAGCTGTTTCTCGGCACGCCCTATCTCTGGGGCGGGAATACGCGGTCGGGGATCGATTGCTCAGGCCTGGTGCAAGCGGCGTGTCTCGCTTGTGGCATCCCCTGTTCGGGCGACAGCGATCAGCAGCAGCATATGTTGGGCGAGACCCTCCCAGAGGGCACAGCGCCGCAGCGCGGGGACCTCCTCTTTTGGAAAGGACATGTGGCCTGGGTCGCGGACCCGCAAACGCTGCTTCATGCCAACGCCCATACCATGGCGACCAATGTTGAGGATTTGGAGACAGCCATAACCCGCATCGCCGACGCGGGAGACGGCCCCGTGACCGCCCACAAACGGATCAGGGGCTAAGCCGTCACTCCACCGCGCGGATCAGCTTGCGTTCCAGAATCCTCAGAACAGATCGCAGATCATGCCCGCGTTTCAGGATCTGCCCGTCCATGCCGATGACAGAATACATACCCTGACGATTGCGCAGCTTGGGGTGTTTTTCGATCCGGTAGAGGGGGTTTTCCGCTGTGCGCCGGAAGACCGAGAACACGGCTGTGTCGCGCAGATGCGAAATCCCGTAATCGCGCCATTCCCCGGCGGCCACCATGCGTCCGTATAGACCCAGGATCACCGACAGCTCTTTGCGATCAAAAGCGACTTGGGTCGCGGACCCGATGCTATGTGGCATGTTCATACCAGCAGAGTTGCCGCGAAACCCGCCGAAATCAAGACCTGTCGAAACCGCCAAAGCGCTGCGCGAACTCAGGTGATGCAGGCGGCATCGCCGGAAGCCCCCCCTCTGCGCGATCCAGCCAGCCCTCAGCCAAGGGGCTCAGCGCGTGATAGGCCGCCGCAATCTCGGCGCGGGGATTGGCCATTGGCGCATCCTCGGGCATCAGATCCGGCACGGGTTCCGGGTGGCGCAACACCAACCGGCGCCAGCGGTGGATCAGCAACACCCGTGCGGCTGCTGCGTCCAGCGGGTCGCTGATGTGCAGCGTGTTCAACACGCTTAGATCCGCAGCCAAAGCCGTCATCGCGGCGCGCAGATCGGCTGCGACAAACTGCTCTCGATAGGGAGGGGAAATGTGATCCAAGCGGCCCGTCACAACGCAATCCGCGCCGTCGGGCACACGGCCCTCTGGCACCAAACCCACCCGCGGCGCGCCGTTCTCAAGCGTCACGAAGAGCGACCATTGCTGCACAGCGTCAGTTTGTGGCGCTGCATAAATCAAGCTAGTGGCGGGCGCGAACCGCTCCACGCCCTGCGGGCTGAGCCGGTAGAGGCTTGTGCGCCCAATCCGTTCGCTCTCCACCCATCCATCGCGCCCCAGCCGAGAGAGGGCCGTGCGCAATGTGCCCGGCTCAATCCCGATGCGCGACATCACAGCGCCGAGCCGCGCGGTAGAGATCACGCCGCCCCGATGCTGGACCAGATCGCCGAACACAGTGATCACCAAAGACCACACACGCAGGCGGCCTTCGCTGTGCAAAGCGTCAATCAGGGGTTTGAGCGGATCCATCACGCCTTGGTGTAACGGCTGCGCGCCCCGTTTGGAAGGGAGCCCCCGGAGGGGAGCAGTTATGGTCAGAAGGAAGCAGTGTCGCTTAGGCAGATCTCTCGTAGCTCACCATCGTGAGGAGCTCATATTCGGCGACCTGATCCCCCTCCTGATTGGTGAGTGTGACGTTCCAGGCCACTTCGCCATATTCCTCCGTACGCCCGGTTTTGCGCTTGCAGGTGAGGCGCACCCGGATGCTGTCGCCTGGGCTGACCGGCTTTTGGAAGCTGAGGTTATTGAGGCCAGTATTCGCCAGCACCGGCCCCGGATCCGGTTGCACGAAAAGGCCCGCGGCAAAACTGAGCAGTAGATAGCCATGCGCGACACGACCCGGGAAGAAGGGGTTCGCCTTGGCCGCGTCTTCATCCATATGCGCATAGAACGTGTCGCCGGTGAAATGGGCGAACTGTTCGATATCCTCCAATGTCACAACACGAGACGGGGTGTGCAGAGTCTCCCCAATCGCGATCTCGTGGAAGGTGCGTTGGAAGGGGTGATCGGGGCCCGTGCGCTCCGCCGCGCCGGGCACCCATTGCCCGGTGATCGCCGCAATCACATCCGGGCTACCTTGGATCGCCGTGCGCTGCATGTAATGCAGCACGCCGCGCACGCCGCCCAGCTCTTCCCCGCCACCCGCGCGGCCCGGCCCGCCATGGACCATATGGGGCAAGGGCGCGCCGTGGCCTGTTGCCTCTTTCGCATTGCTGGCCCCGGTGATGTAGAGCCGCCCGTGCCAAGCCGCCGATCCGAGGGCGACATCCCGCGCGACGGACGGGTCGTCTGTCACCAAAGACGCCACCAGCGACCCGCCCCCGCGATTGGCCAAGGCGCTGGCGTGGGTGAGGTCGCGATAGGGCATCAGGGTGGAGACCGGGCCAAACGCCTCCAAAGCGTGCACCGCTGTGGCGGCGTCCGGATCATCACAGCGTAGAAGCGTGGGTTTCAAAAATGCCCCACGCGCATCCGCACCCACCAGATCCAGCACCTCAGGATCGCCGGTCAACGTCACCGTCTCCCCCGCCAGGGCCTGCATCTTGGTCAGCACATCCGCCTTTTGATCGAGCGAGGCCAGCGCCCCCATCCGCACAGCCTCCGACGCGGGATCACCCACAACCACAGCAGAGAGGCGCGCCATCAACGCCTCCGCCACCTCAGCCAGCCGATCCTGAGGCACGATGATCCGCCGAATCGCGGTGCATTTCTGCCCCGCCTTCACCGTGATCTCAGTCCCCGCCTCTTTGATGAACTGATCAAACGCGGCCGACCCAGGCGCCACATCCGGCCCCAGGATCGTCGCGTTCAAACTGTCCTGCTCCGAATGAAACCGCACCGAATTCCGCATCACAGTCGGGTTTTGTCGCAGCATCAACGCGGTCTCCGCCGATCCGGTAAACGCCACCACATCCTGTGGCCCCAGACGATCCAGCATGTCGCCCACGCCGCCAATCACCAGTTGCACCGCCCC
>JAAUYK010046454.1_pt1 | contig 10856 bp, 9 predicted proteins | sample 7278021 | NCBI WGS metagenome assembly JAAUYK01 (sample SAMN14350223, study PRJNA611818) | marine sediment metagenome | isolation source: surface marine sediment (1.8m) | place: French Polynesia: Moorea | collected 2018-08
CACAGGCTGTTCGGCTGGCAGGAAGAAGACTTCTTCGGCGTCCAGGGCTTGCAGTTCGACCGGGTCCGGCCTCCCGATCGTCGCGTCAAAGGGAAAGTACGAACAGCAAAAAGATCTTCAACGCGGGCAGGCGGGGCCTGTCGTCAGTGGGTGACCTGAAAGGGAAGCTCTGAGGTTTCGGACCCGCGATGCGGTGAAGGAGAAAGTGTGTCCGAATCTCGGTGACCGGAGCGGTGCGCCATTACAAAGTGATGCAGCACAAGATCCGCCTCCATGACGACTCCTTCTTGAGGCTTCAAGTGAATTTTTGATGAGTCAAGACTTCGACCTAAGTGGGTCATCTGCCACACTGAGCGGAAAGAGTTGATGGGATGGTGCGGAAAGTGTTGGCGGATGCCGCGGTGAAGAGCATCCGTGACTGGGTCCGCAAGAAAAGCTCGGCCGAGGAGAAGGTCCATGAAAGCCTCAGATCTGTTCGTCCGTTGTCTGGAGGAGGAGGGGATCGAGTATATCTTCGGCGTTCCCGGCGAGGAGAATGCCGATTTCATGATGTCGCTCGAGGGCAGCGACAAGATCCGCTTCCTGCTGACGCGACACGAGCAGGGCGCCGCCTTCATGGCGGAGGTCTACGGTCGGTTGACCGGAAACCCGGCGGGCTGCCTTGGCACGCTCGGCCCCGGGGCGACCAACCTGATCACCGGGGTTGCGGACTCCAACATGGACCGCGCTCCGATGCTGGTTCTGACCGGGCAGGGGGCCACCTCGCGGCTGCACAAGGAGTCCCACCAGGTGATGGACGTGGTCGAGATGTTCGACCCGGTCACCAAATGGGCCGAGACGGTGCGCACCCCGGACTCCATCCCCGAGATCGTCCGCAAGGCGGTGCGGACGGCTCGGACCGAAAAGCCGGGCGCCGTTCACATCGAGCTCCCGGAGGACATCGCAAAGCTCGAAGCGACCGCCAAACCCATCACACCCCGACGCTTCCGTCGCTCGGTTCCGGACGACAAGATCCTCGACCGCGCCTTCGAGCTGCTGAAGGCCGCGAAGCGCCCGGTCATCCTGGCGGGCAACGGTTGCATCCGCCGCCGGGCCAGCAAGCAGCTCCGCATCCTTTGCGAGAAAACCGGGATCGGCGTCGTCAGCACCTTCATGGCCAAGGGCTGCGTCGACATGGATGCCGACTATTGCCTCTACACCGTCGGCCTGGGTTCGAAGGACCGCACCAACCTGGTCATCGACGAGGCCGATCTGGTACTCACCATCGGCTTCGACATGGTCGAGTATCATCCGAGTCTGTGGAACCCGGATGGCGCGAAGCGCATCGTCCATGCCGATTTCCTCGCCGCCGAGATCGACGCGAACTATCTGCCGGAGGTCGAGCTGGTCGGCGACCTGGCGCACATGCTGTGGATGCTGAACCAGCGGGTCGAAGCCGCCGGCGGGCTCAGTTTCGATCTCGCCAATCAGCGCAAGATCCGGGCGGAGATGTGGGCCGACATTTCCGAGCACAAGGATGACCACACCGAGGGCAGCATCCGACCCCAGAAGGCGCTCTGGGACGCGCGACAGATGCTCGGGCCGCACGACCTGCTGCTGTCCGACGTCGGGGCCCACAAGATGTGGATCGCGCGGCACTACCACTGCCACGAGCCCAATACCTGCCTGATTCCAAACGGCTTCTGCTCGATGGGCTTCGCCTTGCCTGGCGCCCTGGCGGCCAGCCTGGTGTTCCCCGATCGGCGGGTCCTCGCCGTCTGTGGCGACGCCGGCTTCCTGATGAACGTCCAGGAGATGGAGACCGCCAAGCGCCTGGGTGGCAACTTCGTCGCGATGGTCTGGGAAGACCGGGCCTACGGCTTGATCGCCTGGAAGCAGAGCAACGAGTTCGGGCGCCACACCGACCTGGCCTTCGACAACCCGGATTGGCTGAAGCTCGCCGAGTCCTTCGGCTGGGGCGGGCATTTCTGTCCGAACAGCGCGGATCTTCAAGGCGTGCTGGAGGTCGCATTCAAGGAACCCGGGCCGAGCCTTGTGGTCATACCCATCGACTACCGCGAGAACGAATTGCTGACCAAGAAACTCGGCGAGATCACGTGCAAGATTTAGACCTGAAGCCGGTTCATCGACGGCTTCTGCTCAACGAGGGCCACGCCCGTCGCAATCGATACCGGCGCCGCACCTTGTGACGGCGCAGCAGGAGTTCTCGATCCGGGACTTGTCAGCCTTCAGGCGTTCGAAACCGCTCTTTCGGTCGACTCTTGAACCGCCACCGGCTTGCTGGCGGGAACGCTCGCGGCCCGCGCCATATCCACACGCGTCATATACCCCCCTTATGGTCCTGACCTCTCCAGGGCCGAGGTCCGGAGGCTCCGTTGCCCTGTGCCCCTCTCCTGCGCCTCCTGGGGATGGACAGGTCCCAGGTCGGCGTCGGAGGCTCGGACGATGCCGGCGTCGTCGCTCGCGTTGGCGTTGCGCCGCCTGCGGTTCGTGAGCCGGCTCTTGTTCAAGCAGATTGCTCGGATGTTACGCGCCACCGCCGACGCTGGGCATCGGCCTTGGGGACAATGGAGTGGTCCTTTGCAGGACCGGCTCCCAAAAGCAAGAACGGCTCAGACTGACTAAGTCTGAGCCGCGATTAGCGATCGAAATCAGCATGTAGAGAGAGCTTCTAGCCGGCGTTTGGCTCGATCCCGAGGGCTTCGGCGCTCCGGACCAGCTCCGCGAGCGACCTGGCTTGCATCTTCATCATCACCTGGCTGCGGTGCGCTTTCACGGTTCGCTCGGTGATTCCGAGGCGATAGGCAATGGCTTTGTTCGGTGCGCCCGAGATCACGCAGCGCAGGGTCTCGTACTCGCGAGGCGTGAGATCCGCGAGGAGTCGGCGCGTGCGCTCGAGCTCACGCTCTTCTTTCATGGCCGCGGCCGAGGTCTCGAGGGCACGCCTCACTGCGGTTTGCAGAGCTTCCTCGTCCACGGGCTTCTGCAGGAAATCAACTGCCCCACCTCGCATCGCCTCGACGGTGGTTGGTATGTCGCCATCGCCCGTAAGGAAGACCGCCGGGATGCTGTAGCCTCGCTTTGCCAGCTCGGCCTGGATCTCCAGCCCGTTGAGAGCCGGCAGATGCAAATCGAGGATCGCGCAAGATGTTTGCTTCGGCAGCGGGGCCTGCAAGAAGGATTCCGCGTCGGCGAAGTCGATAACGTCGTAGCCCCAGGTCTTGACCAGGCGCGACAAGGCCCGGCGTATCGACGCGTCGTCGTCGACAACCAATACCAACTCTTTGGTGTTGGAACGCGTGGTTCTCTCTCTGAGATCGTCTTCGCAATCAGACATGATCTGTAGTATCCGCCGCGTCTTTGTTAGTACCCTTGAAAGCCTACTTTTGCTGAACGGCATCCTCTGGCGACAACTCCGGACGGTCATTGGCTCCTAGGCAATTCATCCGGCATCGACAGCTTCCATCCTGCGGGCCGACAATGGAAGGGAAACCTCGAAACGGGCGCCGCCGAGGTTGCCTTTGGAGAGTTTGATCGAGCCGTCGTGCGCCATGATGATGCGGCGCGATATGGCCAAACCCATCCCCAGTCCGGTAGTCCTCGTCGAGGCGAAGGGCTGGAAAAGACGGCGCTCGAGCGCTTTCGACACTCCGGGGCCGTTGTCCTCGACAGCGATCAAGACTTCATCGGCTGAGCAGGAGGACTCGATCCGTATCCGTCGGTTTCCAAGCGGCTTCGGGGCGACCGCCCATAGCGCGTTCACGATGAGGTTCATGATCACCTGTTGGATCTGGACGCGTCCGCCGCTGATCATGATGGGGCTCAGGGAGAGCTGGAGCTCGATCGTCGCATCAACCCTTTTTCTCTCCCCCTCGACCAGAGTGAGCACCTCTTTGACGGTGTCGTTGAGTTCGAAAACCTCGGACCCGGCTGTGCCCTTTTTCAGCAGGCTCCGCATGCGTTCGATTACCTCGCCGGCCCGCCGGTCGTCAGCGACAACATCGGTGAGAATTTCCTGGATTTCGTCCAGGTTTGCATTCTCCTGCTTGAGCAGGCGCTGCGCTGCCTGCGCGTTGGAGAGGATCGCGGCAAGCGGCTGGTTAAGCTCGTGCGCCAAGGTCGAGCCGAGCTCACCGAGGATGAGTGCGCGGGTCAGGTGTTCTATTTCGAGCTGGGTGCGATGCAGCTCTTTGCGTGCCCTCAGCTTGTCGGTGATGTCTTCGCCGATGCTGAGCATACCGGCGTACTCGCCGTCGCCATTCCGCAGGGACACGGTCGACCAAACGATCTCGCGGCGCTCGCTCGATGCGGTCTCGAGCGGGAACTGGATGCCTGTTCCCGGACCGCTCTCGGGGGCGGCGGAAAGCCATTGTTGAAATCTCGACAAGTGGCTTTTCGGGACGAGCTTCGCGGCCGGCCGCCCGAGAAGCTGAGCTTCGTTGAGCCCGGTGGTTTCGCGGAAGAAGGGATTGACGTAGTTGATCCGGCCATTTTGGTCGAGACCCACCACCGCCAGATGGATCTCGTTGAGAAGCGAAGTCCATTTCTTCTCCCAGGACGCCAATTCGCGACCATAGGCGGCCGTTCGTACAACCTGGTCGACAAGCTCGACGGACATGGCCATCGCGATCGCGATGAAAGAGAAGCTGATCATGAAGGGCGTCTTGACGATACCGGCGTCGACCAGCGGGGTGTGCACACCGGCGACAACGATGAAAAATAGGATCGATCCACCGATCACCAGCCCCCTTCGCCGAAGCCCGCGTCGGTAGGCGCGCCAAGTCGCCATGGCCACGTAAATCACGATCAGCAGGCTGGCTAGATCGGCGACGAATTTGAAGGGGTTCACGGTTCCCTTCGCCATGGCAAAGCGCTCGCCCCAGAAGGTGGTCTCGAAGTACACGGTCGAAACTGAAGAAAAGGCGAGGTTTCCCGGCATCACGAAATTGATCATTATGCCGAAGACCCAGGCGGCGGTAATCGTGATCGCCATCCATCGCTGCGCGGTTCCCAGGCAGACGTAGACGAACCATGTCATCGGAACCAGGATCGCGAAGATTGCGACGTTATTCCAAAAGAGGATCCGCTGATAACCCTCGGGTGCCGTCTGCGTCATAAGCGACAGCTCCAGCAGCGCCAGAACGCCCGCCGCGAACGCCATGATTGCCGAAAGCAGCCACGCAAGCTGCTGGCCACCCCGCAACCAAACGAAGAAGTGAATGACGCCGAGAAGCAATCCCACCGAAGAGACCATTGACCAAGCGACAGTAAGCAAACTCACATGCGTCCCCCCAATGTTACGCTGGTGTCAGACCCTTCAAATTCTCGATACGTTATTGTAATTGATCAGGATCGAGGGAATCAACTTGTTGCCATTTGACGTCAGTTCCTCGAGAGCTGCTCTGTCGTGCGAAGCATAAGGACCCCCGTCCTCTAAATGATCGCGGACGAAGGAGCCATCACTCCAAAAACTGCGAAGAACATCGTGTTGCGACAATTCCTTCGATCGAAGGATCAAGGAAGCGCGATCCGACCCATTGGGAATCACCGGCAGACTCTGCGCCTCTAGACCCACCATGTGACGGAACTGTAACACGCAGATCGATTGATCTGCTTCTGCTGACAAGACCGATACGCGAAGCGGGCCTCGTGCAGCAGGGGTGTTGCGATGGGCGGAGAGGCGGCGCTGCAAGCTCCATTGTCCCCAAGGCCAATATTCAGTCGTACCCGCGATGCCTAGTCTGAAGCGTTACATTCGGACCAGGGGTCGCCATGGCAAACTGGCCGCGTACCGTCTACGTCATCGATGACGAAGCGCACGTCCTGCGTGCTCTTGCGCGGTTGATCCGTTCCGCATCGATGGAAGTGGTCGAGCTCAGCTGTGTGCGCGACCTCCTGGGAATTTCGTCCCTTGATCCCGAGGGCTGCGTGGTCTCGGACGTCCGGATGCCGGGCGAAAGCGGACTGACGATACCGCGCCATCTCGAGGAGCGTGGCACGCCCTTGCCGGTCATATTCGTCACCGCGATTGCAGACGAGGAGACCCGCAGAAAGGCCGAGCGGGTCGGTGCCGTCGCATTCCTGCAGAAACCTGTCGACCAAGACGAGTTGCTGAGCGCGATTGCCGAGGCAGCCGGTGCAAATCCCGGTGCGCGAGGGGGCAGCATATGGCACCTGGACGACTTTCGGTAACGCCGCAGCCTCGTTGGCGCGCGGGGCGCTGGCCAGGACAACCGGGCGCCAAGCAGGCGCGCCCGGGCTAATCTTCTCGCTTTCAGCCAAAGGGACGGTGGGCTCGAACATGAGTGCCGGGCAAAGGAAGGCCAGCTGGCTGCCGGCGATCGCGGCGACGCTGGTCATGGTCCTCGTGGCGATGGACCTCTTCATGACGCCCTTCGCCATAACAGCGCTAGTCGACGCGTTCGATGCCAGTGCCGGCATGTTACAAGCCGCTATCGCCCTGTTCTCGCTCGCCCTCGCCTCGTTTCGCATCCTGGCCGGCAAGCTCGGGGAAATCTACGGCGAGAAGCGGGTCTTTCAGATCGGGTTGGTCCTCTGCGGCATCTCGGCGCTCTCGCTGAGCCTTCTCGTCTCGATCTCTGAATTCACCATGCGCCGCTCCGTTGCAGCCGCGTCTGGCCGCTGAGGCTGAGCGGCGATGTCAAGGCGTGGCATCGCCAGTGTAGGTGTCTTTCTTTGGTTGTGGGACTAGGTGAGCAAGATGGGACGACAAAGCACCACTCAGACCGGAGCGGCACCGCAGATATCCGGCTGGCGGTTCAAGACCGCCATGGTTCTTTTCGTGGTCAGCCTTCTTGGCATGCCGATACTGGTGCCGCTGTTTGCAATGCTAGGCTTTTCCGCTGCCTTCATGGCATCCTTCACTGCCGTCGGGGCCGTCGTTGCCGAACTGATGCTAATCGCGGGTGCGGCGATCGCTGGCAAGCAGGGTTTTGCTGAAATCAAGCGGATCGTCTTCCGATTCCTCAAGCGCTATGGGCCTCCCCAGGGAGTTAGCAAACCCCGCTACATCATCGGCTTGATGATGTTCTGCGTGCCGCTGCTCTTAGGTTTTCTGTCACCCTACCTGGAACACTTCGAGGCGGCCCAGTTCGTCCCGGCAGATTTTGCGGATTTCATTCCGGGGCGGGCGGAGAACGTATTCACCTTCGCGCTGGTTTTCGACATCATGCTGATCGCCAGCCTCTTCGTGCTGGGCGGTGACTTCTGGGACAAGCTCCGGTCGTTGTTTATTCACGATGCCCGGGCGACGTTCCCGGCCCAGCCTGCGACGGAGTCGCAAGGCCAAGGCGTGGCGTCGCAAACATAGGGGGAGGCTGTAGTGAACGGGGATAGGGTTGCTTTCGTTGCCTCGTCGAGCCCGGTCGCCCAGTCGACGCTGACCAAACCCCGCGGTCGCTACGGCGATACCGATCTGGAGGAGGCGAAGCTCATCGTCCATCGGGCGAGCGAGCAGAGTTGAGCCAAATGAGCGCATCGCCAGCAAGAGAAGCTAGCCTAGCGGGAATACAACTCGTGCGCCTGCAGCGCCTGTCGGATGTCTTCTATGCCCTCGTCATCTTCCAGCTCTTCATGATGATTCCGACGCCGGGTACAGAAGGCAAGAATTGGGAATCGCTCGCGGATTACCTGTCTGACCATGGACCCGATCTTGCCGTTTCGCTGGTCGGTGTCGCGGTCGCGATCGTTTACTGGCTGCAAAGCAATCAGCTCCTTGGCGTGTTGCGCAAGACGGACGCTCTCCACACGGCGTGCTCGATCTTGCAGCTCTTCACTCTGCTCGTGCTGCTTTACTCCATGAAGCTCGGAATTGAGATCGAGAGTTCCTCATCCGGGACTTGGGCCTTCGAAAGCGCCGCGGCGACGGCCGTGGGCGTCTTCGCATTGCTGGCCTACGCCAGGGCGAGGAAAAAGGGACTGCTGCGCCCCGACGTCCCCGAAGCCGAGGCAAAGCGACTGGCGATCCGCTATCGTGCCGAGCCCATCACCACCGGCATCAGCTTCCCCTTTGCCTTCGTGTCGGGTGCGGAGGTCTTCGGGTTCAACCTGATCTGGGAGGTATCGTGGTTTCTCTATCCGCTCATCGTATTCGTCGTGAATCGCATCGCGAAGCGGGAGATCAAAGGGGAATCGGCACCGCCCAGTTCCCTGACTTGACTCAGCTACTTCAATACCATCGCAGCGGTGTTGGCTGAAGGTATGACAGGCCGAGTTTGCAGGCTTCTTCCAGCTCGGTTTTTCCAGCGGATAGCTCAAGCTGCTAGGACCAGAGAAGGAACACGCAAGAACTTATTCAGTTCATCGCCACGATGGCTAGCTCCCAGCACGCACGGAACTCGATGGCTTGCGCGCGTCCCAAAGCGTACTCGTCGTGACGAGCCTGCGTATCGACTTACCGAACCCAGGTTCCGAAGCCGCAAGCGTCCTAATCCGCCGCAGAGAATTCAAGCGTTCGCGCCGGTCTGCAGGGCCCATTCGACCGTCTGCTCCATCACATCCCTGAGGCTTTCGTCGAAGGCGGCGACGATGTTGTCCAGGGAGCGCGGCGAGACCGGAGAGGTCGATTCGAAGGACAGGGTTGCCAGGGGCGAGCGCTGCGGGCGCTTGATGAGGGTGGTCTCCAGCTTGACCCGCACCTCGCCGGCATCCTTCTCGGTTTGCTCGAAAAAGAACTCGACCAGCCTGGTGTCGAGTTCGAAGTCGGCGCGGATCCGCGCCCGCCGGTCGCCGACGGTCAGGATCTTGTTCGAGTTCTGGAAGGACTCGACCAGCAACTCCATGACCATCTCCGGCGCCCGGCTCGCCCATTCGGCGGTCGCGAGGTACTCGATCTGCTTCTTCTCGCCGATGTAGGCGACCTTCGCGGAGTTGAGGGAGAGCGTCGCCTGCGGTTCGTTGACCATCAGGGTCCAGGCCACCGAGGGCATGCTCGGTGGGAAGTCCTGGGCCGGCGTCAGCCTCACCCGCCGGGGCGCCTTGCGCTCGCCGGGCAGGCTGCAAGCGGCCAAGGCCGCCACCGGCACCGAGATCGCAAGACCGCCGAACGCGCGCCGAGTGATCGGATTTCGCCCTTGTTTGCTCCGTTCCATCACTGAACCTCCCTCTCGCCAGGTCTGCCGAAGAAAAACCGTGCGGGGTCGCGCTCCATCTCCTCGACCAAGCGTCGAAAGCTTTCGACCGCGCCTTGAGCGTCGATCGAGAGGTTGGTCAGCTCGTAGAGCCCCTCCGTGGTGAAATCCTTCATGCCCTTGCGATTCTCTTCGAGGGTCGCTTTGGTGGTGTCGACCAGGGAAGAGAGCTTCTTCTCCATCTCGCGCAGGTCGGCGACCGCCTGTGTGATTCCCTCTTCGTTGGTCGCCAGGATGCCCTCGGCTCGATCCGCAAGCGCCTTGTAGGACTCGAGTGTGGTATTGCCCGACTCCAGGATCTGCCGGACGTTGGGATCTTTCTCCCTCACGTCCTTCACCACCGCATTCGCGTTCGCGAGGAGCTCGTTGAGATTGACGACGCCGGTGTCTAGATCGCCGGTCAATTTGGCCAGGTTGCCCAGGATATCGCCGATCTTGTCCCGGTTGTCGTCCGAGAGCACGTCGTTCACCCGCTGAAGCAGGGCGCCGGCACGGTCGACCAGCTGGCCGACATCGGTTTCGATCTCCTCCATAAGAGACGGCACCGTCGGAATCTGGTCATAGGGAAGATTCGTCTCGATTATATTGACCGGCGAGTCCGGCTGAATCACGATTTGCACCGATTGCTGTCCCGTCACCATGCTCTGTGTGACGAGCTGCGCTCGAAGGCCGTTCTCGATCATCTCGGGGAGTCTGCTTCTCTCTGCTGCTTCGGCTTCGGTGAGCCCGCGGACTTTGCTCGTCTCGATCTGCATCAGGACCGGAAAGGTGAATTCGAGGGTTTTGGGATGGACCTCGACCCAGAGGTCGGTGACGGTGCCGATTTTCACGCCGCGCATCTCGACCGGCGCCCCGATACGCAAACCCATGAGCGACCCTGAGAAGAAGGCGACCACCTCATCTCGTTGCTCGAAGAACTTGCCGCTACCGAACACACCGACCGCCGCGACCGCGAGGATCACGGCGCCGACGACGAAGCCTCCGACGGTCTTTGGATTTACCTTTGCCATGGCCTCTTAGCCCTCCCTTTCCATAGCTCGGTCTGTGAACCTCACTCTTCTTCTCCGCGGTTCAGGAATGCGCGGACACGCGGATCCTCGCTGTGATCGCGCAGCCACTTCGGATCCCCGGTCGCGATCTGGGTCTTGGTTTCCGGGTCGAGAACCACCGAGTTGCTGCCGATCGCGAAGATGCTGGCGAGCTCGTGGGTGACGACGATGATCGTCGTGCCGAGGCTGTCCCGGAGCTCCAGGATCAGGTCGTCCAGGCGCCGCGAGCTGATCGGATCGAGCCCGGCCGAGGGCTCGTCGAAGAACAGGATCTGCGGGTCCAGCGCCAGAGCGCGGGCCACCCCGGCGCGGCGCTGCATCCCGCCCGAGATCTCCGAGGGATAGAAGTCCTCGAAGCCCGCCAGGCCGACGAGCGCGAGCTTGAGCTTGGCCACCTCGAAGGCGTCCTCGGCCGAGAGGTCGGTGTACTCGCCCAGCGGCAGGCAGATGTTCTCGGCCAGGGTCATGGAGCTCCACAGGCCGCCGCTCTGAAACACCACCCCGGTCTCCTGCATCAGGCTCTGGCGGGCGGTCTCGTCGATCTCCCACAGGCTCTGGCCTTCGAACCAGATCCGGCCTTCGGAGGGCGGCTGCATCGCGATCAGGGCGCGCATCACCGTGCTCTTGCCGCAGCCGCTGCCGCCCATGATGATGAAGA
>JAAUYK010032197.1_pt1 | contig 10853 bp, 8 predicted proteins | sample 7278021 | NCBI WGS metagenome assembly JAAUYK01 (sample SAMN14350223, study PRJNA611818) | marine sediment metagenome | isolation source: surface marine sediment (1.8m) | place: French Polynesia: Moorea | collected 2018-08
CGCTCAGCGGCCCGAATTTCGACGGCGGCAAGTTCGTGAGCCACGCGAAGAGCAAGGGCGCTGCGGGAGCCGTGGTTGCGGCGCTGGTCGGCGAAGACCTGCCGCAGATCGAAGTCGACGATACCAGGCTGGCGCTCGGCAAGCTGAGTGCTGCCTGGCGCGACCAGCAGTCGCTGACAGTCGTCGGTATCACCGGGTCCAACGGCAAGACGACGGTCAAAGAGATGGTTTCGGCCTGCCTGTCGCGCGTGGAGACGACGCTCGCCACCGAGGGCAATCTGAACAATGACATCGGCATGCCGCTGATGATGTCACGCATCGAAGAATCGCATCGGTACGCTGTTCTTGAGATGGGCGCGAATCACGCCGGCGAGATCGCCTACCTCGTGTCGCTCGCGAAACCCGATGTCGTTTGCCTGAACAATGCCGCGGCGGCACACCTCGAAGGCTTCGGCTCCATCGAGGGTGTGGCGCACGCAAAAGCCGAAATCCTGCAGGGCGAGCCGCGGCCGACCGCTGCTGTCCTCAACGCCGACGACGAGTACTACGAATACTGGCAAACGCTGGTTGAGGATATCGACGTCATCAGCTTCGGCCTCGGCAAGGATGCTGACATTCGCGCCGACCAGATCGAGGCGAGTGGTGGCCAGACACATTTCACAATGCACCTGCTCGATACGACGATCGAGGTTACGTTGCCGTTGGCAGGTGAGCACAACGTGCGCAATGCCTGCGCCGCGGCCGCGATAGTCTCCGCGCTCGATATACCCGCTGCGACCATTAAAGAAGGCCTCGAAGCCGTCGACCCGGTGTCTGGCCGCCTGACCCCGCTCAAAGGTCTGCGCGGTGCGACGCTGTATGACGACAGCTACAACGCCAACCCGCTGTCGGTCATTGCCGCCGCCGAATTCCTGGCGTCGCTGCCCGGCGAAAGCTGGATGGTACTCGGCGACATGTTCGAACTTGGTGACGACGCGCAGCGCATGCATGCAGACGTCGGCGGATCGATTCGCGAGGCCGGCATCGATCGGCTATACGCACACGGTGATCTGAGTCGACGCGCTGCCGAGGAGTTCGGCGAACAGGCCGAATGGTTCGAGTCACTCGATTCGCTCGTCGACGAGGTTGGCGGCCAGCTCGATAGCGGCGTCAATGTGCTCGTGAAAGGATCGCGCGGCATGCGCATGGAGCGCGTGGTGGAAGCACTGCGCGTTAACGGGGGATCCTGACATGCTGCTGTATCTCACCGAGTACCTCGCGCAGTTCGAATCCGGTTTCAACGTGTTCAGCTACCTGACGATGCGCGCCATCCTCGGCGCGCTCACGGCGCTGGTGCTGTCATTCATCATTGGTCCGCGCATGATCGAGAAGCTCAGCGTGAACCAGGTCGGCCAGCCCGTGCGCGAGGAGGGGCCCGACACGCACCTGATTAAGGCCGGCACGCCGACGATGGGCGGCGCGCTGATCCTGACGGCGATCGCGGTCAGCACAGTGTTGTGGGCCGACCTCGAGAACTTCTTCGTCTGGATCGTTTTGTTCGTGACCTTGTCGTTCGGCGTTATCGGTTACGTCGACGATTACAAGAAACTGGTCCTGCAGGATCCGGCCGGTATTTCGGCCAAGGCGAAGCTGTTCTGGCAGTCACTGTCCGCGATCATCGCCGCTGTCGCGCTGTACCTGTGGGCCGACGCAAACGGGACGTTAGACACGGCGACTGCATTGCTGATCCCGTACCTCAAAGACACGACGGTGCACCTGGGCATGTTCCAGATCGTCTTGTCGTACCTGTTCATCGTCGGCTTCAGCAACGCGGTCAACCTGACCGACGGGCTCGACGGGCTTGCGATTATGCCGACCGTACTCGTCGGGGGTGCGCTGGGCGTATTCGCGTACGTCACCGGCAATGTGAACTTCTCCGAGTATCTTGGCATCCCGTATGTCGCCGGTACCGGTGAGATCCTCGTCTTCTGTGCGGCGCTCGCCGGCGCCGGCCTCGGGTTCCTGTGGTTCAACACGTACCCGGCACAGGTCTTCATGGGTGATATTGGCGCGCTGGCTCTGGGCGCCGCGCTCGGCGCCGTCGCCGTTGTCGTTCGCCAGGAAATCGTCCTGGCCATCATGGGCGGCGTGTTCGTGGTCGAGACCTTGTCAGTCATGATCCAGGTCGCGTCCTACAAGCTCACGGGCAAACGCGTCTTCCGCATGGCGCCGTTGCACCACCACTTCGAACTCAAAGGTTGGGCGGAGCCGAAGGTCATCGTCCGTTTCTGGATTATCACGGTCATCCTCGTGCTGATCGGCCTCGCGAGTCTCAAGATCCGATGAACGCAGCCAAGAAAAAAGCGGCGAAGAGGGATCTCGTGTTCGGTCTCGGCACGACCGGCTTGTCGGTCGCGCGTTACCTGCAGCGCCAGGAACGCGATGCCGCATTCATCGACACACGCGTCGAGCCGCCGGGCGTCGAAGAGCTCGAGGCGCTCTGGCCGGATGCGGACCTCGTGCTTGGCGCCAACGTGCTGCCCGGGAACATCGCGCGCATCATCGTGTCGCCGGGTATTCCGGACAACCACGAACTGCTGCAAAAAGCGCGCAAGGGAAAGGTCGAGATTGTCTCGGACATCGAACTGTTCGCGCGCGAGGCCAAAAAGTCATTTGTCGCCGTTACCGGGTCAAACGGCAAGAGCACCGTGACGACGTTGCTCTATCACATGGGGCGGGCGGACGGCCGCAACGTGTTGGCCGGGGGCAATCTCGGCGAACCGGCGCTCGACCTGCTGGCCGCGGACGAGCCGGAGCTGTTCATACTGGAGCTGTCGAGCTTCCAGCTGCAACGCACAGACAAGTTGCCTGCCGAGGTCGCGGTGCTGCTCAACGTGTCACCCGACCACCTCGACTGGCATGCCAGCGAGGAGGAGTACCGCCAGGCCAAGTACCGGATTTTCCGCGAGGCGCGCGCCGCGGTCGTCAACCGACTCGATCCCAAGGCAGCGGGCGCGGCGAAGCATATCGATAACGTCATCTCCTTTGGCCTCGACGAGCCCGAAGAAGGGCAGTACGGCATTCGCACGGAAGATGGCGAGGTCTACCTGGCCCGCGGCAGCAGCCTGTTGATCGCCGTGGAAGACATGTGCATGGTCGGCCGCCACAACCAGGCGAACGCGCTGGCAGCGCTTGCCGCCGGCGAGCTGTGCGGGTTTGAGCTAAGTGCAATGCTGCAGGTGCTGGGCGAATTCCCGGGACTGCCACACCGTATGCAGTTCGTCGCGCGTAAAGGCGCCGTCAACTACATCAACGACTCGAAGGCGACCAACGTTGCGGCGGCGGTTGCCTCGATCGATTCGATTGATGGCACCGTTGTCCTGGTGGCCGGCGGCGAGGGCAAGGGCGGCGACTTCGATGCGCTCGCCTCGGCGCTCGAGGGCAAGCTGCGGGCGGCCGTGCTGATCGGGACTGACGCCGAGGCGATTGCCGATGCAATCGATACGGTGATGCCGGTCTACTTTGCCCGCGACATGGACGATGCCGTGTGCCAGGCCGCATCGTACGCGGAGTCTGACGATACCGTATTGCTCGCACCGGCCTGCGCGAGCTTCGACCAGTTCGACAATTACGGCGCGCGCGGTGACGCGTTCGCCGCTGCCGTGGGAGCGCTGACACGATGACCGCTCGCAGCGCGATAATGCCATTCCCGGCGCGGCTGAAAACCGATCTCAAGATCGATCCGGTGCTGCTGACGCTCGTTTCGGTCCTGCTGCTGGGCGGTCTGGTCATCCTGGCGTCGGCGTCGATCACGATTTCCGACAATGCCACCGGCAACCCGTTCTTCTATCTCGAGCGCCAGGTCGTTGCCGCCGTTATCGGCATCGCCGCGGGGCTCTTCTGCCTGTTTGTCCCGATGCGTGTCTGGCAGGCGCTCGGTTTCCCGATGCTGCTGCTCGGGCTGGCGCTGCTGACAGTTGTGTTGATACCGGGCGTCGGTTACGAGGTGAACGGCGCGCAACGCTGGGTGCGTATCGGCATCATGAACCTGCAGGTATCGGAGCCGGCGCGCCTGTGCCTGCTGATTTACGTAGCGGGTTACGCGGTGCGCCAGGAGAAGGCCCTGCGGGAGCGCTTCGTCGGATTCCTGCGGCCGATGCTCGTACTGAGCGTCGCCTGCGTGCTGCTGCTCGCCGAGCCTGACTTCGGTGCGGCAATTGTGCTGCTGGCGACCGCGCTGGTCATGTTATTCGTCGCCGGCGCACGTATCCGCGACTTCATCGTGTTCTTCTCGGCCGCCGTCGTCGCGATGGGGGTCCTGGCGCTCACCTCACCGTATCGCCTCAATCGGCTGACCGGCTTCATGGACCCGTGGGCGGACCCGTACAACTCCGGCTTTCAGCTCACGCAATCGCTGATCGCCATCGGCCGCGGCGAATGGCTCGGCGTAGGGCTGGGCGACGGCGTGCAAAAACTCTTTTACTTGCCCGAGGCACACACGGACTTTGTATTTGCCGTGTTTGCCGAAGAATTCGGGCTGCTCGGTTCGGTTGTGCTCATCACGTTGTTTCTGGCACTTCTCTGGCGCGTTTTCAAACTCGCGATGCGCGCAGCCGATTCCGAGCGATTCTTCGAGGCGTACCTGGCCATTGGCCTGGGTACCTGGCTGGGCCTGCAGGCCTTTATCAACGTGGGCGTGAACATGGGCCTGCTGCCCACCAAGGGCCTGACGCTACCGCTGATCAGCTATGGCCGCAGCAGCCTGATCGTGGCGCTGGCCGCGATCGGCCTGCTACTGCGTATCCACCACGAACTCACGGTAGACGCCAAGCCCGTCAACCGCCGGCGGAGGTCGAAGCGATGAGCGCCCGACCCATTCTCGTAATGGCCGGCGGTACCGGTGGACACGTTTACCCGGCGCTGGCTGTCGCGCGTGCGCTCGAGGCGCACGATCAGCGCATCGTGTGGCTCGGCACTCAGCGCGGCATTGAGTCGCGTGTGATTCCGGACGCCGGCATCGAGATCGAATGGGTCAGCGTCAAGGGCCTGCGCCGCAAGGGTCCGCTCGCACTCCTCGTCGCACCGTTCCAGCTTGCCTGGGCGTTGCTGCAGTCGCTGATGATAATGCTGCGCCGCCGTCCCGCCGCCGTTCTCGGCATGGGCGGCTTCGCTTCGGGCCCGGGCGGACTCGCCGCCTGGCTCACACGCCGGCCGCTCGTGATTCACGAGCAGAACGCGGCCGCCGGCCTCACCAACCGTCTTCTGGCGCGTCTTGCCCGGGTTGTGCTGCAAGCCTTCCCGGGCAGTTTTAATTCCTCTGTCCGTGCGGAAACCGTGGGTAACCCGGTCCGCGAGGACATCGCGGCTGTCGCCGCGCCGGCCGAGCGTTATCGTGACCGGTCGGGTCCACTTCGTCTGCTCGTGCTGGGCGGCAGCCAGGGCGCACTTGCCCTGAATCGCACGGTGCCTGCAGCGCTCGCAAAACTCCCGACTGACACCCGACCCATCGTCCGGCACCAGTGCGGCACCCGCACGCTCGACGCCGCGCGCGAGGCCTACGCATCTGCCGGTGTCGAGGTTGACCTCCTGGAGTTCATCGAGGACATGGCCTCGGCCTACGCCTGGGCCGATGTCGTCGTCTGCCGGGCGGGCGCCCTGACCGTCGCGGAGCTCTGCTCGGTCGGCCTGCCGGCGTTGTTCGTGCCGTACCCGGGCGCCGTCGACGACCACCAGACGGCCAACGCGCGGCCCATGGCCGACGCCGGCGCCGCGGTCATCATCGACGAGAGCATGTTGAGCGCCGACGTGCTGGCGGGCCAGCTGCAGGAATGGCTGACGGATCGCGACGACTTACTCACCAAGGCCGAGAAAGCGCATGGGCTCGACAAGCCGCGCGCGCTCAGCCGCATCACGGAGCTCTGCCTCGAGCAGGCGGGAGTCGCAGCATGATCAAGCGAATGCGACGAATTCACTGCGTACATTTTGTTGGCATCGGCGGGTCCGGCATGTCCGGCATAGCCGAGGTCATGTTGAGCCTGGGCTACAAAGTCCAGGGCTCCGACCTCAAAGCCAACAAGCAAACACGGCGCCTTGAAGAACAGGGCGCCACCGTCTTCATCGGCCACGCTGCTGAAAACACAGAGCATGCGGATGCCGTCGTCGTCTCCAGCGCGGTCGATGAAACCAATCCCGAAGTCGCAGCAGCGCGCGAGCGCCTGATGCCCGTGGTGCCGCGGGCCGAGATGCTCGCCGAGCTGATGCGGTTTCGTTACTCCATCGCGGTGGCCGGTACGCACGGCAAAACGACGACCACGAGCCTGGTCGCCAGCGTGCTGGCCGAGGGAGGGTTGGATCCCACGTTCGTCATCGGCGGGCGATTGAAAAGTGCCGATGCGAACGCGCGACTGGGACAGGGCGACTACCTGGTCGCCGAAGCTGATGAGAGCGACGCATCGTTCGTTCACCTCAAGCCCATGCTGGCGATCGTGACGAACATCGATGCGGATCACATGTCGACCTACGACGGCGACATCGAGAAATTGCGCAGCGGCTTCGTCGAGTTCCTGCACAACCTGCCGTTCTACGGTCTTGCCGTCGTCTGCACGGACGACCCCGGCGTCAACGAGATCCTGGGGAGCATCGGGCGCTCCGTCGTTACTTACGGCACCAACCCCGACGCTGATATCCGCGCCGAGAACATCGAGTTTTGCGAGGGGCATACACACTTCGACGTCAAGCGCCCAGGTGAACGCGAAGCGCTGCGCGTCGAGCTGCACCTGCCGGGCATGCACAACGTGCGCAATGCCCTCGCGACGATTGCGGTCGCCGACGAGCTGCAAATCAGCGACAAGGCCGTCGTTGAGGCGTTGGCCAGCTTCGAGGGGATCGATCGCCGCTTTACAAACCTGGGTGAAGTCGAGACCGCAGCGGGCAACGTCATGCTCGTGGATGACTACGGCCACCACCCCACGGAGATTGCGGCGACGCTGGCCGCCGCCCGCGCCGGTTGGCCGGATCGCCGCGTGGTGCTCGTTTTCCAGCCGCATCGCTATTCGCGGACGCGCGACCTGATGGATGACTTCGCAACGGTCCTGTCCGAGGCCGACCTCGCGATCGTGCTGGAGGTCTACGCGGCGGGCGAGGACCCGATTGCGGGTGCTGACGGCCGGGCCATTGCGCGCGCGACACGCACGCGCGGTTCGATTGAGCCTGTATTTGTCGAGACCCTGGACGAACTGCAGCCGGTGCTCGAAAGCGTGCTGGCCGAGGGCGATCTCGTGCTGCTGATGGGCGCGGGCGACATCGGCGCCTATGCGGCCGGTTTGCCAGAGCGGCTGGCGAAAAAACCGAAACTCAAGGTGCACTCATGATGGCGGCGGAAGCCCAGGCCACGCACGGCGAAATTCGGCTCAACGAGCCGATGAGCAAGCACACGTCCTGGCGCGTGGGCGGCCCGGCGGAGACCTTTTTTGTCCCGGCCAGCCTCGAAGACCTGTCGGAGTTCCTGCGCAAGCTGCATCGTGACGTCCCCGTCTTCTGGTTCGGCGTGGGCAGCAACCTGCTCGTTCGCGACGGCGGCATTCCGGGCGTGATTATCTCGGCATCCAGGATCCTGCGGTCCGTCGAGCGTGTGGATCACTACGTGGTGCGGGCCGGCGCCGGCTTGCCGTGCACGCAACTGGCGCGTGAATGCCTCCGCTGGGGCATCGGTCCTTCCGAGTTCTTTGCCGGTATCCCCGGGTCGGTCGGCGGCGCCCTGGCGATGAATGCCGGTGCGCATGGTGGCGAGACCTGGGATCGCGTCGAATCGGTTCGCACGATCGATCGCACGGGTGTCGTCTGCCAGCGAGCGCCGGGTGAGTACACGGTGGGGTACCGCAGCGTCCAGGGGCCGAGCAACGAGTGGTTCATCGAGGGGACGTTCCGATTCGAACCCGATGTCACACCGAGCAAGCAGGTGATGGACGACATGCTGGAACGGCGCAAACGCACCCAGCCGCTAGGCCTGCCGAGCTGCGGGTCGGTGTTCCGCAACCCACCGGGCGACCACGCAGCGCGGCTTATCGAGGCCGCCGGCCTCAAGGGCTTCTCGATCGGCGGCGCCGAAGTTTCCGAAAAACACGCAAATTTCATCATCAATAACGGCGATGCCACGGCGACGGATATCGAAGAGCTGATCGAGCACGTTCGACAGACCGTGATCGAACAGCACGGCGTCGAACTCATTCACGAAGTTCGCATCGTCGGGGAGGTCGCCGCATGAGTCGCGTTGCAACCCTGCGCGAAGAACGTGTGCCGGTAGCGAATGCCGCCGACTTCGGTCGCGTCGCCGTCATGCTGGGCGGTACGTCGGCCGAGCGCGAGGTGTCGCTGAATACCGGTGCGGCTGTCCTTGCGGCGCTGCAGGCTCGCGGAGTCGATGCGCACGCCTGGGATCCGGGCGAGAAATCGCTGGCGCAGTTCGCCGCCGCGGGGTTCGACCGCGTCTGGATTGCGCTGCACGGCACCGGCGGCGAGGACGGCGCAATCCAAGGGGCGCTGCAGTGGCTGGATGTTCCGTACACCGGCAGCGGCGTCATGGCGTCGGCGCTGGCTATGGACAAGATCCGCAGCAAGCACCTGTTCGAGGCCGCCGGCATCCCGACACCCGATTACGCCGTCATTCGCCATGAGGCCGATGCGGTCCTCGCAGCCGAGGAACTGGGCTTCCCGATGATCCTGAAACCGTCCGGTCAGGGCTCCAGCGTAGGAATGAGCAAGGTCTTCGAGCAGGACGATCTGACCGAGGCCGTCTCGCTGGCGTTGCAGTACGGCGAGATGGCGATGGCGGAGCGCTGCATTGTCGGAGACGAACTCACGGTCTCGGTACTGCAGGGCGTAGCACTGCCGACCATCCGCATCGAGACGCCGCGGGTCTTCTATGACTACCGGGCCAAGTACGAGTCCGACCGCACCGAGTACCACTGCCCCGGCACCAGCGATGCCGAGACCGAGGCGCTGTATGCCGGCATCGCCGTGGCGGCCTTCAATGAAATCGGCTGCGCCGGATGGGGCCGGGTCGATTTCATGACCGGCGAGGACGGCCAGCCCCTGGTGCTGGAGGTCAACACGATCCCCGGCATGACCAGCCACAGCCTGGTGCCGATGGCGGCGAAGCAGGCGGGCATCGATTTCCAAGAGCTTTGCTGGCGGATCCTGGAGACCAGCATGAGCGATGACATGCAGACAAACGCGATCGAGGTGGCGGCCAATGACGCGTAAACAGGCACGACGAAGAAAACAGAAAAAGACGCAGCGGTTCGAATTCCCGAAGATCCGGTGGTCACACATCGTGGCGCCCGTGCTTGCCGTCGCAGCGGTGGTGGCGACGTACTTCGCCAGTGCAAGCATGCTCGACAGGCCGATTCGCTCCATCGAGATCAGCGGTCCGTTCCAGCGCGTGACGGCCCTGCAGATCGAGGAAGCTATCGCCGATGAACTCGAAGACGGCTTCGTGAGCGCTGACCTCGGCCATATCCAGCAACGTATCGTTTCGCTGCCATGGATCGACGAGGCCACGGTCGCGCGGCGCTGGCCCAGCCGGCTGCGTATCACCGTGACCGAGCAGGTGCCGGCCGCCATCTGGGGCGAGCGCGGGCTGCTCAACACGCGCGGTGAATTGTTCGTAACGGAGGCTCGCCACATACCCGCCGAGCTGCCGCGACTGAGCGGACCCTCGAACCGCGCGCCTGAAGTGGCGCAGCGCTATCTCGAAGTGCGCGACCGGCTGATTCCAGTCGGCCTCGACCTGCGCCGCGTGCAACTCGACGAGCGCGGGTCGTGGGACATGACGTTGCACAACGGTGTCGAAGTCAGGCTCGGCCGTCGCGACGTGGACGCCCGCACCAGCCTGTTCCTCGACGTCGTCGCCGACATCATCACGGGTCGCGCGGCCGACATTGAATACGTCGACATGCGCTACAGCAATGGTTTCACGATCGGCTGGAACAACGGTTCCCGGACGCCGGTCGACGATCCCGAGGACGGGGTCGATGGAATGCTGGCGCTGCGGGGTGAAGGCTGAATGTCCAAGCGCGGGGACAAAAACCTGATTGTCGGGCTGGACATCGGTACGTCGAAAGTGGTCGCAATCGTCGGCGAGATCAACGACGACGGCGTCATCGAGGTGGTCGGTATCGGCTCGCACCCGTCCCGCGGGTTGAAGAAAGGCGTGGTCGTCAACATCGAGTCGACCGTGCACTCGATCCAGCGCGCCGTTGAAGAGGCCGAGCTCATGGCGGGCTGCGACATCCACTCTGTGTACACCGGCATCGCCGGTAGCCACGTCCGCAGTCTCAACTCGCACGGCATCGTGGGCATTCGCGACAAAGAGGTCAGCGCCGGTGACGTAGACCGCGTGATCGACGCGGCGCGCGCCGTGGCGATCCCGGCCGACCAGAAGATCCTGCACATCCTGCCGCAAGAGTTCCTGATCGACGGGCAGGAAGGTATTCGTGAGCCCATTGGCATGTCGGGTGTCAGGCTCGAGGCCAAGGTGCACATGGTGACGGGCGCCGAGAGTGCGGCACAGAACATCGTCAAGTGTGTACAGCGCTGCGGGCTGGAAGTCGACGACATCGTGCTGGAGCAGCTGGCGTCGAGCTACTCGGTTCTGACCGAGGACGAGAAGGAACTCGGTTCGTGCATCGTCGATATCGGCGGCGGCACGACCGACCTTGCCGTATTTCTCGGCGGCGCTATACAGCACACGGCGGTAATCCCGATCGCCGGCGACCAGGTGACCAATGACATTGCCGTCTCGATGCGGACGCCTACCCAGTACGCCGAAGAAATAAAGATCAAGTACGCCTGCGCGCTGTCCCAGCTCACGAACC
>JAAUYK010118086.1_pt1 | contig 10852 bp, 11 predicted proteins | sample 7278021 | NCBI WGS metagenome assembly JAAUYK01 (sample SAMN14350223, study PRJNA611818) | marine sediment metagenome | isolation source: surface marine sediment (1.8m) | place: French Polynesia: Moorea | collected 2018-08
GATCCGGCGCAATCGGCCCGCTGCCGCGTTGCTTGTCGTCGAATATGCTCGGCATGTCCTTCCTCCTCGCGCCTAACAGCAGGCCGATTTCACTCGGACCAGGAGCGCGCCCTGAATGTCAACAGGCCTAGAGCGGATCATGTTTAGATGGAACCACTACGTGGTTTCCAACTAAACATGAGAATCCCCTCTACACTTAAGGTTTAGAGCAGATTCACCGGGTTGATGGATCGCCCGTGGCGATTCCATCAAACCCGGATCTGCTCTAGGCATTCAGCGCCGCGTTGCCGTGACCTTCTGGCGCTCGCCCAGATTGATGAAGCTCAGTTCAAGCGTGCGCGCGGTGCAGCTGTAGAGGTAGTTCTGCTCCTTGCCGCGCTCGTCGCCGGCCGCCGGGACCACCACGGTCGGCATGGGGACGCGCCGGCCCGACAGCTCGATCTGATTGCTCAGCCTGATCTTGCCGCGCACGCCGTAGGTGCAGAGCTCGCCGTCCCGCGCGACGCAGACCCGGCCGACGGGCGAGCCGGTGATCCTGCTTTCCAGGCGCAGGCCGGCCTTCGCCGTCGCCTGGCTGTCGAGCGCGATGCGCAGGTGAAACAGCCGGTCCTGCCGAACCACCAGTTCGACCTGCCCGTCGGTCGACTGGACCGTCAGACCGAGGAAAGTGGCCGCGGTCTCGCGCCAATGGGGATGGACCGTGTCGGCGGGCAGCAGCCAGTCGCCGACCAGGCAGGGATCGAAGTCCGCCCGGCAGCCACAGGGCCCCTCCTCGGCCCGGGCGGGCAGGGCCGCCGCCGCGGTCAGCGCGGCGAAGACCGCCGCCTCAGCCCATCGCCGCATGGAACAGCCCGACGTAGTCCTCCACGCCGGCCTCGCGCGGGTTCGTGGCGTTGCAGTGGTCGTTCACCGCCTGGGTTGCCAGGCCGGGGATCATGTCTTCCTCGACGCCCATCTCGCGCAGCCCCTCGGGGATGCCGAGGCGCGCGTTCTGCGCCCGGACCGCCGCGATCAGATCCGCGCCGGCCCCGAGGCCCATGGCCGCCGCCAGAGTCTCGTACTTGTCGCCGACGTGGTCCTTGTTGAAGTTCAGCACCGCCGGCGTGACCACGGCGTTCAGCGTGCCGTGGTGCAGGGTCAGGCCGGGCAGGGCGCCCAGCGGATGGGACATGGCGTGGATCGCGCCGAGGCCCTTCTGGAAGGCCATGGCCCCTTCCATCGAGGCCATCATCATTTGCCAGCGGGCTTCCCGGTCGTCGCCCCGCTCGACGGCGCGCCCGATGTGGGCCGAGGCGCGCCTTAGGCCGTCCAGCGCGATCGCCCCGGCCGGCGGGTTCACCACTGGCGACAGGAAGGTCTCGGTGCAGTGGGCGATCGCGTCTAGGCCGGTCGCCGCGGTCAGGCCCGGCGGCAGGTTAAGGGTCAGCTCGGGGTCGCAGAGCGCGAGGCTCGGGATCATGTGCGGGCTGACCACGCCCAGCTTGCGCCCGTCGTCCATGATCATGACCGCGCCGCGCCCGACCTCGCTGCCGGTGCCGGCCGTGGTCGGGATCGCGATCAGCGGCGGCATGGCGGGTGTGATCCGCGCCACCCCGCCCTCAATCATGGCGTAGCGCGCCAGCGGCCCCTCGTGGCTCGAGAGCAGGCGGACCGCCTTGGCGAGGTCGAGCGGCGAGCCGCCGCCCAGACCGATCACGCCGTCGCAGTCGCCGGCGCGGTAGAGCGCCAGCGCCGCGCGCGCCGCGGCCTCGGTCGGGTTCTCCGGCGTGCCGTCGAACAGCGTCAGGGGCAGCCTCTTGGGCAGCACGCCCCGAACTTGCTCGGCGAGCCCGCAGGCGACCAGCCCCGGGTCGGTCACCATGAGCGGGCGCTTGACACCCAGCGCCGCGAGCTCGTCGCCGAGCCGCCCGACTGCGCCGAAGTCGAACTCGATGCGGGTCAGGTAGGAGATGGTCGCCATGCCGGTCGGGCCCCCTTCGTGTCGGGTTCCGGACAGCCTGCCGCATTTTGGCATGGCGGCCAAAGAGAAACCGCGCCCCGGGCGTTCGCCCGGGGCGCGGTCCTCCGGCATTCCTGCGACGCGGGGCGTCAGTTGATGACGCGGCTCGCGCGCGACAGCATTTCCGGCGGGACTTCCACGCCAAGGCGGTTGGCGATCGCCGAGTTGACCATCATCTCGCCGCGCTGGTTGCGCGCGATGGGGATGCGGTTCGGCGAGTCCCCGTCGAGGATGCGCAGGGCCGCTTCCGCCGCCCATTCGCCCTGCTCCGTGGCGTCCTTGCTGTAGGAAACCATGACGAAGGGCGCCATCCAGGGCTGGACCGAGCCGCTCGGGATGCGGCTGTTCTCCTGCACGAAGGCCACGGCCTCGGCGTCGTTCCAGCCTTCGATGCCGGCGTTGTTGTACATGAAGAGGATGTCGACCTTGTTCTGCAGGTCGAGATAGGCCTGCTTCCACTCCTCGAAGGTGTCCACGTAGACGTCCTCCTGGAAGTAGATATTCAGCAGCTGGCCGTACTTCTGGACCACCTTTCGGTTGGTCTCGCTGTTGGTGCCCAGCGAGCCGAGCCGGGTGCCGTTCGAGAACCGGCGCAGGATATCGAAGAGGTGGTCCGGCGCCTCGACCTCGACCATGCCGGTCACGTTGGACGCCGGATAGCCGTAGCCCGAGGCATCCCAGTTGACCCCGGCGAAGACGACCGGCAGGTCGCTGCCGCGGAAGTAGGGCACGATCAGGTACTTCTGGGCGTTGTCGTCCGCGGCGATGACCACGTCGGGCTTCATCCGATCGATCACCTGCTTCGCGCGCAGGCCGGCCCGCTTCTTGAAGTCCTCGCCCTTGTTGTTCTTGGTGTCCATCCGGTGGACGTGGAGCTCGACGTCGTGGCTGGCGAGCACGCGGACGATACCGGTCGTGATGCCGTCGCTCCAGGCGTAGCCCTTGTGGTAAGAATCGATGAAGAGAACGCGTTTCTTGCCGAAGTTGCCGCCCTGCCAGAGGTAGAACCCGCCGGCGGCCAGGACGATCGGGATCAGCAGTCCCAAGAGTATCTTCTTGCCCATGGTCGTCTCCTTCGCCCCCTTGGATGGATGCCTTCTGCAGCCTCCAGAAAGCCTTTACCGAGCCCAGGCTTGGTCTAGGACGATAGGGTTAAGAATGTGTTTTAGAGGCCGTTTGCGCGCTTTTTGACGCGGATTCGGGCTATTTTGGCCGGAATCTGCGTATTCAACGTTGATTTTGGCGGTTGCGGATCGCGCCTGAGTGAGGATCGCTCGAGGAGGCGCGCGGGGCCTCCGCCCTAGTCTCCGTCCTTCAGCCGTTCCAGGTCCTCGATCCGGCGCGGCCAGTCTTTCTTGAGCAGGCGGGAGAGGCCGCGGTCGGCCAGCACCTGGCCGCCGGTCTGGCAGCGCGGGCAGTAATTGGTCTCGTTTTCGGCATAGCGGATGCGCTGGATCGCCGTGCCGCAGGCGGGGCAGGGCTTGCCGTAGCGGCCGTGGGCCGCCATGCCCTCGCGGAAGGCCGTGACCTTCTCGGGGAAGGCCTCGCCGTAGTGCTCGCTGAGACGCCGGCACCAGTCCGCCAGCGTGTCGCGGGTCGCGTCGAACAGGCGCCGGGTCTCCTCGGGCGTCAGCTTTCCGGTCACGGCGACCGGCGAGAGCCCGGCGCGGTGGAGGATCTCGTCGGAATAAGCGTTGCCGATGCCGCTGAAGGCGCGCGGATCGGTCAGCGCCCGCTTGACGGTGTGGTTCTCGCGGGTGAGCGCCGCCGCGAAGCCCGCGAGATCGGTCTCGAAGACCTCCAGGCCGCCGGAGTCGTGCTCCGCCAGGGCCGCCTCGCCCTTGACCAGGTGCAGCGAGGCGCGGCGCTTGGTGCCCGCCTCGGTCAGGGTCAGGCTGCCGTGATCGAAATCGAAGGCGGCGAGCCCCTGCTTGCCGGGCAGGGCGGCGCCCGGCTTCTGCCAGTGCAGCCGCCCGGCGATCATCAGGTGCAGGACCAGCCAGAGCTCGCCCTCGAGACCGACGGCGATCCGCTTGCCGAGACGGCGCAGAGCCGTAACCTGCCGGCCTTCCGCGCTCTTGATCGGCGGGTCGACCGAGCGCAGCAGGAAGGGGCTGGCGAGGCGGACGCTCTCCAGGCGCCGGTTCAGGATCCGCGCCTCCAGCGCCTCGATGTAGATCGTGATGTCCGGCAGCTCCGGCATGGCGGGCCAAAGCTTGGCACGGGCGATCGGTCCGGCTCAAGCGATCGGACTGATGCGGGCCTCGGGCTCGCGGTCAGGGCGCAGGGGCGACGTAGCCCGCCGGGCTCTCGGCCACGGCCATGAAGTCCGTTGTCATGCCGCTCTCGGTGATGAAGTCCTCGCCCGTGACCAGGCGGCTCGCCGGGTGCGGCCGTTCGTGGCTTAGCCACTGTCCCAGCGCCGGCACGCCGACGCCGGCCAGCAGCGCAAGCAGCAGCAGGCTGCGGAAGAGCCCTCCGCCTCGCCTTTCGTTGTGCATCTCACCCTCCCCAAGAAGCCACATAAGGAGGGATAGCGGAGGCGGCCCCGCCGGGCTGTGTGAATTGCCACAGGGCGGAGCGACAGTTGTTCCGGGCGTCAGCCCTGGTAGGCCTCGTGGGTCAGAACGACGTAGAGCTTGCGCACCGGCTCCTTGACGTCCCAGGTGCATTTGCAGCCGCGCGGCATCATGAAGCTGTCGCCGGCCTTGTAGGTCTCCACGCCGCCCTCGTCGTCGATCACGTCGATATGCCCCTGGAGCAGGTAGATGAACTCGTCGTAGGGCGCGGCCTCGATTACGTGGCAGTTGGGCTCGCACTCCCAGACCCCGGCGTCGAGCTGGCCGGTCTGATCGGCGTAGTAGCTGAGGCCCCGCTCCTTGGGGTCGCCGGACTGCAACGTCTCGGGCGGGATGTAGTCGGTTGGCTCCAGGCCGGGGACGGGGGCGCCGGTCGGCAGGCGGATGCACTTGGCTTGGCTCATGTCTCTCTCCCTTCGCTCAAGATCTCTGCGGTTAGTGCCACTGGTCAGGCGTGGCGGCTTTCTCTCGCGCCATGAAATCCAGAAGCGCCTCGTCGATTGCCGGATCGAGCGGCGGCGCCTCGTAGGCCGCCAGCATTTCCCGCCAGCGCCGGTGGGCGCGCCGCTCCAGGTCCTGCCGGCCGGCCTCGTCCCACTGCTCGTAGGAGGCCGTGTCGGCCAGCGCGGAGTCGAAGTTGGCGGCCTCGAAGTTGGCCAGGGTGTGCGCGCTGCCGAGATAGTTGCCGCCGGGACCGGCCTCCCGATAGGCCTCGGCGGCCAGCGCGTTGTCGTCGAGGGTCAGACCCTCCAGCATGCGCAGCATCATCCCGCAGTGGTCCAGGTCCATGACGAACTTCTCGTAGCCCATGGTAAGCCCACCCTCGAGCCAGCCCGCGGCGTGGAACAGGAAGTTGGACCCGGCCAGGACGCCGGCCATCATGCTCGCCACCGATTCCTGCATGGCCTGTCCGTCGGCGACCTTGGAGGCGGTCAGGTGGCCGCCGCACCTGAGCGGCAGGCCGAGCCGGCGGCAGAGCTGGGCGATGGCGAAGGTCGAGAGGCTGGCCTCGGGCGTGCCGAATGTGGGCGCCCCGGTCTTCAGGTTCATGGTGGTGAGGAAGCTGCCGTAGACCACCGGCGCGCCCCGGCGCACCAGCTGGCTGAGGGCGATCCCCGCCATGGCCTCGGCGTGGGATTGCGCCAGCAACGCCGGTTGGGTCACCGGGCCCATGGCGCCGCCCAGAATGAAGGGCGAGACCACCACGCTCTGGTTAGCCGCGGCGTAGGCGCGGAGCGCGCCCGACATGGTCTCGTCGAAGACCAGGGGCGAGTTGACGTTGATGTTGCCCTGGATGACGCAGTGGTCTTCCAGGTAGTCCTCGCCGAAGACCAGGCGCGCCATGGCGATGGAGTCCTCGGCCCGCGCCGGCGCGGTCACGGCGCCCATGAAGGGCTTGGTCGAGTAGCGCAGGTGGGCGTAGACCATGTCGAGGTGGCGCTTGTTGACCGGGATGTCGACCGGCTCGCAGACCGTGCCGCCCGAATGGTTCAGCCAGGGCGTGGCGTAGGCCAGCTTCACGAAGTTGCGGAAGTCCTGGAGGGTGGCGTAGCGGCGGCCGCCCTCCAGGTCGGTGACGAAGGGCGGGCCGTAGGCCGGCATGAGCACGATGTGGTCGCCGCCCAGGGTGATCGCCGAGGCGGGATCGCGGCCCTCCATGCGGAAGCTCCGCGGCGCGGTGGCGCAGAGGGCGCGGGCCTGCCCGCTCTCGAAGCGCACCCGCTCGCCCTTGACCGTGGCGCCGGCCGCCTTGAAGAGGCGCAAAGCCTCGGCGTCGCCGCGGAACTCGACGCCGATCTCCTTGAGGATCCAGTCGGCCTGGGCCTCCAGGCGCGCGAGGCCCTCCTCGTCGAGCAGCTCGAAGGTCGGCACCCGGCGGCGGAAGCGCGCGGGCGGCGGAAAGCTGTTGCGGTCGCCGCGGCGGGCAACGCGGGCGGCGCGTCCACCGGCGCGGCGGCCGGGCGGGGCCGAGGGTGTCGCCGTCTGCTCGATCCCGGAAACTTCTGTGACCAAGACTTCTTTACTCCAGACCGCGCGTTGCCCTGACACACTTAGGAAATCACCTAAACTTGCCGCCGCGCAAACCAAATGATTTGCACGCTACGTTCAAGAAACCTAAACACGGGAGTATGCGCTTCCGGTCCTTCGACAGCCTGCGCCTCTTCGACGTGGTCGCCGGCCATCTCAGCTTCACCGCGGCCGCCTCGGAGCTGAACCTGACCAAGGGGGCGGTCAGCTACCAGATCGCCCGCCTCGAGGACGAGCTCGGCTTCCCGCTCTTCACCCGCGGCAACCGGGGCATCGCGCTGACCGAGAAGGGCCAGCGCCTGTGGCATGCGTCGCGGATCGCCTTCCGCGACCTCGACCGGGAGATCGCCGCCCTGCGCGAGGCGGCGCCCGAGCGGATCACCATCGGCACCTCGACCTACTTCGCCTCGCGCTGGCTCTCGCCGCGGCTCATGACCTTCCTCGCCGACCACCCGGGCGTCGGCCTGCGGCTCCAGCCGCTGGTCGACCTCTTCGACCTGCGCAGCCACCACATCGACCTGGCGATCCGCTGGGGGCGCGGCGACTGGACCGACATGGAGATCGAGCCGCTTTTCGCCTGCCCGGCCTTTCCCACGGCGGGCGCCGCGATCCACCGCCGGGCCGGGGAGGGCGGGCTCGAGGCCCTGCTGCCTGGCGTGCCCCTGCTGCAGGACCGCGACGGCAGCGAGGCCTGGCGCGACTGGCACGAGGTCGCCGGCCTCTCCTACCGCCCGGGGCGCGACGAGCTGGTGATCCCCGACCCCAACGTGCGGGTCCAAGCGGTGATCGACGGCCAGGGCGTGGCGCTGAACGACGCCCTGGTGCAGGAGGAAATGGCGGCCGGCCGCCTCTACCGAATCTCACCGGTCGAGCTCTCGAACTACGGCTATTTCCTGGCCTACCCCAAGGGCGCGCTCAACATCCCCGGACTCAAGGCCTTCCGCGACTGGATTGTGGCCGAGGCGGGCGCGGCCTGAATGCGCTCGATGCGCTCCGCCTGCCCTACATCCTAAAGCCCGCTGGTCCCGGGCCGGCCTGGGCCAGGGTCACCAGCTTGCCGAGGGCGTCGAGCAGGATCTCTTCGGGGATCTTGGGCAGGCAGACGCGCACCGCGGCCGGCGCGCGGCTGGGATCGATGGCGAAGTCCTCGGCCGGGGCGACCAGGACGTTGCGTTCGGCGGCCTCGCCGGCGAACTCCGTGCCGGTCCAGGGCCGCGCCAGCGGGATCCAGAGGTGGCCGTTGTGGGGCTCGGCGCGGTAGGGCAGGCCGGCCAGGCCACGCGCGGCGATGTCGCCCAGGTCCCGCGTCACCTGGTCGCGCTGCGCGGCCAGGGCGGCGGCCGTGCCGTCCTCGATCCAGCGGCAGGCGAGCTCCGCCATCAGCGGCGGCGCCATCCACGACGTGGTCTGGGTGACCGCGACCAGGTCCGGATAAAGCCCCCGGGGGCAGGCGATCGAGCCGACCCGGAGCCCCGGCGCGACGGTCTTGGAAAGGCTGGAGATGTAGACCGTGGCCTCGGGGTAGAGTTCCGCGAAGGCGGGCAGGGGGGCTGCCGTGGCGCGTGGGTAGACGTCGTCCTCGATGATCCGGACGCCGTGTCGGGCCGCGGTCTCGGCGATGGCCCGCCGGCGCTCGAGGCTCAGCGTCGCGGTCGTCGGGTTGTGCACGTTGGGCATGCAGAACAGCACCCGCGCGCCCTCGGCGCAGGCGGCGGCGAAGTCGTCCGGCAACAAGCCGTCGTCGTCGACCGCGACCGGGCGCAGCGCGAGCCCGAAGAGCCGCGCCAGGTTCTTGATCCCGGGATAGGTCAGGGCCTCGACCATCAGGGTGTCGCCGGCCCGGGCGAGCGCGCCGAGCGCGATGGTCAGCGCCTGCTGGGCGCCGCTGGTCACGATCAGGTGCTCGGGGTCGGCGTCGTAGCCGCGCGCCTTGATCCATTGGGCCAGGGCCTCGCGGTGGCGCGGCTGGCCCTGGGAGAAGCCGTAGTCGAGCAGGCCGTCGAGGTCGCCGTCGCGGGCCAACTCCTGGAGCGATCGCCGCAGCGTGCTGCCGAGCGGGATGTCGACCGGCTCGTTCCGGCTGAGATCGACCGCCCCGTCGCGCTCCGGGGCGTTTTCGGCGGCGGGCGCCCGCTGGTCGCGGACATAGGTGCCGCGCCCCAGCTCGCGGACGATCAGGCCCTTCTTCTCGGCCAGCTCATAGGCCCGGTAGACCGTACCGACGGTGATCGAGAGCTCGTCGGCCAGGGCCCGCATGGTCGGCAGGCGGGTGCCGGGCGCCAGTTTTGCGCTGCGGATGTCCTCGGCGAGACGCTCGGCGATCGCCCGATAGATCGGGCCCTCGCTCTGTTCGAGGCCGGGACGCCAGATTGTATCCATAACAATAAAGCTGTTGACGGCGATAGCTGGAGAAACGTTATGATATCAGAGCTAAACACGCAAGAATTGTTTTGGTAACAATTGACCGCCATGACCAAGCTTAGCGTCAATCTGAACAAGGTCGCCCTGTTGCGCAACCAGCGGGATATCGGCTATCCCTCGGTGGTCGAGGCCGCTCACCTGGTGATCGGCGCCGGGGCGCACGGCATCACGGTACACCCCCGCCCGGACGAGCGGCATATCCGCCGCAGCGACGCCCGCGAACTCTCGGCTATGCTGGCGCGCGACTACGGCCGGCGGGTCGAATACAACATCGAGGGCAACCCGACGCCGGATTTCCTCGACCTGATCGAGGAACTGCGGCCGACCCAGGTGACCCTGGTGCCCGACGACCCGCACCAGCGGACCTCGGACCACGGCTGGGACATGGCCCGGGACGAGGGCTTCCTGACCGAGGTGGTGGCGGGCATCCAGGCACTGGGCTGCCGGGTCTCGCTGTTCCTCGACCCGGAGCCGGGCGCGATCGCCGCCGTGGCGCGCAGCGGCGCTGACCGAATCGAGCTTTACACCGAGCCCTACGCCATTGCCCACGGCGGCCCGGACCAGGCGCGGGTGCTGGCCGACTACCGCGCGACCTCGGAGGTCGCCCGGGAGCGGGGCATCGCGGTCAACGCGGGCCACGACCTGAACCTGGAGAACCTGCCGGACCTGATCGCCGGCATTCCCTGGATCGCCGAGGTCTCGATCGGCCACGCGATCACCGCCGATGCGCTGCGTTTCGGCTTCCCGGCCGCAGTCGGGCACTACCTGCGCGCCCTCGACGCTGTGCCGCTCGGGTCGGTGCCGGCCTACGCCTGAACGCCCGCAGCGTTCGCCTGGCTCAGGGGTCCGTACGCAGGAAGACGTCGTAGAGCATCCGCGCGACCTCGCCTTCCAGCGGGAAGGACAGCATGCCCATGACCGAGTAGCCGAGCAGCCAGGGCATCAGGTAGAAGCGGATCATAAAGAAGAACCAGGCGACGAAGAGCGGAACGAACTGCGGGATCAGGAAGCCCGGCGTGACCGGCTTGAAAACCCTGAGCAGCGGGTCGGTCGACTTCACGAAGAAGCGCATGAAGAAGAAGTCGGAATCTTCGGGCAGGAAGATGTTCATGGCGAAGCGCCCGATCAGCGTCCACATGACGATGCCGAGCACGTAGTCCAGCACGATCACCCAGAGCGGAAAGGCGGAAAGGAACTGGATGCTGGTTTCCAGGTCGCTGCTTTCCATCGGGAAACTCCAGGAAAGGTGAGGGGGGCAGAGCCTGGGCTCTACCCCCCTCGGTCACGAAACAGTCAGTCTTAGTGTTGCCCGATGATCGTCTCGCCGCTCGGGATCCGAACCTCGTCCACCATGGCCTGAGTCTCGGCGTCGGGCGCCTCGGTGGCCAGGCTGACCACGATCATCGCAATCAGGCTGACCGGCATTCCGACAATGCCGAAGCGCAGGTGGTCGAGACCGAGAATCGGATCGCCGCCCGCGAAATGGACATAGTAGAGGTAGGCGGTACCGGCGAGAAATCCGAACACCATGCCGGCGATCGCGCCTTGCCTATTGGCTCGCTTCCACCAGATGCCGAGCACCAAGGGGAAGAAGAGACCTGAGCAGGCGAAGCAGAAGGCCCAGGCCACAGCGCCGAGGATGCCGGTCAACTGTAGCGAGGCGATCAGGGCCGCTGCCACGCCGATCACGACCAGGAGGATCCGCGCAACGACGAGGCGGGTCTTGGTCTCGGCCTTCGGGTCGATGATCTTGTAGTAGAGATCATGGCTGAGCGCGTTGGCGATCGCCAGCAGCAGGCCGTCGGCGGTCGACATGGCGGCCGCC
>JAAUYK010144927.1_pt1 | contig 10848 bp, 11 predicted proteins | sample 7278021 | NCBI WGS metagenome assembly JAAUYK01 (sample SAMN14350223, study PRJNA611818) | marine sediment metagenome | isolation source: surface marine sediment (1.8m) | place: French Polynesia: Moorea | collected 2018-08
GCAGTATTAGAAGCTCTAAAACTTCTCTGGTATTGATGCTTACGACGCTGCTTGTGTTTGGCTCTTTCCTTACGCTTACGTTTTTGGGCAGGAGTTTCAAAATATCGATTTTTTTTCATGTCGGTAAATATGCCCGCTTGATTAACTTCTCTCTTAAATCGGCGGAGAGCTGATTCTATATGTTCATTTTCCCCAAGGTCTACTTGTGGCATATTGATATCCTCTTAAATTGATTGAATAAACCCGATATTTCTTCCTCACAAGTTTCCAGGCTCAGCACTTGAGCGAGAACTCTAAGTTAGCCAAGTCAACAGATAAAGAAAAATGATCATGATAAGGACAAGAAACGCCTCTAGAAAAGTTATGTAGAACTAATCTACTTGATTCTCAGAAGCGCCCATTTTCTGATTTAACTTTGAAGCTTAGAAGCGTTTGTTTCGACGACCGCCACCAAATGAACTTCTATCTTCACGAGGTCTAGCTTTGTTGACCTTGAGACTCCGATCCATCCATTCTGCTCCATCTAAAGCTGCAATGGCTTTATCTTCATCTGCTTCGGATTCCATTTCTACAAAAGCAAATCCCCGAACGCGACCTGTTTCACGATCTGTAGGAACATGAACCCTTCTAACAGTTCCATATTCGCTAAAGACTTCATTTAAGTCTTCTTGATTCACTTCGTAAGATAAATTACCTATATAAATTGACACGCTGTAATTGTCTCCTCAATGAGTGTGGGGTTTAGAGAGACAAGATTATTGGAAAAGAAATAGCTCAATACTTTCAAGAAAAAAACTTTCGATACTGAATAAAAACTTAATCGTTAATCTCATAATTCTCAATTTAAATCCTAACATTTTTACAGAGAATCAATCTATAAAATAATTATTAGCTATCAGGAAATATGTTTAAAATAACTTTTGTCCTGCCTACTGTCCTGTCTTATTGTTGGCTATGATTGTCATGAATTTTTTTGATCGAGAAGACGTGCTTGCTCTATTGCTACTTTTTCTCTAGCTCTTTGTGCATATGGTTGTAATTCCTCGATTTCTATACCGCTTAAAATGCTGAAATCCTCTAACTTGATTCCCTTCATCAGCATTTCCACACACCAAGTCTGTCGAGCTTGCTCTATTGTCGGAGGTTGACCAGTAGGGGTAAGTAAACCCTCGATCCAAACCTGCCATGAAGCCAATAATTCCTGCTCTGATAGAGATTTTTCCTCCTGAGTGATAAACATTGCTGGCTGGTCATCTTTACGGCTTTTAAGCCACTGAGTTACAGGATTACTAGTAGAAGAGCCATAACGAAACCCCATAATCCATTTATTAAGAGGAACTTGCCTTATAGCACCTGAATCGATTTGCAAAAGATGTTGATTAAGTTCAGCGATTAAATGCGATCGCTCTAAATTGATGATTTCTTGTGCCGATAAACCTGCTCCAAACAAAAGATAAGCCAAAGCATAATCTTGTCGCCCTAGTTTTTTTGCTCTTTGGAGAATAGCGCGCACTAAATTAGCTGGGAGATCGACGACTCGATCTACTTTGGTTGAAACAATTTTCTTTCTATTAGTAGCATTGGTCTCTATTGGCGGTGCAATAGCTCCCTGCAAAAATAGCTCCTCCAAGCTTTCTAAAAAATCATCTCGTCCTTCCCAGAGTCTGTCTCCTTCACTGGTTGATTTAATAATGAAATAACCCAACAAAAGACTATTCAGTAAACTGGCTAATTTTTCTGGCGGAAAACGACTTTGCCATCCGACCCTTTCTATTACCTCAGCCAAATGTTTGGCAACATAATTGTTAGCTTGAGTCAATCCCTGACCTAATGCTAGACGATTTTCTAGAGGATATTGACCTGCTTCCCCGACTACAGAGCGCACCAATTTAGGCACGCGATCGAGAGCTTGTAAACTTACCTCCGCATAATCTTTTAAAGCCTGGGAAACACTGACTTTTGATCCTGCTTGTTCCAGTAGAGCTTTTCCCAATTTAGCAAATACCGCAGAATCTTCCATTACTGCTAACAGTAAACCGTGCTTATTGCCAAAATGACGGAATAAAGTAACTTCATTGACTTGAGCGCGTTCGGCAACTGCCTTAGTTGTTGTCTCGGTGACTCCTCTTTCCGCAAATAAATCTAGTGCAGCTTCAATTAAACGTGTTTTCGTTGATTTTTTGGGTAAAGACATAAATTATAATGCAAGTGGCACTTGCATAAGTTAAAAATACTTGCTACACTGCTAAATGTAAGTATCACTTGCATATTTCCGTTAAATTATAACTGACTTATCAATAACTTGACAGAATAAGAGTTCGGTCAGACAAAGTGATATCCCGACAAACCGAAAAGGTGAATTAAAAGTATTTTTAAGGACAAAATAATGACACAACAATTAATTGCCACTGAGGGAAAGCCAGCTCTTACCCTCTCACGAACGAATGTGGCTTTGTTTGCAGCCGTTCACGCTGTAGCACTACTAGCCCCTTGGTTCTTTTCTTGGTCGGCTTTAGGCGTGATGATCTTTCTCCACTGGTTATTTGGTAGTATCGGCATTTGCTTAGGATATCACCGACTTTTAACTCATCGCAGTTTTCAAGTACCGCAATGGTTGGAATATATCCTGGCTACTATAGGTTCGCTAGCACTTCAAGGAGGTCCAATCTTTTGGGTGTCAGGTCATCGTTTGCATCATGCCCATACTGAGGATGAAGAGAAAGATCCCTATTCCGCTAGGCGAGGCTTTTGGTGGAGCCATATGCTGTGGCTGTGTTACCCACGGGAGCAATTTTTTGACTACGAATCTTATAAAAAATTTGCCCCAGATTTAGACCGACATCCTTATTATCGTTGGTTGAATCGTAACTTTGTACTGCTACAGATTCTTTTAGGTTTACTATTGTATGGTTTAGGCGGCTGGTCTTTTGTGATCTATGGGATTTTCCTCAGAGCAGTCTTACTGTGGCACAGTACATGGTTAATTAATTCTGCTACTCATCGCTGGGGATATCGGAATTTTTCAGCTGAAGATGGCTCTCGCAATCTTTGGTGGGCAGCGATTTTAACCTATGGAGAAGGATGGCATAACAATCATCACGCTCATCCTCGTGTGGCTAAGGCGGGACAACGATGGTGGGAGATTGATGTGACTTGGTGGGCAATTCAAATACTCCAGATGCTAGGTTTGGCTAAGAAGATTGTCGTAGCAAAAGAAAATTAAATTTGCTAGGGAACCCCTATTTGAGGGCGGGGCTATTTCAAGTTCAAGAAAAACGTTGTCAGAGCTTAGTAGAGAGAGGGGAAGAGGAGAGAGGGTAACATAGAAACCAATTTGCCTAAAAATAACTTAATTTAGGGCTTAAAACTTGATGACTGTCATAGTGAAATTAACTGGAACTATTAAAGTTTCTTGGAGTTACCAACAACATATACCGACAAATTTCGTCAAAATAGAGTGTATAGGTTGAAAAATTCTCCCCTGCTCCGAAGCTCCGAAGCTCCCCTGCTGTTTTAGGCAAGACCAGCAAAATAGGGGTCAATTCTGGCTTCTTCTCGATATTTAGGATTGATTTTAATTGCCTGTTTTAAGTTATCGATCGCTGACTCGACTTGATTGAACATTGCATAGCAGATTGCCTTATTGTAATAAGCCTGCGCATAATCTGATTGGAGCGACAAAGCGCGATCGCAACTAGCTAGAGCTTCTTCATACCGCTGGAGCTTAATCAGGATTTTACCTCTATAGTTCCAAGCCTTAGATAATTTGGGATTAAATTCTACTGCCTTGTCAAAAGAAGTAAAAGAATCTTCGTAGCGTTCTAACATCTCTAGAGCCATACCGCGATTCATCCAAGCTACTGCATTGTCTGGTTGAACTTGTACAGCGCGCTCAAAAGATTGAAAAGCTGGCTCATGTTGGCGCAACATACCCAAAGCGACACCCCGATCTACCCAAGCTTGATGATAGTCAGGTTTAATCTCTACTGCTTTATCATAATTCGCGATCGCGTCTTGATAACGCTTCATGCGACTGAAAGTAATCCCACGATTGCACCAAGCTTCATAAAAACTGGGTTGAATTTTAATTGCCTTGTTAAAAGCCGCGATCGCGCCTTCATACCTTTGTAACTCTCTTAAAGCGATCCCACGCTGATTCCAAGCATTGGTGTTTTCTGGCTTAAGCTCTAAAGCTCGGTCATAAAGCGCGATCGCTTCTTGATAATTTTCCTGCTCCAATAGCTGGTTTCCTTGTTCAATAAAATCATCGGGATTGAGGAACAACTGAGGATGATTCTGTTGCAGACGTTCTATTGGTTCACTGAGGATTTGCAGATTTTGTTGAATTTGGGTTAAGGCACTTGCTGTAAGCTCTTGTGGATTAATCTTGGCTAAATCTTTTAAAATTTGCTCTTTCTGAGTTTGGGCATCTGATTGTATTTGCGCCAGCTCGACAGAACTTTTGTTTTGTAACTGCTCCAGATTTTGTAATGCTTGTTCCTGATGTTGTTGGATTTGCGATCGCACTACCGTAAATTGATTAGTAACTTCGGTTTGTAGTTGTTCTAAGTTTTGTAATGCTTGGGATTTTTGAGCTTGAATTCCTGAGTTTTCTTGAGAGATACTAGCGGTAAATTCACTTTCTAACTGGTGTAAATTCTCCAGAGTTTGCTTCATTTGCTGCTTAATTTGGGATTGTGAATCCGCTAGTTGAGTAGCGAGTTCTGTGCCTAAGTTTTCTAAATTCTGAACTGCTAACTCCTGCTGTTGCCGAACTTTTTGCGCCGCATTGGTTTGTAATTCAGAGATTTGCCCAGCGAATTGAGATTTTAGTTGGGTGAGACTACGGAGAATGGTATCTTTTTGTTGTTGTGCTGCTACTTGCAGCCTAGACAACTGTTGTGTAAAACTAATTTGTGCTTGTTGTAGATCTTGTAAGACTGTCTCTTGTTGTTGACGAACTTCTGCTTGTAACTCAGAGAGTTGAGGAGCAAACCCAGAGGCTTGGTTTGCCAAATCCTTGAGAACAGAATCTTGTTTTTGCTTAGTTGTGTTTTGGAATTGAATGAGTTGTTGAGCAAACTCACTGGCTGATGTTTCTATATTCCCCCCTACTGTTTTTTGTTTTTCCTCAACCTCTAACTGAATCATAGTCAGCTGAGAGTCCAACTCAGAACTCAATTCTGCCAAATTTTGCAGCATGAGCTCTCTGTGCTGTTCCGTGTTTGCTTGAAGTTCCCTTAGTTGATTATTAAATTCAATTTCCAGTTGAGCTAGTGTTTGTTGAGACGTGTCAATTTCACTGTTGATAGTGTTAATTCCCTGTTGTTTGATATCAGAAAGTTCTGCTAGTAGCCCAGAGATAGTTTCTCGTTTTTGATTTAATTCTTGTCGGAAAACTTCTACCTCCCCTTTTAGCTGATTGCTATTTTCTTGAGCGGTTTGTAGCATCTGTTGTAAATCTTGAGTAACCGTGTTGAGTTGAGATTTAGCAGTTGCTAGTTCTTGAAGATTCTTACTTACAAGATCAGCAACCTCTCGAACTACTGATCTACGTAACAGCCATAAAGAAGCGATCGCCCCTGTTAATAACAATGCCAAAGTAGCCAAAATTATTAAATTAAATTGGGTTATTGTGCGGCTAAAGATGCGATTAGCCTCAGCTTCAATTCGTTCTTGAATTTGGCTGTCTGATTGCAGTTGCCCAAGTTGTGGCGACTGTGGTGGCAAAATTTTGGGCGAGGAGGTTGATTGAGCGCAAGCCCAGCTTGTAGGCAGTAGCCAGGTTGTCAAAATTAAACCACTCTGCGATAACCAGATCGAAAACTTGGGATATTTTCTGCTCATCAAAACTACCTCTATCTATTGGCAACATTATGCCAGTAACTACTTCAGGTTAATCAAAATTAATCATTCTCTTAGCATAACTTTTTTCGCGATCGCTCTTTAAGCCACTGAGTTGACTGGAACGAAAAAATCTCAAGAATTACAAAAATTGGGATAATAAATACTAGAGAAATATGTGTCCCACAAACTCAAACTCATGGTACTCCAAAACCACGAGAACTATTAATGCGCAGCAACCCTTTATTGACAGCGGTTATTGCCGCGAGCTCCTTTTTCCTTTTCAACCCATTGGTCAACCCCCCAGGAGGGAATGATGAATATTATCAGCCCCGCATTCGCTCACAACACAATGATTCCCAAAAAATACACCTGCCAGGGTAAGGATATCAGCCCGCCTTTGACAATCAGCGACATCCCTGAAGGCACTGTATCCTTAGCTCTGATTATGGATGACCCCGACGCACCGATGAGAACCTGGGATCACTGGATTATCTGGAACATTAAACCGACAAGAGAAATCAAAGAAGATTCTGCCCCTGGCACCCAGGGGAAAAATAGCTGGGGTCGCCAAGATTATGGTGGGCCATGCCCGCCCAGCGGTACACATCGCTACTTTTTCAAGCTTTACGCGATCGATACTGAAATGGATTTACCAGCAGGCGCAACCAAAGGCGATCTGGAGAAAGCTATGAAAGGCCATATTCTTGAGCAGGCAGAGTTGATCGGTCTGTATCAGAAATCTTAGGAGTGACACTCCAGCAGCCCTTATGGCGTGCTGGCTTCTAAACAACACTAATACTTTGGGTAGAAATCAGACGATTTCCCTCGAATGAGGTACTTGGGATATTAGTTCGTGTTAGACTACTTTGGCGCGTGTCGGCGCATCTACTACTTCCAGTCGAGACAGGTCGTAGATACTTGATTGCTTCAGGATATTCTGGTTTTTTATCAAAAGCCAAAACCTGCATCATGAGGCTACCTGTAATATCTCTATGTTTATTTTTGTAGCTACATTCTGGATTGGGGCAATTCCAATGTTAAAACTACTAATGCTTTTGAGCAATTAGAGAAAAGAGTTGATGATTTAGAGTTTCGGTTTCGATTGATATTTTTATCCTTCATAGCGATCATAGTTCTATTTTTTCTTAAGTTTTAGATTTCGCGATCGCTCTAACTTGGCTTGACATACTCCCGTCGGCATAGCCGAGGGATTCTAGAGGGATTCTAGTATCAACGCCTCTAGCTTTCATTAACGAAAAGTCTTACGGAGACTCCTCTCAAGGTCGATGCCCCAACCTTTTGGATCGTCTGTGCCGCATTAAGATCTCTGTCGTGTACTGTCTTGCAGCCTAAACAGCCCCATTCCCTAACATCTAACGGCAAGCTATCTACTTTGTTTAAACAAATATTACAAGTTTTAGAACTGGGGAAGAATCGGTCTATTTTTCCGACAAATTTACCTAATTTAGTCGCTAAATACTCTAATTTTTTAACAAATTCTGCATGGGCCAGGTCTGATATTTTACGACCCCATAGTTTAACCATACCCTTCAAAGATAAGTCTTCAAGATACAAATTATCAAATTCTTTTAGTAGTTTTCTGGCTAATTTCCATTGATAATCTTCCCTTTGATTTTTGATCTTTTTTCTTTTTTGAGTCCTTCAAATCCTGCCTCAAGTTGTCCGAGGTAGAAATAGAATTGGGCTAATGATTTAAAATGGATGACGAGTAATAGCAAATTCAAGAATTTTGATTTAGTGGGTTTGATTTTTCATATCGATACAATGCTCCTGGTATCCAATATTCTTCTAGAACCTGCATGGCATAATCTTGATAATCTGAACCTTCATCAAATGCCAGAATATCAAGAAACCTAATAATTACTGATTCTTGTTCTGTCGTTAGTACTGCTAATCTGGGAGGTTCTTTGTCAGGAGGTCGTAGAGATGACAATGTACCCTCAACAACAATAGAAGATTCTGGAGAAGCTTCCGCCGTATAATGACGAAGCGCAAAGTCAATTAAAAAAGGTAGATAGTAACGCCAGGATATAGCATCAAGAAAAGGAAGAGCAAAATAAGCATACTGCTGTAAATAATCATCAGTAGGTTCATCTAGTTGCTCATCATAGGGAGGAGGTAGATCATAGCTATCTATAGCATCTCCAGCACGAAGAGTCATTGGTGGCACTTTAACTGAGTTATCATAAAATACATCATAAGCATTCTGGATCAGTTCTCGATTCATCTTTTCTTCGGGCAGGAGACTCCCGCTTTAGCGGTGGGTAATTGACCGTCAGTCATGTTTTCATTAGTAATTTTTTGAACTAACTTCTGCAAGTCGGAGTAATGAGATCCTTTCCAGTAAATCTGTTGACATCCTTGACAGAGATAGAATTTATTATAATACTGTCGTGTTTTAATAGGTAAACGAGCAGACACCTCATCCAAATCAACTGAAACTAAATCTCCATTACACCGTAAACAACGTTGAAAAGATCGAATTTTATCCCAGAGAGCAAAACGCTGTAAAACTTCTCGGCTCTGCTGAATCGGGTTGATCGCTCTAACGCAATATCCATAGGTTACGATACTCCGCTTGAGCAATCCACGATCTCTGGTGAGTAAAATCCGCTGCTCAGAATCAGAGATATCAGCTAGTTCTTCGTCATCACAGTCATTACGATACCAAGTATCAAAACCCAAAAGCCGAAGATAGGTAGCTAACTTACCCAGGTGAACATCCAGGACAAAACGAGTTAGCAACAAATGGGGACGAAGTAATTGGAGCGAACCTAGGGACAAGCTGGTGAACTGAGGGTAAACGCTAAATCGGTCTCCATCCTCAAGGGAATAGGAAAAATCAACCGACTGACCATTGGCGAGAATTAATTCAACTTCTGGGTGAGGAACCCCTAAAGCCTCGATGGTGTCTTTAATGGAGGGATTACCTCTAACAAGATAAGCAAAACCTTGCTGTCTTCTAGATGAAGGCAGAAAATCATTGAGTGAACCGTAAAACCGAAAATAGGCGTAGTTGCTCCTCATCTTGAATCTCGCCATGAGCGTTCTATACGAGAGGTAAAAATAGTGAGCAAAATTCCAGGAAGTAGGTGATGATGAGCTAGACAGGATAGACCAGCTTCTTTTCCTAATTGCTCTCTTTGCTGCCGATTATATAATCTCATTTCACCAATCTCAGGGACGGAGACCAGATAATCTTTTTCTCCTATATAACCATCGACTAAATAGAAACGTCCTCCATGAGCGAGGACACGACTGACTTGCTCAAAAACTTGCTCTGGATGAGGATAATGAAGAAAGCTTATAGTACAAAAAACAGCATCAAACTGTTCCTCTGCAAAAGAGAGAGATTCAGCGTTACCGCTGACAAAAATTAATCTCTTGTGAAAGCGGTTTTCAGCTCTGGCGCGACGTAGCATTAATGGAGAAAGATCTAAACCAATGCCTTTGACGGTAAGAAACTTGGCAGCAAGTCGATCGAGCAGACGACCAGTACCACATCCGATGTCGAGAACCAAAGCATTTCCCTCCAATTCTACATAGTCAAGCAACCGTTGATGAATCGCTTGGTAAAAAACGGTGGTGAGCAAAAAATCATAGTAAGGAGCCCAAAGATTAAAGAAATTTTCTTTCTGTTGGTAAAAATTGTTAGTCATTGATTTTGAGGTTTTAGCGATCGCTTATTGGCATCGGCTATAATCTAAATATATACGAGACTTCTGGCAGTCAACTCAAAAGTTTTACACCGCTACTTAAGTCATTGAAAATAAAAGAAAGTACTACAATTACTGCCATTAAAACAATGCTTAAAGTTGCTGAAGATCTGCAACAACAATAAAGATTTAAAGAAGCAATTTCTCAATATCAAGCAATCATAGAAATTGATATTAATTGCCTTGAAGCTTGGCAACAACCAGTGAATTTATATCAAAAATAAAAAAATTACAATTAGCCATATTCGCCTATGAAAAAGTTGTTTTCTTAAGTAATAATCGTTATCTATCTCGAAGAATACATGCAACTTTAAGTTATCTCTATCTTCAACAAGGAGCTACTTAGTTAGCCAACAAAAACTATAGATTAGAAATCGCTAATAATTGTCTCATTAACCACAAGCATAAGATTAAACTTCTTGCAGAAGTCAGGGTTCAGCAATTTCTGCGAAAACTTCCACTCCGATTTCTAATTTGAGTTCATCAAGCATCCTAATAAATCGGCTTTCAATCATCACCAGGGTACAAAAAGGCATCATGAATCATGGCCATTCAGATTCTTTAATCCCACAACCACGCAGTAAATCAGCCGTTGCTCAGATTTTCGATTCGTATTGAAGAATGTTGTTAATGCTCATTTAGTGAATTCTCAGATGTTTTAACCTTGTTTCAACTTGCCTAAAGCATCTTGAAGATTAGCTGGAAGTTGAGGGACAATCTTGCCTTTTTCACGATCAACTCCTACCAAGGTAACTCTTCCAGAGACAAATAGTTCTTGGGTGTCGGGAGATTGAATCTTATAATCCCAATTCATCTGTACTCCTTGAGTTTGATTCAGACGAGTTTTCACAATAGCTTTCATTCCCAAATGAATAGGACGATGGTATTTCAGAGATAACTCAACCACAGGAAGATCGCAACCTAAAGCTACTAATTCTGCAAAATCTACTCCGATAGAGCGTAAACATTCTAACCTTGCCGATTCCATCCAAGTAAGATAAGTACCGTGCCAAACAACGCCATTATAGTCGGTATGATGAGGTTGGGCAATCACTGGATATTCAAACCAATGTTCTGTTTCGGCTTGAATTGTTGACCCAGTCTGAATCGCCGATGTAGGCAATTTTGGAGTTGAATTAGGTTTTTCTGTCATATCACATTTCTTTCGCTAAGGTTCAATGATAGAGTAACCATTGATATATTGAACAAATTTTTGGTTGAGAGCAAGACAACATGAGTGCTACTGTATCTGATATTAAAGTCA
>JAAUYK010076119.1_pt1 | contig 10847 bp, 18 predicted proteins | sample 7278021 | NCBI WGS metagenome assembly JAAUYK01 (sample SAMN14350223, study PRJNA611818) | marine sediment metagenome | isolation source: surface marine sediment (1.8m) | place: French Polynesia: Moorea | collected 2018-08
AGTTGTTTTGAGGTCTCCACGTGGTTGCACAGGCTCCAGAAGTTCCCCAACTTGGCCCTGAACCCCATTGAGAGGTCGGAGACCATGTCCATTGAATTCTACGCCCCCAAAAACCCATATAAAGTTGTTTTGAGGTCTCCACGTGGTTGCACAGGCTCCAGAAGTTCCCCAACTTGGCCCTGAACCCCATGGAGAGGTCGGAGACCATGTCCATTGAATTCTATGCCCCCAATAACCTTAACGCCCATGATATTAACTCTCTTCTATGTTGGGGATTAAGAAATTCAGAACTGACAGCCAATAGAAAAAAAAGACCCACAGTGACTTATATAGCCCCGGCGCAGCTAAAAACTACAAATCTACAATGATAATACAGTCGATTTGTTAAGCTCAAGCTACATACGTACATACTGTAATACGCGCGTGTGTTGTCTTCGCTCCTCATATCCACCTGGCTAATCACATAACGTCGGAACTTAGCTGCGGAAGTTTAGTGAACGCTTTCTATAAGTTGCGCACTGTAATTGCAGACGACAAACGGAGCTACAATATAATACGTACGTATATAAGTCTGACTGACGTTCAACAGCTGCCCAAAGCCCCTAACCTAAATTAGTGCTAGAGATTGCTTTCGGAGGGAGGGAGGCGTTTTCAATCCTCGCATATTGGAATTTGTATCCTCCTCTCCGCCGCCGGCACGCACGCAGCCCACCATGACGACCTTCTTCCAGTGGCGTCGGTTCAACTTCTTCGACCTGGTCAAGGATGTGGACGAGGGCGAGGTGGAGAAGACGCTGAAATCGTCGTCCGGCGAGCTGACGTGCACGTCGTCTGGCCGCGGACACCTAATCCTCGGCGACTCCTCCGGCCATCTGCACTTCGTAAACAGACACCTGAAGGTGCACTCCATGCGCGCATTCCAAAGGAAGGTCTACCTCATACACCAGATGAAGCAGTCCGGCATCGTGACCGTCGTCGGCGAGGACGAGCCGGCCGGGGTGTGTCCCTACCTCAAGGTGTACAACCTCGACAAACCTGACAAGAGCGGATATCCATCACTCCTCAGGTAACGTACTCATTCAGCTTTCGTAAGAAACTATTGAGCTATCTCCTGTTGGCAGACTTTCTCGTCTGGTTCTTCCCGCCGGCCGCGTTTCCGAGCCGGTCGCGCTGTCGGCGAGCGAGAACCAGACCCTGCTGGCGATCGGCTTCGCCAACGGCATGGTCGTCCTGCAGCGCGGGGACCTCACCAGAGAGCGGGGCATTAAGCAGAAGAGCCTGATGGACGGCGACGCCAACAATTCCTCCTCCGCCTCCTCAGTGACCGGACTCAGCTTCAGGTCGCTGTCCAAGACCAGCCACCTGTTCGTTTCCACCGTGGGCGGAGTCTTCTGCTTCAACGTCACCGTCAAGGACCGGGAGGGGCGGAGCTGCCTCGACAATCTCGGTTGCGAGAGGCCTGGCCTGGCCATCCCGGTGGAGAACCTGTCGGACGCGAACTTCGTCACGGGTCGCAACGACGCCGTCTACTGCTACACGACGGAGGGACGCGGCCAGTGCTACGCGTTCGACGGCCGCAAGGTGGCACTCCACTGGTTAAGGAGCTACCTCGTCGTCATCAGCGTCGAGCAGAACGCGGCGAGTTCGTCCTCGGTGTCGCCTTCCAAAGTCCTACCCACGACGTCGTCCTCATCGGAGCTTGACTCGCCAACTTCCAACATGCACCTGCTCACCGTCTTTGACGTTCAGGTAGGCTATACTTTAAAGGATAGGGTATAAGGATTAATTAGTTCTTCTAATTGCTCTTGCCATAGAATAAGTTTGTCGCCTTCGCCGCTCCCGTGAAACCCATCAAGGCCGTCTTATCCGAGTGGGGCCTGCTGTTCGCAGTCACCGAGGACAACAGGTTGTTCCAGCTGACTGAAAAGGACATTCAGGCGAAGCTGGAACTGCTCTTCAAGAAGAACTTTTACGACATCGCTGTGAAGATCGCGAAGACGCAGCAGTACGATGAGGACGGCCTGGTGGACATCTTCAAGCAGTACGGCGACCACCTGTACACCAAGAACGACTATTCTGCTGCCATAGAGAACTACAGCAAGACAATCGGCCACCTGGAGCCATCCTACGTCATCAGAAAGTTCATGGACGCTCACAAGATCCACCATTTGACGGACTACCTGCAGGCGCTGCACAGCAAGAACTGTGCAACGGGAGAGCACACGACGCTACTGCTCAATTGCTACACAAAGTTAAAGGTATTTAAAACGTTTGAACTTTAGATCGTACGTACATTGACCCGTTCTGTTCTGTAGGATCGTCCCAAATTGGAAGAATTCGCAGCCAAGGATTCCGTAGACTACGACGTTGACGTTGCGATCAAGGTGTGTCGCCAGGCCGGCTACAACGACCTCGCCCTCAACATGGCCAAGAGACACAGGAAGCACGAGTGGTACCTGCGCCTGCAGATCGAGGACGGGCACAATTACTCGGACGCCATCGCCTACATCGGAACGCTGGACTTTGAGGATGCGGAGATGAACATGAAGAAGTACGGCCACGCACTCATGCAGAAAATACCCGACGAGACGACGGAGCTCCTCAAAATCCTCTGCACCGACTACAAACCCTCAAACGCTCCCCTGGTCTCCGAGAGGATGCTTGCAGGGGGCGGCAACCGGGCTGGATACGCGGATGACAACGACGACGACGTGGACTCGGCCAACCCAGACGACTTCCTCCACCTCTTCAGCGGCTGTCCAGCCAAGATGATCGACTTCATAGAGTACATGATCAAGACGAGACCGAGCGAAAACGAGGGCGTCTATAACACCCTTCTGGAGCACTACATGAGGTCTCTGAACGAAATGCGCGACGAGGAGGACGGTGCGGCGGCCGCTTCGAAGCGGAAATCCCTCGAGGAGCGCGTGATGCAGATCCTACGAAGCGAGGACGCCAAGTACGACGTGGACCTGGCCCTCGTCCACTGTCAGTTGCACGAGTTCCGCAAGGGGTTTCTCTTTCTACTAGAGGACATGGGACTTTACTCACAGATGCTGCAGCTTCACCTCGAAACTGGAGACGTGGCCGCGGTGATACAGACGTGCCGCGCTTTCGGGCCCCAGAACCCGAGGCTGTGGGTGGAGGCGCTCACGGCGGTGACGAAGGAGGGAGACGCGACCAAGAGCCAGGTAAAAGGTCTTCTTCGTATTAGTAGTACTATGTGTAGGTGGAATACATATCTGTTCTCAGATCGAGGAAATACTTCGCATGGTGGAGAAGAACAACCTTCTCTCGTACGTGGAGGTGATCGACATCTTCGACCGCGCTCCCTCCGCCACCCTCGGTCAGATCCGTGAGTACGTGCTGCGCAGCCTGTCCGACGAGGACCGCCGTCTGGCCGAGGACCGCGCCAAGATCGCTCAGTACGAGGAGGACAGCGCTAAGCTAAGGGAGCTCATCGAGAGGAAGAAGACGGAGAACTTCGTCTTCAAGCTGGACAAGTGCCAGGCCTGCAGTCACAATGTGGAATTCCCGGCTGTGTTCTTCCTTTGCAACCACCAGTACCATAAACACTGCTTTCAGGTGAAAAGGGGAAGCAGGTGAAAAGGGGAAGCTTAAACCAAAAGCATATGTCATCTAAGGACCACCTGTGTGCCAAAATTTCAGAGCTATTCCGACCGAGAGACAGAGTGTCCGGCCTGCCAACCAGAAAACAAGAAAATCATGGACATTGTGCAATCGCAGCAGAAAGCCAGAGACCAGGTACATCGTTGAATGTTATGAACGATGTAATTTGATGCGTAACTTTAAGCTTCTGCATCCTTTCCTTAGCACGATGCTTTTCAACACCAAATGGAGACGGCGGAAAACGCGTTCACGGTGGTGGCCGACGCCTTCAGCCGAGGCATGTTCCGACAGCCGCTCGAGGTGGCCGAGCTGAACCATCAGATGGAGACTGTCCACATCCAGCAGCCGGAGTCATCCACGTCGCTCAGCGACCACCTCACGGCAGCATCGGGAGCGGGAGCCGAGGCCAGAATTAGAGGAGCCGAAGGGGGCTTCCACAGTCACCAAGGAGAAGTTTCAGAAGCGAGGTAAGAAGAATAGTCCGCGTGATTAGGCTCGCCGAGTTAATTCTAGAATTCCTTTAATTTTAGGCTTCGAGCTGCTGACCGACGGCCCCAAGTTCAAGCGGATGCATCCGAGGGCCGGCTTCGCAGTCAACAGGGATCCCTTGCGTCGGCCGGCGTGCCCGTTAGCGACGCCCGCATGAGGCAGAGAGAAGGAAGCGTCGCTGGATCCCTCGAGGCGAACCTCACCAGATCAGGTTGGAAGAGCTTAATATCTTTGCTTGCCATTGCTTTCATCAGATCAAATGTCCTTCTATGCAGCGGCTCTTAACCAGCCTCAAGGAATGCGGCAGCAGCAACAATATACCCGCCTAACCCCGCACGCCGTCCCCCGGCGAGAGGACATTCCGTCGCGCCACCCGAATCCGTTCAGTTCTGCGGCGGCGGCGGCGGCGGCGGCCTCTGCCAGCACCAACCCGTTCGGGGATGATGGGGACGACGACGACTTTGGGGAGAACAACCCTTTCGTGGAGGACGCCACTGCGGCCTCGAGAGCGAGGGGAGGGGGAGGAGGAGGAGGCACGAACCCGTTTGGCGAGGGCGACGACGATGACTACGACAGCAGCCTAAATCCGTTCGCTACGAAATGAAATACTTATACATAGTTAGGTCCTGTCCCCCTGTTATGTACAGTTTAATTTCCTAATTTGTTACGAATAAATGTTTCTAACGTTCACATTGTTACGCTCAAACACCATACGGAGCTAGCTATTCCTCTTTCTCACAGCTTCAGATTTTTTCTGTCCTCTAATTCATCGTCTACCACGAGGTCGAGAGCTCGTAGAAACTCTTTCAGCGACACTGGCTCGTCGTCGCAGGTGAGCCTGAGCTTGACACAGGCGAAGAACGGCAGCTTGCGTATGGTCCTCCCGCTCATACCGTTGCACTTGTTGCTGATCGCGAGCAGGCCCTCAGTCACAGAGTTCTTGGACATGGCCGGGTGGTCGACGCAGCGGTAGCTGTAGATCATGTCCCTCTGGACGACGCCCTTGCCCACCAGCTCATCGATTCCGCTCTTGAGCATGTTGAAGGCGGCTTCGGACGACGGAAGGCCGATGTACTTCTTCAAATCTAAACGAAGGACGTTTCAATTTAGTTCAAAAGTCTACGCAACCCAGCTCAAAATGTACCTGCTCTGTCGACGAAGGCGGCGTCAATCATCCCGGAGATATTGGAAGTGGTCAGGATGAGCACGTTGGTCAGCCTCTTCATGTTGTCGAGCTGCGTGAGGACGGCGTTAACAACGCGCACGGCGTCCGAAGGCTCGTTGCCCTGGTTCCTCGCCGCGGCCAGACTCTCCACCTCGTCGACGAGGACGAAAACCAGGGCTCGGGGATCATCAACCAAAGCCTAAATGTTTGACAATTTGACAGATAGACACGTATATGCGCACTAAACGAATCTATGACTGACCTCTATGGTCTCAAACATCTTCTGCACGAGCTTTCCCGACTCGGAGAACCACTTGGACATGAGCGAGTGGCTGTTGATCTCGATGAGGTGGCCGTAGTCGAACTTGGACCCCAGGCGGATGCAGAGCTTATGTGCGAGCGCCTTGCACAGGCTCGTCTTGCCCGTGCCTGGCGGGCCGTGCAGCAGCACGACGCGGTTGAAGCTGGCCAGGTTGGTGTCGACGCGCCGCTCGGAAAGCATCAGCGTCGTGTTCACGTAGTTAAGCAGCGACTCCTTAATGCCGGCGTCGAACACGAGGCTCTCCCAGAGGCCGTCGAAGTCGGCGGCCGGCAGCAACCACGTCCTCGCGGCGTGCACCGCAGACTCGTCAGTGTTCTCTTCGATGTCCTCCAGCTGGGCGCCGGAAGAGTCCAGCTTGTAGACGTGGTATCGCCAGTGGGGCGCGCACGGGAGGTGCGGGTCGGGCGACGCGTCGCCGTTGTCGCCGCTGAAGTGGATCCTGTCCACGTGGGCGGAGAGGGCGCCGCCGACGCCGAGACCGAGGTCGCGGAAGTCGTTGTGCATGATTGCCTCCTCCACCTTTGCCCTGACGGCGTCCACCAGCGAATCCTTGTTGGCCGTCGACTTGGAGTTTTGCAGCGCCTCCACGTGAACCACCTTGGAGAGGCGGACGGAGGCCGGGTCGACGCCCACACTGGTGCCGGCAGAGACGAAGCCGGCCGTGGGGGCGCTGTCTGGCTTCATCTTGTGAAACACGCACTACGTCGGTCGGCTCGGCTTTTCGCTCAATTGAGCATTGACCACGTATGGTGAGTGGTGAGTGGTGACTATGGGGCCGGACCGGGACCGGTGGTGAATTTCGAAAATCGGTTCGATGTCGATGTTGCGCGCTCCCGCTTGTAAAGGAAAGGATCGGAGAGCAAGAGCAAAACATTAGGTTGATTCACGGACATGTATTGAGTTTGAGCAAGAGCAAGACCGATTCACCAAATTCTTCACATCCTTAATTCGAACGCGTAGAATATCTCAAAGAAAATTGGAGATAATATTAAAGAGTCATAAGCGCCTACTGTAGTAGTGAAGCTCTAGTGGTAGCGACAAAATTAACTGTAATTCTACGATTAAGGCATATGTCTTTGTCAGATTGTCTCTATCTCGTCGGCGTAAGACTAAGAACTTGGGTTGGGACGAATTGCGATATGGGAAAGCTGAGTCCTCTAGGGTTGAGCCGGCGACGGCGTATTACGCTCTACGAATTATGGTCACTATACGTAGAATAGTGAATTGAGCCCACGTACCTGCCTGAAGTCAAGCCAGCATTTTATATTCAGCTCGCCGAGTGCAGGATGGTCTCCTCCCCGGCCATGTCGCCTTCGTCAGCGTGGTCCGCGGCCAGCTACGCCTTCTTCATGCTCGTCATCGGCGTCCCCATGTGGCTCAAGACCACCGAGGTCTACAGAGTGAGTCTGCCCTACGACGCCATCGACGCCCTGTCCGTGTCGTCCGACGTCGCCCGTATCTCCGTCAACGTGCAGCTGGTCACGGTGGACACGCACAAGGACCACCAGCTGGGGCCGAAGGTGCAGCAGCAGTTGTTGCAGAAGCCCTCCTCCGTCTTCTCCTTCTCGCTGAGCGGCCGCGCACCAACCATGGCCGAGAACAAGGCGGTCAAGGAGAGCCGAAGTCTGGAGCAGCTCGACGACGAGCTAAGGGGGCTGCACGACACGCTCATGCCTGGGTCAGTGCTGCTCTTCGAGATACCCGAGGGCAGATTCTCCGACGCGGGTTCGGCCAATATCATGCTGGGCCGACACAGGTTGATCTTCTTCACCAGGTCGGCCGACTTGGGCGACTTGATCCACATTTTGCGGGAGGCCGTCTTGGGCGAGACCGCCGTCGAAAACGTCGTCGCGGCGGCGAAGAAGTCCAGTCCAGACGTCAAGGCCGCCGAGCTGAGGAGAGTGACGGCCGCCGCGGGTTACGACATCCTCTTCTCGCTGCTCGTCCCCGAGCCGGACACGGTCATGGCCAAGTGGAACATTGGCCGGGCCATCGACGACGCCGTCCTCCCATTCCTAGACTCATTGGGCGCCAACTACTCCACTTTCAACGTGAAGTCGCAGCAGATCTTTCTCACGAAGCTGAACCTGAAGCCGAAGAAGCAAGGCGACGCCAACGTGGTCAGTGAAAAGGATCTCGGCCTGGCCATTAATCCGGTCGAGAATCGCCTCGCCTCTCACGTGTCGTCCAACCCCCGACTGAATTTTCTAGTCTACGTGCCCACTGCCGAACAGTCGCCGCTTCACATCGTTGACCACAGGGGGGAGAAGATCAGCGCCAACTCCTTTCTGATCCCGAGGTGGGGCGGCGTCGCCATCTACAACGCGGAGCCCACCGGCGACGGCGCCACCATCGACATAGACACGGAAAAGACCATGGGCATCTTTTTGACGCAGCTGCGACTCCTGCTGGGACTGCAGAACCTGGACGCGGCGAGCTTGCCTGCCAAGGTGATGTTGCTGCCCCTGAAGGGTAGCCTTCGGACTTGGGAGAGAGACTTGCTCTACAGGCTGCGCACTCTGGAGAACTTGGAGCTGACGCGCATCACCCTGCAGTCGCTGGCCCACCTCCTCTCGCAGATCTCGAACATTGTCATCAACAACGAGATTGGCGAGCACGTGGACCGCGCTGTAGACGGCGTGGCGGTGGCGTCGGCCCTCGCCTCAATCGGACGCCTCGAGGAGGCCTACGAGCAGTCGACGGCGGCGTTCGCCGCCTCAGAAAAAGCCTTCTTCGACCCCTCGCTATTGGCGCTGCTCTATTTTCCAGAGGACCAGAAGTACGCCATCTACATTCCACTGTTCCTGCCGGTCGGAATTCCTGTCGCCATGTCCCTACAGCAAATGTACAAGTTCTTTCGGTCGAAAGCAAAGACGGAATAGACTACATGGGAAGAGACGCTTCTAGTACATTTTTTTATTGCCGCATGTAAACGTACATGAACTCTACATAATGATAGTAGCGTTTAACACGCGACAGAAAGAAATATTTTATCTTTTGCCTCTCGTAGGCAATTTGTTTCTGGCATTATTACCAGCCGTCGTCGTCTCCAGCGGCGCCGGCGTTGTTGGAAGCGTCGCCTCCGCCTCCACCTCCGAACGAGCGGACGTCGGTCCCTCCGAATCCGCGGCCGGTGAAGTTGGAGCCGCCTCCAGTGCAGGCGGCGATGAAGTCCGGCACCTCCTGCTGAGCGTCGGCCAGGATCTTCTTGAGGTCCCCGGCGAGGGCGCCATCCTGCCCAGGGTCGAAGAACGAGGTGGCCTTTCCCGTGTTGCCCACGCGGCCAGTCCTGCCGATGCGGTGGACGTACTCGTCGATCGACTGAAAGCGAGCAAAAGACAAATTAAGGAAACTTGTCAAAAATATAAGTTACGATAAATTGGCATTACCTGCGGCATGTCGTAGTTAATCACGTGGGCCACACCCTTGATATCGAGCCCCCTTGCAGCGACGGCGGTGGCGACGAGGACCGGCATCTTGCCAGTTTTGAAATCACGGAGCGCCTCCTCGCGCTCCCTCTGTAGGCGATCGCCGTGGATAGAAGTGGTCGGGAAACCCTCCTGTAAAATTGTGAGCCTGGATTAAATCATCCAAATTTCAAGACTCAAAATTTACCTGCGACAGCTGAGCCGCAATGAAGTCGGCGTTCCTCTTTGTCTCGACGAACACGAGGGTCTTCTCCGTGCCGGCGTTCTCCAGGATTCCCTTGAGCTTCTCCCTCTTCTTGAATTTCTCGACCTCGAGGACGTTCTGTGTCACGTCCTGGGAGGCGCAGCCGACGATGCCGATGGTCAGGAAGAGGTAATTCGGCGCCAGAAATTCTGTAATGGTAAGCAAGTTGGATTGAGAAAGGACTGGCCAATTAAAGTATTATTTATCTTGAATCTTACTCTGCGCGAGCTGCTGCACCTCCGTTGGGAATGTGGCGCTGAACATCAGGGTCTGGCGCTGGCCCTTCGGCGGCATCGATGCTGCGGAGACGATCCTCTCGACCTCCGGAGCGAAACCCATGTCCAGCATGCGGTCAGCCTCATCCAGGACCAGGAACTTGACGAGTTGAAAGTCAAGCTGAAGTAAAGTTTGAGTCATGCATCAATCTTACAGTATTCCCAGTCTAGTTGCACTCACCTTTCCCCTCTCCACGAAGTCCAGGAGCCTTCCCGGCGTGGCAATGAGGATGTTGCAGCCGCGGCGGAAGAGGGTCTGCAGTTGAAACCCGGTGGACGTCCCACCGTAGGCCACGCACGGGATGATGACGCTGCCGCTGCTGAATTTCCTGGCCTCATCCTTAATCTGGATGGCGAGCTCGCGCGTCGGCGCCACGACGACGGCCTGAGGCGTCTGGGGGGACCCGCCGACGTTCGGGTCGACGCCGTCCTCCATCAGGGCATTGATGATCGGCAGCAGGAAGGCTGTAAATGTTGGTACACGAAACTTTACATTCACTTTTTTGAAGTTCCACTACAAATACAAATGCATTCATTACCTGCGGTCTTTCCCGACCCAGTCTGAGCGCAGCCCATCATGTCGCGGCCGGCCATGATGACCGGGATGCCGTGTTTCTGGACGGGCGTTGGCTTCTTGTAACCCGACTTGGCAATGTTCTCCATCAGGAGGCTCCTAGAGAAAGCATTCATTCTAGGTGACCGAATCAAATCTTAATTTCTAATCGGTACCTGAGGTTGGCCTCCTCGAAAGTATTGATTTTTTGAGGCGCCTTCTCGCCAGAGATCTCGGCTTGAATATTGTCGAAGCGGTCGAAGTTGATGCCGCTGGAGATCCCGGAGTCGAAGAGCTCGTCGGCGTCCACCTCCCTGGGCACATAGTACTCCTTCGAGGTGCCGTCTTCCTGTTGAACGACCTGGGTTTCGTAGACCTAGAGAGAAACCAGAGAGTGAAAGAAAAAATCCAGCAACCTATCGTGAAAATTTCCCTTTACCCTGGGTCCGCGCGGCTTATCGGCGCCGTTCGAGGCGTCACCGTTGGCCCCGCCGCTCCCGCCGTTGCTGCCAGCGAAGTTGCCGTTGGTGTCGGCGCCGCTGCCGTTGGTATTCGCGCCCCAGGCGTCGCTGGCGCCCCACGAGTCGGCCATCGTGAACTTCTTGTTGCTGAGGGAGTCCTTGGTCTACCGAGTCGGATTGTCCGAACTTTTTCCCAAGTTCGCTTTTGGAGTTGGACTTGGGAGTTGGAGAGCGAATTGCGGAATTTGGTTTGCCGTAGTGCTGTTCGCGATTACGATTC
>JAAUYK010128882.1_pt1 | contig 10847 bp, 7 predicted proteins | sample 7278021 | NCBI WGS metagenome assembly JAAUYK01 (sample SAMN14350223, study PRJNA611818) | marine sediment metagenome | isolation source: surface marine sediment (1.8m) | place: French Polynesia: Moorea | collected 2018-08
CATACTTGTTGACGAGGATTATATAAGGCTATCAACTTATTATTTATTGGGTCGTGACATTCGGTTTTATTATATTTATAATTATTGCAGCCCTGACAAGCAAGAGCTAGGTTGTTTAGTGTAGTTTTTCCACCTTTACTCTTAGGGATTATATGTTCAACTGAAATAGATTGCATAGCAAAACGGGCTTGACTCAGACAATATTCACAACATCCTTTAGCACGTTCAACAATAATTTTTTTCTGTTGGGCTGTAACTCTATTTTCAGACATTAATTTCTGTTTTAATCCCTAAGTTTGCCATTAAATCAACTAGAGTAACTCCCCTAATATTTGCTAATTCTGCTAAATTTTCTAAACGTTTTGCTTCTAAGTTTTCTATTTGTTCGCTAAGTTTTAACAGTTCATTGTATTCTATATCCGTCAAACTTTCTGCCTCTCTTTTAACAATTAATTGCTGGTAATGTGTTTGGATATCTAAGGGAATACCCTGATTAATTTTTGTTAATAATTCGGCTTCTACTGCTGGTAAAGTTGAGGTACGACGTTTAGCTTGGAGGGCAATTACTTGTGATGCAAATTGCTCAAATTCTGACAAGCTTAATTGTTCGATAGCTGTAAGTAACTCTGCTAAAGATAGTTGTACTTCTATAGAAATTTTGGGCATTTTTCATCTTTGATATGTTTTTGATTAAAGTTTAGCATAAACAGGACTTACGCATTAGGTAGGAAAAACTAGGGTTTGAGATTGCTTCCCTATCGGTCGCAATGAGGAAAATACGTTGTACTGGGTAAGTCCTAATAAAGTGTTTTATCTGTGTTATGCAGCGATCGCTCCATACCAAAGAAAAAGATAATAATGAAGACCTCTTCCCCCTGCATTTTTAAGCTGACCATAATAAAACACAATTCTTAACAGACAATTCCGAAATGAATGTGCTACAAGAGAAATTAATGTATTACAAAACAAATTAATTTCTTTAGGAGGATACACACTTATGTCTACAAATACACCAACTCTTGCCGGATTATACGTTTTATCCTCAGAGGAGAAATTGACTTTTCCTCTGAAACATACAGAAGTTAAAGCTAGAATAGCGGGCAACCTATCCCGCGTCGAAGTCACTCAAAAATTTGAGAACCCATTCACCGAACCCCTAGAAGCAACTTATGTCTTCCCACTGCCAGACGAAGCTGCCGTCGATGAAATGGAAATTAAAATAGGCGATCGCCTAATTAAAGGCAATATCAAAAAACGGGAAGAAGCAAAACAAATCTACCAAAAAGCTAAACAAGAAGGTCGTACTGCTGGACTACTGGAACAACAGCGCGATAATATTTTTACCCAATCTCTCGCCAATATTAAACCTGGAGAACAAATAGATGTGATTATTCGCTATACAGACTCCCTTAAGTTTGAAGGTGGCGACTATGAATTTGTGTTTCCGATGGTAGTTGGGCCGCGTTATATTCCTGGAACCCCTATAGATGGAAGTGGCGATACAGATCAAGTTCCTGATGCCAGTAAAATTACTCCAGCAATAGTTCCCCCGGCGACTCGTTCGGGACATGATATAGGTGTGACTGTAGAAATAGATGGCGGGATGCCAATTTTTCAGGTTCATTCCATATCTCACCAAATTCAGAAATCTGAGCAAGGAGAAATTGTCACAGTCAAATTAGCTAACGAAGACACTATCCCAAATAAAGACCTCATCCTCCGCTATCAAGTTGCCAGTAATAATACCAAAGCAACAGTATTAACTCAAGCAGATAAACGAGGGGGACATTTTGCTCTCTATCTAATTCCAGCATTACAGTATCGCAGCGATGAAATTGTACCTAAAGATGTTGTTTTTCTCATGGATACTTCCGGTTCCCAAAGAGGGGAACCAATACGCAAATGCCAGGAATTAATGCGCCGTTTTATTCACGGACTTAACCCCAACGACACTTTCACAATTATCGACTTTGCCAATACAACCACAAAATTATCAGAAACACCCTTATCAAATACACCTAAAAATATTGCCACTGCAATTAATTATATTAATCAATTAGATGCAAATGGTGGTACTCAAATGCTCAATGGTATCCAGGAAGTATTGAATTTTCCATCCCCATCTGCGGGAAGACTGCGGAGTATTGTTATGTTGACTGATGGATATATCGGTAATGAAAAAGCAGTATTGGCGGAAGTGCAAGACAAACTCCAAGCAGGGAAAAGACTTTATAGTTTTGGCGTTGGTAGTTCGGTGAATCGATATTTGATTAACCGTTTGGCAGAAATTGGGCGGGGTATTGCTAGGGTGGTGCGACAGGATGAACCGACTCAGGAAGTAGCAGAGAAATTTTTCCAGCAAATTAATAATCCTGTCCTGACTCAAATTGAGATTAATTGGAATGGTAAGGGTGACGCACCAGAAATTTATCCGGTAGCAATTCCAGATTTATTTGCCGAACAACCTTTGGTTTTGTTTGGGCGGAAACAGGATGCTGTATCGGGTGAGTTACAAGTTAATGGTATTGCTGCGGGAGGAGAAATTTATCAGCAGACTTTTCCAATTAATTTTGCTGAAGGTGGTAATTTGGCAGTTGCTCAACTTTGGGGAAGGCAAAAAATTAAACATTTGACGAATCAGATGTTTGATTATGAGAAGAAGTCGATGGTAGATAAAGTGACACAGACGGCTTTAAGTTATCAATTGTTGTCGGAATATACGGCGTTTGTGGCAGTTAGTGAGGAGGTGCGAGTTGAACCTAATGGTAAGAGTATTTCTATGGAAGTTCCTGTGGAAATGCCAGAGGGAGTAAGTTATGAGGGAATTTGTGGTGCAGCAATTGCACAACCTCAAGCAGAAAATCTTTTGGCACATCGTCGGATGATGCCACAAAGTGCGCAAAAAATAAGAAGGCGTCCATCTGCTGAAAATGCAATGATAAGTATAGGTAAAATGGAAGCTTTTAGTTTCTATATATCCGAAGCAACAGATTTGATGTATGAAGAAAAGGCAAGAGGGATTACAATTCCCGAATCTGTGGAAGCAGCAGCAGCTCAAACAACTGATTGGATGGAGCAAGAAAAGGAAAGAGCAATTTCCATCGATCCAAAGTCTTTAAGAGCAAAGAGCAAAAAGCAAGATTCTGCAAAGTTAACCAATACTTCTTTGCAAATTATTCAGGTTACGGGGTTGGATGCAGCAGGGCAAGAAAATCTGCAACAGCATCTACAAAATGTGAATTTACTATCAAATATTAATGGTGAAATAGTTTTGGAGTTGCAGGTGAAAGGTAAGCACATACTTCGAGTGATTTTGGATGATGAAGTTTCTACCTTGAAGGATAAAAAAATAGTAGAAGAAATTCGGCGATCGCTACTTAAATGGCTAGTTCCTTCTGGTGCAGCAGAGAAGATTGCAATTACAATCAAAGTTAACTCGTAATAGCGAGTGGGAAATGGTAGGGTGTGTGACGGCATCCTCATCATTATTTTCGATAATCCGTGCATCCGTGGCAAAATCCCTGTCTAGCTCTTTTCAATTTTAGGGAAACTCAAGAAATTTTGCCTCACGCACCATTTTAGCTCTGCTCAAAGGTGCGTTACGGCGCCATTTAATCTTTGAGAGTTCAACCATAATTTGTGGTAAGCGCCTAACGCACCCTACTAGACTCTAAGTCAGAAGTCAGAAGTCAGAAGTTAAATTCTTACTGTGACCAATTTGGATAGTGGATAATTTATATCGAACGCTCGATATATTTTATTCGACTCTGGGAGAAAACCTGATAATTGAATGTTGCGATCGCTTTGTGAAATTATCATCATCATTATTTTCCATTATCCGTGCATCCGTGGCAAAATCCCTGTCTAGCTCTTTTCGATTTTAGGGAAACTCCAGAAATTTTGCCTCACGCACCTTTTTTTTGAGATGGTAGATAATCTGATGGTGGGTTACTATGAAAGGGATTCAGCAAAACTTGTAGGGTGCGTTAGACGGCTTAAATTTAGACTATGAAAGAGATTCAGCAATCCGTCGTAACGCACCATTGTAGGTGTGTCGGTCTACTACTACTGAAACCTTTAGATGCTGGTGGTGCGTTACACTTCGCTAACACACCCTACTAAACTTAAAGTCTTCGCTGATAACTTTTAAGCGCCCCGTGTCGTTGTGTCAGGTAACAAAATTCTGTAACCAAGTAAAATCCTAAAATTTGCTTCTGCTAACTTTTTTCTTTTGACGGCTGAAACCCTTATATGTTAAAGTCTACAAGTCTCCGCGCGAGAGAAGAGAAATTCGTAACCTCCATTCAACCCGCACAGGAGCTGATCCCAAGGTAGGTGCCCCACATAAGGCGTGCTTATGTCCCATGTTAGGTCTTTATAGTCCAACCATTTGCCTCCCTTCATTCTCCATCCAACTTTCTCCCCGAAGGCTATCCATACTTTTGGGTTATATTCCTTTGTACCACCACAACTCTGGTAAATTTGCTTCTGAACAGAAAAGCCAAACTTACCATTACTATATTTTACCCAAAGTTGGTCTATTTTACGGAGGTCTTCACAAGGAAAATTTTCTATATCTCCAACCGTCAGATGTTCATCCCTTTCCTTCCCCACAGTTTGTAACATTACTCGCGAGGTTTCTCCATCAGCTTCTTGCCACTGTTGATTTTTTAAATAATCTTCGAGTTGCCTCATACGCACATCCCGAATATAAGAACTTAGCTTTTTCACTTCTGCTTCAACGTCTGGGTCAACTTTCCGAGGATATTCCTTCCAGCAGTTATAAGCAAGATCCCCCGCTTCTTGACTGCCATCCTGCAATAACTTATGAACAAACTGGCTAAAATGGGTAGGCTTTAGTTGTGCTGTATAGAGAATAATTGTTTCCCGCCACCAAGACTTATCCCAGTTTTCTTTCAACAAATATTCCTGCTGTTTTTCCTTAATTTCAACAGCAGCTAAATATCCCTGAAAACTCAAATGAGCAAATTCATAATCCCGGTCAAGCTTAACCAATAACTCGCTCACTTCTTCAACTTGCTGCAAGAACTTTTCCGGGGCGATCGCCTCACCCAAATTACTGATATAAGTCTTCAATTGTGACAGAAGCTGTTCACCAGCTATTTGAGACTGGTGAGATTTGACCATGTACAGAGCTAATTCTTGTAAAATATTTTGGCTATCCTCACGGTCTAGCAACATATCAATTTTTTTCACCAGAGGGCGATCGCCAAGCTGCATCCGGCATATTTCTGCATACAAATCTATTCTACGTTTAGGTAGTTTTTCACCAGAATAATAACTGTGCAATTTGACAATAATATTAAGTAATAGAGGATTTTTGGATAGATCGCTCAATTCCGGACTTTCTCGTAACTGATCAACTAAATTTCTTGCTTGTCGATCTGCTTCCTGCTTGACTGACGGGTTTTTCGGTGCTGCACTCCTATAACGTTCTACACTCAAATACCAACTCCGAATAAATCTTTCTTGTTGCAATTCACTCAGAGGTTTAACAAATAGCGAATTAAGCTTGCTATCTCTTGCATAATTACGATATCCACTAGGCCGAGAAGTAACAATAAAAAAACATGAGTGATAATCTTTTATAGCTTTTTTTATCCACTCCATCACCGCATCTCGCCACTCCTCCTTCACCTCATCAAGTCCATCCAGCATCACCAGCATTTTACCAGTCTGGAGTTGATTTTTCACCCACTTCGGTGGTAACTTTAGAGTTTTTCCTTCTGGCAAATTGGGGATGTGAAACTCTTCAATTAAAGCAGGTAAATCTATTTGTTGACCATTAGAACGACGTGACATAATTTTGCTTTGGCAACGTCGCAAATAAAGTAAAACAGGAATTAAATCTGGAGCATCCCCAATATTTCTAGTTTTGCTCGTGTAAGTATAGGTAATGTGGCGTAGTAGAGTTGTTTTTCCGTAACCTCCCCATGCTTGAATTACTAAATGACGGTATCCAGGGTTTCTTTTCCCCTTGCTAAGAACATCCCAAATTTTCAAGCCTTCATCTTTTTGGAGTCTCTCAATAATCTCTTTATCCCATTTGAACCCAGGAAGTCCTGGTAAATCTTCACCTTCAGCACCTCGAAGAAAATCACCGCTCAAACCTAACGGTACAAAAACATCTTTCAGTAATGGTTTGAAGGCTTTAGCCACACCTTCAGTCGTATAATGGAGGCAATCATTTTTCTGATATTCCAAATATTTATTTTTTGTCCCAGCTAGCTGCCAACGCATAGTTTCATCTAACTTGTTCAGGAACGTCATTAGAGACTTAGCATCATTTTTGCCTCGTTCCTGATAAACTGCTCCAAGTTGTGTGAGAAAACCTTCATTATACCTTGCCCAAACAACAGTCACGATAGTAACAGGAAAAGTAATTAAAGCATTAACCCATTCTTGGTTAAGCAAAAAGGAGAATAACAAACCACCACTACCCCCCAATGGCATCCACTGGATAAAAGCCTGGGTTGTACCAGATACAAATTTTTGAGCAATTTTCCGTTCTGCTTCTAGTGAAGGGGTTTGTGGTTGAGAAGGTTCCTGAGTCTCCTTTTGTTTTTCGTTGTCAGACATTCTGATTTTTATTCCTTGATCTTTTTATCTACAACTTCACAATAGATTATCCCTTTTCCTAAACTTGATAGAAATACCCACCTTTTTCTAAAAAACAGGACTTACGCAAATTCTTAGAAGCTGTTTGAGAAGTGCTGCATGGAACCGATAAATCCTAAAAACCTAACCCCCCTGCCCCCCTTCCTATCCCCCCTAACCCCCCTTGGAAAGGGGGGAGGAGGGAATGGGGGTTTCAAAGCCTCTCTCCTGGTAGGAGAGAGGTTTGGAGAGAGGTTTTTATGAGTTTACAAACAGTTTCTTAGACAATACGCTATCTGTAGAGGGCGAATGCCATTCGCTAGATATGGGCAAATGCCATTTGCCCCTACGAGATATAGCGGTTCTGCGTAGTTTCTAAAAAAAAAGCTAATATTTACCCATAATACTTATCTAATTTGAATATAGAACAACTTTTTCTAGTTGTCAAGGAGCGATCGCTTATCAAAACTGCGGTCATGGTTTCCCAAACTGAAGAATCCCGCGTTGTCGCCTAAGCGCAACAACGTCAGGAATATATCAAGCATTCAAACAATATTCAATCCGAACTTGTTTAATCGTCTTTTCACCCGCTTCAGATAAAAATATATCGCGCCTAACTTCTTGTAATCCTAACTCAATAAACTCGGCAAGTTCTTTCTCTGATAAAGGCCAAGGAGGACCATCAGGTACAGAATCATTGTCTCGTATGCGAGTAATCACCACAAGTGTACCCCTACTTGCCACTAAAGGAGCAATACAGTTAATAACTTGCGATCGCATCTCTACTGGTAAAGCTTGAATAGTCCGTGACTCTATCACCAAATCAAATTTACGATGCCATTCAGAATCTAAAGCCAACAGATCGGCAACCAAATAGTTTACTGAAGAATCAGGAAATCTTTCCTGACACCAGGCGATCGCCTTAGTCGAAATATCAAAAGCTGTCACCTGAAAACCCAACTTTGCTAGACCTTCCGCATCATCACCCAGACCACATCCGATAACTAAAGCAGTACGTCCTTCTCCTTGTGGTTGAGAAATATCTAACCACTCCTGTAGATATGGATGTGTCGTTAAACGCGCCCAAGGTATTTGTGCAGCATCACCCTCAGCTTCAGAATATAAAATATCAAACCATCCAGTGGGATTTGCTTTTTGTGATTCAGTCGCCAACTTCTTTACTTTTTGTTGAATAGCTTCTGGTTGTTGTTCAAACATTATATTTTATGTCCTAATTGTTCAGTCTTAATTTTATCCCAGTGAAGCAAAAAACATAGCTTCCTTCTGGTAATCTAGAATTTCCCTACTGTAATCTACTAAATTTTTACTTTTTGATCTCTTATCCTACCTTGTAAAAGTAATTTTGCTAATATTTTGCTAATATTCCAAGCATCATCTGCGCCTCGATGATGAGTTCCTTCCAAAGGAATATCTAATAATTTTAAAGCATTTGCCATCCCTACTTCTTGGGGTAAAGCATGAACTACAGCAAACAAATTTTTCACATTAATATGTCTAATTCCAAAAGGATACTTTATGCCTCTAGATAAACATTGTTTCTCAAACATATTTTTGTCATACTGACCCCAACTTGCCCAAACTCCTTGTAAAGATTCATATTTTTTCCGTAGTTTTAAACAAGCTTCATCAAAAGTAATTCCTCGATCGACTTCTGCCTGAGTTAAAGTTGTAAGTTGGGTACAAAATTCACTAATTTGGGAACGTTCTGGTCTAACTAAAATACTTTCTTTTTCAATAGGTTGAGCTAAAGCTACATCAACAATACAAATCCCTATTTCAATTATTTCGCTTTCTTGGTCTGGTGGGGGATATTTCTCCCAACAAGTAGCTTCAATATCAATAACAATAATCTTGTTTAGCTTAATAGTCATATTTCTGATGAATCATAATTAACTGGTAGAATAATTATCGTTTGACAAATCAAGTATCGTAAGCATTCAGCTATTAGCATTCAGCCTTTCCTGCGGAATGCTGCGCAAACAGCTTTTAAACATACAGGACTTGACTTCGGTTAACGGTCATGTTACCAATTTATTCATAAGTTCTAATTCTCCTTAGAGACTAATTCCTCCTTCAATTTAATCATCAGTTAATAACTCATAGCTGTTAACGTTTCGCTGCGCGACATGAAAAGCGAAGCTCCTCTGAAAGAGGCAGTTCCTCCGCAGGAGGCTAGCTAATAGCTGACGGCTGAATGCTTACCAACTATCCTATCAAGTCCGGATAATTACTCACTCTAAAGTCCGCAGTGACTAGAACTTCTGTAAGGAAACAATTCCAAGTTTTCAAAGATTGCTTCACTTTGCTCGCAATCCAAATTATTCAACCGAACTTTATATCAGAGGTTCAGAATATTCCTGTTACTTCATTCCTTAATCCTCTCCAATAAAAAAATATTTGTGCTACTAATTAATCATAAATTGTGATATTTTTGTTAGTAATGGGAATACTATAATTAAACAAATACATCTAAATTAATATCAGCTTATGAATAAGAATCTAATATGGTTATTCGTCATTGTAGCTATAGTTTTTGTCACTGCTGGAGACAGTCTGGAGTTTATGCCTGAACCTCTCCAAAATGCCAGTTTAGAAAGTCGTAAATTTGTGGTTGGGTTATGGCCTGATTGGTTGAAACCTAAAAATACTAATCAACGTACAGAAGAAGCTTTGGAAAAATTGGAAAGTCCTGGCAAAACAGAATAGCATTCAATAGACTAACTGTGGTTACGTCCAAGATATGCCATTAAATCTGAGAACTTATGAGTGCCGGTCATGTGGCATATCTATAGACCGTGATTTGAACGCCAGTTTGAATTTAACAAATGCGGTCAGCTTGACCGTCAATGCTTGTGGATGAGTAACCGCCGACGGTAGGGACGTTTAGCTAGCGCACAACTTCGTTAACGCTGCGCGACATGAAACGCATTTTTGTTATGCAACGTCCGTACAGCAGGAAGTAAACATTAAAATGTCACTATATGATGTTTTATATCGGTTTTATGAAGCAGGTAAGGGAAGAGGAAAATCTTGGGTTATATGAAAATCAGGTCTCAAGTCTCCTACTGAAGTAGGAGGTACTGTTAACTGGTAACTGATAACTGATAACTGATAACTCAAATGACCTCTTCCCTTTTCCTAGGAAATTTTTAGCGTTTCTTTAACCAGCTAAACATGGCGCGTAAGTCTTTGCCAACTTCTTCAATAGTTTCTTCTGCTTCTTGGCGACGCATGGCAGTAAATACAGGTTTACCTGTTTGGTTTTCCATGACAAATTCGCGGGCAAACTGACCAGACTGAATTTCACTTAAGATTTTCCGCATCTCGGCGCGAGTTTCATCGGTAACGATGCGTGGTCCGCGAGTGTAGTCGCCAAACTCAGCAGTATTGGAGATACTGTCGCGCATATTTGCTAGACCACCTTCGACAACAAGATCGACTATAAGTTTAACTTCGTGGAGACATTCAAAATAAGCTAGTTCTGGTTGATATCCAGCTTCTACTAGAGTTTGAAATCCAGCTTTAATTAATGCACTGAGACCGCCACAGAGAACAGCTTGTTCGCCAAATAGGTCGGTTTCAGTTTCTTCCCGGAAGGTAGTTTCTAGGATACCTGCACGGGTGCCACCAATACCTTTAGCATAAGCCATGGCGCGATCGCGTGCTTGACCAGAAGCATCTTGGAAAATGGCAAATAGACAGGGGACTCCTTCCCCTTGTTCGTAGGTGCGTCTAACTAAATGTCCAGGTCCTTTTGGTGCCACCATTACTACGTCCACGTTTTCTGGTGGCAGAATTTGACCAAAGTGAATATTAAAACCGTGGGCAAAAGCTAGGATTTTTCCTTCTTTGAGATGGGGTTCAATTTCATTTTTATAGACAGTTTTCTGTACTTCATCCGGCAAGAGAATCATTATTAGGTCTGCCATTTCAGCAGCTTTGTCTACTGGATAAACATCTAGACCTGCTTCTTTTGCTTTGGTAGCAGACTTACTGCCTGGATAAAGTCCAACTATTACTTTTGAGCCACTATCTTTAAGGTTCAGAGCATGAGCATGACCTTGAGAACCATAGCCAATGATGGCAATCGTTTTGTCGTTTAAGATGTCCAGGTTAGCATCGGAGTCATAGTACATTCTGGCCATTATTGTTGTCTCCTGTCAGCAACTATTATTATTTATGCAAAACTTTTATTATATCAAATGAAG
>JAAUYK010012592.1_pt1 | contig 10846 bp, 13 predicted proteins | sample 7278021 | NCBI WGS metagenome assembly JAAUYK01 (sample SAMN14350223, study PRJNA611818) | marine sediment metagenome | isolation source: surface marine sediment (1.8m) | place: French Polynesia: Moorea | collected 2018-08
ACCGGCCGTCCGACTAGCTGCCATGCCACCTGCCTCCAAGATCGATCGACCGATCGGCCGCCGGTCGACTGTCTCGCCGTTGCAAATTGGTTCACGCGCGAAGACTGCTTAAGGCGGTATTAGACTGACCGATTCCCGCGACCGACGTCTGCAATCCGACATCGTTCTGATGGGAAAATCTGTGAGATTTTTCAATTTTGCATTTACACTGAAACTGCAACATCTGGCAGATTTCATAAAAGAAGTGGTTCGGCCCAAGGTCGGCCGGAATGGGCGGATATTAAGGGGAGCCAAATAATGTGTTTTGTTGTGTTGATTTTTTTGCAGACTGTTTGTTTTACTTAGTTATAGTAATAGATGATTTGATATAACTTTACAACACTGCTATAACAATTTAACATGTCCTATTATTGTCCCCCCTTGACCGACGTCGGATGGCAAATCATCGGTCACTAGTTTTGGCATCTGCTGACCGACGTCGGCCAAGTCGCCGACGAAAAGCCATTTTCGTCGGCGAACCGACGTCGGATGACAGACGTCGGTCGGAAAATCGGTCAATCTAAAGGCACCTTTAGAATGCAACTGTATAACCTGCTTTTAGAGTACATATTGTCACTGACGATTTTCCGCAATAAAGATTATTTTTCGCCAGAGTCAAGAGTATAGACCCGTCTGCTGACTCCACTCGACACAAGGTTTGTTTGATCTCTTGAAAGGACATCGCGGACAGCGAAGTGCGCAGCAACATATCGACCAATGAGCAACTTAATTTTTCCTCTACGTAGATTCAAACCTAAACGCCAATTTCAATGCGAAAGCACAAGACAGAATGTAGGTATGCGTAATGCTACAATATACGACGACAAACTTTGCCATCAAAACGTCTATAGCACATTTCTAAATGACGGCTAAATTCTACGTACATAGTACAGTATATACGTAAAAGTGATCTGGTTCCCAAGCTGTTTGGATAAGCACACGCCCTCATCTAATGGGCTCGGCCGGACTAGAATCAAGTCGAACTTGATTCTCAATGACAGACACATATCAAAGCTATACGTACTGCTAGTCTAGCTTAATGTGTTCAAACTTCAAATTTTTATTTCGATGCCGTAGAACGTCCTGATATTGGAGCTGAGCAGTCTTACTACACCGAGGGCACGATGCGTATCTCATCGAAAAAGCCAGTCTCGAGTAAGTAGGAAAACTTGCGAATTACGTACTTGCGTTCTACGAGATACGCCTTTGTCCTCCCTTCAGGAAACGGTCGCCTTCTGAGCGCCGAGCTGTCCCGGCGCCTCCTCGTCATGGACGGGGCCATGGGGACGATGCTGCAGAATGCCGGCCTCGCGGAGGAGGACTTCAGGGGCGCCGCCTTCGCGGACTGGGACCGGCCGCTCAAGGGCAACAACGACATACTCAGTATTACGCAGCCGGACCTCGTCTATGACGTTCACAGGTATCATGAGTAGTTATAAGGATTACCTCGTATGACCCTCGGCTATTGAAGACAATTTCTCGCCGCCGGTGCGGACATCATCGAGACGAACAGCTTCTGCGCGACGCGCATCAGCCAGGCGGACTACGGCACCGAGGACGCCGTCTACCAGATCAACCTGGAGGCCGCGAGGATCGCCAAGCGGGCGGCGAACGACGCGGCGGCAGAGGACGCCGAGGGGAGGCCAAGATTTGTCGCCGGCTCGTTGGGTCCGACCAATAAGACGCTCTCCTTGTCGCCGTCGGTGGACAAGCCAGAGTACAGAAATCTAAGTGTGTGTGTGTACTACTTATATTACGGACCTTTCAGTTATGTTTCTCGTCTCTACGGTTTATTTGAGCAGATTTCGACGACCTCGTGTCCGCGTACGCCGAGGCAATTTGCGGCCTGTTGGATGGCGGCGCCGATGTCCTTCTCGTGGAGACTATATTCGACACGGCCAACGCTAAGGCCGCGCTGTATGCGGCGCAGAAGACGCTCGAGGAAGAGTACGAGTCGGCGGTCCCCATCATGATATCCGGAACCATTGTGGACGCGAGTGGCAGGTACCAAATAAAAGCGTTTGAGCTTATAACGACGATCATGCATTTTATTGCAACGTTCAGGACTCTCTCGGGACAGACAACGGAGGCGTTTCTGACCAGCGTCGAACACGTGAAGCCGTTATGGTAACGAAATCAATAACCAACTACGTACAATACCGTTTGACAGTACCTTACTCTCAGCGTGGGTCTGAACTGCGCACTCGGAGCACGCGAAATCCGCCCCTTCATCGAGGCGGTGGCCGACTGCAGCCCCGATGCCTTCGTCATGTGCTACCCGAACGCAGGTAATAAGGATGGTTACGCGCCCAACTTGGGCGACTTTTGGCTCTTGTTAGCGTTCGTTCCTTCTTCGGCTGGGGGCTGATCCGCCTCCTCATCCGGATCCGTGGATGGAGACTCCGACGAAACCTCCGATTCTTCTTCTAGCCTCTCCGGTGGTCTCGCTCCCGGTTGCAGCCCCTCCTTGTGGGCGTCTCTCGCGTGTTCGGCCAGGTCCGCTCTCTTGGTAAAGGCGGCCGAGCAGTTGTCGACGACGCAGCGGAACCTCTTGAACGTCGAGTGCTCCTCCTGCATGAATAACTTGCTATAGTGCTTGTAGTAGTTCTTTTTAAAAAAGCTTTCTTTCCACCTGTTTGTGTAGTACGAGAGCCCTCTTAGCCTTTCCCGTCCACTGGTCCTTGAAGCAGGCGTACGTCTCGAGCAGGTGCGTGCCGGTCTTGTGCTCCATTCTGATGTGGACGTTGAGCTTGAACATTTCGTCGAAGAGCTGGAAACACACGGGGCAGGTCAGGGTGCGGTCGGTCGGGGGGATTCCGTTACTTTCTTCCATGGTGGGCATATGGTTTCTCGGCACTGCACAAGAACGTTCACTTGAGACGATTAGCCGAGCTCAAGACTTAAAGTTGCTTAATACAATGATAGTCTGTGGCCAAGACGTTCACTGCAGAAGCCGGCGGTAGCAAAGTATCTATACGCATGTACATATACTACTATACGTATATATACGTACGTACGCGTACGCGTGCGTACCTAAACGTACGCATAAACATTTTTAGGACTTCCTAACAGCTTCGGCCTCTACGAGGAGACACCCGACGAGACGGCGGCCTACCTACTGGACATCGCCAAGACCGGGTTCGTCAACGTTGTCGGAGGATGCTGTGGCACCACACCAGGTGAATAAAGCCCATATCGTCCGGTTCGGAATCACCACTTTCATATGTGCATAACTGAAGATCATATTCGTGCGGTCGCCGACGCCGTCAGAGACGTGCCACCGCGCAGGATTCAACCCTCCTCCCCCTCCGGAGTCCTGAAGCTTTCCGGCCTGGACAGGATGATGATCGGCGGCGGCGACGATGGCTTCGTGACCAACTTTGTCAACATCGGGGAGCGGTGCAACGTGGCCGGGTCGTCGCGCTTCGCCAAGTTCATCAAGGAGGCAAAGTTCGAAGTGTGTGTCAATCGGATGCTCGATGAATCAATCAACCCGACCCGTGCTTGCATGATTGCAATGATGTGATGACCGCGCGTTCTCTCGCCCCTTCTCTGACATATAGGCCGCCCTCGTCGTGGCCAGAGAGCAGGTGGAGAATGGCGCCCAGATCCTAGACGTGAACATGGACGACGGCATGCTGGACGGACCGGCCGCCATGACCAGGTTCTGCAGGTTGATCGCGGCCGAGCCGGACGTCGCAAGGTACTGAAGGCAAGATTCCGTTTTAGGATATTAATCAGACGGTCAATTTAGGGTCCCTCTTTGCATCGACTCGTCCGACTTCGCCGTCATCGAGGCCGGCCTGAAGTGCTGCCAGGGCAAGTGCATCGTCAACTCGATCTCCTTGAAGGAGGGCGAGGAGGACTTTGTGCAGAAGGCGAGAACGGTAAAGCGATACGGAGCCGCACTCGTCGTCATGGCCTTCGACGAAGAGGGGCAGGTAATAAGCAGTCGACGTTAATGAAACGGTTCTTCAAAGGCTCTGCATAGGCGACCGACGAGGACAGGAAGGTGTCCATCTGCCGGCGTTCCTACTCACTTCTCGTCGGCGACGCCATCGGTTTCAACCCCGGCGACATCATCTTCGATCCGAACATCCTCACCGTGGCCACGGGGATGCCGGAGCACGACGACTACGGCCGCGCCTTCATCGCCGCGTGCACGCGCATTAAGGCGGATTGCCCTGGCAGCAAAGTGAGCGGCGGCGTCTCAAACTTCTCGTTCGCCTTCCGCGGCAGGGAGCTCATCCGCGGCGCCATGCACAGCGTCTTCCTCTACAGGGCCATAGAGGCTGGAATGGACATGGGTACAGATTCCTTGTTTCATGAACACACGTACGCGTACGTAACTCAATCATTTCCAACCGAAGGAATTGTCAACGCCGGCTGCCTACCCGTCTACGAGGAAATCGATCGCGAACTCCTGGAAATAATCGAGGACCTCGTTTGGAACCGCGATCCTTATGGCACCGAGAAGCTCATTGCTTACGCGAATAAAATGGGCCGAAGCGGCAAGGGGAACGGAGTGCAATCGGCGACGGATAAGGTGAACGAGTGGCGATCCGTGCCCTTGGAGGAGAGAATCCACTACTCGTTGGTCAACGGCATCGACGCATTCATTGTGGAGGACACGGAGGAGGCGAGGCTCTGTCTAGAGCGATACCCGAGGCCGCTGAGCGTGATCGAGGGCCCGCTCATGTCGGGCATGTCCACCGTCGGAGACCTCTTCGCCGCCGGGAAGATGTTCCTCCCGCAGGTGATCAAGTCTGCGAGGGTGATGAAGAAGGCGGTGGCACACCTCGTCCCGTTCATGGAGGAGGAGAGAGCCGCGACGGCGATGGAGGGAGACGGCGAAGACACCGAGGTAAGTGATATCTACGATAACATTTTGACTCGTAACACCTAGCATCAATGCCCACAGTATCCGTACGCCGGCACAGTGGTGCTCGCCACCGTCAAGGGCGACGTCCATGACATCGGAAAGAACATCGTCTCCGTGGTGCTGGGCTGCAACAACTTCCGCGTCGTTGACCTCGGCGTGATGGTGTCGTGCGAGGCGATCCTGAAGTCGTGCGTCGCCGAGCGCGCAGACCTGCTCGGCCTCTCCGGCCTGATCACGCCCTCCCTCGGCGAGATGGTGCACGTGGCAAAAGAGATGGAGCGCCTGGGCCTTTCGCTCCCTCTGCTCATCGGCGGCGCCACCACTTCAAAGGAGCACACCGCAGTCAAGATCGACCCAGTCTACTCCAGCCCAGTCGTTCACGTGCTCGACGCCAGCAGGAGCGTCGTCGTAGTAAGTGATAGAAATGGAATGATGTGGAATCCTAATCATGAATCTCGATATTTTTCAGTGCTCGAACCTCCTGCAGGAGGACTGTAGCCAGGACTATGTCGACTCCATCGCCGAGGAGTACGACGAGATTCGAGGCGATCACTTTGCCAACCTAAAGGAGCGCAAGTACGTGAGTCTTAAGGAGGCGAGGCGGCGTGCTCCCGTCCTGGACTGGGCGGGGTTCATGCCGACGCGGCCTGCGTTCCTCGGCACCAGAGTGTTCGACAGCTTTCCACTGGAGGAGCTGGTGCCCTACATCGACTGGAAGCCGTTCTTCGACGTCTGGCAGCTGAGAGGAAAATACCCGAACTCGAAATTTCCAAAGATTTTCCAGGACGAGACAGTCGGTGAGTGGTGAGCTTGAGGCAATTAAGTTAGCCGCGATTAAAGAAAAAGAAACCTTAGGCGCCGAGGCAAAGCTTCTCTATGACGACGCGCAAGCTCTGCTGAAGCTCGTCACCTACAACGGGTCTCTGGAGGCGCGCGGCATGGTCTCCTTCTTCCCAGCCAACTCTCGCGGTGATGACATCCTCCTCTTCGCCGACGAGGCCTCCACCGACCCTATATGGGTGTTGCACGGCCTTCGACAGCAGGAGGAGCAGGGCATGGGTGAGCATTGGTGCCTCTCCGACCTTGTGGCGCCCCTGGACACCGGCAAGCGGGACTACGTGGGTATGTTCGTCGTCTCGGCGGGATTCGGTTGCGAGACGCTGTGTTCGAGGTAATTAAGTGTTATGGCAACTCTGCAAACCATGTCGTAATCTTTGACGCAATTTTCAGTTTCGCCAACGCTAACGACGACTATAGCGCTATCTTGGCGTCCGCGTTGGCCGACCGCCTGTCGGAGGCCTTCGCCGAGCTGCTCCACCACCAGGTCCGTACCAGCCTGTGGCAGTATTCGGGCGAGGAGTGCCTCGCGCCGGAGGAGCTCCACCGCATGAGGTACAGCGGCATCCGACCCGCGCCCGGATACCCCACGCAGCCCGACCACACAGAGAAGCTGACCATGTGGGAGGCCATGGGCGCGAAGGAGTCGATCGGCGTCGAGCTGACCGAGTCTCTTGCCATGTCGCCGGCCGCCTCCGTCTGCGGACTGTACCTGGCGCACCCCAAGGCGAAGTACTTTGCCGTCGGGAAGATTGGCAGAGATCAGGTATACCGGCAAAAAATTATTCGCCCTGGGGATAAACTGTTGAAATCTCTATTTGCGAACAGGTAGAGGACTACGCCCTCCGCAAGGGGATCTCCGTGACGGAGGCGGAGAAGTGGTTGGCAGTCAACCTGGCATACGATCCGTCATCCTCGTGATCCGAGCAAAAACTTTGCCCGAAGCTAGACTCATTGCTCAGTCAGTGCACGAAACCTCTTATTCTGTACCTAGATCGAGTGCTTATTGTTCGTACAGGTTCCCGGTCATTGTACAAAGCGCATTTTGTTAGAGTTGGTGGGCTTCGCTGCAAGCCCAAGATAAAGTGTGTATGAGCCGAGTTGAGTACATGGAAAGGTTGGCCTGGCCCACGTGTCTGTACCAAGCGTATTTGGCACGGTTCGGGCCCAATTTCGGGCCGCATCGTCGCTTGCGGACAAAGCTCCTTTTGTAGGCGTACGAATAAGTATAATTAAGTGAAGTGAAGATGGCCGGATTACGCAAAAGATCCTGCCTAATCGTTGTACTGCTTCAACTACTAGCTGGCAATGCAATAAAGGTGATGGAAGATAATGCAGGAAACTCGTGCGAAAGCGAATATTGCGACCGAAAGCTAGATTGCAACAGGAAAGTGCCTCTTACAGAGATTGAGGATAAATGGATCGACATACCCAAGGTAAATAAAAGCACGTAAATAGTTTCTGTTTAGTTTCATTCGGTGTCTCTCAGGTGTCCTTCGTCGAGTCGTCTGACAGACCGTACTTAAAGGCGCGCCAACTCTGCTCTGTGGAATCGGCCGTGAGGAATGACCCGAACCTCGCCGCCGTCGTCGTGCTCACCGCAGACGAGCTGGACCTGGCCGGGAGCAACGCCACCTGTCATATTTACCACAGGTATAAACTCTAACACAAAGTAGGCTTATGCTTGCTCAATATACAAGTATTCTTCCTACAGGTACGCTGAGAAGAGGGTGTACTTCCGGCGAGTGTCCAAATCGAGCTTCTTCAACGGAACACCTCTGGAGGAGGTTCAGATGTCGGGGCGCTTCGAGAAAAGCAGGACGCCGATCGTTCACTACAGGTACGCCATTAACTAAATCAAGGTATCTACACGTACGTTCAATTACGATTGTTTTAGTGATGCGATCCGTCTAGTCCTCCTCCAGCGCTACGGCGGCTGGTACTCCGACCTGGACGTGGTCTTCCTCCGCCCCGTCTCGTACCTGAGGAACGCGATCGCGAGCGACCAGGTGCAACGGAAGGACAGGAAGGCCCAGCCGGACAACTACGGCGACGCCGTCTGCAACGCCATCATGCACCTGGACAAGGGCCACTGGCTGGCGAAGCAGGCCATAGAGCGATTCTCGGAGTCATACGACGGAATGGTCTGGGCATCCGGAGGGCCAACGCTGGTAATTGAGCCAACTGCATTAATAAACGGATTAATAAATTAATGCTACTTTTGTTCAGTTGACCAACCTGTTGCGGAAAAAGTGCACCGGCAGTGAGAGGAAGCAGTTCATGAGGCCGCAGGTCTTCACCAGGGACGAGTAGGTAGTTCTATCTTTAGTTAGCGCTCCCGATTTTTATATCGTATTGATTCAGGTGCGGCGGGATGAACATCCTCGCCCCGCAGACGTTCTACCCGGTTGGCTGGTTCGACGCCGACCAGCTCTACGCCAAGGAGACGGACGATCACTGGGACGCCTTCTTCGCCGGCTCGCTCACCGTCCACTTCTTCCAGAGCTCGCGCAGCTACGAGTCCAAGATCCTGAAGCCGCGCCACTACGGCTCGCACCGGCCGGCATTGCTCTACCTCGCGCTGAGACACTGCCCCGTCTCCTACGACAGCGTCAGCCTCTTCTGATCGGAACCCATTGTCAGATACGGACATCAAACGAATGCCCTTAAAAGAAGAGAAAGAAGAAAATTAATTGGATGCCCGCTACGGGGCATCGATCGGTCGAGGGAAAAGGTCAACTCAATCGAAAATAAAATCTTTAGAGTTTTTTTGTTCGTGGAATATAATTCTGTTCGCTAGAAAGACGTTAAAAATTTACGGCTCCGTAGATTTTAGGGCGCGGTCGCCGTTCGTTCCGGATTGATCTCTCCCTCCCTGCCGCCCACATGCTTTGTCTTGCGTCGAGTTAACGAGATGCTAATCCCACAGAAGGCATACTAACATAAGATTGTCGCGTAGTTTTAATTACATGGAAAACAGGTTCTGAGTCCTTCCTCCCGATCGACCGACCGAGGTATGCGTCGTCGTCGTCCCATAGTATGCAGATTTTCGTCGCCACGTACGGACCACCGGAGTCGTTGATTGCGCGGACGGAGCGGACGGATGGACGTCTTCTAGCTCGGCATCTCGATCGATGGTCGGACGGCGGCGGCGGAGAACAAAGGGAAGAGAGCGATTTTCGAGATGGCCGGCTCGGGTCACACACACTGATGGAGAACAACTTTAGGACCGAATATACAATTTTTCTTTTGTGCGAATTTTATTAGGCAACCTTGGCAAATATTTTATAGGGTTTGCTTAGAAGCCTAAAGGTCGGAAAATTTCATTGCAATTTGGAGCTGAGGCCGATATTGAAGAAAGGATTTCAATGCTCAGGTGCGTTCTTCGTTTTGTCCTATACGTAGTACGAGTATACATGCTACCTGCCTGCCTGCCTAACATGCTGGCCGAGAAGGCGAAAGGGGAAAAGAGGATCGAGGCGAAGTCATGGCGATGGAAAAAGAGAAATCGTGATGGCACGAAACGACCGAACGAAAAGTGTGAGCATTTTAAAGCCTGCTGGGCGATCGGCCTAACGCGACGATTGATTAATGATGCTTCGGAGGCTGGATGGCAGCTATAGAAGCGGCCGGAGATCTTTTCCTTGGCATTGGAATTTTCTGGTCAAGACGAACGACGCTAGCAAGCAACTCAACATACGTACAGCAATATATTCGAGTTTGACTTCGATATAACAGAGAACCAACAAAACGATTTAATGGTTCGGTCGGTCGGCACTCCCCAGGCCAATCCCATTCTGCACGCAACTCAAACGCCATCATTTCTCTTTCTCCTGAAAAGATTTATTGTGCCCGTCTTGTGTAACCGGCCGATCGCTAGCTCGCCCAGCTTGCGACGGCTCGTTGCGGCGGATTTCAATAATGTTCATAGGGCGGTAATAAATGCCTCTAGGCGACGAAGACGATTGGATTCGAAGACGTTTTGAAGATCAGTTAAACTTTTCAAAATTTCCTTCAAGTCCATTAAACATATTGCGGCAACGTCTGATGTAAGCTGCCGTTTCGCCGCGGGACGTACGGCGCCTCACGAGAGAGATCCGAGCCATCTATCAATGTCTAGCATCTTTCTGCGTCTTCTATTCTCATCTCATCTGCCGACACCAGCTCTTTCCCCGCGCACCCGCGCGCAACATGAGAGGCATTGTAACACATTCATTATCAAGATATGCATGAGGTTGAGACACGTACGAACGTAGTTGAAAAGAATTCCCAGAGGAGGGGGACCCTTGTTGCTTCATCGGCGCCTTTATTCAACTCATGACGGAGGAGGACCCCAGTTTGCCATGGATAAAAGGCGGCGGCTGCGGCGGCGAGCTGAGGGCAAAAGAGAAAACTCCACCTCCCCCACCAACCAAGATGAATGGACCAAAGGTTAATTTGAAGGAACTGAGCTGGAGAAGTCAGAGAGGATAACCACAGTATGTCGTGGTGGTTGCGGCCTCCCTATAATCAGATCAACCTACACGAGCAGGAGGAAATTGAAAAGATTTGAGTTGGATTTCCCCTGGCCCCAATCGAATTCCCGGAATCCACTTTGCCTGTTCGTTCGTTTGTGCCGGCTTCAAGATACGAGCATTTCTGAACCTCGACGGAGGTGAAGAAGCATTCCTAATTTGGTTTTCGGATGCTAGAGCACGTACACTATTCACGACTTGCTCCCTCCCCTCTTTCGCGGCCGCCTTAAGACCACATCGATTTAGCTTCGTAGCTGCGAGATGGCGGGGCGAAAAACGCGCACGAATGGCAGATCAGCCAGAACGGAGAAGAAGCGCTGGCCGCCTTCTTATCTCATCGGAGTCACTCATAAGAATAAAGGGCAAGATTGAGAGGAGCGGGGGGCAAAAACGAGGAGGAAAAAGTCCCGAGCAAGAAACTCGAAGCGAATAAAAATTCAATGTTTGCTTCTGGAAACGCCCAGCGCAAATGAGATTATGCTATGGTCGGACAGAGCGAGATCAAAGTCTGGCCAGAGGTTCCCCGAAGGAAAGTGCATCTCCATTTCATCTAGTAGACGTGATGACGTAACAG
>JAAUYK010022104.1_pt1 | contig 10846 bp, 7 predicted proteins | sample 7278021 | NCBI WGS metagenome assembly JAAUYK01 (sample SAMN14350223, study PRJNA611818) | marine sediment metagenome | isolation source: surface marine sediment (1.8m) | place: French Polynesia: Moorea | collected 2018-08
ACGCTTCGCTTCAGACGGGATCGTAGACAGTGTTCAGGCGTCAGGCATCAGCCTGCCCAGGCTTCCGGCTCGTAGATCCTACACCTCGGAGAGCGCTGTTTTTTAGCTTTAATACGGGACATTCTATTAGGCCCTTAGGGCCTTTTTTCTGACAACATGTTGTAAAGGCATATAAATTTTTATATGACTAAGCCAAGAGTGACTAGCATATGTCTCATTTCCTGTTGGAGGTTGATGTAATGCTGGTCAATCGGATCAATCCTTTTGGGTGGCCGGCCGACACGCGGTTTGCCCAATCCGGCCAGAACCGGTTTGATTACCTTTTCACGCAAGGTTAGCAATCCGGCTAAGATACGGATTCCGACAGATTTTATTCGATAGTAACGGGTTTTGTTAATCCGCTCGACAAGCTTTTTGCCGCGCAGTTTCATCAGGTCATAGGCGGCTTGCCGATGTGTGTAATCACCAGCATCGACCGGGTGTAATTGGCGTGATTTTTCTGCAAGTTCTTTGACAGTGAAGCCTTCAGGTTTGGCAGACAGAGCCAGTACGGCTTGGCTGACGGCCTGCATGCGGGGTTGTTGCAGATCTACGCCGGCCAACCGGCGATTGCCACGCTGACTGGGCTTAATCAGCCGATCAAGTGCATCATCGGGCAGAAAACTGCAATGGGCCGCTTGGACAACGTTGAGAAAGCCGATCGCCATATCCTGAAGTTTGTTCAGCATGATCGGGAGTTTCTCTATCAGTTTGCCGCAACGCAACCCTTTGGTATTGTGCGCGATGGCTTCCACCCGCAATACTCGCGGGCCTTTGTCATAGAGCTTAACAGTCATTGACCCAAAATGTAACTTGAACACGGTCAGATCATAAGCGGACTGGTCCAAAATACGTTGCAATCGCGTTGGCTTTTTGACCCCGCGGCTATGGGGACGTTTTTTGTAACCGAAAATGGTGCACAGCCTCGGTACGTCCAGGTATTGCCGAGTGCGATCTATCAGAGCCTGGTAGACGGCATCAAGCACGGTGCCCCGGGTAAAAAGCAGGTTGCGGCTATACTCGATCTGATATACCGAATATCGGTAGCGGAACTGCGAGCGCAATTGTTCGTCTAAATTCAGGGCAAAACACAGGCAGCTCGAATATGCCCAACGGTCACAGAGCTCGGTCAGTCGCCCTATAGTGTGATCATCACACAAGGTATCTGCGATCTGATCCAAGCCCTGGAACGAACCACCCACAAAGCAGTTACCCTCCTTTTTCACGGAGATAGTCTGCTTCAGGGCCTGACGTTCGACCCATTCGTGACCGTTGAGCATTACCTGCATGCCGAATGGCGGATGTCCACTGATTTTAATGGTGATATGGCCCCATTGGGCATCAATAATATGAAAGTGGTAGTGGTTGATATAAGGCCAGGGAGTTTTACGCTGCAAGTGCGGCTGGCCATTTTTGGATTTGGTTACTTCCCAGACCAATCCGGGTGACTTGGCCACCAGGATCAGAAACAGTCCCTGATAATTTGTATCTTGCGGTAAATAGGTTTGGGCCAAATCATGCTTACGAGTTCCGGGGGGACAATAGATGACCGGCACCGCATTTTTCTTGGCCCAGCCCCGAAGGCGGCGGCTGAATCGACCGGCCATGCGCTGCAGATGTTTTTGATCCAAGCCGTCATCGGAACCGGTCAGATTACGCCACCAGATTCGGAAGCCGCCGCCCTGTTGTCCCATGGGAAAATAACCGTTGAGCACAATGCGGTCGACACAGTCATAGTGGCCGTCTAGCAGATCTTTATGGTATAAGCTAAAATCGTCTTGAGTGTGCATGGTGATAGTATTTTCCTTAAATGTCATAGCGATGGCAAAAACCGTGACCTTTTGTTCGTAACGATTATAGCCACTGATGACAGTTAAGTAAAATAAGGATAAGTTGAGCTCCATTAGCGAATAGTAGTGGAATAGATCTTCAACTGCCCCGCAGGGGCCATTTTTTCCGAGCGCAGTCTCGGAAAAAACTTAGGCCCTATTTATTAAAATCACATCATGTTTGCGCAGGATTTGAGCATCAATATTCCGACCAATTGGTGAGAAGAAAAATAAGATCGATCCGCCGGAGGCGGACCACAAATAATCATTATTCAATTTTCAATATTCATTTCCGGCTTCGCCGGTTTGGGATTTTATTTCATCAATTCCGACCGTACGGCCAGTCCGATCTTTTCTATTGTATAGGGTTTTTTTATGTAATCTCCCGCACCTAATTTTTGAGCCTCTCTAACACGCCCCGTTTCCGAAAATCCGCTTGCAATGATCGCTTTTTGACCGGGATGAAACTCAAGAATCCGTCTATACGTCTCAAGTCCGTCTATACCTGGCTCCATGATCATGTCCAACACCAATAGATCTGTCGAATTCTCTTTGATGTAAGCAATCGCATCTTCACCATTTGAAACCGAAGTCACACAATATCCAAGCTTTTCTAAAATGCTGGTCGCGATATCCCGCTGACCCTTCACATCATCGACAACCAAGATCGACTCATTTTGGCCCATATAATCTTTCATCGACAGTTGGGTTTTACCTGTGCTTAGCCCTGTTCTGGTTACTGGAAAATAAAGTGCCAGCGTGCTGCCTTTTCCCTCGATACTCCGGACATCAATATATCCTTTGTGATCTTTTACTGCCCCCCAAACGACAGCAAGTCCCAAACCCGTTCCGCTTCTGCCCATCACCTTTTTGGTATAAAAAGGTTCAAATATTCTGGGCAGGCTTTCAGGTGAAATGCCCAATCCGGTATCCGAGACGCTCAAAACTGCGTAATCACCTTCTTCTACGTCGTCGTAGCCGGTTATCGGTCTGTCGATATATTGGTTCTCCGTGCAGATACGAATCGTTCCCCCATCGGGCATGGATTCTGCCGCATTTGAGACTAAATTCATAATCGTTTTGGATAGATGGATCGGAGAGCCAATGATGTTCAATAGATCGGGGTCAAGATCCGTTTCCACCCGCAAATCCATATGCAGAGATGTCAGATTTTCATACTCGGGGCTCTGCAGGTAATCAAGAATGAGATGATTAAGATTCATGATGTCTGTTTTGGCAACCCCCCGTCTTGCCAGCGTCAACAGGTCCTGGACAATTGAAGCGGCTTTTTGGCCGGACTCCTGTATCGTTAAAATCGGTTTTACTAAAGGGCTGTCTTTAGGCAGATCAAGTAACAACAATTCCGGATAACTTACAATACCGCTCAAGATGTTATTGATATCATGTGCCACCCCTCCGGCAAGCGTACCGATGGCTTCCATTTTTTCAACTCTTTGCAGTTGACTTGCAAGCCGATGCCGTTCTCTCTCCGCTTTTTTCCGTTCGGCGATTTCCGTTTCGAGTTCCTGATTCGTTTTGGTCAAATCCGCGGTTCTTTTTTTAATGATTGCTTCGAGATCTTCCCGGTGCTTTTTCAACTCCTCCTCGACGGTTTCGCGTTGACCGATCTCTGCCTGAAGCTGCGTCACTGCTTTGGTCAACTCAGAGGTACGCTCTTCCACCAGATCCTCTAAACGGGTTCGGTGTTTTTCAAGTTCCTTTTCCCGAGAGGCAAGTTCCAACACTTTTTTTTCAAGCTCATTATGATACGTAACCAACTCCCGATTATTTGCCTCAAGGGTATCCAGCATATCATTCAGAGACATACCGAATTGCACCATCTCATCGTTCCGGTTTCCTGGAAAAGCAGAGCGCGCCCGGATATCACCGGCTTTGACCGCTCTCATGACGCCGGCCATCGACCTTATGGGATTTATTATCTTTTTTGAAATCAGCATAAGGATCAAAAGTAGAGTGACAATGCTTATGGCAGTTGTAATTAAAAAGAAACGATTTAATTCATCTCTACTCTGTTCGATCTCACGGAATTCCTTCTCCAACAGCCTTTCGGATTCTTCCGAAGTATCGCCCAAAAGCCCCATAAGACGTCCACTAATCTGGTCGAAACGATCGTTGATGGAGCTGATTTCTTGTTCCAGAGCATAATCCTTGTCCAATAAATCCTTGAAGCTTTTTAAATAACCGGTCACCCTGTCATCCAATAGACTTGCCTTGATCATCCTGTTTTCAAGCGAGTCAATCACTAGTTTAAGTGCCTGGTGTTCAGACTCCCTGCGATCAATACGATAGCCTATCAGAAAATGAGTTAGATTAAACAACGGTTTGAGAAGATCGGGCTTGTTGCTTCTGAGTACAAAGGATGCCAATGATCGATAACTGGTGTCCATACGGGTGCGATGCAATCGCTGCTCGGTTTTTGATTGGATGATCTTGTTAAAGTCTTCTTCGTACCGATTCAGGTCATCCAAGACCTGTGCCAGCTTACCGAGGACGGATTTGGACAATGATTTGCCCTGCAATGTCATCAAACGATTTCTGATCTGCTCCATGACGGCCCCGAAATACTTCTCAGCTTCCGGGTGCCCCTGGATGAGAACCACCCGCTCCCAAAAACGTATTTCATAAAACAAATCATGCAGAGATCGAATTTCCCTTTCGATGAAGACAGCTTCCCGGGTCCGAATTGCGCTTTGACTCTGTCCGCTTAGAAAATAAGCCAGGCTCGCGTACCCGATGCTGATGATGAATACCAAAACGCCCACAATGGCATAAAATTTACTGTTTATCGACCGAAACAATAGAAGTCTCCTCTTTCAAAACAAATGAGAGTTCAACCGGTATGACAGGCGACAATTTTTCTCCACGAAAATAACGTACTGAAGATGCTATTGATAATCTGCCCATCGTTTCGGGTTTTTGGGCAATAGTTGCCGTTAGAAGGCCCTGTTTGACGGCCTGAACAGCCTCACGTATGGCATCAAATCCGATGAGCAGCGGTGACGATGGAATTTTCAATTCTCCGATGGCATCTGCAACACCTAAAATCATGTTGTCATTATGAGCAAACACCGCATCAAATCGGATATCATTTTGCAGAAGCGTTTGCATCACATCATGGGCTTCTTGACGATCAAAATTAGCGACTTCCCGGGCAACTACCTTTATCTGCGGGTAATTTCGAAGCGCTTCATTGAATCCAATTCCTCTTTCATGAGCAGCCTAGGTACCTGGAATGCCCTCAATTTCGATTATTCTTCCTTCTCCGCGCAGTAATTGGGCCAATAGCCGGGAGGCCATCCGCCCGCCTTCCAGGTTATCAGACTCAATGTGGCACAATATTTCCCCGCCCGATGATTTTCGGTCGACGGTGATAACCGGGACAGAATTTCTGTTGGCCATCTCGATGGCCGGTGTTATGGATTCGGTATTGGTGGGATTTACAATAATTATATCGACATTTTGTTTGATAAAATTTGCGACATCCGTCAGTTGTTGGGCTTCCTTGTTTTGCGCATCCCTGAAAAGCAATTTGAGGCCAAATAATTTTGCAGCATTCCGGGCACCGAGTAAAAGGGTAGAAAAAAAGGAGTTCTGCAAATCTGAAATCGATAAAGCGACTGTTTTATTGAACGGCTCATATGTAATCAAATCCAGTGGCGTTTGCTTGTAGGTTGGAACGTTTTGACCGTTTAAAGCCTTCCAGGCTAATTCCACCCCATACTCCCCCATCAGCTCCGGATGCTGTTCCACCGTCGCATGAATACGGCCGGTGCGCATTTCATTGCGAACTGACTCGATGTTATCGTATCCGGCAAGCAATATGTCTCCCGCGCGGTCCAGATTATCGAGGGCTTGAAGCACGCCGATTGCCATTTTATCGTTGGCACAGAATATGGCGTTAACGGATTTATATTTCCGAAGCAGTCGGGTTGCGAGCGACAGTGCTTCGTCGGTATGCCAATTTGCGCTTTCAGAACTTAAAATTTCAATCGCGCTGTTTTGAGTGACGGCGTCGATGAATCCCTGTTTCCTCAGATCAGCGTTCTCGACACCTCGAATCCCCTCAATCACGATGACTTTCCCGCGTCCTTTTAATTTATTTTTGACATACGTCCCTACCATACCCGCCCCAATGCGGTTGTCCGATCCGATAAAAGGTATCGAAATGCCTAATTTATCCATCGTTGCCTTGTGAAGCGGGTTGTCGATATTGATCACGACGATGTTCTTCTCCAACGCTTTTTTGCAGATCGGGACCAACCTCTTGGAGTCAGCCGGTGCAATAACGATTGCGCCGTATCCCCTGGAAATGAGGTTTTCAACAATACCGATCTGTCGCTCCACATCGGTTTCACGTTCAACGCCGAAGACCTCCAGAGGAATATTCTCTTCCCGGGCATACTTGCGGGCACCTTCCTCCATTACCAAAAAGAAAGGATTGGAAAGAGCCTTCATGACAAGCGCTACCGTTCCCGTGTTACCTGCTTCCGCCTGAGGGATTATCGATATCATCAGAAGATTGGTTAATAAAAACAGGAACGTTATGTGTCGGCAAAACAGGTTCATAATTCCGAACTTTTTTATTCCCATAATGGCCTCCTATATGCCAGTCCAGCATTGTAAACGGCATGTACCGGCAGGTAGCGGTTTTTATTTAACACTGAAGAAACTTGTTGGAAGTAAATAGCGGTGGCCTGATGTCCGATACCATTAATACAGAATACTATTTTATTCAAATGTTTTCAGCACTTTCCTCTGATCATTTTTCATATTGACTTGCACCGCAATCCAAAATATCTATACCCTCTATAAATCTTAAAATACGAGTCAATTCAGCAAATTTGGAGATCTGACGGTGGATATTCACATTGCAGTCGTGCCGGTGGCCGGATTGGGAACGCGGCTTTTGCCGGCCACCAAATCCCAGCCCAAGGAGATGCTGCCGATCGGCCGCAAACCGGTGGTCCAGTATGTCGTGGAAGAGCTCGCCCAGGCCGGCTTGCAGCGCATCCTGTTTATCACCGGACCCGGAAAGGCTTCCATTGAAAACCATTTCGATCTAAACGCCGAGCTGATTCAGGTATTACGGGAGAACGGCAAAGAAGATTTGCTGGCCGAGCTTGATTTCGAGCGGGCTCCGTTGCAGTATTTTTACACGCGCCAGCGGCGTCAGCTGGGGTTGGGGCATGCCGTCTCTTGCGCGGAACCGTTTGTCGGACGACAGCCCTTTGCTGTCGCCCTGGGCGACTCCATTATCGGATTAAAGGGGGCAAGCGATGTTCTCAGTCGTATGAAATCCTGCTTTTTCGAAAAAAAAGCGGACGCCGTAATCGCTTTTATGGAGGTACCCCTGGATCGGGTATCCGCATACGGCGTCGCCAAGCCTGCCGGGGACGGCGATATTTTCCGTCTGGCAGATGTCGTTGAGAAGCCCGATAGGGATAAATCCCCCAGTAATCTGGTGATTGCGGCCCGCTACATTTTTGATCCCGGCATATTTGATGCCCTGAAACAAATCCAACCCGGATCCGGCGGTGAATATCAACTCACCGATGCAATCCGACGAATCATTCGAGGCGGCGGAAAGGTTTTTGGTGTGCGCCTGACGGAAACTGAACCCCGTTACGATGTCGGCAATTTCAAGTCATATTACAAAGCGTTTGTTGATTTTGCGCTGTCAGATGAACAGCATGGCGCGGAGCTGCGGGAGTACCTGGCCCTCAAATTGAGGGGTGAGAAGATGAAATGAAGGAAGGTGAGAGGGTGAACTGAAAGAAGGTGGGAAGATGAAATGAAAGAAGTTGAGAAGGTGAGAGGGTGGGAAGGTGGGAAAAGAGAGGAGAAAGGTCAAAGGATAAAGGTTAAAGGAAATTAATAAAAAAGCTCGTAAGTTCGTGAGCCCCGCCTGCTCAGGCGGGATGATCGATCGATTTTAAGGAAAATTATGGTCGACCTCTCTTGAGTTCGTGAGCAAAAAATATAAATCGATCTTATTCCATTAAACTATGAACTATCAGCTATGAGCTATAAGCTATTAGCTGATCGCGGTAGTGTCCACCAGTCAACTAATTAACCATTCACCCAATCAACTAACACTTATGCAAATTATTCGTAAACGCGCCTATGCCCGGGCCGGTTTGTTCGGCAATCCGTCCGACGGCTACAACGGTAAAACCATTTCGATTATTGTCCGCAACTTCCGGGCCAAAGTAATAATGTACGAATGGGAATCTGTGGATATTGTCCAGACAAAGGATGACCGCGCGCGTTTTCAAAACATCCACGATTTGGCCCGCGATGTGCGATTGCACGGATATTACGGCGGCATCCGGCTCATCAAGGCTACAATCAAACGTTTCGTCGAGTATTGCCATGAGCATAATCTGACGCTTCACGAGCGGAACTTCGCGGTGCGCTATGAAACCGATATCCCGCGCCAGGTGGGTTTGGCCGGGTCAAGTGCGATTATCATCGCCACCATGCGATGTCTGATGGAATTTTACGGAGTCGACATACCGATTTATCTTCAACCAGCCTTTGTACTGTCCATAGAAATGGAAGAACTTGGCATAGCCGCCGGTTTACAGGATCGGGTCATTCAGTGCTATGAAGGCCTGGTTTTCATGGATTTTGATAAAAATGCCGAGCGCAGAGTCGACGGATTGACCCGCTACCGGTATAACCGCCTCGACCCCGGCCTTTTGCCGTCCCTTTATATTGCCTACCACAATGCCCTCAGCGAACCCACGGAAACATTTCACAATGATATCCGCAGCCGCTATGAATGCAGGGAAACCGCGGTTGTCAATGCCATGCTGCATCTGGCTGCGCTGACGGCTCAGGCGCAACAGGCTTTGCTCGCCGGTGATGTGGACAGATTATCGCAATTGATCGATGAGAATTTTGATATCCGGCGCGGAATTTACAAACTGCCCGCCTGGCAGATCAATATGATCGAGACCGCCCGCAGCTGCGGGGCCAGTGCCAAGTTTGCCGGTTCCGGTGGCGCAATTATCGGTATTTATCGAGATGAGGCCATGTTCAATGAAATCAGCAAACGCATGGCTGATATCGGTTCGAAGACCATCAAACCGATCGTGACGGAGTAGGTCCTCAATTTCCAATAACGAATAACAAATAACTTATTCAGCGTATCCATTGGTTTGGGATAAAAGCGAGGCCGAATTCACATCGAGATAAACAAAGGCATCCGGATGCCGCCGCAGAATGGAGGCCGGATGCAGGGGAGAGACGTCGCCTTCAAAGCACGCTTTGACTGCCCGGGCTTTGCGCCTGTCGGGAACTGTGCAGATAATGGCCCTTGATTTCATGATCTGATTGATCGACATTGAAATGGCTGTCGCGGGGACGTCTTCAAGGGATGGGAACCAGCCTTCGCCAAGCTGCTGCCGCCGGCAGGCATCATCCAGATCAACAATGATGAACGGCTGCTCCGTTTCAAAATCCGCCGGCGGATCGTTGAATGCCAGATGCCCGTTCTCACCGATTCCGACAAAGGCCACAACGATCGTATCCCGCATGATAATGTCATTCATTCTGTCACATTCGACTGCAGGATCGTCTTCCTCGCCCCGAATAAAATGGACCGTACCCGGTTGAACCACGTCCACCAGGCGTTCCTTCAGATAGCGGCGAAAACTGGCCGGATGTGTTTCATCAAGCCCGATATATTCGTCAAGATGATACATAGTGGTCTTGGACCAGTCTATCCCATCTTTTTGGGTTAAAGCGGTCAGGAAATCAAACTGTGAAGCACCGGTGGCGACGATAAAACTTGCCCGTTTCTTCTCAGCAAGTGCCTCCTTTAAGATTACAGCGCCTTTTTCGGCAGCAGCCGCTCCGCACTCCGCCCTGGTTTTGAATACTTCAATCTTCACATTAACCTCCAGTATTAGAGTAATGAATGAGGAGTGGATTCTTTTCATATTATTTAAAAAGGAATCCATTCATTCTTTAGTTTGGTTTCTTGTCCTCTGCCGAATACATTAAGCGACCGGCAAGGTATACCTGCTCGATCTTAAATTCTTTCCTGTCAGTCCGGTACAGCACCAGATCGGCGCGGTGACCTTTTACCACTTTGCCGGTGATCCCCTCAAACAGTTTAGCCGGATTTTCAGTCGCCATTTTGATTGCGGACGCCAGAGCGATTCGTGCAAATTTAGCACAGTTACCGACGGCCCGCTCCATGGTAAGCGTTGAGCCGGCCAAATAGGGTGTTTCTGCAAGTCGTAATGCATTGTGAGCGTCCGCTTCGACGTCAAGCCCCCCGAGTGTGTAACGGCCGGGAGGTGCACCGGAAGCAGCGGTGGCATCCGTGATCAAAATGATTTTAGAGCGTCCCTTGGCCCTGACCATATTTTTAACAAGGTAGTCCGGTAAATGCGGCCCGTCGCAGATGATGCTGGCCATCAGGCCATCATGGGCCAATTGCTTTTGCAGGTAGTTTTGATGCCGATCCAGAAGTTTATGGGTCCCGTTTCCCAGATGGGTTGAAATGCGGGCGCCGTCCCGCACGGCCTGATCGACGACATGGGGGGCCGGATTGCAGTGCCCAATACCGACCACAATACCTGTTTGGGTTGCTTTTTTGATAAAGCCGAGGCAGCCCGGCAATTCCGGTGCCACCGTCACCATACGTAACAGTCCTTGCCCCAGGATCCGAAGCCGATCAAATTCATCCCAGTCGGGATCGGCAACATGGGCAACGGGATGGGCTCCTCTGGGACCGTCTTCGGCGTTGATATAAGGTCCTTCCAGGTGTATCCCCAGAACCATGTCCAGGACCAGTTTGTGTATTTTGCTGGCTTTAAGAATCTCCGCAATGTTTCTGGCGAACAGCTCATGTTCTGCCGTAATCAGGGTCGGGCAGAATCGAGTGACCCCGGTCGTTAACATTTGCCGGCAGACCTCGACCAGATCGTCCCCGTTAAAATCGG
>JAAUYK010136446.1_pt1 | contig 10844 bp, 9 predicted proteins | sample 7278021 | NCBI WGS metagenome assembly JAAUYK01 (sample SAMN14350223, study PRJNA611818) | marine sediment metagenome | isolation source: surface marine sediment (1.8m) | place: French Polynesia: Moorea | collected 2018-08
AGAAGGCGAGGATTTTCCTTCAAGGGGCTGTTGCACTCCAAAGGTTTCATTCTCGGCAAGGAGAAAACGGTCCGTCGGTCGGGCTACCTACCCCTACTTTTCCACTGAAGCCAGCTAGCTCCCTTTTCGGGAGAACTCTTTTCGTCAACCAACTTACGTAGGGCAGGGCAAAAAGAGGTGACGCCGCGCCGGCTATTGTACGTATAGCTCTTTCCCTGAAGCGAGCGAGCGAACGAGCGAAAACGGTTTTCTCGTTGCAACCAGTCGCCGCTCCCTAGCTCACCCGAACTAACTCCGATCCAGCGCTGCATGCGACCATCCGCCATCGCTAGCTAGCCGGCCCTCGAAACGAGACTTGAGGCAAGCTCGCTAGCGGACAGCTCGCTCGCTCAGCCGGCCGAGCGAAGCTGGGAGAAAAACCACTTTCAAAGGTTGCAAATGTCCATTCGCTCACTCGCTTACGAACGAGAGTGAAACCAATTTTCGCGTCGGGCAAAAAGCGTTAGCGTCTCGCTGGCAGCAGATTGTTCACAGAAGCCTCCAATGCCACTCATGAGAGGGGCGGGCGCGGGCGGTGTCTTCAATTTGGGGTCGGCGGTCGCTCATCTTCCTTCTCGATCTGACGTACGGGCGGCAGGAAATTGATAACACACATGGCGCTGCCGCCGCCGCCGCCGCCGCCGCCGGGCACAAGGCCGAGTTGAGTTGGATCGTTGCGAGGTCGATGGGCGAACGAACCGAGGAATTAAGCTGGGTAAGGAATCGAATCGGAGATAGAGATGAAGCAATGGCTGCAAAAAGTGCAATCATTGAAGAGGAGGATAAAACGAAGGGATTGGTCGAATTTCCCTGCTTATGCATTGGCGGTCGGCCGGCCAAGGTGCGGGGGCGATCTTGTGGGCGACGCTACGTATACATCTCCGGCCAAGGTTGCAAAACAAGAAAGGAGGGAAGAGAGTTTTTTGTCTGTCTAGCTGACACTGCCGGCCCGTTAGATCTATCTCGACGACCGAACTCTGTTTTGTCTCTCCTTCGCCAGGGGCGATTCCGTGTTTACGTACGGTGCGTCCCCGGCCCTATAACATTTTTGGCTGGCGAGAGATTAAAGGACCCCCACCCCACCCCACCTGACTTTGTGCCGTATGTTTGGCTCCACGTACGACCATAGTCTGTTTCTCCAACCGGCTTGTTTAGGAGGAGGCCGGACCGACCGACAGCAGTCATGGGCTCGTCGGCCGTCACCGCCGCCGACGCAGTGCTAATCTTGTTTCGATTGCCAAATAGTGGGAGCCAAGCCCGCGTTCGTCCGTCCGTCCGTCCGCGTCCGTTCGGTCCTTACGAGCGGCCAGCCGACCAACCGACCGACCGAACAAGGAACGAGCTGGCTTGCGAGCGGCGTCGGCGGCGGCAGGGCGAGCGGCAAAGGGGAAATCGGTTTCACTCGAGTGACGGACGGACGGACGGACGAGCGGCCTGCATCTTTTCTCCTTATTCAGAGACCAACCGTGGTTGAAAATAAAGTGAGCCAACGTCGGAACGCCCAAGGGAAATTTTATTTTAACTTCTAGTATGCAGCATGGTAATTATGGGCAGACATATCCACGTAGGCAGCTTATATACATACAGACCTACGTACAGACTGAGACGTCCTTGTACGCCTTGGTTCTCCTGTATGCTAGACGGGAGCTAGGTAGGTCGAGCGAATTGGGGTAGTTAGCTTTATTGGGCTTGTCATCCAATAGGCTGCACGTACGAAGGTATATCCTCTTGGGTAGCGCCTTGGCTGAATTTCCCAAGACATAATTGCACTCGGCAGTTAGGTAGGTCGCCAGCTAATTGGGATGGAGAAAGGATCGAGGGCCCCGGAGACTAGCTCGAAAGAAATAAACTCTAGTCCGGTGGGTCTGGCCTTGCATTCGTGATCAAGTCTGGCCCCTCAAGAGGGGAAATGTTCCCAAAGCTTCACACGGATAAAGCCGAGTTTAGTATATTTTTCCACGAAGTCAGTCGCCTGTGTCACGTACATTTGACACGTGCTGGCTGCGGTCTGCCGCTAGCTGGTCCGTCCGACCTTGCGATATGTCAGCTCGTTAACATTGGCGGAAGAAAAATGGTCGTTTAATGTACGCAAGCGACTTTTTTCTTGCCGGCCGGCCACGCGCAACGATAATTTATTGCCATCATCACCGCGCTGGCTGCTTTGCACGCGGCGGTTTCGAAACCTCCCTCCCTCCCTCCAAAGCTCTCTCTCTCTCTCTCTCTTTCTCTGCAACTGTCGACGACCTCAAGTGCAGATCGAGGTCTCAAGCGCCGCGAGTTGTAATGGTCCTGGAAACCTAACTCCGAACCATGCAGCTAGCCGCTCCTATCGAATCGACCCTTGAACGCGATTGCGTCTAGCTGCATGTGTAGTCGACGAGGCGGTCCGGGGGCGGCGATGATGACAACGACGATCTTGTCACCCTGGTTTCGCAACCGATGAGGACATGACGGTCGACAGCAGGGGATTTTTGCCGCGCCCCGCTGCTGCCGCTGCCACACGAGACCGCGCTCTCTAATTGGAATCAAACGGCGTAACGGCCGGTCGTTAGGGGGAAAGGAAGCACAGTTTCTAGGTACTACTCGTACGTATTATACGTACATGTTATGGAGAGAGCGTTTTATTTAGTTGAGAGCTGATTCCACCTAATCAAGCCCATTGTCACCCCATGCATGATGACAGCTAGGCGTGAACAAATAGTGAATTTAGCGGGAGATCGCTAATGCGGGGGCGGTGATCGATGCAAACGTTGTGTCCGCGTCCGTCCGGGAGTTTCTCGTCCTTGCGCAAATTAGACTCGCCTGCACCCCTGGCTGGCTGGCTGCATGCCTGCCTGCCGGTAATTGAGTGGCCGCGGCTATCACAGCCAGGCCGGCCGGGTCGCCTAGCAATTGATGTGATTGCGGGATTGCAAAAAGGAATTACGCACTTGCGTACGGCAGTTGGGCAAAGTGCGTCCGTCCTGTTATCGTACCAGCCTTGGCGACTTCCTCTCCACTTAATTTGCATTTCTGTCGGTTGCCTGTCTGTCTGTCTGTCTCCCTGTCGACGAATGTCATCCCGCCAACGCAAACAATGGGCGCCCGTACGCACTTTACGAACGGAAAGTTTGCCCCCTCGTATGTACGTACGCAACACGTTTATTTGCACACGACCGACGCGACCGGCCATTCGTTTCCGGCGCCATACATGACTTGTGAAACCAGCAGGATATACGCACGCGTATACGCTTGGAAGGTTAGTTGTTTCAGCGCCATTATTGCCGCCGGATTTCTCTTTCCATCGCGGCAATAAAGATGGATGTGAAAGGTGGAACTGTGTTGTACTCGTACGTACTTAGGCACTTCGCGATGTTATCACAGCGAGCTGCTTTCAGCTCGACGAAAGCGGAGATGACAATAGCTACTCGTAGGACCTACCTGAGGCCGGCCGGGTCGATAAGTGCTCCTTCGAGAATTGCATTGCGGTATCTACGTATATAGCTCCCTCTCCTCCTAGCTTGCTTCATTTTCTTCCCTTTCAGCCTTTGGTTGGTGCCGCGGCAGTTTTCTACGTAGAAGCTCCAGCTCCAGCTAGATGACCTCTAGAAAACCTCTAGAATTGTGCCGCTTCGCGCTGGCTGCGTTAATTAAATTAGCCACAGCGGAGTGGTTAGCCGACTGAGTTGCAGTGGGCACGTATACTACATATATACGCAATTTACGCCGCATTTGAGTCTCTCTGGGAGCTAGGTCGCAATTTCCAGCCAGCAACAGAAAGCGCCTCCGGGAGAATTTTCTTTCCCATCGCTGCTGCTCACAATATCCGCCTCGCATCTCTGGCTGGCTCGATTGATAAAATATATCAGTGAAGGAAGCGATCGTCGTCGTCTATATCGCGGCCGGGCTGTCTGGCTCCCTCGCTAGCTTTATCGTATCACCTGTCTTTGTCAGATGCGCAAGGGAAACTTAAAAGACGACGGATCGGCGTTGGCGCCGGCTTCGGCGTCGCAAGGTCGCCGTACGTTCTGTTCGACGCTCGGCGGTGGTCCCCCGTCGAGCTAACGCCGACGACGGACGGACGGGGTATCAACGGCAGGCAGTGGAGGTTAAAAAGCCAGAAGCGCCGTCCGTGCCCCTTGTTCTTCTTCCTCCTTCTTCTATTCCATGCAGGCAGCAGCTCTGTACGCGCTCGATCGCTGCGTTGGCTGCATGGCGGCGGCCATGGCAACCTTGCCGCCTCAAGGGCAATGGCTTCTTGCCGGTGATGCGCGCTTGGCAGGCTAAGCAAGCCGCGTTCGTCCGTAGTAGCCGCGGACGGACAGGGAGCCATTAAAGATTGAGAGGGAATTGAGACGATTTTGGCGCGCGATGAGCCTTATCAGGACAAGGTCGCACTGAGTTATCTAGGAGGCGGAAAATAAGCTTGATGACTCCGGTCGGTCGACATGCGCATCACTGCACTGCCGGCCTCATATAGTATAGCGGTACGAAATATTACGCTCGATCTCCCTTGCAGCTCTGACACGTGCGTCTTTACATCCATCTTAGCGTCTGCAGCCTTTGGAGAAGCAAAAGCAGGGCAGTACGTCCTGTATATGTACATACTATATTATGCAGACGACCGAGGCGTCTGAGCGCGGTGGCGGCGGGCGCTCCTCAAACTATGCACGTTTCTCCCCGCCCTCCCTCCCTACCGCCTCACCTTGACTTTTTTCCTCTCGTTGTCATTACAGTCCTACATATGCGTACGCGTACGTACGCGTACTACACAAAGAGGACCACGTACTACCATGAGGGCTAGCTAGCTCCAAATGTGGCTTCGACCATGTCGTTTGTAACGATTCCATTCTTTTCAGCTCCCGGATTCCACCTCCTCCTCTTCAGCAACTCTTCTTTCTCTCCCTTAATCGCCACCATGCCCGCCCTGGACATCGACATGGTCTCCCGCCTGGGCCACGACCTGCACCCGGCCAGCACCGGGCTGATGAGCGAGGGCGAGGTCTGCCCGTGGACGCTCTTCCTCACGATGGCGCTCACGCTGCTCAAGGGTAAGCCGAGGGAGCGACAGACACACAGATAGACAAACACCTACACCACACGCGCACACAAACGAGCCCACCACCCCATGCCATGGCTTCTTTGGTGCATGGTCGAAAAAGGCGTCGCCGTCAGGCCAGGCGCATCTCGCTCGCTGTTTGAAATTTGCATGGATTGGCCTTGGGAGGGGCAGAAAGAGCGAGCAAGCAGGCAGGCAGACGTACAAACAGAGCTGGAGGAAGAAAGGCCATGCGAGTATTGCGTAGCACAAACGCGTACGTACGTATACGCCCAAACTTTTTATCTCGCTCCCATCGTTGTTCACGTGCCCACGCACTTGCACGAAATTAGACTGGGCGCCCCAAGAAAAAAGAGCCCGACACTTTCACAATAAGGGTCTCGCACATCCCCTAGGTTTTTTTCTCAATGACACACTGCATGCAGAACAAGACGGGCGCGGCTCGGCTGTCGATCACGCACCGCTGGCCGCTGCCTACGCACACACTTGGCCCTCGGAATTTGCCGTCGCCCTAAATCGATCTCGTTCAATCCGTTGTTCTCTTCTCCTTCTTCAAGCAGGCGTCCTCCCGCACGTGCCGCGCCTCCTTCCCATCTTCGTCTCAGACCCCGAGCTGAGGGAGCGCGCCGCCGCCACCTTCGAGAGCGAAGACTTCAAGAACAACATCGAGGAGTACTTTGTGCAAAACATCAAGGTGAGTGAGTCAGTCGGGCCGGACGAACGGACGGACGCAAAATGCAAGAAGGTTAAATTGGCAGCAGGAGCAGCAGCTAGGGTACTAACGGCGTGCAATGCCCTAGCTGCCGCAGGCCCGCCGCGATGCAGTTTCTTTTGCCCACCAAAATATGAAGTTAGAGGAAAGTATCGCAGACCCGGAGAAAGGTTAAAAGAGCCGCAGCGAAATGAACTGAATGTACTAAACGTATGCACACCCGGTACGCAACCGACTACGTACGCGCGGTGGCAATCATCCTTGGACAGATTGCGAATCTGGGAAATTGCCACAATCGGGCTGGGAGAGAGAATCGTAAAATTCGCCGCCTGCCACCGGATACTACTCGCGGCCGGCCGGATAAACGATTCGAATGCGATTTTCCGAAGGATGCAAGCTAGGCGGACTTTAAATATCGTATGCAGTAGTATTTCCCGATGTTCGCACGTACGCGCCGGCCGCGCTCGCTTCCTACATGCATGGGAATGAAGGAACGATTTAGTGGTCGGTCGGTCGCCGAGGGCGAATAGATCGCCGTTGGGAGGCCTTTCAGTAGTACATGCACGTATCAAGTTCAATGGCATCGTACAAGGCGCGCGTCTGTCGAAAAAAAGTCCCATGGCGCTTTTTTTCCTTCCCGAAATGCGATCCGAGCAAACGGATAGCGAGAATACTTTTTTTTAATGGCAGCTTGCTGCGTATTCGACTGGTGCTCATTAGACGTATACGACCTTGCCGCCTTTTTCCAACTACGTACTAGAAGCGGCACGTAGCGTAGCAGAGACGTAACAACCCCTTCTCTTTGTGCCCATTGCTGGCTAGTCGGACGCGGCCAGCAGCGCGTGTCAAGGCCCGCTCGGTCGGTCCGCCCGTGTCATCCATTCTCACAGGCCGGTCGGCCGGTAGTGCCTCAAGGGCAGAGATGGGATGGGGCGTCTAGCTAGTCGGTCCAGACCGTCCGTCCGCGTCCGTCCGCACAGGCAGCAATCCTCACACGTAAATGGGAACTTTCCTCCTAACAAGATAAAGACGGGGGGTCGCGGCCGTCAGTGTGTCCCACCGCCCCGCCAGCCCATGCTCATCGTCAGGGTCGCGTGCTCGCTCTCTCTCGTTTATAGCAGGCAGCCAGACAGATGAACGGAAGAGATATGGTCCGAGTCGCCCAGACGAGACGAGATAGTACGTCGCGACGGCGGCCCAAAAACGCCTCTTTGTGACACCGGCCGGTTGGACAGGAGGACGACGGACGACGCAATGTCGAGCTAGGGGGTCGGGTCGGTCGGAGCAGTGACTCTTAATCCACTTATCTGTTACCGACCGACCGACCGACCAACTTTCACCTTGTCGAGAGAACAAAGCCCGACGCACGAGGGGCAATATTAGCGCGGCCGAGGACGTTAGGCAGAATAGGAGAGGTGGCTATAGCTGCATTTTGCGGAAATGTCCTGCCGGCGACGCAACAGCTAGTTTCCACAACCGGCCTTAGTAGCTTCCTTCCTTCCCTCCCTCCATTCTTCGACCCGGCCGCAACTGGCAGCCAAGGAAAGAAAGCCATAAATTCTTATTGCGCCCTCGGTTCTGAAACTTTTTAATGGGAAAAAGGGGGCAGTATATTTCACCAGCGAGTCGACCACTAGCCGCGTGCGTCCATTTCTTTCTAGCTGTGTCCGTACACAAGGCGGACTTCTGCACTCTGGTCCGCTCGCCTTGCCGCCGCATGTCCCTAGCTGCTTACGCGTAATTCTCCATTCTCCGGAGTGGAAGAAGAAAATGTCATTAGCTCGACTTGGAGAATTCCTGTAGTACATCCTTGCTCCTCTCTTTTTTTTCCAGGCTGACATTCAGTCGCCGCTGAACAAGCAGATCTTGAAGAGCTCGGAGACGGTGATGTATGCTGTCGAGCTGCTGAACAACCTGATCACCGCGTTCATGGGACCCGAGAACCAGAACGGCATCGACGTCGACGAGTCCGAGTCCGGGGACAAACCGAGAACGTGGAACGATCAGTACGGCAGCGGGGGCAACAACAACCTGGGACAGTTGTTCAGCTTCGCCAAGACGATCTACAACCTCATGAAGTAGGGCGTCGGTGTCGCGGCGGCGCGTCGGTAGAATCAGACCGCATGCACGCGCGCCGACCGACCGAGGGAGGAGGAGGAGGAAAAAAGAGTATACGAGATATATGTAAAGAGGAGGAGGAGGAGGAGAAAGAAGAAGATGATGATGAGTATAGAGAACAGCAACGACGACGATCGATGGAGGAACTAGAACCCGGACTGCGTAAGATGAAGAAAGAAGTATACACGTTAAGCTAGCTGGCTGGACCTAACAGCCAGCCAGCCAGCAGCAGCGACGACGTGAAGAACAACTCCAAGAGGAACCAGAACTAGATGGCGACACTCATTGTTGGGCCCCCGCCCGCCCGGCTGCTGTCTGCGCGAGCCCGTACACACGTGGAGGACCGGACCCGGCCGGCTGCCCGCCGGTCGATCGCGGCGCAATCAAGCCAATGTTATTCATATATTGTACGTACCAGACAGAGGCGTGAGCGTCGATCGCCGCGGCCCTTCTTCACTCTTCCCTCCTTCCCTGCCCGCGCGCGTTCGTCTCCAGCGTCTGTCTAGCTGTTCGTACATGTCCCCCAAGTGCCGATTGATCGATCGATTGATTGATCGACTGACCAGCAGCCGGGAGTCCTGGCCCCGTCACCACAAGTACTACTGAATTCCACACTCCGCGCAGCGCCCGCAGCCGGCCCGCGTCAGCCCGGCGATGTTATTATAATGCTCTCGTTAATATTTAACGGGGCCAACCCACAATTTCTTTCCACATATTATTAACTTAATGTTTAAGAGAAGAAAAGACACAAAATATCTCAAGTAGACTACAAATAAACACCAACATCAGTCTGTATAATCGCACGTACTCTCTTATTTCGCTCGACCATTTAATTTTGCAGATGTACGTACAGAGATCAATTGACGTAGTAGATAAACTTTCGTAAGTGTACTTATAAAATGCATCTCAGTCGTAAGTTTCGCTTCCGGCCTCTCGTCGCTTTCACCCGAAGCTAGGCACTTTCCAACAAGGTTTCGAAACGTGCGTACGACGCACCGCGAATGCCGGCCGACGCCGCGTTCGTTCTCGCTCGCTAGGTGCGTACATACGCAATCGCATGCCACTGCATGCTGCGATGTCCTTTTAGCACTTTATAATTTCCCCTCCATTGGCCGCCGGAAGGAAGGAAGGAAGGAAGGAAGGAAGCGAGTTGGCTCGCGGTTCTTTCTCTCTCTGCCTTCTGGCTGCACATGCACTCAGCAGTCAAATTTCGAAGAAGGCCTTGGCTGGGTCCGCCGCCATGCGCCAGCCAGCCAGTTGCACGCTGCAATAATCACGACGCAGTTTGCATGCGACCGAGGCAGCAGCAAGAAAATTCAAAGCCGCGGACTAGATACTTAGCTCGAAAGATTTACAATGGCGACGTTGATTTTGTCCAAACCTCGTTCCACGCATTCGACTCTGCCATCCACCCTGCCGACGTTAAAGTTCCGCTACCCTGCGGGTAACTACTATACTATTCATTTGGTGCGTTCGTTTGACGGGTTTTAAATTGCGGTTAAATAGGTGCCTCCCTCAAAGTCGGGGTCGCATACGACCGCGTATAGTCGGTATGTAAGGCGGACTACATTGGACGCATCAAAAAAGATAGTAAGTTAGACTTAAACGTCAACTCCGAATTACGGACACTATGTTGTACTCTTTTATATGTACCTATCGTCAAATGCACACAAGGCCCCTCACAACAATGAATGTCACACGCGCGTACTGCATAAACGTGTCAGGTGGCAACTTTCTACGTATGGCGGGTGTAGTCCACGTCTTTATTCGCAGCGGGGGCGCAATCGGCCTATATGACGTTTTATATTTCCATATGTTGTACTATTCCAATACAAACATATACACTGTACATACGGCACGAGGACATTATGCACACTTTCGCTTTCGCCCGGCCGGCTCATTCGCAGACGATCTACGCGAGCACGGACAATAGCTCACTCTGATTGACTGTTTGCGAATCGGGGAGCGATCGATCGAAGGAGTTGGGCGGCCAAATTGGAAGAGCCAGAGAGAGGTGCAATCTCTGACGGCATGTCCACCGCCCGCCCGCCCGGGGTTCGGCGATGCATGGACGGGAGAGAGAGAAGCTCGATCAAAGTTTTCGTTCATTAATTACGCACGTCGGAAGAGGCCAGCCGACCGACCGACCGACGTGACGGTCGGCTGCCTTCCCTGCCTAGCTCCTCCTGCCTGTCAAAGAGGACTGATGAAAACTCCGGAGTTTCGAGGTCGGTCGGAGTGAGTGGAGAAGAGAGCAAACTCTCTCTCTCTCTCTCTCCAGCCAGAGCCGGAGAGGCGTCGCATTAGCATAAAATCGAAAGGGTACACACGGCTGTTGCTTCTGGCGACGTCTTTGATGTGACAAAAAGCGCCGTGCCTAGGCCGGCCGGCCGACTTGCTCAAAGGAATTCTTTGCCTACGTCGGAAATACGTTACCCCTGATCGACCTAAAAGAGAAAGAAAGGGTTTTATGCAAAGGTCCTCCCTCCTCCGCCCGTCCCTGATGGCCTCCCCGGCATAAGGTGCTCAAATAGGATCGACTTAAATATACAAAATGTTCCCCGCGCCGGCCTCCAATCCTTATCACAAAAGTGGGTTAGGGGATTGCAAGTTTCCAAAAGGTTCTTTCGCCTTGTCCCGCCATCGACTTAGAGCCCCTCCATTGATTGTCCAATCTTCTTTCGTTGCCTATGTATCCCATCGTTGATGCACATACCCGTCAGAGTGCATGGTAACGGCGTACGTTATCGCAGCAACCCATTCAATTTGCAGTCAGCTGGGTCAAAATCTGTTTTATGGAATCTATAGCATAAAATGTGATGGGTCTAAGCCTGAGACTGTGAATTCAGCCCAGATTTTCTTTGGCAGCCACCGGAAGGAAAGGAACATTAAGGCAGTTGCTCGTGAAAGAGATCGAGAAAGAGAGAGAAAGAGAAC
>JAAUYK010103136.1_pt1 | contig 10837 bp, 10 predicted proteins | sample 7278021 | NCBI WGS metagenome assembly JAAUYK01 (sample SAMN14350223, study PRJNA611818) | marine sediment metagenome | isolation source: surface marine sediment (1.8m) | place: French Polynesia: Moorea | collected 2018-08
ATGTACACCGTCAGCACCAATGACCAGATCGTATTCTTCAATAGTCTCGTCATCAAAAGTAACAATTGCTTTTCCGTTGTTATGCTGTATTGCAGATACACCGTTACCAAAACGAAAATCAGCGTATTGTTTTGCATGTTTGTAAAAAACGTGTTCAAGATCATCACGCATGATTTGAACAACATTTTTTGCCTCAAACAGCTCCCCGTAATCAAGTTCAAGGATAGCTTTGCCACTACGATCATGATAGGACGAAGAATGCACCCCTATATTCCAGCTCAAAATATCATCCAGAACGCCTAATTCGGCTAGCAGATCATAGCAATGCTTTGAAAGTGTAAGCATATAACCATCTGCTCGTATTTCCGGTGATTTTTCAACTACGACTGGCTTGAAGCCGGCTCGTCCCAACCATATTGTTGCGGTGAGTCCCGCCAAGCCTGCACCAGCTATCAGAATTTTGCTTGAATTATCCATATCAATAGAGGTGTTATTTTCTTCTGGCGTTATATGTCTTCATTATTTCGTTTACATATGGTTAATGTAAATCTCTGTTATTCAATAAACTACTTAACGGTATTGTCGGTACATTTTCTACATCGTAATGCAATGCTGATAACAGCAATTGCAGACCAACAATGACCGTAAGCGCTGCAAGCATGACAGTGCCTGCTGTCGCCACAACGTTGTTCTGGATACTGTATAACCATTTGTAACTACCAAAGGTGAAACCAAACGCCAAAAGAATCGGGCCTAGAATCCATTCCAGCGAAGCAACGCTGAAATCTCGCAGAAAATAATTGTATCCAATTCGTTTAACAAAATTTCTTATATGTTTATAAATGAAGATAGGCACATTACGATTAATTGATAGATTACTCATTTCATTGCCATATTCGGCATCCATTGGCATATCTATAACCACCGCGCGAATGGTGTTTAAGCGAAATAACATATCCGATTCAAAAAAATAGTCTTTGCTTATCTTCTCAAGCGGGATCATATTCAGCACTTTACTGTTAATAGCAGTAAACCCATTATTTGGATCAAATATATTCCAGTATCCAGTTGAAAATTTACTGACGAAAGATAGTACAGCGTTACCGAACAATCTCACTGGAGGCATAGACCTGACAGCCTCTCTTCTGTAAAAACGATTTCCTTTAACGTAATCAACACTACCAGAAAGCAACGGCTTCAAAAATCTGGGGATTAAGCGTGGATCCATTTGTCCATCACAATCGACTTTAATGACAAAATCCATCTCATCCTGCAATGCAGTCTTATAACCGAGACTCATTGCGCCACCGACGCCTTCGTTTTTTACGTTGAACAACACAATAATGCGCTTGTCTTGCATTTCTGTTTGCACATATTTTCCGGTACCGTCCGGGCAGCCGTCGTCAACGCAGTATACTTTTGTAACGACTTCTGGAATTTTCTTTAGCACGTCAAGAATTGTTGATTTACCCCTATAGCAAGGGATTACAACAGCCACTTTTGGACAGGTATCTACATTTGAAGTCATAAGTGCTTGTAATTATATGATTTTATAATTTTTTATTTTCACATATAACCACAAAGTGAACTATCAAGGCAATGCCAGGTAAGTACCGTTATTCCGTCTCGTTAATTCTCTCATCAAAATGCCAAACCGGTTGGTAGTGCCCCTGGAACGAAAACCAACGCCGTGAATACGTGCCAGTTGTTTACCCGATATTTTAGATTGATTACTCTTACTGATTGTTTCAATGATCGAATCATAAGACGCGCCAGTATAGTCATCGCCAAAAACATAAATTGATGTTGATATATTGGGCTTTGCATACCGCCTTAGTGCAGTTTCAATTCCTTCAACTGGACTGCTATTGGAATAATCACTCCATGATGAAAACCGTCTAATGACACTATTTCTTCTACCTTCAGTGTCAGGAATCCATTTTCCTTCATATCCAGAGATTATTGATTTTCCCATATCGTTTAAGATTTGAAAGCCTTTTACCTGTGGATGAATATTCAATACATTGATCACCTGAGCAGATACCCGTGGCCAGATCTGTTGCATGCTACCAGACGTATCTACGATAAAAACAACGTAATCACTGTCTACTGGAATACCACCCACCTCTTCATCACGTTCAGTAGATTGTGTTTTTCTTGTTGGTGTAGAAGCCTGTTTTAATGTTGATTCAACCAATGACAGTCCTTCAAGACTGGATTGCATCTCTTCCTGTGCCCGCTGTTGTTTCCTGATTTCGTCTTCAAGGCCTTGCGCTATCTGCGCAAGGTTTGCGTTTCTGGAGTCGAGCTTCTCTGCTTCTGCTTGTTGATTGTCGATGCTTTGTTGAATATTTGAGATGCTATTCTCAAGGTTAAGCAAGTTACCAAGTAGATCAGTAATTTGTTCCTTACCAGCAACGGCTATGTCATCTCCCGTTTTGGAGATTAATACCAGCATTACTACTGCGCCAAAACCACAGGAAATAATGTCCAGAAAAGACAGGTTAAAGATATCCAGTTCTCTCTGTTTGCGTTTCACGGCCAGTTACTCGCTGGACTGATTAACAGTCCACCTGTGGCGGCAGTCCAGTTCCAAAACTCGTTAACAGCATCGGGATCACCTTCAATGGGCAATAGAATCGTGTTAATGACAGCACCGGTTACGTTACTGTCGCGTAACGTTTGTCTGAATAATTTTACCCGGCATTCTCCTGAAATCGTTTTCGATGTGCCTGTAAGCGAGCCACAGCTAGCAAAAGGGTTCAGGCTCTTATAGCGAGACTCGCCTTTTGTCGGCAAACCATCAGTAACGATATATACATTGGTTGGTTTCATGTCATTTACAGCCTGCAAACCCAACTGCAGGTTTGTTGCACCTTCCGGGACAAGGTCATTCATTTTATCGGTAATTGACGTTATCACTCCGGGTTTTGATGCCTGTTGCCAACCAGGCAGCCCCAGAGTAATCGCCTGTTCATTAAAGGCAATGACTGTTATATCGCTGTTTTCAGGAACGCGGGCCAGCAACCATTGCACGACATTTTTTGTTCTTATCCATTTAGCAGCCTGTTTTTTCTCATTCACATTACCGCTTTTTGTCTTAATAATGTCGATTAGTTTTTCATTTGTCATTGACGCACTGGCATCAAGCAGGATAGCAATTCTACTTCCCTCTACTTTCAAACCAAGCAAGTATTGTTCTTCATTTACAATCGGGGTTTCCACCAGGTCTGCTTTCTTTTCAACCTTTATGCCTTTAATACTCGCCTTGAGTTCTTCAACCTGAGTGGCTGTCGCTTCAACAGAGGCCTGTTGTTGTGAAAGAATCTCTTTAATCGTATCCAGCTGTTGCTGCTTATCCTGTTTACTTGCCAAAGCAGCCACCACTTTTTGCTGCGCTTCATTTAATGATTGCATGGCTTGTTGCTCGGCAGTTTCAAGGCGGGCTATATCATTCTTTAGTTTTTCAATTTCAACGGAGGAGTCATCAACGTTATGTTTAACCAGCATAAAGACCAGCACGACGGCACCTAATCCACAGGACATAATGTCGAGAAAAGCCAGGTTAAAGCCTTCCGATTTTCGACGCGCCAGCACGTGTATCCCCTAACGAATACGATTGATGAGATATTTTTCGCAATACGCCTGCGTATCGAGGATCTGGGAATCTTGCAGGCGCTGTAACTGATGGAACAGGAACATAAGAAAGATGCTGATTAACAAAGCTACCAGCGTAGAATTGAATGCAACACCAAGGCTATCAGTCATGCCGGCAATATCACCAGCCAGTGCCTGATCTGCTTGCGACAAGGCTTGACCTATACCGCGAACGGTACCAATGAAGCCAATAGAGGGAATAGCCCAGATAAGATAACGAATCATGGTATTTTCTGAGTCCTGGCGAACTGCCAGGGCCTCGAGGTTGCTTTCGATCGCATCTGAAAGATTCTGAACATTGCGTGTCGCTGCATAGCGCCAGAGTGAAGAACGTAACGTCTGGATCAATGGTGATGATTGGCAATCAGTCGGTATCTGGCTATCAAGGTTATCGATAATCCTGTCGACATCCAGGCGGTCACTCTCCTGTTGCTGTTTATCGTTTTCTGACTCATGAATTATTTGTATGAAGTCGACCGTGAATAAAAAACGGGTTTTCAGGATTGCACGGTAGCTGGTCGCTATCAGGTAAACACCCCAAAACATCAGGATAAAACAGATTTCCTGTTCGATGTCTTTTAATATCACCACGATATCGCGTGGTGCGGTTTGGCCATCTGCCAGTGCTAGTTCGATCAGCTCATTTGACTCAGGACGAATGTAGCCAACATATGCCAGGTGAACAACGACAATAGAGGTAACAAGGGCAATAATGTTTCTTATCATAAGACTAAATATCAACGGGAAATGAGGCGGGTGAATTCAGGCTAATCGTAGGTTTCCCGGCCTGAACTTTCTGCTGCATAGTCATTGCTATCAACATAATCGTAAACATCAGTAATACTATTAACCTACTACGCCAGCGCTTAACAATTTGCATCAATTTTCTCCGTAAACATACCTGCCAATGCGAAAACCGACATTATCTCTTGCCCCGGTTCCACCTTCCCGATAAGAAGCACGCAATTCGGTTAGTGTGCCAGAGCGCCAGTTACTGCCCTTGATGACATGGCTATCACTAATACCAGTATCAAAAGGGTTTTCTTCAGTCTTTAGTTTGCTGGCCGGCAACAATGTATAAGTATCATGCACCCATTCACTGACATTACCACCCTGGTCAAACAAACCGGACTGCTCCTGTGCAAAACTTCCCGTCGGTGCGATACCGGCATAGCCGTCATTATACCTGGGCACAAATTTTTTCACCGTACCCTGCGCAGATTCATCAGCGATATTAACACTGTTTTTTGGAATAACCGTGTTATCGCCCCATGTAAAACGCGTGCGTTGCTTCCTGTTTGCCTTTCGCGCCAACCATTCCCACTCCGCCTCAGATAAGAGTCGATATCCATCAGCATCGGGATTAACCGAACTTACGCGTTTGCCAGTAAATTGATATACCGGCTCTAGCTGCTCCTGTAAACTGAGCCAATTACAAAATCTTGCCGCTGTTTCCCAATCAACACCTGTCACAGGCAGATTAAGCTGTCCGGACACACTATTATCAAAGTTGCGATACACAGCATAATTGACTTCATTAACTCCGGCATAAAATGGCCGTGTTAATGAAATCGTCCTTACGAATTCATTAGCGCGTTGTCCTGTTTCACCACGTTCAGCGCCCATCATGAAGGTTTCACCAGGCTTATACAGCCTCATGGTTCCTCCGGCCTTGTGTATATAGGTTGATGGTGCTTCCCGAAGGCTGGCTATACGCTCTGGTACAAGACTGACACTCAACACTTTTACAGATTGTGAATCAGGCACTATCTTTTTAGTCACGCTGCGGTAGCCCGACTTCTGAAACGTCACTTCCTGCGGTAACGCATCAAGCGTCAAAGTGAAGGGTGTAGTGCCGGAAGGAACACCGTTAATCATTACCTGGGCTTCTGGAGAAGAACGAAATTCAACCTGGCCAGTTTCTTTTTCAAGACTTACATCAATTTTCGTTGCTGTGTTTGTATTGACGCGAAATGATGTCGTTCTGGTTAGATAGCCTGGTTTAGAGTAAACCAGACTGTGTGATTGATTCACAGGTAACCGGAAAACTGTCGCTGGATTGACTTCCAGCTTGTTTAACAAGAGCCTGCCATCTGCAGGACTTAGACTAAGCTGAAGTTCGCCTTTTTCAGCTTCCAGTCGATATTCTCTTTTTACCTGCGATGCCTGCCTGGTAACTTCTACATTATCTGCAACTGGCTCAAAACTATCTTTTCTGATGCTGATTTCATATTGACCACCCGTTACCGGGATACTAAGCGGGGTCTTACCAAGTTCACTGTTATCAAGCATCACAACTGCAGCAGCAGGAACGCTGTCGATAATCAATTCCCCGCTTACAGGTTCCAGGGTGACTGTTTGTTCCAGACGTTGCCCTCTTGCCAACTCCAGCTGCAGTTCTTTAACGTCATAATGCGGATGTAAGACAGTAATACTGTAGGCTCCTGGTTCAAGTTCTTTTACCAGTTCATTAGACTGAGTATACAGCTTGTCATCAAGCAGCCATTTGGTCCTGTCATCGTTAACGGGTGAACGTAGAACCAGCGTTGCTGGTAGGGGTTGTAACGTAATTTTCATGACTTTGCCGAAGTCTGCCCGGGTCAATTGTTGTTGTCTGGTGAAATAGCCCTCAGCCTCCACTGTTAGAGCAGGTCTGCCAGACAGCGCATATAAAGAGTTACCCGCAATAAACGCAAGGCCGTCGCTGACACTAACCTGCGCTATTGCACTCGCCTCTTGCGGTACTATTTCGATGCGCGTTGCCCGCGTAACCACAATGATGCTAACAGTAATAAGAACAACGCCTATAAAACCAAAGAATGCACCTGTATAAATGAGGCGCTGGCGTCGCTGCGCCTGTTTCAGGTGTTGTTCAAATTGGCTCATCACAAATAACAGTTAGCTGCATGCGGTTCTTGTCATACGGAACAAGCACATCAATTAACTTTGACTTGTAACCTTTTCGTTTGCCCTCAAACTTATATTGCCCCGGCTTAAGCTGTATTGTTTTTGATTCTGTTAAACCAACTATGCCTACACCTCTAACCAGCACATTGGTTTTATTATCAGATTTCACGACAACTTCGATATCCCTGTTCATATTTTCGAGTAACGCTTGTAATTGAGTAGCGCCATTGTCCAGCCTCAGGCTGGCATCGCGATAAGAACGAGCCTGTTCGAGCGTGCTTCTGGCATTGCCATTCACATTACTATCAGCTAATCGGTAGGGACTATTAATATGTTTTTCTATCGTGGATTGCAGAGATAAGACCTGGTTGGTTTGCTTGAGTAAATCCTGCAGTTCAAGATTATTCGGTTTTTCCTTTAATGCCAGAGATAGCGCCGTTTTGGCCTCAAGCCAGTCATCTTTGGCTATGGCATCGTTGGCTTCACGATAATAGCGTTCAAATGTCAGCTGTTGTTCAAGCTGTTGAAGGGCACTGCTAACATCCTTAACTTCGCTGCGAGACGGGTATATTTTCCTGGCATTGCTCAGATGCTTTTTTGCACTAGCGACGTCCTTGTTATTTATAGCCCTGTAGGCTTTTGCGATATTGTTCTGATATCTCTGTAGACTAATTTGCTCTAGTAACGCTTGTTTCCTTGCTTGTTCCTGCTCACGTTCCGGGGCAAGTGACAGAATTTGTTCAATTATATCGAGTTCCTTTTCCTGATTGTTTTCTATGCGTGCTACAGCAGCTGCATCTAACAAGGGAATGATCTCCCCTAGCCTGGATATTCTTGCTGCCATTTCTTTTGCATCTGTCGATTTCTGATCAAGCAACAGAGCCTTGTCGATGTTCAATCTTGCCTGATCGTAATCGTCTTCCTGCAAGGCGAGCGTAGCATCTGCCATTGCCTGTTGAAATTCGTCGCTTGCGTCTTTAATTAAAGCTTCAGCCATGTCACTGGCTTGTTCAATGTGCTCTAATGCTGCGGTATATGAAGCTGCGGCAAATTCATCTAATGCGTTGTCTTTCAAAACAGTGAGTTTACTCATTTGCTCCGCACGCCAACGGCTAAAATCAATATTGGCCAGTTCTGGCTCAAGCCTGGTCTTGAAATCATTCAACGTATCAAGATATTGCTGTCTAGCAAGGCCGTTGTCTACGGTGGGCACCTGATCAGTATTGAAGGTAATGGGCTTCTGCTGAATGAGCTCTTGTTCAAGCTCCACAACTTCTTTTTTTTCAAAATCACAACAGGATGTAGAAAACACCAGTACGACTACACATAAAGTCAGTAGACCAGCAACGCTGACCCCCAGTTTCATCACCTGCTTGCTACGTGCCTTGCGCGCGGCGTGTATTTTTTCTTTAAGCATCAGCGAAAATGATTAGAGCTCTTTAGCAGGTGTGGCTTCCTGTTCATACAGACGCTGCAAGAACTCGCGCCATTGCTGATACTGCTCTTGAACATTACCGGTCAATTCAACAGTTTCCTCTTCAAATGACACTACCTGTGGTGCCATTTCCATATTGACTGATTCACCCAACTCATCGATGGATTCCTTGTGAAAACTTGCTTCCTCAAACGATTGGAAACTGCTGGATAACATCCAGGCACCGGCTACACCACCTGCCACTGTAGCCGCTGTTGACGCCGTATCGGAAACGATACTGCCGTCTGTAGAAACGTTTGCTGTCGCAACAGCAAGGCCGATCAGTAACACACCTCCAAGTGCCTTGAGAAAGCCCTTGGTTTGCGCTTCCTGACGCAACTGTTTTTCAGTAAAGCTGGCCTCCTGCCATTTCAAATAACTTTCTTCCATTTGTGAATTGAAAGCCGCATAGTTTGTTTGCAGGTTATCGACAAATAGTTGTTCGCGCACCCTGATTGCATCGACCCGTTGCAGCATCGGATCGTTATCGCTAGGCAAAGCAACGACCTTGTAGTAACGACCGCTGGTATCCATATACTGGTTGAATGACTCCGCATTAAAACTGGCACCAAAACGCAGCTGGGCTATCTGAGACAGTTCCTGTAAATAAGCAGGTTTTTCATCATTCAATTCTTCAACAATTTTCCTCGCAGCATCTTCAAAAAGTGGGTCATAGGGATCCTCGCCTTGCTTACGTAAATTCTTGTAAAAGCCCTCGTTTACTGAATGACTAAATTTACGTTCAAACCATTTTTTTCCACTTATGTCGGTTACGTTCAGTTTAATCCTGACATCTTCTCCATCTGATTCCTCGATTGTCCCCAGCACATATAGATCGCCGGTTGTTTCACTATCAGGACTGACGCGCACTGCTCCAAAGGCGCCGGTTTCATCCAGTGCTTGCTTGAGTTTATACGCAAAGCGATTGGCCTCGGCACGACGTAGCTCAGGCCATATACCTTCTTCTTGATAGTCCTCTGCTCGTTCACTCAGGCCAGGATCAAAAACAGGAATCACGACATCAAGCTTTGGGACTGCCTCGGCAACGGGAATAACATCCTTGCCGTATTGAGTTCTGTTTTCATTCGAAGCAGAAGGGCCGGGGCCAGGCTTGACCGAGCCTGTATTTCCAGCAACACAACCCGCAAGGAAATGCGCATATATCAACAGGGTTGCAATCAGTTTTCTTGTTGTCGTTACTTCTCTATTCATCATCCTTTACCGGTAGGCCCTTATATTTACGATATTCATTCCATAGTCTTTCTTTTTTAACAGGATCAGATTCCATTTCTGCTGCCAGACGAATCTGTGCCGCTACTGCGTCATCATTAGCAGCAGGAGGAATGTCTTCCGGGGCTTTGCCTTGTCCTGCTGGTCGATTCGCAGCAATCGATTCATTAATATTCGGAGGCGCATCAGATATTTCTGGCTGTTCTTCAAAGGCAATGGATTCTGCTGGTTGTATTTCGGTGCCACTTAGCTCGCCACTTGCCACAGAACCTGGATTGGCAGCTTGTCCTGTCTCTTCCGCCAGACCTTCGGTACCAGTCAGCCCGCCATTGCTGGCACCCCCGGCAGCGCCGCCGCCATTACTACCAGCGTTACCACTATTTGATGTGCTGGCATTATTTGACAGAACGCATTCTTCAAAACGATTAATAGAATCAAAGAACGCAGCGTTCATGGCCTCCAGTCGTTCGGCCTGGGTCATGGTCGGATTATCAGAGTAATCGATATCCGATTTGTAACATTCATCTAACCCTGACTCGGCCAGAACCGGAAATACCGGCGTCAACACCAGCATTAACACAGTCAAATACCCGACTACTGCTTGTTTTTGTATCTGGAAAACCGTCAATTTACGCGATCCTGGAAAATTTTTACTTATAAATCTTAGTCTTGAATATGTATGAATAATTCCGGACAGGCAAACACCAGATCACAAAAATTTGAAAAAACCGGCAAATTGACTGCAGCCACGACCATTATCGAGCATCAGTGACACTACCCTCATATAAGTGTATGATTCTCATGCCTTTAAGGTCAGTATCTCACTACTGTCAGACTCCCGACACTATTAATCATGAGTTATAACACCTGGATTCATAAATTCTCGCGCGTATTGGTGCAGCCGTTGGTTAATACCCCGGTGACCCCTAACCATCTCACAACTGGCCGTCTGCTTTTTGGCCTGGCTGCAGCGATTTGCTTTGCTTTTGATGATCAGACACTGAATATTGTTGGCGCACTTGCATTCGTTATTTCCATGGTACTCGACCGGGCGGATGGCGAACTGGCACGCCTCAGTGGCAAGTCCAGCCGATTCGGTGCGATATACGATCTAATTACCGACGCAATCTGTAACTCGGCCTTGTTTATCGGTATAGGTGTTGCCGCCACCGATACCGCCATGGGTCAGTGGGCTATCCTGTTAGGTGTTATCGCTGGTGCAAGTATCAGTATTATTTTCTATACCGTAATCCAGGTTGCTTCCGAGATAGAAGCAAGCGCTGCGGCGTTTGATTCCTTTGCCGGCTTTGACCCTGATGATGCTATTGTCATTGTGCCAATTGGCGTGGTTTTTGGACTTGGCCCAATTTTACTGGTACTGGCTGCTATCGTTACTCCGTTTGTCGCCATCTATATTGGTTATGACATGTATAACAGGCGCAAGCAGCATCTCGAGAAACAAGCATGACAAGATCTATCCATATCATTGGAGCCGGCGGCATTGGTGTTGCCATGGGCTATGCGCTAGCTGGAGCTGGCAGGCACATTACCATGGTAGAAAAAAATACC
>JAAUYK010181528.1_pt1 | contig 10837 bp, 8 predicted proteins | sample 7278021 | NCBI WGS metagenome assembly JAAUYK01 (sample SAMN14350223, study PRJNA611818) | marine sediment metagenome | isolation source: surface marine sediment (1.8m) | place: French Polynesia: Moorea | collected 2018-08
CTTTGGAGGGTACGAAATAAATTTTCGGACCTGCGTAATTGTAAAAGAGAAGACCGAATTTTTCCGATCTGACCTGAACGCCCTTGCAGAGCCGGTACATGGAATCGGTGCGCATGGTTGCATTCTTCATCGACTACCGCTTTCTCTTTGTCAGGCTGGAACCGAAACGCCGATATGCCCGGTCCCATAAATTGCCGCCAGACAACCGAAATTGAACTCACTGACTAGTATACGCCGCAAATTCCATCCACGCTCAGCTCTTCAATTTCGAACTCTTCAATGATCATGGGTTGTTCTTTTTTCTGATCCATCTCTTCCCGAAGTTCCTTGGGGCTTTCTTCAAAAGATTTTTCTTCCACGTAATTTTCCTCCTTGCTTAGAACGTTAGTTCGGGCCCATCCAGAAATTTCCAATTTGCCCGAAATCTGTGCTGCGCTCAACATTGTATCCTCGGGGTATCAACCATGTGCCGGCGATACCCCTCGAGATTAAATTGATCGCGCGCCTTGATTTCGGCCTAATTTTTCGATTTCTGGATGGACACCGTTGTTCATCGCCGTTTCCCTCCCCGCAGGGTAAAAGGGGAGTGGAAAGACCCATTTCCCGACTGAACTCGATACTATCGATTGCCGAAGTCCACTTCTTCCCCCATACAACGGCTGAACATCTTTTTCGCATCTTCCATACTCACATCCTGGGGATTACCTTCGGTGCAGATATCGTTCAGCACACCTTTGGCGCAGACATCCAGATCTTTCTCTTGCATCCCGAGATCCTTGAAGTTCTTCCGGATGCCCAGTTCGCTGCGAAGTTCTTCTACGGCATCAGCGAACTTTTCGCCTGCTTTGTAATCCGACATGCCTTCCGTATCGAGACCGGCCGCTTTAGCCATCGTCTTGAAGCGTTCCGGGCAGGCAGGCAGGTTGTACCGGCAAACATCAACAAGACCAATCGCATTACATGAACCATGGGGTGCATCATAACGTCCACCCAATACATGGGCCATGGAATGAACGATGCCTAATCCGGCACTATTGAAACTGTAACCAGCCGACATTTGGGCCCAAACCATTTGTTCGATGGCCTTATCATTGTTTCGGTTGGCAGCTGATTGCCGTAAATGACTAAAAATTTCGCCGATGGCCCATAATCCGGGCCCGTAGGCGGACTGCACCAGCAAACGCGATGCGATTGCTTCCACCGCATGGGTCAGGGCGTCCATCCCTGTATAGGCAGCAATGTCGCCGGTCATACACTGATGGAGGGCCGGATCATTAAAGGCAAGGGTTGGCGTGCAGTTGGGATCAAACAGCGCCATTTTGTACATATCATCCGTATGATTGATGATGGAGAAGCAGGAGACTTCCGATGCGGTGCCGGATGTCGTATTAATCGCTATATGGGGGAGCTTGTTGGGTTTGGTGGCCTTGAATGCGCCTTCAAATGTTCGAACGTCCTGGCCGTCATGACCATGAACAAGCTTTATGGCCTTGCAGCAGTCCGTCGAACTGCCGCCACCAAGACTGATAAATCCGTCAAAGCCATCAGCGGAAAGTTGTTTATAGCCTTCCATGACTTCGTGGTCTTTGGGATTTCCCGTTACATTGTCGTAAACGCTGGAATTAACATCGGCAGCTTTAAGCACCCCCTGGATTTCTTCAACAATCCCGGTCCCCTTCAAGCCCGTGGTAACGATGAAGGCATTATTAATGCCCAAATTCTTGGCTTCCTGCCCCACCATGGTATGAGCTCCCCAACCGACCACTGCTTTTGGGTAGGCATGCATCATCTTTAGGGGGTATTCGACTCTTTCATTTGAAATACTACGCTGGATGTCTGCAAAGTGTCCCATGGTACCAATCCTCCTTCTTTCCTTAATGTTCTTGAAAATCCCGACTCTGAGCAATGTCCATAAAAAATTAGTAGTTGAATTGTTCGGACACTCGAGCGGGCGCTAAGCGCTACTGCCGGCCACCTCGAACCTGCACACCAATGATTAAGGTGCTTACGGATTCAACGAAGTAAGACCAAGTATTGGGTATCACCTCCTTTCCGGGTCTCTTGCTGGGTTGGATGAAAAGGTTCGTTTCCAATTCGTCTTTGCTCACCGTCGGCGCAAAATAATTGCCGGTTCAACATTGGGTGGGACGGATAACGGTGATGCAGGAAACCATATCATTTCAATGGGCTAAGCAAATACCGTACCGGCGCATACGGATTCATCATGAAACCGTATTTACATGGAACTAAATGCAATTGTATTAACTGATATTTTAATCTGTTAGGAACAATCCGCGGGGATGAAGATGTCTGGAATACAGGACGAACAAGGTGGCTAAAATGTCAATGGTAAACGCGGTTTGAGGTTGGTAATAATCGGATAACCCTCTTGAATTTTAGCTAACCAACTGTTTTTTCATTTATTTATAGTGAATGTCGATGAATGGGGTCAAAAGGGACACCCTGCCACAGAAGACGATTCGCATCTCTATCGATGCTTGTAGTATTAATGGCCCTGACAATTAGGAGAAGATTTTAAATTTGTGAATTTTTTTATAAAGGGTTTTGCGATTGATCCCCAAAATCTCGGCAGCCTTGGATTGATTGCCACCGGTCTCCGCCAATACGGCAACAATGTGATCCTTTTCCATCTCTGCCAGCGTTTTAGGCTGGCGAGTGGGTATTTTCAGGCTTACCGACAGATGAGGGGGAAGGTCATAGGCGGAAATGATATTGCTGTCAGTAAAAATCAGTGCTTTTGTGATGACCGATTTCAGCTCGCGGATGTTGCCGGGCCAATGATACGTTGCGAGTATATTCAAAGCCTCGTCCGACACCTCCCTTTGGTTGTCACCGTATTTGGCGATCATATGGCTGACGAGCGGAGGAATGTCTTCAGGCCGTTCCCGCAAGGCAGGAATCGTGAGGGTGACGCAATTCATGCGGTAGAACAGGTCCTCGCGTAATCTTCCCTTTTGCATGGCGGAATGCAAATTGACATTGGTGGCAAGAATCATTCGGGTATCCACCCGGGACTCTTCGGTCTCGCCAACCCTTCGAAAACATCCGGTTTCGAGAAAACGCAAAAATTTTTTCTGGAGGTCGAGATCGATATTGCCGATTTCATCCAGAAACAGGGTGCCCTTGTGGCTTTTCTCGACGATTCCGATCTTCTTCTCATCGGCACCGGAAAATGCCCCTTTTCGGTGCCCGTAGAGTTCGCTTTGCGCCAGGTTGTGGTTGAGCATGCCGCAATCCAGAACAACAAACGAGGCCCTTTTACGTTTGCTGGCTTTGTGAATCTGGCGGGCCAGAACATCCTTGCCCACTCCGGTTTCGCCGTCAATGAGAACGGTCGCATCGGTGGGGGCGATTTTATTTATGGCTTTATAGATTTGCGCCATGGCCGGACTCGGGCAGAAGATCTCCTCGCCGACGTCATTCATCTTGGTTGTTTTTGCCGGTATACCCGAGCCTGCCGACAGCCGATCCTGCATGATTTGTCTGGCCAGCGTGAGCAATTCATCCAGTTTGAACGGCTTGGTGACATAGTCCCGTGCGCCAAGCTTCATTGCGGTGACCGCGGATTCGATCTCGCCATGCCCGGTGATCATGACGACTTCCGTGGAGGACGATTTCCGTTTTAATCGCTTCAACGTCTCAAGGCCATCCATTTCAGGCAGCTTCAAGTCCAGAAGAACCATATCGAAGTTCTCTTTATCAAAACGCCTGAGTCCATCCTCACCGCTTTCGGCAGTGCTGACCTGAAATCCCTCGAGCGTGAATTCGCTTTGGATCAAATGGCGGATATTTTTCTCATCGTCAATGGTCAGAACCTTACCTATTGCCATAACGAACACGCTCCAATACCAAGGCTATGATTGATTCGCAATTTTCTTCTCCCCATCGAAATGCAGGGGAATCCAAAGCGAAAATGCGGCCTTGCGATCGCCTAAATCCGTAAACTGGATATCGCCCTGATGGTGTTGTACGATATTGTGACAGATGGACAGATCGATGGCATGACCGTTGCCGCCGGTGCGGTTTAGATAGGATGGATCAAAAAGGGTCGTATGGTAACGCTCGGGATGAAGGCATCCTGAATGCAGGATCCGAATCTCCATCCGATTGCCATCCGTGCGGGCGGTCAATTCGAGCCTGCCGTCCTTTTCGACACAGAGAAAGGCATGGTTAAACAGATTTAAAAAGAGATGCTTGAGTTGAGATTCCTTGCCGATGATGGTATTGAATCCCTTGCCCAGGCAATTGTCGAAATGGATCTCGATTCGGCTGTCCTTGGCCCGCTGTCTGAATATCGCCATCGTATCCTCAATGATCCGATCGATGGGCAGGTTTTCGAATTCATCCCCTGAATTGCGACTGAAAGCCTGGAGATTTTGGATGATCGCCTTGCAACGGTATGCCTCTTCCTGGATAATTCGCAGATAGTCCTCAAAACCGTTGTAATTGTCTACATCGCCGCCGTCCCGTGCTTTGCTCAATCGTTTGAGCAAACCTTCCGAAAAACCGGCAATGGATGTCAACGGATTATTGATCTCATGGGCGACACCTGCAGCCAAAAAACCAATGGCCGCCATCCGGTCGGCCTGCATGAGTTTGAGTTCGTACTCTTTTCTTTGGGTGACATCTCTCATTAGAAGCAGGCTCTCGGCCACCCGGCCCCTGACGTCGCGGATGGGTGACGTGGTCCATTCGATATACCGACCGGCCAGTTCTCCCTTGCGAACCCGGATTTCACCCTGCAGGGTTTTTCCCGTCATCATGGTCTCCATGGACGGGCAGTCTTTGCAATGCGTCGCTTTGCAATAGTACGCCTGGTAGCATTTATCGTTGATAAGGGAATGGTCGGGAAACAGTTGTTTTTGAATTTTATTGGCGAACACGATATTCAGATGGCGATCCAGGATTGTCAGGCCATCGCTCATGCTGTTGAAGATTGCTTCAAGCCGGTTGCGACGCTGGGCCAGGGAAATGTTCAGCCGCTCCAGTTCACGGATTTTATCCTGGACTTCCTTGAAGTATCCAATTTTGGAACAGCCGATACCCTTGAAGTCATACTTGTCGTGGGAGTGGTTGGTTGCCATAGGTTTTATATAATTTCCCGATACATCGATTCAATCTCTTCCGCCAGATAGCAGTGCGGGTTGGTCAACATACACAGATCTTCACTGGCCTGCCGGGCCAGCGAGGGTACATCTTCGGGTTTTACCCCTACCTGGTAAAGTCTGCGGGGAAGACCAAGCGCGGCAATCAGGTTTTCGATCTTTTCCGGAACACAGGCGGATGCCTGGTATACGTCCTTGCCCCGGGTTTCGGCCCCCATGGCATTGGCAATGGCAGCGAATTTTTCGGGGGCATGCTCCATATTTTTATTGACCACCATGGGCAATAGAATGGCATTGGCCAAACCATGATGGAGATCGTAAAGCCCTCCCAATGGATGGGCCAGAGCGTGTACGGCACCCAGAATCGCGTTGGAAAAAGCGATGCCGGCTTCGAGGCTGGCAATGGCCATCCCCTCCAATGAATCCATGGATTTGGTTTGAACGGCATTGACCAGATGGGTAAACACGAGTTCGATGCAATGGATGGCATGGGGATCGGTCATCGGCCAGGCGAGTGAGGAAACATAAGCTTCGATGGCATGGGTCAACGCATCCATTCCGGTAGCGGCGATGAGCTCGGTCGATTTGGTCGTCAAGAGCTTCGGATCGATCAGGGAGATATCGGGCATGATCGCACGGCTGAGAATGGTGAGTTTGAGTTTCTTCTTGGGATCAGCGATGATGGCAAACTGGCTGACATCGGAGCCGGTACCGGCTGTCGTCGGCACGCAGATTAGTGGCGGGATCGGCTGGGTGATCAGATTGCAGCCCACATAGTCATGAATGGAACCTTGATTGTGGACCAGGATGGCAATGCCTTTGGCGGTGTCCATGGGGCTTCCGCCGCCCAGGCCAACGATTACGTCACATTTTTTTTCCAGGTATCGCTGCACCCCTTGATCGACTTGATAATCGCGGGGATTGGTGACCACATTGTCATAAACGACCGCTTCGAGTCGAACCTGTTTTAAAAAGCGTAAGGCTTCATCTACCCATCCGGCTTCGACGATTCCCGGGTCGGTAACCAGAAATACCCGTTCCCCGCCCAATCGTTGGGCACAGTCCCCGATACTTGACAAGGCACCGATGCCGTAGACGATCTCGGGAATATCAAATTTCAATAAATCGTTTTCAAGGGTTGCCATGCCTCTATATCCCAGGTATCCGGGTTGCGACCTGCAACCGTTATTCCGTATGGGGTGGACTGTCCCAATTATGGACATCCATAGTCCCATTCATGTGTCGCTGGATAAAAGAAAATGCCCGATCTCCAGAACTTGAAATCGGCACCGATATCCAATGAAGCGGAGGGTAAACCAAGGTTTCATCAAGGATTTACTGTGTAGCACAGTTTGCATGAAAGCGCCACTTGATTTTTCCATGCCCGCACCATGGCATACAAATTGCTCACAACTTTTGAATCAAGGGGGCAGGGGGCTGCTATGCTCCCCCCTTTCCTTAACCGTACGCGTTAGTTTCGCCGCGCAGCGGGTGTTGCCGGTCAACCCGGGCCCTGTTGGTGCCTGTTACCCTTACCGACCGAAAAAGTGAAGCCAGACGTGACAGACAAATTATTCTCCCCGATTGCCATCCGGGGTGCAGAACTGCCGCACAATAACCTTTCGCTATCGTTCCGGCTGAGGCCTGCCGCCCGTTACCACTGTCTGCCCAACGGCAATTCGGTTCTAGTATTGGGATTCCCATTGCGTACAGCCTTCGTTCATGACGATTGGCGACCGCTTCTATCCCGCATGGCGGACGGCCGATGGGTGGCCTTCGGGGGGATTTGCGCCGCGGCCCCCCTGTTATCCACCGAAGAGATTCAGCGATTTTTAAACACGCTGATTCGCAAAGGATATGTCGAACAGCGGGGGTACCCGCTTTTAAAGGAAAGCGATTACCCATCGGTTTCGGTGATCGTGCCCGTGAGAAACCGGCCGGATGAGATCAAGGCCTGTCTGGAGTCGTTGACGTCGCTTGACTATTCGCCGGAAAAACTGGAGATCATCGTGGTGGACGATGCCTCCACTGACGACACGGCCAGCGTTGTGGAGGCGTTTTCGGAGGTTCGACTGCTCCGCATGCGCCGCCATCGGCAGGCATCCTATTGCCGCAATCGGGCGGCCGACATTTCAAAAGGGGAGATCCTGGCCTTTATCGACTCCGATTGCCTGGCCGATCCCACCTGGCTCAAGGAGCTGGTGCCGGCTTTTCTCGATACGTCCCTGGGTGCGCTGGGCGGATGGATCGATGCCGCCTGGGAAAAGAAGGGCCTGGATCGCTACGAAAAGGTCAAATCGGCACTTAAAATCGGATCATGGTTTAAGCGATCCAATGACCGCGAACGTTTTTTTTATGTGCCCACCTGCAACTTTCTTGTCCGTCGGTCGGTTTTCATTGATCTGGGTGGTTTTAAGGAGTCTTTGCACGTGGGTGAAGATGTGGATTTTTGCTGGCGAATGCAGGATGCGGGGCGCGCCATGGAATATCGTCCCTTGGGCCGGGTGGCCCACAAGCACCGCAACAATCTTGTGGCTTTCTGTTCCCGGCGTTTCGAATACGGCACCTCTGAGCCCGTCCTCCAGAGACTTCATCGCGCCCGGGTGAAAACACTCTATCTGCCCTGGACCGAGTCCCTCTTCTGGTTTACCGTTTTCCTTGCCCTGCTGTTTTTTTCTCCCTGGCCCATGGCTCTTGGTGCCGGCATCTTTTTTGTGGACAGTCATCAGAAATATGCCCGGCTGAGAAAACGACAGATCCCCGTTGCCCGGATTCAGGTCGTCACCGCTGTCCTTCGGAGCTATCTGTCCTTTGTCTACCATTGCAGCAGCTTTATCTCCCGGTATTATCTGGTCGGATTGCCTCTGGTGTTGCTCATCTCGCCGCTGTTGGCCGGCACCATTGCGCTCATGCACCTGATCGCCGGGGCAGTTGAATACAGGGTTAAAACGCCACGCCTGAACCTCTTGTCCTTTCTGTTTTTTTTCACGCTGGAACAGATCTCCTATCAGTCCGGTGTGTGGTGGCAGTGCATCCGGCAGCTCAACTTCAAACCGGTTTTGCCCCGGGTCGTTCATAAACAGATTTGATTCGGGAACGAACATTATGCTGCAGCCTGAAAGATCTGCCGGGCAAAGCCGATGACTTGCGCACAGAGCCGGTGGATATTACCTTGTGGCAGAGGATCAACACGCTGGCCAAATGATCCTGTCTGCAGGTGACGAAGATAGTGAAACCAACAATAGCGGATATTACTCGACGGCTGAGGGATGTCGGGCTGAAACCTCCCGAGTCGGTTACCTTGGGGATTACCAATTATTGTAATCTGAATTGCCGGCATTGTTGGCCCGGCAGTGGTCCGGACAACCCGGCATCGTTGGTCCCGAAGGACAAGGTTGCACGAGTGATCGAGGGCTTTTCCGCCTTGGGTGCGCAGAAATTCACGATAACCGGAGGCGAACCCCTGACTCATCCGGATTGGATTGATCTGCTCTTTTTTGCCTGTGGCATGCCGGACGTCACAGAGGTGCGTCTCCAGACCAACGCAATCTTGATTGATCCATCCCATCTGGAAGTATTCGCTTCGCTGAAGGACAAGGGATTGATCATCCAGACGAGCCTCGAAGGGGTGACGCCGGAGGTTCACGATCGAATTCGCGGGCCAGGAACCTTTAAACAAACCCTACAAGGGCTGCAAGTATTGATAGAAGGCGGACTGGCCAGCCATATCTATATCGCCTTCACAGAGATGGGGCATAACTATGAGCAGTTGCCCGATCTTCTGGAGATGATTGACAGCTTGGGGATCGGCCACCTGGTATCGGGGACACTGGTTTGTGATGGCCGCGCCAAACAATCGTTTGATCTGACGCCGCCCACACCCCGACAATACGAAAAGCTGCTGACCCGCTTTCAACATGATTCAGATTTCAGAGAACGATATAATCGCATCGGCAATATTGCGGCACTGGAATGGGCTTTGGCTGAAACGGATGTTACCGAAAACTGCTGCACATTGATCGAAACACCCTATGTGACGGCCGACGGAGACCTCTACCCCTGCACTTTATTGCAGGCAGACAATTACGCGGCTGCCCGTTTTTTTGAAAAACCATTCACCGTTGCCATTTCAGAGCAGATCGAATCATGGGGCCGGTTACAGCAGATCAGCCGATCGCGTTTGGAACAGTTGAAAACCTGTAAACACTGCACGGGGTATGCAAAATGCCGTGGAGGCTGTATGGGCCGCGCATATGCCGCTCACCGGGATTTTTTCACCGTCGAAGACCGGTGCCATCTTCGAAAAGCGGTATACCGCACAGGGAGTGTCGAAAAAAAAAGGCAGGGAACAATGAGTAATGAAAAATATCTGGAGCAAGAAAGACTGAATACCGAGTTGAAACAGGCCATGTATTCCCGGGATTACGATAAGGCGAGACGGCTGATCGATCGTGGCGCGGACCCGAACACGAAAAATGGTTGGGGCTCTCCATTCATCTATTGGTGCTCGGAAAACAACCGGATCGATCTGATCGACTTTGCCATTGAAAAGGGCGGAGACATCAATGCGACCAACAAAAACGGAGAGACTGCGATGCATAAAGTCGCTCAACTGGGAAGCGTGGAAATGATCGATCCATTGCTTGAAAGAGGCGCTGACATCAACCATAAAAACATCTATGACACGACCCCTCTTTTTGTTGCTGCCCTCAGCAATCAATTCGAAGTGGCGAAAAAACTTCTTTCCAGGGGGGCAGATCCTGCCATCCCGAATCACAACGGAATCACTGCAGCCCAAAAAGCCGAAGAAAAAGGGTATGATGAGATTACAGCCCTGCTGGCGGCAAAATGACAGGATGCTATAATTTGTCTAATTTTTTCCCCGGCTTTTTCTGGACGTATATAAAATGTTAGCGAGATGTTTCAATCGGTCTCCAAAACGTTCGTTCGCTGCTAATTACCAGGGGCTGCCACTTTTCCAAGAAACTTTGATATTCAGGATCAGGCTGAATATCATTCCAAAATTTTTCAATCTCCGCCATGCTCTCATACTCAACATATGCATTGAGTTGATACTGCACACCTATTTCAGATTCAAAAAGCCTGAAAGGACGTCTCCAATCGATTGAAAATATCAGATTTTTTGCTTCATCTAAATGTCCAGGTTTTATTTTATGTTCCCACCGTTCGACGATCATGTGTCCTCCTTTCCTTTGGTTTTATTATGGCCCAACTTTTATCATGGCCGATGTTTAGAGATAGATGGCAGTCGTTTAATTTCGGTTCTGGGCTCGAGGTTCGCTCAACTTTCCCGAAATGCAGCTGGATGGGAATCAGGGCATTGACGCTCGGTATACCGGCGTCAAAATTGACTTTTGCGCTTTTATGCGGCTACCTCAGTCAACAATATTCATTTAATTTTATTCCTCCGCGCTGGTCGGATCGATTATCCGCCGGACTTGCGAGATTTTGTTGGCCGGAAAGCCGCCTTTCTGGGCGTGCTCCTCGATCATCTCCTTATTGGGTGCATTGTAGACGCAATAAATTTTGTCATCGGTGACAAAGCTCTCGACCCACTGAATTTGTGGTCCCAATTCCGTCAGCACGGAGCAGGACTTCTGTGAAATGCCCTGAACCTCATTGTCTCCAAGATTGCCGGCTCCCGGTAATTCACGTTCAATGACATACTTTGGCATGTTTTTTCTCCTTTC
>JAAUYK010036868.1_pt1 | contig 10835 bp, 10 predicted proteins | sample 7278021 | NCBI WGS metagenome assembly JAAUYK01 (sample SAMN14350223, study PRJNA611818) | marine sediment metagenome | isolation source: surface marine sediment (1.8m) | place: French Polynesia: Moorea | collected 2018-08
GATTGCAACCTAGCCCAGTGAATTGAAAATGATCTGAATGCGACAGATCCCGCTTTGCGCCGATCACGGCCGCACAAATAAGATCTTGCGACAAAGTTGAGGAGCACCCGCAGAGGTGCACTGAAGCCCATTTATTTGTTGACTAAGAATATGAAATTTAAAGCAATTCTAATAATCGTAATCCGTTTTTTTTGCGTCTGATGCCCCCAAAATTCATTGACAAAAGCAGACTAAATTTATATTCTGCCTTCTTTGCCTAAAGCTGGCAAGGGGTCATTCATCTTAAAAAAAACGTTAAGTTTGAGATAATTTATCAAAATTTTTCTAGGAGAAACAGTCAATGCCAAAAGAAGTAATCGGATCAGCAATGGTGGTCGGAGGCGGTATTTCCGGAATGCAGGCGGCGCTGGACCTGGCGGATTCAGGCTACTATGTCTATCTGGTCGAGAAGGACTCATCCATCGGCGGTGTGATGTCGCAGCTGGACAAAACCTTTCCCACCAATGATTGTGCCATGTGAATTATTTCACCCAAACTGGTCGAGGTCGGCCGGCACCTGAATATAGAGCTTAAAACCCTCAGTGAAGTTAAAAACATCAAAGGCAGCGCAGGCAACTTTGAGGTCGAACTGATTCGGCAACCGCGCTATATCGATGAATCTTTGTGTATTGCCTGCGGCGCCTGCGCAGAAAAATGCCCCAAAAAGGTAGTGGATCCCTACAACGCCGGGATTGTTAAACGCAAATCCGCCTACGTGCAATATCCCCAAGCGGTTCCGTTGAAATATTGCATCGACGGAGACAGCTGTATTTACATCCAAAAAAAGAAATGCGGCGCCTGCAAAAAAATCTGCCCCACCGATGCGGTCGATTTTGACCAAAAGCCCCAGACCGAAACCCTGCAAGTGGGCTCGGTAGTGCTGGCACCGGGGTTTGCGCCATTTGATCCGTCTAAATTTGATAACTACCAGTATTCCAAACTGCCCAATGTGATGACCTCGCTGGAATTCGAGCGCATCCTGTCCGCATCCGGACCGACCATGGGGCATGTGACCCGGCAGTCCAAAGACAAAGCCGAACCCAAAAAAATTGCCTGGTTCCAGTGCGTGGGCTCCCGGGACATGAACAAATGCGACCATTCATACTGCTCTTCGGTATGCTGCATGTATGCCATCAAGGAAGCGGTCATCGCCAAAGAGCATGTTGGTGATGATTTGGATTGTGCGGTCTTTTACATGGACATTCGCACGCCGGGAAAAGATTTTGAGCGCTTTTACGACAACGCCCGTGAAAAGCACGGCATTCGTTTTATTCGCAGCCGGGTGCACTCGGTGGATCCAGTTTTGGGAACCGATGATTTGGTCATCCGCTATGTGACCGAAAGCGGCGAGATGATCAGCGAAAATTTTGATCTGATCGTGCTGTCAATCGGGATGGAAACCTCACCGGAGGTCATCGAGCTTGCCAAGAAACTCAAAATCGATCTGACTGAGAGCAATTTTTGCCAGACCTCCAGCTTTGAGCCTGTGGCGACTTCCAGAAGAGGGATTTATGTCTGCGGCGCCTTCCAGGGGCCCAAAGATATTCCCCAATCAGTGGTGGATTCCAGCGCAGCCGCCAGTGCCGCCGGCGAAATTCTCAGCTCGGCCCGCAATACGCTGATCAAAAGCAAAGAAGTAGTGCCCGAGGTCAATGTGGTCAATGAGCGTCCCCGCATCGGCGTATTTGTCTGCCATTGCGGTATCAATATTGCCGGGGTGGTGGATGTGCCGGCTGTGGCCGAATACGCCGCAACCCTGCCCTATGTTGAATTTGCAACCGACAATTTATATTCCTGCTCCCAGGACACCCAGGATACCATGGCCAAAATCATCGCGGAAAAGGGCCTCAACCGGGTGGTGGTGGCGGCCTGTACGCCCAAAACCCATGAGCCGCTGTTTCAGGAAACATTGATCAACGCTGGCTTAAATAAATATCTGTTTGAAATGGCCAATATCCGTAACCAGGATTCCTGGGTTCATAAAAACAATCCCGAGCTGGCCACCAAAAAAGCCAAAGACCTGATCCGCATGGCGGTTCACAAAGTCGCCTTAATGGCGCCACTCAAAGAGGCGGAGCTCGAAATCAATCAAACTGCCATGGTCGTCGGCGGCGGCATCTCCGGGATGGCAGCCGCCAGAAGTCTTGCGCGTCAGGGGTATCAAACCCACATCATTGAAAAAGACACCCAACTGGGCGGTCAGGCCCGCAAGATTTACCGCACCGCATCCGGCGACAGCGTACCGGAAAAACTGGCCGGGCTAATCGATGAGGTCCAGAAAAATAAAAACATTCACGTTCACCTTGAGACCGAAATCAAACAGGTGGAAGGGTTTGTGGGCAATTTCGAAACCACCCTGGCGGTCAACGGTAACGAAAAGATTCTGGATCACGGCGTCGCCCTGATGGCCACCGGCGGCAAACCCTATCAGCCCGAGGAATACAACTACGGCAAAGATCCGCGTATCCTCACCAGCCTGGAGCTGGATCAAAAATTCATCAAAGATGATGCGGCCCTGAAGGGTTTGAATACGGCCGTATTCATTCAGTGCGTGGGCTCCCGCGAACCGCAGCGGCCGTATTGCTCGCGAGTGTGCTGTACGCATTCGGTTGACAATGCCCTGGAGCTCAAAAAACTCAACCCGGAAATGGATGTGTTTGTCCTGTACCGCGACCTGCGGACTTATGGTGAGCGCGAAACGCTGTACAAACAGGCGCGTGAAGCCGGCGTGATTTTTATCCGCTTCAGTGTGGACAATAAGCCCGAAGTCGTCAGCGAGGGGGACAAACTGTTTGTGCGGGTCATCGACCATGTCATTGGGCGACCGGTTGAGATTGAAACCGATCTGATCAGCCTGGCGAGCGCCATTTTACCCAACGATGCGAATGATCTGGCCACCTTTTTCAAAGTGCCCTTAAACGAGGACGGATTTTTTGTCGAACGCCATGCCAAACTGGGGCCGGTTGAATTTGCCACCGACGGCGTATTTTTATGCGGCATGGCGCATTATCCCAAGCCCATCGATGAATCCATCGCCCAGGGTCAGGCGGCCGCCTCCCGCGCTGTAGCACTGCTGGCTCGCGAGACGATTTTTACCAGCGGCACCATCGCAGAAACGGATCCGACGCTGTGCAGTGAGTGCGGGGTGTGTGTCTCGGTTTGCCCCTATTCAGCGCCCTCCTTTACCGAAGAGGGGCCTTTTGCCGGCCGCGCCCAGGTCAATCCGGTGCTCTGCAAGGGATGCGGGCTGTGTGTCGCGTCGTGCCGTTCCGGAGCCATTCATCTGAAAGGCTTTGACAACGACCAGATTTTTGCCCAGATTTTTGCATTAAGTAAGGCAGTATGATATTGAACACCAAAATTGACTAAAATGAACTAAAGTGTGGAGTGACTAAAGTTATAGTGTCGCTCCGCTCCATCTTTAGTATAAATGATAGCATTCCTTCACTTTAGGCACTTTAGATCATTTCCAACTTTAGCGCACTTGTTAAAAGGAGTTTTAGAAATGTCTGATTGGGAACCCAAAATAGTTGCCTTTTTATGCAACTGGTGCAGCTATGGTGCTGCCGACCTGGCCGGAGTTGGGCGCATGGAATATCCATCCAACATCCGCGTGGTTCGCATCCCCTGCACCGGCAGAATGGATCCTAAGTTTTTTATGGCCGCCTTGCGTGAGGGCGCGGACGGCGTCTGGGTATCCGGGTGACATCCCGGCGAATGCCATTACCTGGAAGGTAATTACTACGCCCGACGCAAGTTTGCCCTGTTTCAAAATCTGATGGAGCATATGGGAATTGAACCCGGCCGCCTGCAGTTTTCCTGGGTCTCCTCGGCAGAATCCACCAAATTTGTCCAGGTGGTCACCGAAGTCACCCAGGCCATCAAAGAACTGGGACCGAATAAAACATTAGTCAAATCCATGCCAGAGGTTGCTTAAGATGTTAAGCTACATTGATAAAATCAAGGAAATCTCCAAACGGCTCTTGGAAGAAGGCCAGGTGGAAATGATCATCGGGTTCCGCAAAGGAACCATCTCGATGATGAATGAGCCCCATTTTGCCAGATCCCCTGAAGCGGTTAAACACTTCGTCTGGGACAGCAATTGCGGTATTAATCTGTGCAATTATCTGACAAACCGCACCGAGAAAATCGGCATTCTGGCTAAAGGATGCGATTCCCGCAATATCGTGACCCATATCATTGAAAACAAAATCAAACGAGACCAGGTCGTCATTATCGGTGTCCCCTGCAAAGGGATGATCGATCGACGCAAAATGTCCGCTATGTTCGAGCAAGAGATTGATGACGTCACCGAAGATGAACATAATATTACCGTCAAAGGCGCGGGATTTGAAAAAATATTGAACAAAAAAGATGTGCTCCAGCAAAACTGCTTGGTGTGCAATCACCGCAATCCGGTTATTTATGATGAACTGGTCGCCGATTTGGTCGACGAGCAGAGCGACGTAGACCGTTATGCAGATGTGCGCGAAATTGAAGCTCTGTCAACACAGCAAAAAGCGGCCTACTTTGAAAAATTGCTGGAACCCTGCATCCGGTGTTACGCCTGCCGCAATGCTTGCCCGCTGTGCTATTGCCCAACCTGTTTTACCGATGAATCCCGACCGCAATGGGTGGGCAAGGGCCAGGACGCCACGGATGTGAGCACATTTCATTTTTTAAGGGCTTACCATTGCGCCGGCCGCTGCACCGATTGTGGCGCCTGTGAGCGCTCGTGCCCGGTGGGCATCAACATGCGTGTTTTTACCAAAAAGCTTGAAAAGGATTGCCTGGAGCTGTTTGGCTGGGAAGCGGGCCTGGACCCGGATGTGCGTCCGCCTCTGGACACCTATAAACCCGGCGATCCGGATGATTTTATTAAATAATATACGTCCGTTGTCCGTCGCGTGTTGTCCGTTGCCATCCCAACTAACAACTAACAACTGACAGACTAAGGTAGTCATTATGACAATCGTTAAGATAGACAAGGAGAACTGGGAAGGCGGTATCAAAAAATTATTTGAGGCGTATCGTCTGTTCGGTTCGGTCAAGGAGGCGGATTTCCACAATTTTAAGCAGCTCGAAGCCGGGCAATTGCCGGATTTAAGTTGTTTAAATACGCGCCTATCACCTAAATCGATCATTTATCCCCAAACGGAAGTGATGTTTGAATATTCTCTGGATGAAAACGACGAAGACCACCACATCCTCAAGGAAGTCGATAAAAATTATTCCCCCCAAGCAGTAATCGGCATCCGCCCCTGCGACGCCAAGGCCTTTGAGCTGGTCAGGCTTAATTTTGACACAAACGATTATAAGGATCCGTATTGGCTGAATGCATACGAAGCCACCACTCTTGTGGGGTTGGCCTGTGAATCACCGTGCACCACCTGTTTTTGCACCACTGCCGGCTGCGGCCCCTATCATGAAGAAGCGTTGGATGTTCTGCTGATTGACAACGGCGACCAATACTGGGCCAAGGTTCTCAGCGACAAGGGTGAAGCCTTTCTGGCAGCGGCCGGATGGACAGAAGCGGTAGACGAGCAGCCCGCCGTAAAAGAAATTGAGGCCAAAAAGAAGGCCGCCGAAGAAAAAATATCGGCTTTTGTCAAGACTGACAACCTGCGGCAAATCGACACCAACGAATTATACGCAGCCAAATTCTGGGAGGAAGTTTCCTTTTCATGCATCAACTGCGGCACCTGCACTTATGTGTGCCCGACCTGCTGGTGTTTTGATATCCAGGATGAAAACCGCGGCAGCAGGGGTTGTCGCATTCGCAACTGGGACAGCTGCATGTACCCGCTGTTTACCCTGCATGGTTCCGGTCACAATCCCCGGGGCACACAGTTGCACCGGGTTCGTCAGCGATTTATGCATAAGCTCAAATATTATGTCGATAAATATAACGCCGGCATACAATGCGTCGGCTGCGGCCGCTGCATCCGTCTTTGCCCGGTAAATATCGACATCCGCCGCGTTTGCGGCTATATGAACAGCCACGTCGCTTCAGCAGATGCATGCGAAGTTTAATGGTTTGAATGGTTAAGGGGGATCATCGTGTTAAATCCATATCTACCTTATCCGGTTCGCATTGATAACATCAGTGTTGAAACCGAAGATAAAAATTTGAAAACGTTTAGATTTGTTTTCTTGAATCCGGAAGATGAAGAAAAATTCAGCTACCGCGCCGGTCAGTTTGCCGAACTGTCTGTGACCGGCAAAGGCGAAATACCGATCGGAATTGCCTCATCGCCGACGGAAAAAGGCTACGTTATGTTTACCGTCAACAAGGTGGGGCTGGTATCGTCATATCTGCACGCCATGAAAGAAGGCGATATCATGGGTATTCGCGGTCCCCTGGGCAACTGGTATCCATGGGAGCAAATGGAGGGTAAAAACGTATTGCTGATCGGCGGCGGATTTGCTTTCACCACCCTGCGTTCATCGATCGTTTACATGCTGGATCCGGCCAACAGATCTAAATTTAAGGATATTCATGTTATCTATGGTGCCCGCACACCGGGCATGTTGATGTACTGGGATGAGCTGATTGAGTGGGAAAAAAGAGATGACATCAACATGCACATTACCGTCGACGGCACCGATGATCCCAACTGGAAATACAACACCGGTTTTACGCCGACCATCACCGAGCAAAAAGCGCCCCCGGGCGGCGAAGACACATATGCCATCGTGTGCGGCCCGCCCATCATGATAAAGTTTACCCAGCCGGTGTTGGATAAAATCGGTTATACGGATGATCGCATTATCATGTCACTTGAAAATCGCATGAAATGCGGTATCGGCATGTGCGGCCGCTGCAATATCGGCAAGGAATTCGTTTGTAAAGACGGGCCTGTTTTTACCCTTGAAGAAATCAACAAAACCCCCCGGGAGTATTAAGGCACAAAATCCCCCCTCGTTTTTTATTAACCAACTAATATTACTTGTTATTATAATTTAAAGGACATTGAAAACAGTCGGTTTGCAGTTTGAAAATAAATGTGCATCTTTTATGTTGACAATGTGATGCCAATTACGATAAAAAATGCTTTTTAAATTTAAGCTCAAAAGGCTGCGGCCGCAATAGATAACCTTTTACATATTAATCATCAACAAGGAGGATGTTTAAATGCCAAGTGTAGAATTCATGGGAAAAGAATTTACGGTCGACGAAGACGGATTCATCGATTCATATGACAACTGGTGCGAAGAGTGGGTCCAATGGGTTAAAAAAGAAGAAGGCATCGAGGAGCTGAATGAAGAGCACCAAAAAGTGATCGATGTGCTGCGCGACTACTATGAGAAAAACGGTATTGCCCCGATGGTTCGCGTGCTTTCCAAAGTCACCGGTTTCAAACTGAAACATATCTATGAATTGTTTCCATCCGGACCGGGTAAAGGCGCCTGTAAGATGGCCGGCCTTCCAAAACCCACCGGATGTGTCTAATCTTCCGAAATCCTGAACACATTTTATTTTCAAAAGGCCCTGCAGCTTGTGCAGGGCCTTTTTGTTTAGGAGGGCCTTATGATTTTAAGCGTGAAAACCTCAACGCGCACCGAGTTGATTGATATTACATCCCAGATTGCAAAAGCGGTTAACAAATCCGGCATTCGCGACGGCCTGTGCATGCTGTACGTGCCTCACACCACCGGCGCGGTGACCATCAATGAGAGCGCCGATCCAAGCGTGCGCGGTGATATTATGATGGTCTTAAACCAGATCGTTCCCTGGGAAGCCAATTATAAACACATGGAAGGCAACTCGCCGGCGCATGTGAAAGCAACACTGGTCGGTGCATCTGAGTTGATCGCCATTGAAAACGGCGCTCTGGTGCTCGGCACCTGGCAGGGAATTTTTTTCTGTGAATTTGACGGGCCGCGAACGCGCAAGATCCATGTGCGCATAATGGATGCAAATTTCCAATCCTAATTGCATGGAAATTAATGAGAAGCAAAATTTACAAATAGTTGCAGCGCATTAAAAAACCGACACAATAGGCCAAATTAGCTATCAAGGAATAAGGATGAAAATCTTTATTATCGCATTAATTTCCACCCTGTGGGCGAGACGGAGGCTTCCATCTGCCGCGTTATTAAGGACGAAACATAGTTCTCTATAGCTTCGCCCTTAAATGCCTTGCATATGAAAGCTTCCGACTCGTGCAATATTCAAAAGGACATTAAGCCATGAATCCATGGAAATTAACATCATTTCATTAATTTTCATGCAATAATCATAAGGATATTAGGTTATGAACAGTCCTGCTGAAGTGAACATCGATGATGTCGACCGCGCAATTTTAAACCGGATTCAGTCCGATTTCCCCCTGACCCCCCGGCCTTACCGCACCATCGGCCAGGAGTTGGAAATATCGGAGGACGACGTTTTAAAGCGCGTCCGACGGTTGAAAGACGCTGGGATTATCCGTCGAATCGGCGGCAATTTCACGCCGCCCGCGTTGGGATTTGTCAGTACCCTGTGCGCTGCCAAAGTGCCGCCCGATAAAATCAAGCAATTTGCCCGAGTCGTAAACCGTTATCCGGGGGTTACCCACAACTATCGTCGCGAAAATTCGTTTAATGTCTGGTTTACGTTTATTGCCCCCAGCATGGATGAAATAGAAGCCAACCTGAAACAAATCGCAGCGGAAACCGGTGTTACCGATATCCTTAATCTACCGGCAACTGATGTGTTTAAGATTAAAGCGGAGTTCAAGATATAGGTTTCAGGCTTCAAAGTTCCGCCGATAGCGGTTCAGGTTTCAGGTGTCAGTCTTTCTATCTAGCCCTGACACCTGACACCCGACACCTGAAACCAATAAAATGTTGACTTCACGAATTGGTATTATTAATTGAGGCGTTAAAATATATCACACCAATCACAACCATGGAAAATGATACGCGCATTGCTGCTGTTATATTGAATTGCCCGATGGGTCGAATTGCCGATAATCTGGATCGCATGGCCGGGTGGGTTGAAGCCGCCCAAAAAGAGGGCGCGCAATTGGTTTGTTTCCCCGAGATGAACATTACCGGGTACAGCACCCGCGCCAATATACAAAAGGTAGCCGAGCGCGTGCCGGGGCCCATCAGTGAGTCGGTAGCGGCAATGGCACAAGAATTTGATATCGCCGTTCTGGCCGGATTAGCCGAGGCCGACCTTGCCGGCCGCGTGTTTGCCAGTCACCTGGTAGCCACCACCCAGGGCATCGTTGGCGTATACCGCAAAGTCCATATCGCCCCTCCCGAACAGCAAATTTTCACGGCAGGCGATACCATCCCGCTGTTTGACATCAACGGGTTCAAACTGGGTATCCAACTCTGCTATGATGTCCATTTTCCCGAACTTGCCACACGCATGGCCCTTGACGGGGCCGATGCGCTCTTTATGCCGCACGCCTCTCCGCGGGGCACACCCGTTGAAAAATTTGATTCCTGGATGCGGCACCTTTCCGCGCGCGCCTTTGACAACGGTCTATACGTGATTGCCTGTAATCAGACCGGCGACAATCAAAACGAGCTCAAGTTTCCCGGTCTGGCGATCGCGCTGGATCCGGCCGGCCACATCCTCAAAAAAGATACCGGCGGCACCGAAAATATGATTGTCGCCGACCTTAAGGCCGAGGAGATAGCAAACGTCAGGGGCCACCGCATGCGCTATTTTCTGCCCAATCGCCGACCGGATCTCTATTGATCGGATCAGTGGTCAATATACCAGCTGCGGGTAAGTTGTCTCTGCCATATCGCTCACAAACGATCATCAATCGCCAGCCGTTAGGTAAGAACGCCGCGACTATTATCACACACAAATCCTGATTTTCAGTTGACACCGCTTTGTGACCAGTGATAGCCATTTAGGCATCTGCATTCCTATGGGTTACCTCCGGGGAGCCGCAGTACACTTGCGGAGTGGGGTGATCAAAAAACTTTCCAAATCGCATTACAGCATGACACAACGAAAGGAGGACTTTTATGACAGGAAAACTGTGTAAGGTACTCGTTTGCGTATGCATTTCACTGGCGTTTCTGACAGCGGCCGTATCACCGACTCTTGCCGGTAAAAAGGACGACACCCTATATTTCTCATGGAAAAAAGAATTGGAGAGCTTGGACCGTTACTTTAATACCGCCCGGGAAGGCATGATCGTCAGCCGGCAGATTTGTGACGACCTTTTGTACCGCGATCCGGACACGCTGCAGTACAAGCCCCTGCTGGCCAAATCATACAAATGGCTTGATAACACCACAATGGAATTTGAGCTGCGCCAGGGCATCACCTTCCACAATGGTGAAAAATTCGATGCGGATGATGTGGTCTACACCATCAATTTTGTCAGCAATCCGGACAACAAAGTTTTGGTGCAACGTAATGTCAACTGGATCGATCGTGCTGAAAAATTAGGCCCCTATAAAGTCAAGCTGTATTTGAAACAGCCCTTTCCGTCCGCTCTCGAATATCTGGCCGGTAATATCCCCATCTATCCGAACGAATATTATGCCAAAGTGGGCCCCAAGGGTTTTGGCATCAAACCCATTGGCACCGGACCTTACAAGGTCGTGGAGCATGAGGTGGGCAAGCGAATCGTTTTTGAAAAAAATGAGAATTACTTCAAAGACAGCCCCAAAGGGCAACCCTCGATCGGCCGTCTGGTCCAGCGCACCATTCCGGAAGACACCACCATGGCAGCCGAATTGATGACCGGCGGGCTCGATTGGATCTATCAGGTCCCCAAGGATCAGGCCGACAGCCTGGCCAATGTTCCCAACGTCCAGGTGTTGAAGGCTGAAAC
>JAAUYK010005289.1_pt1 | contig 10834 bp, 11 predicted proteins | sample 7278021 | NCBI WGS metagenome assembly JAAUYK01 (sample SAMN14350223, study PRJNA611818) | marine sediment metagenome | isolation source: surface marine sediment (1.8m) | place: French Polynesia: Moorea | collected 2018-08
AGAGTGAAGCGTGAAATCGTCGGGCCTCCCACGGTCTAGGCCTGGCCGTTGGCTTCGCTGTCCGACGTCACGTCGGCGTCGAGCGTGTAGCCCACGTTCCGGATGGTCACCAGGATCTCGGGCGCTCGCGAGTTGTCCTCGATCTTCCGCCTGAGGCGGCTCACCAGGACATCGATCGTGCGGTCGAACGGCGAGGACGCGGTCCTGTGCAGGGCCTCGAACAGCATGTCCCGGCTGATCACCGACTTGGCGTTGGTCAGCAGGGTCACTAGGAGCTGCGCTTCGGAGCCGGTCAGGAAGGACTCCTTGCCGCTGGGCGCGACCACCCGCCGGCGGTCGGTCTCGTAACTCCGATTCGCGAAGCGGTAGACGGTGCCGCTCTCGACCTGGATGCCTCGGTTGTCGTGCTCCCGCCAGTCCTGCTTGCGCAGCTGGGTCCGCACCGCCCCGAGCAGCTCGGTCAGGTCGAAGGGTTTGGTGATGTAGTCGTCGACGCCCATCTCCATGAAGCGGCGCTGCTGTTCGCGCTGGTCCAGGGCGGTGACCATGATAATCGGCGTCAGGCGGGTCTGCGGATCGTCGCGCAGAAGCGAGACCAGGGCCTGGCCGCCCAGCTCCGGCATCATGATGTCGGCGATGATCAGGTCGGGATGGTGTTGCCGCGCCAGTTCCAAGCCCTCACGGCCGTCGGCCCCGCCGAGCGCTTCGTAGCCTTCGAAGCTCAAGGCCTTGACCATGCGTTCGCGGATCGGGTTTTCGTCTTCGATGACAAGGATCTTGGTCATGTCTCATCCTTCCGCCGTGTGCGTATGCGGTTTTTCATCAGGCCCGGCAGCTCCACATGGAAGCGGGTCCCCTTCCCCAGCTCGCTCTCCATGGTCAAGCTGCCGCCCAGGCGCTCGACCGCGGCCTTGGCCACCGAGAGCCCGAGGCCGGTGCCGCTGCTGGCCTTGGAAGTGCTGCCCCGGTAAAAGGCATCGAAGATCTTCTCCTGATCCTCGGCGCTGATACCCGGTCCGAAGTCGGTCACGTCGATGAGGCAGTCCTGGTCCTGGGCGTTGATGTCGAGGATCACCGTGTCGCGGCCGGGCGAATACTTGATCGCGTTCTGCAAGAGGTTCGACAGCACGGAACCGAGCAGCGTGTCGTCGGTCGAGACCGTCCGACCGACCGCCGAGCCGCTCAAGACGAGGCGGTGCGTGTCCCCGAGGGGCTCCGAGACCTCTCTCCAGATCTCTTCGCAGAAAGTGCCCAGTTCGAGACGCACGTCGCGTGCCCTGGCCGCCTTGGTGTCCGAGCGCCCCATGACCAGGACGTTCTCGATGATGCCGGCGAGGCGGTCGACCGATTCGCGGATGACCTCGGTCTCGCGCCGCTTGTCTTCGGGGGACATCTTCGCTTCGTAGCGTTCCAGCAGGTCGGCGGCGGAGCGGATGGTGGCGAGCGGAGTTCTGAGCTCGTGGGACATCATCGAGACGAAGCGGGTCTTGAGGGTCCGCAGCTCGCGTTCCCGGCGAAGGGAGGACAGTAGGTAGGACTGGCGCTCGAGCACCAGGTCGGTGCTGCGGAAGAACTGATAGAGCAGGAAGGCGACCGCGATGAGCGCGCAGGACAGCGAAGGCATGAGATACCACAACACGACGTCGCCGGGTCTCGGGCTGCTCCAGGCGAGGTAGCCCAGCCTGCTGCCGTCGATCCCGGTGAGTGGCAGGCGGGAGACGGGCTCTGGCGGCGTCCTGAAGGTGTGCCGCAGTCCGGCCAGGGAGAACTCGGCCGCGTAGCGCTCGAGAAAGCCCTTGGCGAAAGGCTGGAAGAGCATAAGGACGGCGTCGCCGCCCCCGGTTGCCGCCACGTCGGCAATTCGGTCGGCAGCGACGAGGCCGACCTGCTCGCCGAGCTTCATGAAACCCCAGGCCGATGCGTCCTCGCCCGGCCCGGCGCGGCGCACCCGGGAGAGCAAGCTGCGCAGGCCAGGCGGGATCTGTTGGCCGACGCCCGTGGGCGCGCGCTGGTCATATCGGCTGATCCGGACGACCCCGTCGGCGGCGTCGAAGACCATGGTGACCGCGATGCCGTGCCGCTTCGCGAAACCCTCGCCCAGCCCGACCTCCGCCGCTTGTCCGGCGGGGTCGGCAGGCGCGCCGGGGCTCTCGACGTTGAGCGCGGCATCGCTCGTGATGTCCTTCAGGGACTCGCCGCGAAACTCGAACATGGAGCGGGCCAGATTGATCGAGACCGTTTCGGCATTGCGGTTGAGCACGCGGCCGCTGACCCAGACCAGCACGCAGGTGGTCAGAAGGCTGATGAAAATGATGACGACGATCGGCGCCACCAGCGCGCCGCGCGAGGAGTCGTTCATCGCTTCAGGGGCGGCCGGCAGGTTCGCTTCCGCAGCAGTGCCCAGAGACGCGTTCATTCGACCAGCCGAGAGCCTCGCATCGGCCGCCCGTGGAAAGCCTCGGGTCGGGGACGAGATCGGGCGGCCATTCGGGCTCTCTTCCCCTTTTCAAACCGGCCGTTAAGCCTGTTCGGCAAGTCGCTAAGATCGCTGAAAAAGTTGAAGAGAATGCAAACAGCTGGGCGGTTGAGCGACCCTCCCGCAATGACAGGGTGCCAAGTATAAACACATGAAATAATTGATAATTTTTAACCAGTTCAGCACCAGGTCCGGACCGGTCCGGCGCCCGGCCGCTGGAGCATTATTGTGGTCCCGCCAGGAGGGCGCGGTCATTGACAAGAGACCGCCGCTCCGATTGGCTGGCCTCCTTTGGGGCCGGCCCTCTCTGCCGGCTCGAGGCCCGACGAGGTATTGTCCGATGATCCCGCGCTACAGCCGCCCGGAGATGGCCCGCATCTGGGCGACCGAGAACCGCTACCGCATATGGTTCGAGATCGAGGCCCACGCCTGCGATGCCATGGCGGCCCTCGGCGTGATCCCCAAGGAGGCGGCCGAGGCGGTCTGGCGCAAGGGGGCGTTCGAGGTCGAGCGGATCGAGGAGATCGAACGGGAAACGCGCCACGACGTCATCGCCTTTCTGACCAACGTCAGCGAGCATGTCGGTCCCGAGGCCCGCTTCCTGCACCAGGGCATGACCTCGTCGGACGTACTGGATACCTGCCTGGCGGTGCAGCTGACCCAGGCGGCCGACCTACTGCTGGCCGACCTCGACCGGCTCCTGGCGGCTCTGCGGCAACGCGCCGAGGAGCACCGCCACACCCTCTGCGTCGGCCGCAGCCACGGCATCCACGCCGAGCCCACGACCTTCGGCTTGAAGCTCCTGGGCCATTTCGCCGCCTTCACGCGCAACCGGGCGCGCCTGGCGGCGGCGCGCGACGAGGTCGCGACCTGCGCCATCTCCGGCGCCGTCGGCACCTTCGCCAACGTCGACCCGCGGGTCGAGGCCTATGTGGCGGAGAAGCTGGGTCTGGCCGCGGAACCGGTATCGACCCAGATCATCCCGCGCGACCGGCACGCCGCCTTCTTCGTGGCCCTCGGCGTGACCGCCGCCTCGGTCGAGAATCTCGCGACGGAGATCCGGCACCTGCAGCGCAGCGAGCTGCGCGAGGCGGAGGAGTATTTCGCGCCCGGTCAGAAGGGCTCGTCGGCCATGCCGCACAAGCGAAACCCGGTACTGACCGAGAACCTCACCGGTCTGGCCCGGCTGGTTCGCGCCGCGGTCACCCCGGCCCTCGAGAACGTCACCCTCTGGCACGAGCGGGACATCTCGCACTCGTCCGTCGAGCGGGTGCTCGCCCCGGATGCCACGATCGCGCTCGACTTCGCGCTCGCCCGGCTCGCCGGGGTGGTCGAGAAGCTCCTGGTCTATCCCGAAGCGATGGCGCGCAATTTAGGGTTGTTGGGTGGGCTTGTACACTCGCAAAGGGTGCTGCTGGCCCTGACGCAGGCGGGCCTCAGCCGCGAACAGGCCTATGTGGTGGTCCAACGCAATGCCATGAAAGTCTGGGCCGGCGAAGGGGATTTCCTCGACCTTCTGCGGCGCGACGACGAGGTCACCCTCCAGGACGGCGCGCTGGAAGCCTGCTTCGATCCCGAGTATCACACCAAGCACGTGGATAGGATCTTCAACCGGGTGCTCAACGGCGGCCGGGAGGAGAAGTCGGCGGCGTCCGCGATCGCGGCCGGCGCTACTCGTTCATGATCTGCTCTTTGGCCTCGACCAGGAGCTCTTCCATCTTCTTGCGCAGCCTGTGCTCGGACAGGTCGGCCCCCGCCGCCTCCAGGTCCGCCATCACCTTGCGCACCAGGTCGGCGTCTCCAGGCTCCTCGAAATCCGACGCAACCACCTCCTTGGCATAGGCATCGGCCTCGGCGTCAGACTTGCCCAGCAATTCCCCGAGCCAGAGCCCGAGCAGCTTGTTGCGCCGCACCTCGACCTTGAACTGCAGTTCCTGGTCGTGCTTGTACTTGTCCTCGAAGGCCTTTTCCCGGTCGTTGAATGTCGTCATCTCGCGCGAGTCCCCTCAGTTGGAGCCCTTCTTATATGGCAAGGCTGACCGCGCGGGTCTAGACCGCAATTCCAAGGGCGCACCGCCCGGCCGGGGAACGGTCCGTGGCGGTTAAGATTAAGGACGCGAGGTCATATCGTGTGCACGACGGTCATCCTGCGCCGGCCGGACCATGACTGGCCTATCATCCTAGCGGCCAACCGGGACGAGATGATGGACCGCCCCTGGCGGGGGCCGGATCGCCATTGGGAGGACCGGCCCGAAGTGCGCGCCGGGCTCGACCTTACCGGTGGCGGCAGCTGGCTCGGCGTGAACGATCACGGCGTGGTGGCGGCGATTCTCAACAGGGTCGGTTCGCTCGGCCCCATGGCGGGCAAGCGCAGCCGGGGCGAGCTGGTGCTCGAAGCGCTCGACCATGCCGACGCCGCGGCGGCGGCCACCGCCCTGAGCCACCTGGACCCCGCCGCCTACCGCAGCTTCAACCTGCTGATCGCGGATTGCCGCGACGCTTTCTGGCTGCGCAACCAGGGTGGCCGGGCCGACCGGATCGAGCCCTTCGAGGTGCCCGAAGGCCTCTCCATGCTGACGGCGCGAAACCTCAACGACCAGAGCAGCCCGCGCATACGCCGCCACCTGCCCCGATTCAGGGCCGCGCCGGAACCGGAGCCGGAAACGGACGACTGGCAGGCCTGGCAGGAGATCATGGCCACGGGCCCCGAGCCCGGGGGCGACGACCCCTTCGCCGCCATGACGATCGCCACCGCCGAGGGCTTCGGCACGGTTTCGGCCTCGCTGATCGCCCTGCCAGCCCCGGCCCTGGGCGAGGCCCGCGAGCCGATCTGGCTGTTCGCCCCCGGGCCGCCGGACCGCACCGCCTTCGAGCCCCTGGACGGCGAGGAGGGCCTGGCCTAGGCCGGCCGACGGGGCCTGCAGGTTCATTGTTTTGCCCTGTGGGGGTTGTTATATCAGGGGTCTTTCGGGCACCGCTGAGTGGTCATGCGGCTCGCCGGTCCCCAACGACGAGGTGTCATGATGCGGCGGACGCGCATTTACGAAGGCAAGGCCAAGGTGCTGTTCGAGGGGCCCGAGCCGGGGACGCTGGTCCAGTACTTCAAGGACGACGCGACGGCGTTCAACAATCAGAAGAAGGGCATCATCACCGGCAAGGGGGTGCTGAACAACCGCATCTCCGAGTTTCTGATGCTCAGGCTCGCGGAAATCGGCGTCCAGACCCATTTCGTGCGGCGCCTCAACATGCGCGAGCAGCTGGTGCGCGCGGTCGAGATCATTCCGGTCGAGGTCGTGGTCCGCAACGTCGCCGCCGGCAGCATCTCCAAGCGGCTCGGGATCGAGGAGGGCACCGCTCTGCCGCGCTCGATCGTCGAGTACTACTTCAAGAACGACGAGCTGGGCGATCCCCTGGTCAGCGAGGAGCACATCACGGCCTTCGGCTGGGCCAGCACCCAGGACCTCGACGATATGCTGCAGATGGCCCTCAGGATCAACGACTTCCTCTCCGGGCTGTTTCTCGGCGTCGGGCTCAAGCTGGTCGACTTCAAGCTGGAGTTCGGCCGCCTCTGGGAGGACGAGGAGGTGCAGGTCGTCCTGGCCGACGAGATCAGCCCCGACTCCTGCCGGCTGTGGGACGTCGAGACCAAGGAAAAGCTCGACAAGGACCGCTTCCGCCGGGATCTGGGCGGCGTCGAGGAGGCCTATCAGGAGGTCGCCCGGCGGCTGGGCGTGCTGCCCGAGGCCGCGCGGGTCGACCTGCAGGGCCCCAAGGTCGTGCAATAGGGCCGCTCGGCCGGCTTGCCACCCTCTCGCCGGTGCTTGTCATCACCCCGTGGCGTGGCTAGTCTCGCGCCGCGCCGCGCGGCGGCGGGCGGAGTCGGAAGGCTGGGCGTGCAGGCCAAGATCAACGTCGTTCTGAAAGCGGGCGTGCTCGATCCCCAGGGCAAGGCGATCGAACACGCCTTGCACGGCCTCGGCTTCGGCGGAGTCCACGACGTGCGCCAGGGCAAGGTCATCGAGCTCTCCCTGGACGAGCAGGACCCTGAGCGGGCGAAAGCCGCGGTCGAGGCCATGTGCGACAAGCTGCTGGCCAATCCCGTGATCGAGACCTACACGATCGAGCTCTCGCCCGAGTAGGCGGACGAGGACAGGCCGGGAGGCATCCCTTTCCATGAAAGCTGCGGTCGTCGTCTTCCCCGGCTCCAACTGCGACCGCGACGCCAAGGTCGCCCTGCACCGGGCCACGGGGCGGGAGCCGCTCATGGTCTGGCACAAGGACAGCGACTTCGACCGGGTCGACCTGATCGTGCTGCCGGGCGGCTTCTCCTACGGCGACTACCTGCGCTGCGGCGCCATGGCGGCCCATTCTCCGGTCATGAAGGAGGTGGTCGCCCGGGCGGTGAAGGGTGTCCCGGTCCTTGGCATCTGCAACGGCTTCCAGATGCTGGCCGAGACCCAGCTGGTACCTGGCGCCCTGCTGCGCAACGCCCACCTGAAGTTCGTCTGCAGGGAGGTCCACATCCGGGTCGAGACCGGCCAGAGCCTCTTCACCTCCCGCTACGAGACCGGTCAGGCCTTGCGCTTTCCCGTGGCGCATCACGACGGCAACTACTTCGCCGACGCCGACACCTTGGCCCGTATGGAAGACCGGAATCAGATCGCCTTCCGCTACTGCGACGCCGAGGGCAACCCGACCACGGCGGCCAATCCCAACGGCTCGCTCGGCAACATCGCGGGCGTGACCAACGAAGCCAAGACGGTGCTGGGTCTCATGCCCCACCCCGAGCGCCTCGCGGACCCCGATCTGGGCGGCACCGACGGCGCGCCTTTCTTCGCCGGTCTGGCGGAGGCGCTCTCGTGACCACGGCCGCCGCCGGAACGGCGATCACCCCCGACGTGGTCACCGCCCACGGCATCGACGACAAGGAGTACCAGCGGATCCTGGAGATCATGGGGCGGGCGCCCAACCTGCTCGAACTGGGCATCTTCTCCGTCATGTGGTCCGAGCACTGCTCCTACAAGTCTTCCAAGCGCTGGCTGAAGACCCTGCCGACCGAAGGACCGCAGGTGATCGAGGGGCCGGGCGAGAACGCCGGCGTGATCGACATCGGCGAGGGCCTTGCGGCCGTCTTCAAGATGGAGAGCCACAACCACCCCTCCTTCATCGAGCCCTACCAGGGCGCGGCGACCGGCGTCGGCGGTATCCTGCGCGACGTCTTCACCATGGGCGCCCGCCCGGTCGCCAACCTCAACGCGCTGCGCTTCGGCGACCCGGAGCACCCCAAGACCCGGCACCTGCTGGCCGGCGTCGTCGCGGGCATCGGCGGCTACGGCAACTGTGTCGGCATCCCGACCGTGGGCGGCGAGGTCAACTTCCACGCGGCCTACAACGGAAACATCCTGGTCAACGCCATGACGGTCGGCCTGGCCAGGGCCGACCGGATCTTCCGTTCGGCGGCCGCCGGCCCCGGCAATCCCGTGGTCTACGTCGGCTCGAAGACCGGCCGCGACGGGATCCACGGGGCGACCATGGCTTCGGCCGAGTTCGACGAGGCCTCGGAGGAGAAGCGCCCGACCGTCCAGGTCGGCGACCCCTTCACCGAGAAGCTGCTGATCGAGGCCTGCCTGGAGCTGATGGCGACGGACGCCATCGTCGCGATCCAGGACATGGGCGCCGCCGGCCTGACCTCCTCCTCCTTCGAGATGGCCTCCAAGGGGGGCGTCGGGGTCGAGCTCGACCTAGACCGGGTGCCCTGCCGGGAGGAGGCCATGACGCCCTACGAGATGATGCTCTCGGAGAGCCAGGAACGCATGCTGATGGTCCTGAAGCCGGGTCGCGAGGGACTGGCGCGGGACATCTTCGCCAAGTGGGACCTGGACTTCGCCGTGATCGGACGGCTGACCGACACGGGGCGCATGGTGCTCCGGATGCACGGCGAGACCGTCGGCGACCTGCCGATCGATCCCCTCGCCCAGGCCTCGCCCGAGTACGACCGGCCATGGACGCCCACACCCGAACGCGCGCCGCTCGAGCCGGCCAGCCTGGCCGCCCCCGCCGACACCGGGGCGATTCTGAAGCGGCTGATGGCGTCGCCCGATCTCTGCAGCCGCCGCTGGGTCTGGGAACAGTACGACCACAGCGTCATGGCCGACACCGTCGCCGGGCCCGGCGGCGACGCGGCGGTGGTGCGGATCCACGGCACCCGGCGGGGGCTCGCCATGACCGTCGACTGCACGCCGCGCTACTGCCGGGCAGACCCGCGCCGCGGCGGCGCCCAGGCCGTCGCAGAAGCCTGGCGCAACTTGACCGCGGTCGGCGCGCAGCCCCTGGCCGTGACCGACAACATGAACTTCGGCAACCCGGAGCGGCCGGAGATCATGGGGCAGTTCGTCGGCTGCATCGAGGGCATGGGCGAGGCCTGCCGGGCGCTCGGCTTTCCCGTCGTCTCGGGCAACGTCTCGCTCTACAACGAGACCAACGGCGAGGCGATCCTGCCGACACCCGCGATCGGCGGCGTCGGCCTCATCGAGGACCTCGACCGCCGGGCCGGCCTGGCCTTCAGCGAGGCCGGACAGACCCTGATCCTGATCGGCGAGACCGCCGGCCACCTGGGCGCTTCGGCCTATCTCGCCGCCATCGAGGGGCGCGAGGACGGCCCGCCGCCGGCCGTGGACCTGGCGGCCGAGCGGCGCAACGGAGATTTCGTGCGCGGCCTGATCGCCGAGGGCGGCGTGAGCGCCTGCCACGACCTCTCCGACGGCGGACTGGCGGTGGCCCTGGCCGAGATGGCCCTCGCGGGCGGCCTGGGCGCCCGGGTCGACCCCCCGGCCGGGCCGGGCAATCCCTCAATTCTTGCGTGGTTGTTCGGCGAGGACCAGGCGCGCTACATTATCGCCGTCTCCGACGCGGGCGGGGTCTTGGCGCGAGCCGAGGCGGCCGGTGTGCCGGTCGGCGTGATCGGTGTGACGGGCGGCGAAAGCTTGATACTGCCGGGCGGCGCGCCCATATCGCTGGCCGACCTGGCGCGGGTCCACGAAGACTGGCTCCCGGGCTACATGGGAGACCTCGACCCTTCGCGGTCGTGACGCCCATCGTATTGGGAAGGTGAGAGAGGCCGAGGTCTAATGTCATGCCGATGAACCCGGGAGATATCGAGCAGCTGATCAAGCAGGCGATCCCCGACGCCCAGGTGACTATCGAGGACCTGCGCGGAGACGGCGACCACTATGCCGCCTACGTCATCTCGGAATCGTTCAGAGGCAAGTCCCGGGTCCAGCAGCACCAGATGGTCTACCAGGCCCTGCAGGGGCGCATGGGCGACGAGCTCCACGCCCTGGCGCTGCAGACTTCCCTTCCGACCGGAACCTGAGACTTCCGCCACCTAGCAGCACATGAGGAAAAGCCGCCAATGAGCACCATGGACAACCCTGTCTTCGAACGTATCAAGCAGGAGATCACGGACAACGACGTGGTGGTCTTCATGAAGGGGACGCCGGTCTTTCCCCAGTGCGGCTTCTCGGCCACCGTGGTGCAGGTGCTGACCCACCTGGGCGTCCGCTTCAAGGGCATCGACGTGCTGCAGGACCCCGGCCTGCGCCAGGGCGTCAAGGACTTCACCTCCTGGCCGACCATCCCCCAGCTCTACGTCAAGGGCGAGTTCGTGGGCGGCTGCGACATCATCCGCGAGATGTTCCAGTCGGGCGAGCTGCAGCAGATGCTCGACGACAAGGGCATCGAGGCCAACACCAACGCCTGAGCCGGGCTAAGGCTTGGCTCTGTCCCGCGCTAACGGGGCAGACGCTCAAGGTGGCCCGTTTCCCTCCGCCCGGGCGCGCCCTGCGGCGAGTCGATGGTCGTGCGCCATGGGGAGGCGAAAGCACGTGATATGCCGGCTGCTTGGCCGATCGGCACGCCGTAGGCCCTTCTCGCGAAGCATTGGAACAAGCAGACGTATCCCCCTGTCGCCGCTCAATTTCCTTCGAGCCCCGCCCGCCGGTCAGTGAAAGTCGCGCGACTTCGGCATGGGATTGACGTCGCGCGGGTGCCGGGCGATGGGGCCGCTCGCCGGCATCGGGTGCTGGGGACGGCGCACCTCGTCGGCCCTGGCCTGGGCCGCCTCGAAGGCGGCGCCGGCTGACCTCTGCGCGCCCTCCCGGTCGGCCTCGGCCAGGTCGATCAGGCGCTCGGTCGCGTCGGTCAGACGCTCGGCCACCAGATGGATCACCAGGCCTTCCTTCTGCACGCTTCCCTCGACGATCAGCAGGCTGGCCTTCATGACGGCCGCCCGGTAGCGCTCGAAGACGTGGCTCCAGATCACCGTGTTGGCCACGCCGGTCTCGTCCTCCAGGGTCGCGA
>JAAUYK010014743.1_pt1 | contig 10834 bp, 11 predicted proteins | sample 7278021 | NCBI WGS metagenome assembly JAAUYK01 (sample SAMN14350223, study PRJNA611818) | marine sediment metagenome | isolation source: surface marine sediment (1.8m) | place: French Polynesia: Moorea | collected 2018-08
CAAGCAGTGATTATGATACCCCGCCTTCTCGCTTTTTTGCCGCCATACATTTACGCGGCCATCCCGCTCCCGCCCTCTCTCTCTCTCTCTCTCTCTCTCTCTCTCTCTCTCTCTCTCTCTCCCGTCCTTTGTTAGGAATCCGTTAATGGCATGAGAAGTGAGGCAATTTCCCTCGGCAGACAGAATGATGAGGAGGGAGGGCCGAATTGCACACAAAAAGAAAGAAAGAGAGAAAAGAGATGGAGAAGAAGGATTGGCATTCGCCAGCCAGCCATGCCAGACAGAGGTACGGTCAGCGTCAGGCCTAGTCAGATGCAATGTGCATTGCAATGCAGGCCGAGCCGAACCGAGCCGACTGCCCGACCACTTTGCATTCCAATGCAAAAGTCAGGAGGCTGTTGTGTAAGACGTTTTGATTTCTTCCCCTAGAGCCAACCGGCCAAGCCCGACTGACCTTCTGCAAACAATTTCACAGCATTAAGAGGAGCTAGTTGGAGGGTTACGCTTTCAACGTGGCACAATATTTCGTCTTTTTTTTCAGGTCAGTACAACACGGACTAGTTCTGGCTACGCTGGCCTTGTCAGGTGCTTGCCGGCCAATTACACCCCGTGTACGTGTACGCGTATAGTATAGTCGCAATCAGGAAGAATAATTGGTCCCTTGGAATTTTGGCGTCAGGTACGTACCCCAGCTCCAAGTCCGGCTGCTGGCTGCAATGGCCAGCTGTGTGCGAGCTGCGTGCTGTCATCACCCGGCAGGCCGATCATATGTACTGCCTTGCAGTGGCGCAAATTCGGCAAGGCCTTCCTTCTCTGCTGCAGCTAGTGAGTCGATCTGCATCGATTAATTGCGGAAATTGGCAGACAGCTAGCCGGCCGCATACAGCCATAGTCGGACTGATATGCCTGTCTGCTGCGTTGACGTGGGATTTTTGCGTCGATGCCGCGCGGTCGGGAGGAAACGAATGAAGGAAAACCGACCGCGCCGCTGTGGGAAACTGCCGGTTGCGGGCGGCCGTTAAAGGCAAATCTCGATCCAGCTTATTCAGGCACGCACACACACACGTACGGCATGGTACCGACTGCAATGGCTGCTGGCCGCCGCCGGAGAGCAAGGTCGTTGGCGATAGATAGACACGCACATGGAGCTATAAGCAAGCAGGAAAAAGGACCTCGCTGAGAAGGACCGACCGAGACCGTCGCTTCGATCATCGGCCAGACCTGCAGACATGTCTGTAGCTGCATCAATATTAGTTTTGTCTGGAGGAAGTTGGACACTATAAGCTGCCCGAGGGTCTTCTCTTCTTGCCATATCCTCTCCTCGCTATTTGAATAAGACTGTGCAATGCAGCAGCAAGGACGAGGTCGTTAGATAGTCCAGTTTTACACCCTCCAGCTAGCGGGCTATTGTGGACAGCGGACGCGTATATGTAGTATGCTTCCTATTGTCGCGTTAAAAGTCATCGAGCCTATACTAGCGTACGTCGTAGTCATCTGTGGGATCGATTAAATCAGCGATCGATCGGGCAATCGTAGTTCCATTTCAATTGGCCAAATGACAAGCGAACAATGGGCGTGTATTCGCCACCTGTGATCTGGATTTCGATCGGCTTCTCAGCTGCGATATGGGATCTCGAGGGAGGAAGCGTCTTATTGTCAAGTCAGTCAAGGAAGTTGATCGGGTGGTCGGTCTGGCGTCCTCCAGCCGACCCATCGATATCCGTCTTCGCTAAGGTAGGAAGGAATTAAGGAGAGACAGGAAGGCTCTAATCGCGAAGTTCCACGATAATTACAACTTTCGTCTGTTCGTGTGTTCGGCGGTATAGTTGACTACGTATTAGAGCAATACTACGTGCTAAGATATTTAAAAAAGTTGCCCTGGTCAACAGGCAACTTAAACATTTGTGGATTTAAAAGCTATTCGTCCCTCACGGTGCTCGTGGCGACCGTACCAGCCGGCCGTACCCACACTGACTTGCATTCATAGGCGGCAGGCGCCATCCCACGCGACAGACGCGGCCAGCCGCGGCCGGACGATGCATCCTGCTTGAGAAAGTTAAAGTGACCCGCATACATGGACACCTAGCTGTCCGTCGATAGTTAATGCCGGGGTCGCGCTACTATCTCTTTCTTTCTCTTTCCTTCCGCTCGATCGTGGCTGCATGGCTCGATTCTCGCTGTCGTAATTTGCCGCATAGTAGTGGCAGCAGCCGCCGAAGAAGCTGTGACGCAAAGCAAAGCTGCGCGTCAGTCACTCACTCAGTCAAGAAAGACAGGCGGACGGGCGGAGGGAAGGGAACGGAACGAGGCAGACAGACAGTCAGGCCCCATGCACTGTTTACTCTCCACTCCGCTAACTTCCTACCTTGTTACGAGGCCGATCAGGAGTAGCGTTCAGGTTTTTGTAAGTTCTGGTGGCTTAATTAAATATATCCGAACATCTTAAACTTTAAACAGATCCGCCTAACCCGGTCGGTCGTCTCCTTCTTCCGATGTCTCAATGTCCTCGATTGCAGAAACGAGGCATGTATAGTAGATAGAGATAGCGAGGCTAGCAGTCATCCCCCAGACAGGCAGACTCCGCCTACCTACCTACAATGCTACGGATCGAACCTTTATGTACGTACGTATTTTAATGAAAAGCAATAGAACGCCGGAGGAATGGGATCGGTGTTGCAACACTGGCGTTGGAATGAATCTCCCAGCCCCGGCGTAACAAGAGAAAATTGAGCGATTTCGTAAATTTCGCATTAGCCCGAGAAGCTGTTTCTGGCCATAGCTAGAGCGATAAAGGGCAAGGAGATAGAGAGGGTTCGATATTTCCACCAACGTCGTACGTACGCCGCCGAAGTCTGAGAAAGGTCGCTCGCTCGTTCGCCGTCTCCGCTCCTCTACCTACGTACGTAGTTTCTAGATTGGCCAGGGGAGAAAGGGGTGAAGGACAACGTTGATTAGAGGTCGGACGGACGCCGACGGGAGGGAGGGGAAGCCGAAGCGTCGATTACAGGAGCTTTGTATCCAGTTACCAAAGGACTGGCTGGGATCAATCCCAAAAGCAAGCCATTCGCTCAACTTAAATTAAACGTACGTACGCGTATGTGTTTGCTGCGTTCGAAGTACTTACATTAGCGGCCAGAGGGAAACGCTGCAACCGCCTACTGTACGTAGTATCCAGCGCGGGAATAAAATTCCTTGCAAGCTGCAAGTCAGCGCCGCGCCGCGCCGACCCCGACCGTAGCTAGGCGAGTGTAGCTCTAGCGATCCGCAGAGATATTTTTCAAAGCCACCTTCGCGGCGGCCGGAACGTGGGAAGACGATCTCTGTACCACTACATACGCGGGAAATATGCATGCATCTTACCTTTAAGCTATTTGGCCGCACGTTATCGGTCGGCCGGGGCCACCTCTTCGCCGGCGACGACATCCTAGACGAAGGGAAGAACGGTCCTTGCTCTTCTCGAAGACCTAATTCAGTCACATCTTCGGCCCATATATATATGCACACGTTTCAACAGCTAGGTGGAGGGGATTTTCTTTTTCACTAGCTGCCTGGCTGACAATACTATTTATTCTTGGAGTCGCCCACGCTCTTCATGGTTCCCGCTGCCCGCCCGTCCGTGCGTCCTCCACACTCGCCGCTGCGGCCGCCAAACCGAGGCGGAATTTCAATCCTCATGCAGCCGGGCGAGCGAACGGACGAACGAGCGACGCCTCCTCCTCCTTCTCTTCTTGGGGATTGCAAAATGACTGCTGCGGTCGCGGTCGGTCGGTCGGTCCTGAAAAAAGGGAGAAAACGACGGAAATTAGAAAAACGTGAAGGAGCTGCTGCCAGGGAGAGGAAATGAAAAAGTGAGTGAAATACGCATGACTGACTGACTGCACTGTACGTATGGTGGCTACGTTCTGACGCTTTCTGTTGTTTTGTTGTCACATCCTAATATGTACGTACGCGTCCGCGTGCATGCGCACAGAAGTTTTTCCGCAAGGAATTATATGTGCAGGTAAAGCCTTCTCTGCTGCACACGGTGACTACGATGTACTTTGGTCCGTACCTAACGGCCGCTCTAGATTAAGGATAAATCCTCGCGGCCCGTTCCCTCGCCTAGGTCGGCTAACGTACTACGTGTACATTTACTGCCTCGTCATCTCGAGCTAGCCAGGGAAAGGAAAGCGGCTTAATTTGGCTTTTTGGCCGCGGTTCAATAATGTCCCTTCCTTCCTTCCTCTCCTCTTTCCTAGCTGGACCAGATCGGTCTGTCTGTCGGTCGGCCGGCCGCCCTCCCGCCTCGATCTTTTCCACCAGAGCGACCGACCGACCATCGCACGAAACCCGTAAAAGCCTGCAGGCAGATAAATGGTGGCCGGTCTGGCTGGCTGGCTAGCTAGCTGAAGGCTCAAAGCACAGACCGACCGCTCCTTCGAGCATCTGATAGGTTGTTATAAGAACGAGCGAGCGAGCTGGCGAGAAATGTCTAAGAAATCATCGTGTTTTAAAGGATACAGACAAAATGAACGATATCTCACATATCGTCTAACGGAGGTCTCAATCGGTGTTACGTGCTCATTCTCATGCATGTGGTCGGCAAGGATGCGAAATACGTAGACACGAAGTTCAGATTTCGGACCGCGGGCTGATGCCCAAAAATAACGTCGCTGTGGCTAATCTGATCCTGCTCGGATGGACGGGAAGGACGTACCCATCTCCGTTCGTCCGTTCATTCCGTTGGACAACGGGAGATTCGTACGTGTCGTCTTCGGGACGTACGTGGATCTAGCTGTCTGTCCTGTCGTCGAAGTCAGCGGGCGGCGCGGGCGGGCGGCCAAGAAGCGAAATGTCACCGATAAGAAAGGAAGATGGCCGGTCGGTCGGCGTGTGCGCAAGAGTCCGATGGCCATCACTTCCTCCTATCCAAATGTTGCCCTTTTTTAATGCCGTCGTAAAAACGTCTTCGCCGCTCGGTGCGCAGTACACCTGCTTGTGACTCAGTTGGGATCGTGTACGTACGTACGTCTTCCCTCTGTCACGACTTCCGCGAACGCTTCGGGAATATGGCTGCTGTGACGTACGCGACGCGAATTAAGTTCCAATCGTCTCAGGGAATTGGAGGCTGGGCCTTAAAAGGATATACGTAGTACCTTGCCGCAACGGTGTAATGCAATTAATTAATCTTCCTACTTTGGCGCAAAATGCCTGTCCGGACCTCGTACGTGTCAAGCAGGCTGTTACGTACTTTTGAAAGAGAAGCCACTACCACACTTTGCGGTTGTGGCCACCCAGACCGTTGGTTTGCTTGCGAGTACGAATCCTAAATTGTATGCCTCTTCTAGCAAGTCTAAGCTAACGTTCCCTTTCTCTGACCAACCAAACAGCAATATCGTACAGGTAGAAACCTCGACCGCGATTCGCGCTTATTTTGTTCTGATCTTTTATTTGTCACAAATACGTACTGCAAGAGAAATGTATCAGGATGTACGTACCCGCCCTGCTCTCTGCGTATTCACTCTGTCAGCTGCAGGTCTGGTCTAGCTGCTGGATCGAGCGGGCGAAACCTCAGGGTCAAGGCGAAAGCGCTCATACGTTCCTTCGTTCGCGGTCGACCGGCAGTACGCTTACGTACGCGCGCAAAGTGTCTGGCCGGCCGGCTCATGATTCCAGATAGAGGCCGCCGGATGGCAAAGCAGGCAGGGAAAGGACAAGCAACACCGGCGTTACATGATAATAATGGCGCAGCTCCGTCTGTCACGATGAAGAAGAGGCTGGCAAGTAACTGAGCGTACGCGTACGTGTTGCCGCCAGTCCCTAGCTACATGCCTTTCCTGCCATCGCCTCTTTTAAAACACGCGTTCTATGTACAACAACGTCCGTCCGACAGGCAAAAGCGTACCTATAGCTAGCTACACCTTGGCGCTGCTGTCCGAATAGGCCGGGGCGGATGGACGGACGGCCTCCTAGCTAACATCCTCCCTCCTCCCCTCTCTCTCCTTCCTGTGGGCAAGGTCGGAACTTTGAGGTGGCAGTAAAGACCCTCATTCTACCTCCACTCCCCCGACCGGCTCATGGTCGGACGGATGGACGGACAGACGGACGGACGCGTACACGTACGGCCATTGTGGGCAGACGCACGGACCTCTCTGATGTTGCCTCAAAGTAAAACGTCTTTGGCGGAATAACGCTCAGAGGCGGCAACGTCACTGACGCATTATCAATTAGGGTTCCGCTTATGGCTGAGAGCTAGCTCCGCCTCCTCTGAGATCGACGATGATTGATGCGCACATAAAAGCGTAAAAGAGAGGCAACCTACCGCCATCGATCGTTTGATGTTGTCGGAACAGTTCCCGGCCGGCCACGTGACATAGCGAGTCGAGTCAGGAAGGGGAGATAGAGAGGACCGACCGACATGACAGATAAATCATCCGAATCTGTTTAGCTCGCTTCTCTGGATAACGAAGGGATGAGGAAGACGTGCGCACGGTTCAGGCAGGTCGGGCGGCAGCAAAGCAGAAGATGTTGGTTTTTACGTAAACATCCTGTCCTCGATTATTATGATGCCGGATGTAATGGAGCAGTGGAGACGTTGCGGACGGACGGACGGACGCGGACGCGGAAGGCCGGCGGACGAGCGAGCGCAGATGAAGAAGCGCCCTCATTTGGGAAGGAGAACAATTGAGAACAGGCAGTTTAAGAAGCTATTAAGGATTCTCAGTTGAAACATTTACCCATTGGCCCGCCCACGTGCGTTTGAATAGTCATGGCCAAAGTAAGTGCGTACCTCATTTGCGAATAAACACCCCAAATGTCTTTTCTTCCTTCCTTACTCTAACAATGGCGCCGGATTCCCTCAGGGTTCTCTCACGCATTCCGCCTATTACGCCTATGAGCTGTTGTTTCCCAAAGAGTCTCTGTCTGTCTGTCATTCGCCGCCTGCTAGGTTTGCGCCTTCGGCATGCGACCGGGCCGGGCCGTCAGGCAGGGCACATGCGCGCGGGGAAAGATCGAATGAATACTTCCTTCCATACAGTGCGCACGCGCACGGCTGGAAGCAAGTTTGCCGCGGGCACGCAGCCAGCCGCCACGCAGGTACAGCTAGTATATATCCTTAATGCCTTTCCATAGCACGGCTAAGGATAGCACTTCTTCCCGTCCGTCCGTCCGTCTTCCGGAGCAGGTAATTACCATTTCTGACTGACTGACGCCCGCGCCCGCCCGCTCGAGAATTCTTAGGTCGTAAATTTGAGAAGAAGCTGGCTCGCACGCCGCGCCGCCGCGTTTGGCAAATTTCATGATCACTGCCAACAATGGAATGGTCCATCAGAGCATTGTTCTTGCCTTGCCTTGCTTCCGCGGCCGGAGCTTCCTCTGCATGCCGCCAGCCCGCTCGCCTGCTCAAACCTGCGTGATTCGGCGGTCAAGGCGCAGGCCGTTGGAAGTGTTGCCTGTTCGTTCGTACGGAGTACTATACTGTATCGCTGCTAGCTGCTGCCAAAACTTGAATACGAAAGCTGTTTTGTCCCGGGGCGCTTCAAGGTGGCGATATGCGGAGCTGGCGGCTCAGAGCAGAGGGAGGCAACAGCTAGTAAGCCTATCGACCACAAAGTGTAAATTCGTCCGTCCGTCCGTCCGTCCGTCCGTCCGTCCGCGGGGAATAACCTTGGAAATAAATGGTTAGAAGGAGGAAGAAGACGTCCTATCTCTAACATGCAGGAATGGCTTCAACAGTCGGTCGGTCGGTCGGTCGGCCGGTCGGTCGGCGTTAGAAGTATCAGCACGTCAAATAAGGAAGAGGAGAAGAAGATACGTATTCTGGCGGGGGCGGGCCGAGGGAAAACAACTGGGAATGGATTCTCAATTAAGTTCGCTCATTTAAGCAAATTTAATTGTCCAAAGCCGCGGGAAAGATGCTTCACACCATGCACGTTGACCGTCCTGTTTGACACCCACCCTGACATGGTGATCTGAACGACATGCAGCAACACACTAATCAATACATGACACGTATGCGAAATTATCACTGCCCAAATGCCCAACAGACGCCGATGTACTACGTACTTCGCATTCTTCCTAGTTGCAAATGATCTAAGCCTACTAGTGGTTCGTGGCCCACAGGAAATCAAGGATACATCGGCTTGGCGGACGAACGAGCTTCTTGTCCACAAAAGGTTTTATTGCGTAGACTCTAGTCTAGCTAGTACACCACCTTAGCTGGTTGGTTGCGTATATCTAGCTCTCGCCGTCGTCAATTTGCCCTGGGCAAGGGACCGGCGGCAGCCGCCGCGCCGGTGCACCGTGTGCGTGCGCGTGCGTGCCTACCAAGAGAGACGGACGGAAAAAGAAAAGAAAATACGACCACGAGTATATGGACTGATCGACTGACAGACATATTGACTGACGTACGCGTACGTATGTACAGGGATCGAGCCTTACCGCAAAGAGCGGCCGCTACGATTACCTAGCTATAGCTGACCGAACTCATTTCAAAACCACTTGACATGGGTACAAATATGATGCACTTGGCAAGGGCAAGACTCTATTTCTCGTCGTAGATTCGGCCCGACTTGATTGCTTCCGATAGAGGCAAAGTACGAGTAAGTTTGCACATGCACCCGAGGTCTCTTAATGTACTAGAGTACATGTATCCAAACGGCTCTAAACATTATCTGTTGCACTCTTCGACCTCGATTAAAGCCTACATATGCGTACGTACTTTTAATGAATCCTGAAGGACGGACTGTAGGCGACCTCCCCTGCGCAGGCCGGGCATGCAGTCAGTCAGGCAGTCGGACAAAAGGGCTGAAAAATAACGAGACTTGCTTATCTGTCCATCGCTTATTCGTGCCAGAAGTAGAGGTCGGTCCGGTCGGTCCGGTCGGTCTGCCTAGCTGCCTGCCTCTAACGCTTTAACCTCGCTCCAGGTATAGAACTCGTAGCTAGGTAGGTACGCGGATGCCTATGGCATTAGATCCCCCGCTGATCCGACAGCTAGCTAGAGCCCAGAAGTAAATCCAATTAAGATTTCCGTCTACCTCTCGAAATAGGCCTCTTTCTCCAGCTCTCTAACTCTCTTCTCCCTCAGTTCTAAAGGCTCTCAAACTTACCTCGTTTACTCTATGCAAAATGTAACATACCATACCTATTTACGCACTCGTATGCATGTATAAAACGAGGTACCTACTACATCATCGTCTCGAAAATAGTACGAGCAGGATTTTCTTTCCTCTGGTGCAGTACTGCCATGGCAATCGGGACAATGCTGTCCGCAAGCCCAGTTAGGTAGCTAGCTAGCTAGTTCGTAATTTGGTCGTTGTTGCTCGATAGTCATGCACCAGTCGCCTGCGAGAGAGCTCCTGCAAGGCATCGTCATCGGCAAGGTCGAGTAACGCGGCAAGCAATGAGGCGGCAGCGGCCGACCGACCGACCGATCGATGGATAGATCGAGCTGGGGGAGAAAAATAGCAGACTTGCCGACAGACAGGCAGCGAGAGAGCGGCCAACGCGAGACAAATCAGCTGACCGACCGACGCGACCGAACGCGAACGGCCGAACCAACGAGCGAATGCCCGCCGCTGTTAACAAATTTTCTTCTGCTAATTGGTCCCGGTCAATGCCAGAGCTAGGGAGGCAGAAGGCCAGTCGATGATCATCAGAGTGCGTGTCGAGCTCGTAGCAGAGACACATTATTTACCAACCGGCGAAACTTAACTTGACCGGTCGAATCCAATATGCGTTGACATTGCAGTTGGACCAGGATTTAGTTTCTCGTCACGCGCACGACTTGAGGAGTCATTCTAGCTCTGCCTGCCCGTCGCGCGCCCGCCCGCCCACCTGCCATCCCCACGGTCCGTCCGTCCGTTAGTTTGTGAGGTAAAGAACTCCTGGAGTGGAGTTTAATGGGCCTACTGGAAGTGCCTAGCTAGCCCCAAGCCATCGAGCGAGCGGGCCACGAACCATGCAACTGGACGGACGGAGTAAGGAGCCGTACTTGAGGTTTCAAGTGGGAGGAGGAGGAGGAGGAGGGGGAAAGGTCGATTTCGCAAAACGGTATCCAAACGAGGGAGCTAGGCCGGCGAGAGTTTTCCCAATTTCGCTCGATCTGCCTACGTACAGTTCGTATGGTTAGTTATCAGCGCGTCCACTTTGCTGGCAATCGGGAGAATTAATCGTGTTTTAGACGAACCTCGTCGGATATGGAGTCCTCGATCCACCCGACCTCGATCGGCTGCTTAGACGCACATAACACACGATCAATTTAAAACACCTGCATCGGTTCGATCGTCACATGGTCGATCAGCTTGCAGTCTTGCACTGCTCTCTCTCCCTTTCCTCTCTCCGCTTCGCACTCTCTGCGTAAACTGATGATCTTGAAACTATTGCGAGGGAGGGGGAGGAGGCCGGTAACCAAGTCAGGCATCGGCAGGTTTCGTACGAGACATCATAGGATCCAGTAGTCGATCTGAACCGCAAGGCAACCTCAAAAGTGCGTAAACTTTAAGAAACTGTTGTGACGCACCACCATGCAGTCAGTCAGTCAGCCGCGCGCGCGCTTGACGCATCCGGCGGCGGCGGCGGCGGCGGCGGCGGCACTGACGCAGCTTGCTCCGGCTTGGTGGTGGAGAAGCGCCCGGCCGACGCCGCTCGCTCTCGCGCAGCCGCCTCGTTGGCATGATCCGGGTTGCAAATAAACGGAAATAAAGGCTGACTACGTAGCTGTGTACGCATTCTTTTTTCATTGCGTCAATTTTCGAGTTGCGGCGTTTGCAGGAGCAATGTAACTACATACTATAGTATGAATTAAACGAGATATCTGTGCCGCGAATAGCCTACAGATCGGAAGAGCACA
>JAAUYK010001629.1_pt1 | contig 10833 bp, 17 predicted proteins | sample 7278021 | NCBI WGS metagenome assembly JAAUYK01 (sample SAMN14350223, study PRJNA611818) | marine sediment metagenome | isolation source: surface marine sediment (1.8m) | place: French Polynesia: Moorea | collected 2018-08
AAGATGTGGAAGTTTAAAATGCGAGCGCAATTAAGTCAATAATTAAGCGGCGGAGACTAGCTGTCATGGAGTGTAAGGTTCGAATTTGCGTTTATTAATTCTTCCCCATGAAATCGCGATGGTAAGATTCAGGGTTGAACTCGTTTTGGCATACGCCTCATCCGTTAAAGTTCGGCCTGCTTCCACCGCAGACGCAGTCGACGGCGCTGATGTCCTCCTCGAGGTCGGCGCTGCCGTCCAGGTTCCTCCAACGCGGCCTCGAGCTGCGCGTAGCGTCGATCTCCATGCTGCGGCCGCGCTTGCTGAGGTTCGAGTCGGCGTGGTCGTAGCCTGAAACAGAGAGAGCGCGTTCTGGTTAAAACTGCAAGAATATTAGCATAGAGTGCAGAGTGAGTGTTTACCGATGAATCTGCAGCCGGGCTTGACGACGACCGCCTCGGCGTCGTTCCTCTTCCAGATGGAGAGCTCGGTGTAGCCCCTGGGGATGTTCAGGGCCCACCCGTCGCAGTCGTCGTCGTCGTACATGACGGCGCACATGTTGGACGGCACCGTCTTGTCGGTGCAGGTGTCGAAGAGGCCGGCATGCGCGGCGGCGACGGCAAAGGCCAGGATGAGGAAGCACTTCATCTAGGGAAGAATGGAATGGATTAACGAGCGATGATTAAGAAAGCCATGCGCCCTGGGTACTTACGGTTAACTAGAGTGAAAGTGAACTGGTGACGAGGCTCTCGACACTCCCGCCTTTTATACGGTAAAATATCGCGGGATACGATACATCCCCCGTGTCGTTGCTAGGCCGACGATAAAATCCACTTTGGCTGCTTTCGTCGTGAACTTGTGATAATAAGCCGTACTTCCTGCAGATGCGTTACATAATATTCTAAGGAATTTCGTTAAACGTATCCAAGCGCTAAGTACACGCCTAAGACGCTCAGTTTTATCACATGTATATTTTATTTCTGTTCAATTTCGCTCCCCCCACCGAGTCTCAATCGATCGATTGATCGCTCTCAACAGGCCGGCGCTCTCTATTTACGATATGGCGGAACTGAAAGGCGATCGATCGAGTGAGTGCACCCACCTCGAGATATAAAGATCCCATCTGAGAGGTAGGGCAGCATGGCGGCTGCTAATGTTGCAATGCCATCTCGTAGCTAGCTAGGCCTGCATGCCTGACTGTCTGTCTGGGTCTTGCGTGGGGGCCCATTCTTACTGTACTACACCTATACGTAGATGAGACGTGCGCGCGTAGTACGAGTAGTAGTACGATTCATTCCCCTTTTGGGAATCGTCGTTCGGTCGGTCGGTCGGCCGAATGGCAGGCAGCCTGCCCGGCTAGCTGCATCTTTGCCAAAGCAAGAGGCCCCCGGACGCGGACGGACAACAGAGGCACCTGTGACTGTGAGTGGCTGGCGGTGCCAGACTGCTCGTCGCCAGCATATACGTACGTACGGCCGATCTTTCTTTGTGCTTGGCTAGCTAGCTCTCCTCGCTCTCTCTCCAGCGAGATACTAGCTAAAATAATAACTTTATTTTTTTTAATCGGATTTTTGGTTAAATCACTGTATCTAAATTTTTGCCGTGTGTTCAAAGCATACGATTGTACTCGGGGGCTACGTATGCACAATAATTTTCCAGTCCCCATTCACAGTCTGACTTCGGTCGTCTTGCGCACACCGTTTGATCTCATTTTACCTGCTGCAATCGTAGCAGACGTACTACATGTATGTACGTATGTACTACGTCTGTAAATTCCGGCCTAGCTAGCTAGCCTCGTGCACTTGACCACCCACTAGGCCTAACTGACTAAGCTCGGTCGGTCGGACGAGGACATCGCCTGCTCTACTTCCGAGACTGAACTAGATAGGAGAAAGGCGGCCGGGTCCATTGCCCAGGAATTAATACCGGGCGTATAGATGCAGGCATTCGCAATCGACGTTTTCTCGCACAGCGAGAGGCGTTCAAAAGTGTGGGCCAATCGAGTCGGATTTTTGGTGTCTTTCTGTCGATCACCTCGAGCTGTCTAGTCGGCGACTGACCGGCTGAATGAGGCGAGGCAACGAACGAACGGGCAGACTGACGTAGCATCGTTCGTTCGTCGATCGCGCTCTCTGTCGCTCGATTGCTAAACCCGGCTGTCTGTCCGACTGCGTCCGCTCGCTCATGCAAAAAATGGGCGACGCACGCACGCTCGCTCGCTCGCACGAGCGCTCGCACGCTCGCTCGCTCATTCGCCCGATCCATCGCTGCCTGCCGCCCGAAATGAATCAGAAGAAGCAAGAGAGGAGGAGGAGGAGGAGGGAAAAGAATATCAGGGTGACCGGGAGAGAGCCTACAGACGATACAGTAAAACGTACATGCATGCAAATTACAAAACTGTTGCATTAGGTCAGTTGTGTTAAGAATAAAAATTCTTAAGCGTGATCCCCCTGCTAGCGGCCCGTGAGAATCATCAGCCGGCCAGGTGAGAGAGCCGATCGCGACCCAAAGAAGGAGGGAGGGAGATGCCGGCCGAACGAAAGAACGGACGGACAAGCTAGGCAGTCCATCGTAGTCGGTCGGTCGGTCGGTCGATTGGCCGGCGCAGCACAGCACGTAAACGATTTCTAAGATCATTTTGGTGTCACTTGGTCGGACGGTCGGTCGGACGGTCGGTCGGAGCTAGAGATGGAGGCGCCTATGGCGAAGACGATCCTACTACTGATTTCGGCCTGCCTCGCCGCTGCTTCTGCTAACGGCGACGACTGCAACCCGGAGACGCTCGTGGTCTACAAGGTGGTGTTCCGGACCTACTGGGACAGGGAGAAGTTCCCCAGGCAGTACCCGGAGTGGAGGCCGCCCGCACAGTGGTCCAAACTAGTGGGTACGTACGTAAGAATGATAAACTATATCGCGCGCGCCCGCATGCTTTACAATACTGCATCCAGGAAATACCTCGCGTTGGATGGCCGTTGCTAAGAGCGCCTTTTTGACGAACGCTGCGCTGTTTATCAGCAAATGCCGTGCTCTGCCTAGAATGACCCTCGCATCTGGTCGAAGCCGAAGCTAGCGGCGGAAACGGTACGCCGGCTATCGCGACCACTTACGAACTCGAGCGTTATTTTTTCCCCGTGATGCTGACATTTTTGACATTACTATACAGGTAGGTTTTTACATGGCTATGAATCTGCAAATGACATCTTGCAAAAATATGCGTGGCATCGAGTAGAAAGTGCGATCGTTTGCGGCTCGCGCCGGCGACCTTGCACCCAAGACCTTTGACCGGGTTAATGGCGCTAGCTGCATTTGAGAGCATCTGCCGGTCGTTCGCTCAATCGATCTGTCCTGACCAAACGACCTGCGTGAGTCAATTGATTTCGAATTTGCAAGGACTCGGCCGACAGTATATCGATTACGATGTGATAAAATGGCGGACGCCCACCTCTGCATGCAATCGCGGAAGATGCAGTCGGCTTTATGGGCCCAGATACATTTGCAGTTCAATCGGCGAACGAGGCAGATGACCGTCCACTCCGACAGATTCAAGGTGAAGGCTAAGAACGTAGGTGTCGACGCTCGCTCGGGGAAACCCGCGCGGCCTTACAAAAGTGCACCCGTTGTAGCTAGTGGGCCTAAAATCGATAGCAAGGTGGCTAGCGATCGACTTAATAGCTAGCTGTCTTGCCGGCCGGCTGGCCCCCATTTCTCGTTATGGTATCCGAAACCATAAAAACGGTCATGCATTAATGCTCACCCACGGTACAGCGGCCGGCAGCAACGTAGTAGAGCTAGGCGGCAAGTGAGCTCGTACATAACTGACTAACTGTCTGCCCGCCCGAGCAGCTAGTTCTTTTTTGCTCAATTCCCCACGCGCTAATTGTTTGTATTCACCTCTGATTCCATCCATCACAATGCGCTATCTCTCATCGGAGGCAAAAAGTCAATATCGCCGAGTAATAAGCGTACGTATACTGCCAACTGCATACGAAGTTAATTCCGAACCCTACCCATTATACGCACTTCTTGCATCAACGTACTCTATGTATTCCTTTGAGTTTCATGTCCACTTTTTTTGCTCTAGCTGGCGCGCTGGTCGGTTTTCGCAGGCAACATATGTTTGTCCCTGTTTGGAGTCGTACGTTGCTACACCCTCGACTTACGTACCTAGCTACCCAAACTCTGCCGGCCGGCTTAGCAGCCACCGACCGACACGTGTTTTGCAATACATACGCTGCGGCGGTCGCTCGCTCGCTCAGTGAGCCGACAATTAAAGATATCAGTTTCGGCTCATGAATTATTCGCAGTGCATGGTGCCCACATTATTGCCGCTGCTGTTGTTGTTGGCCGTGCGGTACCAAATGTTAGTCACACGGATCAAATGTCGACGCGCGAGCAGAAAAGGTTGGCAACCCAATCGAGTAAGTGTTGTCTTTTCACGTGCATTTCACCGATTTTTTAACATTCCAAGAAGTTCGTATGCTGCTTGCCATGCGGATATGCGTACGGAACTCCGGAATAAGCTCCAAGGTCAGGCTGACAGTATTCACTCCTTCTTGCCGGCGGCGGTCGGACGGACGCCAACAACGCCATATCCCGACCCCTTTCAAAACAGTCTCTGTCCGGGCTGCGCCCACGAAAATTTAAAAATGTACTGTCCGGCCTCTAGAGACCGTTTTTGCTGTCCTGTAGCAAACTTGCGAAGTGTTAGAGCTGCCCATGAAATAACCTCGTAACTTAAAATGTGTATTTCCAGCGCCTGGCTTCCTAACATTCCAAATCTCACACCCGGTGTCTCGTAATACCTCAGTCGCTCAACAGCATCCCAAAAGAGGCTAGAGCTAGCGGCCGCCGGTTTGTAATCCCTGGGTTAATTGTCCAACCCGTTTGCTTTGCCAGCTGGACATCTAAGGCGCGCGACACGAGTCTGTTCAAGTTGCGGAATTTTGTTCCTAGCTGGATCGCTCTCAACAGCGGGCCGGCTGCATCGGCTTCATGACTAGACTGAAAACGTGCTGACTGTCCCGCCAAGTCCGTCCATCCATTCATCCAACCTACTACGTTTGGACGAATCGGGCGCTCGGCCGCCATGCTAATGCAAAAATGCACAGGTGGCGCCTACTCTTTGTTGCATGGAATCGTAGTATAGTAGCGCGCTTGCGACGCGACGTGATTGACGTTATCTCAGCTCCTAGACGATTTAAATTAGCAATCCAGTTTCTTCTTTTAATTTCGCGATCTAATCTTGTTTCTGAAGGTTATACCATTTCGGATCTGTGAGGAAGAGAAACTTACCGCGCAATTTGCTGTGAGCAGCCATACTACTCCTAGCTGGCAGAGCAGATTTGGGTCAAGTAGCTAGGTTTGCCTTGTTCGAACGAACAGAGCGAGCGAGCGAGCGATCATCTTCTTATGACGTCGTCATTGATCCGCTTCATCATCTCGCTCCCTCCCTCCGTTCGGCCCACACACAAACAGAGGGCGGTCATTGTACGTACGCGTACGCAGTGTGGGCATTTTGTTGCGTATGTAATGTGCCTTCGTAAATTAAACTAGCGACCAAAGAATGTGTTGCGAGCATAAATCATGCCCCATCGCAATGTCACTGAACATTTGACAAACCCTTGACTTACTCGGGGCCAGCACCCTTTCTTTGTCCGTGGTCGGTCGGTCGGTCGGTCTGTATGCCTGGAGAGGAGAGGCAACAGCAGCATTAGCTAACGATTGACAATCTCATGACTATGGGGATGATGCTATATTTGTCGCGCCGACATTTGGCCGGCCAACGCCTTTGTTGCAGGCCGGCCGACGAGTCAGGGAGATGCAGCCAATGAGTCAGCCGCCGCCGCCGCCGCCGCCGCACGTTCCTTTTCTGATTGCACTTTTTGGACAGAAGTCTCGCGTGCGTGCCACAGGTGCCATCATCCAAAGACGCAACGCCGCGCCAAATTATCGAGTGAATGCGCACGGCATCGGACCCCATTGGCCGGCCGGCCGGCCGGCCGCGTTTGAATGAATTAATGGCTTAGATCAAGTTTCTCTTGTGTCTCAGCAGGTGTACGTAGGTACGACGCGTACGCGCACGTCCTTGGAGCCATAGCGAGCGTACATTTTCGGAATGGAGTTTTATTGCCTGTCTGCGCGACTAGCGCCTTTCTTTCTTTCTTTCTTTCTGACTGACTCTCTGAGAAGTGCTTTAGAAGCAACCAAACACGTTGCCTAGCTTGCCCACATGTACGTAACACCTCACCAAATTCGGTACGCCAGCGCCAAAGAAATACAAACTCGGTCGGGCGAGGGCGGGGGGGGAGAAACATTCGCAGATTCATTCCGTAACCAGAAAACTCAAGCGATAACTTCATTTGATTTGGTTAAAATCGTAGTTTAAGCTAAGATGTAGTAATACACTACAAGACGTCCAATAGGAAAGAGAGGCGGCTCCAACTTCGAAGAATATAGTTCATGGAAACAAGGTGGTTGATATTACAATTTTACATTTCAGGTTTCTCGCACACCGATGATTTCCACCTGTTCAAACTTGGCCAGGTGTCGTCGGAGGGCGTGAAGGAGTTCGCCGAGCTGGGCACGACGGGTGCCATGGACAAGGACGAGAGCATCGTCGAGTCGAGCCACGTGCTCGACACCTTCGCCGCGCCCCCAATCACCGAGGGAAAGGGCAGAGCCGAGACGAAGATGTTCCTCGACGGAGCGCACTCGAGGGTAAGTTCAATAAATTACTCGCAACGCATATACAGGAGAGACTTCGCATTCTTTTTGGGTCACTGAACTGACGTCATCGGCCGCGCATATTGAAAGCGCTCTCCAAGGCGTGAAATGAAATCGCTTCAGTCAATAATATACGATGCGACGTCGCGCGGGACAACAAGAATTTCTCTTCCTGTGATAGAGTCAAGCCAATGCCGCGATTGGGAGCCTCTCAACAGGATCAGCATCCTGTCGACGGCGATAGCGGACTAGCACCCACACAATTCTCTCCACCTACTGTATATATCGATCTGTCCGCGCGCCATTAAATGATAGCCCCGTTTGGTCATTCGCACTCGGCGCGCGGTCAGGCGAAAGGTGATTTACTCCTGCCGGTCACTTACGTAAGCCATACGCGTATTTATGCGACGTAGGCGGATTTTAGTGTTTCCCCGACCGGCCGCCGGAGAAGAACAATGAATGAATGATTTTTAATGAGCGGCAGCTAGCCGTTCCTCCCTTCAGTTGGTTTTGGGAGGCCCCATGCCGATCGACTTGGGCGAAGCAGGTAGTTCGCTCTCTCGACGCAATATTATGACTGCGGCCAGGCCTCCCAAATGAGGCCTGCACAAGCACGTTTTTCTCATTTATTGTGTTCTGAAGCCCAAAAGAGATTTGCGCGCAGCTTGAATTCCGGATCGGGTTGCCACGCTCGCTCTGTTGCCAGTCGGCATTTTTGTCGACAGAATGAGATATGCGCGGTCGGTCTCCCAAACACGTTGGTCATAAGTCATACCCATATGGCCGGAACGACGTACGTACGCGCAGCTCCTCGGATTTTATGCACTTTCTTTTCAACCGCCCGCCTCCTCTTCTCTTCAGGTCTCTCTGATGTCTAAGCTGGTGCCCTCGCCGGACTGGTTCGTCGGCCTGGATGGGCTTAATTTATGCGAAAATGGAAGGTTCGTCGACGCCGTAACAGTGGAGGTAGGCATGTTTAAACAACTTCTAAGAAAGAGTACGTATGCTTTTTTGATTGCCCACGAACAGGCTGATCCTATGGACGCCGGTACGGACAACGGCTTCACGTTCACGGCGCCGAATTGGCCGACGGAGCCGCCCGGAGTCATCTTCAGGATCACCAACATCTACCCGCCTCACCCGGCCAGCTCGTTCCACTACCCGGACATCGAGTCGCTGCCAAGCATCGCCACATTCACTTTTGTCAAAGTACATCATCCGGCATTAATCGTTTCTCAAACATTACATGAATGCGATTTAGGAGAAGCAATATTCGTTGTCCGAAGTGTTCCACATGAGCAAGGACCCTCGCTACGGCGACGACGTGCTCGCCTTCGACGAGGTGAACAAGTACGCCTACTCCGTCGACGGAAATGCCACCGACACCAAGGCGAACAGCAACGACCCCTCCATATTCACATTCGAGCCTCTGCCAGAAAAAGAACGGAGCTAGAGCTAACTTAACTCTATCACAAATTATGTCGAATAATTTGAAAGTCAAATGCACAATGTAAAGCGTACTAAGTGAAGCTCACGGCAAAATACGACAAAGGCCCCGACGTTCAATCATGACGTCGACGAGCAGGAGCGGCCAGGGCATCATTCCGAGGAGGACGAAGAGAATAATGACGACGATAGCGGTCAGGATGATTACGACGACTTTGAGCTGACCAACGAGATTCCTCAGGTCAATCACGTCGGGAGCAGCAAGGACAAGCTGAAGTCAAAGGGCATCAAGTCGTTCAGGTAAATTAAAGATGCAATAATACGTACAATCCGCTTTTCCAAGCATTTGCGTTTAATTCGTTTCCTATAGGCCCGACTACAGCGGCTACCATTCCAGCACGGGGCCAACAGACTTCATGAAGAAGAAGTACAAATCGGAATTGCTTCACGTAATTAAGGGGGTAAAAAAGCAAATACTAATCTGCATTAACTTTGCCTATACATAGGAGGCTCAGGAAAAGCTTTATGACAACAAGTCTCTGTACGACAAGATCCTTGAGAGCTACCGCGCCAGCAAGAAGTCCGGCCTGTCCGAGTCGCTCGCCAAGAAGCTCCGCCGAAGGAAGAAGCTCCGGAGGCAACAGCACAGGCTCAAGCAGCAGCTCCTCCAGCAGGAGAAGGAGAAGGAGAAAAAGCATCACAAGCATCGTGCGTATTATTTATGTCTCGAATGATAACCCCATTTGTCGATTATAATCGCGTTTTTTAAGGTGGTCCTCGCAACTGCAAAGTCACCGACTGGAGTCCGTGGGGTCCGTGTAGCAAGTCCTGCGGCATCGGCGAGTCTGTCAGAGTGAGGGCTGTGCTCAAGCACCCCAAGAGGGGCGGAAAGCAGTGTCCAAGCTTGAAAGAAGTCAAGTGAGTGCTGTCTGTCAGCACTACGCGCGTATCTCGATTCGATTAAGTACTAATCTGTTTTTGACGTAGGTGGTGCGGCAGCGCAAGGAACTCGTGTCGCGGGAAGTACTTCGATTGGTGAATGGATATCAATCGATCGGGCTTCCGCGGCTCGAATACAAAAGACGGTGTACGTACGATATTAATGGGACCCAAAATTGGTGGAACGGTGAATCGAGTGATTTAGGTGTTTAGCGAGACGACCGAGCAAATGAGCACATGCGTATAGTAATAGGAATCCGGTGCATCGAAAAAAATAAACATCTCTAATATTTACTCAATTCACGCCCAGTTAAAATATGTAATCAACGATTTGTATCAGCTAGTTGAGCGCTCCTCCGGTCGGGGACGAGCTTTTCCGTTACTATTGACAGCGCGGCCACCTCCGATGGTAATTTGTCAACGGCCGGACGGACAGAGGACGCGGGCACATACACTACAATATTGGCAAATGCCACGCTCTGTCAGCTCCGTGCTGGAAAAGAGGCATTACCATGTTTCATATTCGGCCGGCCGGGGGCGGCGTCAAGAGCGCCCAATATCTCAAAAGGGCCATTATTTTCCATTTCGACATCAGCGGCATATAATGCATACTTGGAATAACGGGAGGAGGGGAGAAACGGGCGCCCATTAATGCAGTTCAAGTTCCACCGCATGAGCAGAAAAATGGACCCATTTCGTGTCATCGCATCTCTTACCCTTTTCATCATCTGTTGCGATGGCATCGTCGTCCTCAGAAGCACTCTCGAGCCCAGCCAGTTTGGAACGGTGAGGTTTAGACAGCGAAATTACTCGTTACTCGGTTATCCGTACTCTATTTAATATAGGCCAAGGGTGGCGCCGGCCTGATCAACTCCGAGACACGCAGCGGTTTGGTAGAGAGCTTCACCCTCTGCTTCAGGTTTTACTTGAAGATCTTGGGCCGAGGGGCGACAACCGAAGCGGGCAGGATTCTCATGATCTCTGATTGGTCAGACTTTGGCCTTTAATATATAATTTCGCCTAACCATCTAGTTTAACATTTCGTCAGGCGAATCGTACTTCAACTCTTTGCGTGGTACCCCTCGAGCTTCCTCAACGTTGGCTTTGAGGGAGCGCCGACGGCGTTCAATTCCTACCTACTCGAGGAATCTGATCTGGGATTCCAGGTCTTCATCCCCGATGTGTGGAATCACTTGTGTTTCTCGTTCAATTCGAAAACGGCTCAAGTTCGAGCTGCTTTGGTATAAAAACCTTATTAGTACACATGCTCAGGTTCACACTGACTATAATTTGCAGAATGGCCGCATTTTGACAACAAATTTCGTGGACCAGAATGTAAGAGATCTCAGGATACCTGCAGAATTGTTGGAGAGCATATACCTTGGCAGGGAAGCAGTTGATTATCTTCCACGAAATAGGAAATAGTTCTAATAGCATTTCCGTTTAGGCTTCCCACGATGTGCAACACGTGTTCCACTCCGGGAGCCAGGTTCACCGATCTGAACGTGTGGGACAGGGAGCTCTCGGAGGCCGAAGTGTTGGACTGGACAGCGTGCAAGTGAGCAAAGATTATCCGTTAAATTGGGCCGCAAAATTGTAACAGCAACAATAACCAGGAAAATCGGAATCAACGGCTCCTTCATAAGTTGGACCAACTCCACGTGGACCCTGGACAACATGGTCAAGGAGGAGGTGGCCGACAGCTCGATCTGTGAGCCCCCGAAGCCTCACTACGTCGCCATCCCC
>JAAUYK010004221.1_pt1 | contig 10819 bp, 19 predicted proteins | sample 7278021 | NCBI WGS metagenome assembly JAAUYK01 (sample SAMN14350223, study PRJNA611818) | marine sediment metagenome | isolation source: surface marine sediment (1.8m) | place: French Polynesia: Moorea | collected 2018-08
CCGGTCGTAGCCTTTACGGCTATGAATAAAGTGCTTGCACTCCCCGCCCGCGCCTCGCTCGTCTGTTTTCTTTTGTTTCATGCCCCTCTCTCGGCATGGTCGAAATAACCGCACGCGAGTGAGGGGCATGAAACAAAAGAAAACAGACGAGCGAGGCGCGGGCGGGGAGTGCAAGCACTTTATTCATAGCCGTAAAGGCTACGACCGGCCAGAGGCCGCTGAAAACACCCCGACTGCAATTGGCATCGCAGAGAATGGTCCGATGGGACTTCCCATTTCTACATAGTTCCGGTTACTCTGCATATTTTATTTTAGGCAGAAATTTGGTTAAGCGTTGCTGTCACCCCGTGGAAGCGAGCGAGCGACCGCGGCCGTATACAGTACTAATCGGCGGCAGCTTGCGGCCCTCGAGGAATGCTGGATCAAGTTGCCGCCGGCCAGTCCATGCAGTCGGGGTGAAAGGAGGGACGCAACACAAGCCACATAGTAGTCTGTACGCGTACGTATCCTGAACGTATACATATTAGCGAGCGCCCTGTCATATACTATATGCGTGCGCGCAGCTAGTCGTGGGCAGCTAGCGAGAACTGGCACGCACGGGAAAATGCTCCGCCCTTGGCTGTCTGCGCGTATCGGAGTAATAAACTTCCCCTCCGCGATTGACGTCCGCGGTGAAGAAGCGCCTGGAAGGATGACTAACTTTTCTTTGAATTTCGCAGGTGGGGCTGGTAATTAATGGTTCTGTCACCTTGGAACTATAGGAAATAGCCGCCGGCTCGGGAAGGCGGCTTGGCTTCTCCCGCCGGCCGGCCGGCGGCGACATCGAGAAAGGCCGACCGACCGCGGTCCGAACAAACGCATATTAGTCCTACGCAACGTCGCGGCCGGGAATCGACCGACGGACGGACGGACGGACGCGGACGGACGATCCGGTCCCGCCGCCGCGCTGGCTAACCCGCGGATTGCTCGACGAAAGCAGGTACGAACGAACGAAAGAGCTGCATGGCCCACGCGACCTACTCGTCCGTACGACGTATGAGAACGAGAAAATTAATGCCGGCCTTTTTTGCTGCCCCTCGAGAGAGGGAATAAGCTGGGGAGCCTGCCAGCTACCTGCAGCCTCGTCCAGCCACCGGGCGCGTCCGTCATACCGTCCTTTTATTTGAGCGCTGACTCGCTCGCTGCCTTCGCTCTCGTTTCCGCGGCCCCAATGCCGAGCGGTGGCTGTGGCGGCGGCGGCGAATAGATCGAGCGCGCACTAATAAATTTACAAGAAGTGATTAGGCAGCTGGAGCCTGTCGGGAAGGAATTGAGAAACAAAGCGTTAAATCGTTATAGTCTTTGGTAGACGCGTGCACTTTACAACAATTGCTAAAGTTGTCGTTCATCTACAAGCTTGTGGGAATTCGAACGCAATAGTGGTGGTGACGACGGACCCATGGACCTTTGACTTTCTTTCCTTCGGCTGGCACGGGTCGACAGACAACTTTACATAATTGCATTCAGCCCACATGCACTCCTTCTCGAGAAAACGAACGGGCGAAAAAGGACGTACGCGCATACATTCGGGCCTCTAGCTGTCTCTCCGGCCGTCGCGCGCTCGCTCGTTGGCTGCTCGCCCGCTCTCTTTGCTTCTTCGAGGCTGTTGCTTTTTTTCTGGCAGCCTGTTCGCTCGCTCGCTCGCTCACTCACTCGCTTACGTACTTACTTGATGAGTCTGGCGCGCGACCTCCACACGCGCGTACGGTAGTCCAGCAAGACCTAGCACTACTCGAGTTGCGGCAGCAACGGCGGCGACGCTCCTTCCCTCCCTGGCTACGACGTAGCCACAAAAGCGACGAATTGACTCATAATCGAGTGGCAGAAGGCGGACGCGACGCCCGTACGGACGGACGGACATACTGCGACAGAGGAAGTAGGTGCTGGCAGCGGCGGCGCGGCGGCGGCGACGATGGCGACGGCCGGCACCGTCAGTCTGTTCGGAACTTTCTCGTAGTGTCGAAATAAGTATAGCCACCGGGGGACTGACTAGCCGTGCGACGGGCAGGCAGAAGGAGACCAGCTACCCACTACGTACATACGCGCTCGTTCGTTCGTATATTCAGTCACCAACCATCGAGGCGATAATGGTGCGATTTAAAGACTGCTGAAGGTCGTGCCACGATGAGTGTCGGAAGACGAAGAACGGGTACCTTAAGATGGATCAGCGGTGCTCAACTGAGGTGCAGGTGCGAGAATCGTCGTCGTCGTCGGAGGGGACAGGAGCAAACGTGCTATTCTTGTTGCTGTCGCTGCTGTTGCCCTCGCCAGAAGTTCTAATAAGGCTGGCGACGCCGACAGAGGTGCTGCTGCCGCGGCGTGTGCACCCATGGCTGCTTTGTACTACGATGGAGAGTTCGAGCTGCGACGCAGAGTCGACAGCGTCGGGGGCGGCGGCGAGGGGGCCGTCGCAGGGGTGGAGGAGGCGCTCGCTAGGAGACTCCAGCTCGATGATGGCGTCAGCAGTGATGAGGTGAGGGGCTTTCTTCATGTATTTACACTAGTTAATTGTGGGACACGTTAAGAATTAAGGAAGTTTTGTAATCAATTTCTTTCTATTAGGAGTCGTTCGACCTGGACGACAACGGCTCCGTGGCGTCTCTGGAACCTATCGCCAAGGACAAGAACGCCAACATCCGGCTGGCGATCGTCGGCACTCTGGGTCTCATCTGTGGCGTTAGCTTCACCATCTTCCTCTTCCTGATCCCGTTCCAAATCGACCCGGCGGCGGCGGCGCTGGTGGCAGACTTTGTGCCATCAACATGCTCCGTGGTGAACGCGTCCATGGCCCTGGGCCTATCACAGTGCCACTGGTCATCCTGCGCTGAAGGATGTACCAGGAAAGAAAGCAGTTCTAGTCCGCGGATTGAAAGCTATATTAGGTTGTAAACTCAATGAGCATACTCGGAGCAATTTCTTTCGAGAAATGTAAAATAATGGCGTGGTTGTTTCAATCCGCCTCGGTAATAATGCAGGGATCCAATCAAGTGCTTCCGAATCCTTGTGAGTTATGTGATCAACGACACAGTGACGACATCTTCGTCGTCCACGTCCTCCTCCTCGACGGTGACCGCGGTGCGCGGCGACAGTCGTGTGGGCGCGCTCTTCGTGAACGTTGCCGGCTGCGGCTACCCGCCGACCATCAGCTGCGAGGGCTTCTACGAGGAGTACGGCCGGGTGATGAAACAGGACTTCCCCTGCTTCTACTCGGTGCGCAACCACACGATGGTGATCCCGGAGCACCACCCGGCCGAGGAGATCCAGACCATCGTGATGGCCTGCATCCCGCTGCTCATCACCGTCGTCTCCGGCATCCTGCTGCTCGTCGTCCCGGGCAGGCTGAAGAGCCGGGGCTCCGCCACCAAGGTGGGGCCGGCCTCGGCAGAGGACAGGGCGAGGCATCCAGAGGAGCTGGACAGGTAAGACCTAACTGAAGCTGATTGACATTGAGGCCGTTTCGCATTATTCAAGCGCTTACCGCCGAATGGAAACCTGATTTTTTTCGGATCAGCTCGTGAACTAGCTCCCCTTGGCCCTTATCATTTTTTGTGTAGTTCGATCGTATCAAGGACTACGACCAATGACTATTATTTGCATGGTCCGGCAAATTAGTAAACATAAAGCTGCCTTCTACGAAGCCAATTGGCTTCGTAGAAGGCAGAAATCAACGAAAACTCGTACGTATACATGCTTCAAGTGGCTGCCAGACCTTGAACCACCCATCTCTTTAGGGAGCGACTCGTTGGCGAATTGTCGCATACGCTACTGTAACGTAGACATTGCTTGCATGCATATTAAGTTATGGAGTAATATAGTCCAGCCTTTCGGGCTTCATGCCGCCAGACGGTCTCCGTCACCTTGCCCGCTAGCCGCATAAGGGAGGGAGGCAGGGAAGGAGGTGCTAGCTGCGCCGAAAGCCGAACGCGGACGGGTGGACGGACGGACGGACGGAGGTAGCCGCAGCCATGTATATAATTGGTATCGATCACGACGCTGCTAGTGCGAGGAGCCATGCAGCGAGCGAGGGGAGAGCGAGCGAACGAACGAACGAACGAGCGAGTGTTCGAACGAACGAACGAACGGGCAGCGAGCGAGCTACTCGTAGAATGGAGAGCCGGCGGGCGGGCGGGCAAGCTAGGAAACCTAGGCCGGCGACGTTGGCGGCGGTGGTGGCAATAGGCCTCGCGTTCCTCCGTCTGAATGGCATGTACGCTGGGGCCGGCGAGGGATATGCGCGTATTCTAAAGGGACAGCAGCTAGTGCGGCCAGCAAAGAGAAATGTTTGTACCTACCGAATGTAAATACGTGCGGCTATATGCATGCATGTGCGTACGTATGGGAAAGCGCGCTGTACAAGTTTTTGTACCCTAATGGCGTGCATGTACTATTCGAATGCATGCAGCTAGGATGTGGTCCGCTACACGAACAAGAGCGAATGTACTGTACGTACTACTACGATTGATTCATTGCTTTCAGGTCTGAAGAATCCAGCATAATGATCACTCGGGATCCCGTGCCTCCGCTGCTGCCTCCCGACCCCGGCAGCCGCTTCGCGCCCGAGGTCGGCGGCAGCAAGGCGGACTTCGGTAACGGCCACCTGATCAACGGCGGCGACCCGTTCGCCGACGCGATCGAGCCCAACTTCCTCAGCAGTGGGACCTACAAGAGGAAGACGAACACTATCGAGCTGCCGACGCTACAGAAGAGAATACGGCACCGGGAATAAGTGCATGCGTAGTGTCGGTGGCAGCTATAGCTCCGTGATTAATCCCGCCCGGTGATGAAAAGACGCTGCGCGCTGCTGGTTGTGAGCTAGCTAGATACGGGGCGGCGGAGAACGGACGGGATGATCATGCCCATTCATCGCTCTCTTCGGGTATACGAGTAAATCAGTATTTACCTACTACACAATGTGGTCCGTCCTCGAGAGGACCAAACAAAGGCTCATTTTATACTACGTACAAATACACTCAGGTTATGAACGTAACACAAGATGGCTGCTGAGGATTATTGCTCAAGTAAGCGGGAAGGCTGTGACGCACAACGTTTGGAGCCCCGAGTGTTAGCATGAAACTGCATGGTGCTTTAGGAAAGCAGTCAAGCAGTCCTCGCCTTGTTAGCATTTCTTGTCCATAAATACGGGAAAGCGAGTGAGTACGGAAAGAGGGCCCATTTTTCAAGACAAGACATTATACTATTTAGCAATACTCCCCGCCATTCTCATCGGCGGCGTAGAACCGATCGATACGGTCGCGGCTGCGGCTATTCGCCTGGCAAGCAGGTAGCTGCTGTAGCTAGCTCCGCTTAATAAATATAGTACGTAGCTAGCTATGTAGTATTTCGCTTCAAACATAAGTCCCTTTCTTCTGCCATTGGAAAAACCTCTAGAAAACTTCAGTACATTACGTTTTCTTTTCTTTGACACCATGTAATGTTAGCGTAGGTCGTGGACTTTCACGCGTGTAGGTACCACACGTGCGACGTGTACGTAACGGAACAGCCATGAATTATTGGTGATGGTGCAGGGACTCCAAGGATTGCCATCGATTCCTCGAACTCGCGTTGGGCAGCCGCGGGGCACTGCCGCAAGACCACGGCGGAATTAACACCTCAACTCGTTTCTGGCAAGTGCACATGAAAGACTAGCTAGCTATCTGCTTGAAAGAAACACAATATCCACCCGCGCGTTGTGTCCAGACGATATAATTATCCTCTGCGTGTTTGTCCGATACGTCAGTGCGTAGCGTACGTAGCGACAGATCACAGAAAGGGCCCCATGGAAAATCGAATTGCATGTACAGAGCGAAACGAGAGTCTTGCTACATAAATGCCTTTATGATGTCCTTCCCCGTGACGTTCGTCGTTCCAGCGATGAGGAAGGACCTGCCCGTGGTCGCCTGGACGGTCCGCAGCGCGGCCACCTCGGCCAACGTGTAGCCGCCGACGAAGTAGACAAGGTCGAACTTGGCTGTCGACTTTCTCGACCTTCAAAGAATAAAACGGCATATACATATACAGGGAGGGGCTACGTAAATTCAGAGGACGAAAACTACCGCACCTTATGTCTAATACGAACTTGTGACCTGGCACGAGGTTCTTGAGCTCGTTTGCCGCCGCGTCCGTGGAGTTGGAAGAATTCAGGACGGCTGACACGATCCTACAGACGGCCGGCGTGTAAATGCCGTTGAATACGAACGACGGGTTGCGCTCCATGCCGCCCGCGGCGGTAGAGTTCTTCCCGGGCAGAAGATCTAACCGAGCGGCTATGCTCTAGTAAATTTGGCGTTTATGTTATTTCCATCGCAATGAATTGGGAAATACCAATTCGTACCTGGAATGTTGATTTTGATTGTGAAGCAGTTGTAGGATCCGACCTGCTGTTGAACAGTCCCAATTCTCGGAGGGCCTCCAAGGTGGCCAAGTGCTTGAACCCGTAAGCCTCACAGAAGGACCTCTTCACCCGCTGGTAGTCGGAAGACGCGAACCCGCTCTGCGTGAGGCTGATCAGGGCAAGAAGGCGGAGGACCAGCTCCATCGGGTAGAGCTTGGCCATGGAGTCCTCTGCAAAGGAGAGCGCCTCCTTGTACGCGTTGGCCGAGAGAAGGGCGTTCTCGATCGGAAGCAACTGTTCATACATATTCCCTTTGGAAGCCTGAGGGGAGAAAGCTAAATGGTGTCTACGTCGTTAGTCTAGGTGGTGCGGTTTTCACCTGAATTGCCTCGCTCGCCCCGATGTGAATCGCAATCGCCTTGGACTGGCTCTGCAGATCTCGAAGGTTGTTCTGCACGAACTGCTTCATCTCGGTCACGTTCATGCCCGTCGTCTTTGCTTGCTGATGCTGGAGTTGCTTCGCGTTCTCACTCAGGAAGGTGAAGATGGATGAAAAGTGCTTGAACCGGATGTTCTCGAACACCTTATCCTTGGTAGAAATCTGCAATAGGCAAATATTGGATATGTCCGAATGCATAATTGGGGCTGCTTATAGCCACCCACCTGGAGCTTAACGTTGCGCAGCTTCTCATTGACGACGTTAGGATCTGACCCGAAGTCGATGGCGCCGCATTTGATGCCGAACACCTCGTCCAGCAGTGCCTCGTAAGTCACCGGGGAAAGTAGGCAAGAGGCGAAGTCGACGTCGCGGTCGACCAGAAAGAGGTGCCCGATGTCGCACTTGGGGTCGAGGTCGTTGCCGGCATTAGACTCGAGCACTTCTAGCTGGTCAAGCACGTGGGACGCGCGCAATCCGACGGCCACGCGGTTCGGGATCTTGCCGAACAGCGTCTCCAGTCCGAACACGGATTTGGTCACACTAGAAAGCAGACTCAGGTCCGACTTGACGAACGTCGTCTTGAAGAAGTTGGGCAACTCGAGGTTGAACAGGTCAGAGTCCAGCGGCATCAGTTGCCACATAAAGTCCATGGTGTGAACGACGTCGGCCAGCCCCTCCTCCTCCACTAGCGATCTCAGCGACTGCAGTACTTTGGGCACGAACACGATATAGGCCGTGAGGCCAGAGTTTCCGCCGGCGACTCCCCTCAGTTGGTCGAGCACGTACTTAGTCTCTATGAGCGAGGACGTGAGCAGGTAAACTCTGGATGCGGCGGCGCCTGCCTGCTGCGACGGCGGCGGGTCTGTCCTGGAGAGCTTAAAGACGCGTCTCACGCCGCAGCTCTTTAGTACGGTCATTCCGGCGATCTTGTCTAGTGGTTTCATCAGCGACGGTTCTATGACCACGTCCTTCTCGCCGGGGAGTCCCCTCAGCAGAGCCGTCAGACTCTCGGTGGAGAGCTGGCGCAACAGGGTCACGTCCAGAGGCATCTTGGAAAGCTTTTCTACGGATCTACAACCATAAACGCATGCGCGCGCGGGGTACAGGTTCCAGAGCCGCTTAGCTGACCTCTAACCTCTATGATCTCTATGTAGTTGATGCTTAAGTTCTTATATCATAAATTGCACAGAAGGCTTTCTGATAGTTTTCTTGACCTACGGCCTCCTCGTATGACCTGTTCTCCTTCCTATTTACCTGCTAAGTCCTAAGTGCTAACTGATAACTGCTATACCCGGCCCGCTGGAATTTTTTTAGTGTGGTTACTGTGGTTAGTGTGGTATAACGCAGTGCAAAATACACAGCTGCTTGACGCAGTCGACAGCTTTCGAGCAGCGGAACGAAAGTGTGAAAGACATCCACGAAACCTCTTTGATTAAATTACCTTCGCTCAAGTATATTCTTCCGTCTGCCTAAACGTAGGTAGGGTAGGAAATCCTTATGTGTGGTTAATAGGAACAGTACGTACACATCGTCATGTCAACTTCATCGGATTCGGATATGCTTAATGAATGTAGATGCAGTTCGACTTCGTTTTGGCCTTAATCTTGGCACGTCCTCATTCGCATACATATACGAGGACCCCAATTAGTCTCTTAATTCTTCGCCATCCCTGGATATCACCTCGCGTGAATTAAACCTTGAGCAGCTAGGCTACGGCGCTCTCACCACGGCCCTCGCCATTATTGCAGAGATGCAGGGATAATAGGATAGATGGTAGGAAACGTAGCTTCCCATCGCCGCCGATGACATGTAGACTGAAATGTGAAAGGAATTATTAAGATGTTAATAACGGATTTGCGCTTAAAATGCCCTACTGGAATTATAACCGCCGTCCTCTTTCGCCGGCGAGTCATCCGTCCACTCCCCGTGCTGTCCCCGGTTCCTGTTTCTGTTCTTCCTGTGCTTGTTTCTTCGCCGCTGCTTCCTCTTTCCGCCAGCGTCCACGTAGAAGTCGCCGTCGTCTTCGCCCCCGACGCCGTCAGAGTGCGCGTTCAGGAGGACAACGCGAGTGTCTTTCCGATGCTCTCCGAAATCTGAGGGTAAATTATACTGTCAATTTTGCTAGGGCCGTCATTGAAACTCTAGTCAAAAGGCGGAAGGTGTACATAAAGCTTTTCGGAACCTCGATTCACGAAGTCGCCGTCTCCTTTGCCACTATGTTCGTACTAACCTCCTCCTTCCTCCGACTTATCCTTTCGAAGCCGATTTCTGCCTGAGGTCGTTGTGGTAGTTGTCGTCGTCGTGGTCATCACCGTTGTCGACGCCCACGGATTCTCTGCTCAAAATAAAATGTGGTGCGGTGCTTTGTGCCATTTAATGCCGAATGTTACAGGGGTGCCGCATAATAAAAAGTGCCGTGTGCAGTTGCTGCTTGAGCACATCGTATATGACGTTGTACATGTGCCTTACCGTATAGACTGATCTCCCCGCTCGTCTCTCCGTGTGGGTTCTTTGCCATGCACTGCCATTTGCCTAGATCACTCGAGGAAACGTTCAGAATGCGAATCTTCATCTGCACGTTGTAGAATGACGGCTTGCCGACCACCTGAGACATCTCGTACTTGCCCTCTCTGAAATTTCATATATGATATGTACACATTCTAAAAGAGTTAAAAACTTTTTACAGGTCTTACTGTGGCGTGACGTACGACTGCCCTCCATCTCTGCTCCAAAAGTTGAGCGACGCCGGATGAGCGGCCGTCAGACACTCGAGCTCGGCGAAGGAGCCGATGTCGCTCCCGACACGCTGGTGGCTGATCCAGATATTTGGGGGAACTGGAAATACAAGCAATATAATCAAGGCATAGTATAATATCCGATATGCAATTGCACCTACAATCTACGTATAACCTGACCCTCTTGCTGACCGTTGGCGGGACGCCGTTGTTCGCCAAACAGAGGTAGACGCCAGAGTCGAATCGACTAACATGTGTCAGCTCAAGATCGGCACCGTAATGGGTCCTCACTAAAACACGACAAAGTAGGATGATCTACAATAGTTCAACTGATCATTGACGCACGTCGTACCTTCTCTGCATTGCTTCGACTTCTGATTATGTCCCGTCCTCCTTCTCCCACCGGCGAGCCGCTTGAAATCACTTCCCGCGCCGCTCGCGTCCAGTTCCCCGTCACTATCACTACCTCCTCCGCCGCCAACGCTCTTTCCGCTTCCGCCCCTCTCGCAGATCCTGATGTCCTTTCCGTCCATCCTGACCCAGGAGATTGTCGGCGGCGGGTTTCCCCTGGCGCGGCAGTTGAGCATCACGCGCATTCCCTCCGTCGCCAGCGTGTCAGAACTGCTCTCGTCGTCCAGGATGTCCGGGGGGACTGAAATGAAAGCAAGGGATCGACGCAATACTTTTAAAAAAGGTCACAGCCACAGAAAGTTTGAAACTGGACAGGAGAAAATGCGGGTCGTCCGCTCACTCGCTCGCTACCTAGCGTAGACTTGTCAATCACCTCTGTAGAAAGTTTGCGGTTTAAAAAAGTTTCGAAACAAAAAGTCCAGCAGCTAGCAAATTACACTCGCTCGATCCTTACCAACGACGCTGAGCGTCCCGCTGATGGAAATGACCGGCCCCGTGTTGATCTGGCAGATGTACTTTCCGGCGTCGTTCTCCTGAATGTCGTCGATCCTCAGGTGGTAGGTCTCCCTCGAGTCGTGCGAGACGCTGACGCGCTCGTTCATCGTGATCACCACCGGGTGGACGGCCAGGGTGCCCTTCTCCGAGTGCAGCCAGGCCACCTTGTAGTGCGGGCCGAGGTTCTCCACCGTGCAAGAGAACTGGACGGCCTTGCCGACGCGAACCGTGAAGTTGCTCAGCTCGGAGTGGGTGAAGCGGGGAGGAGGGTGGAGCAGGTCTAGAATGACGTAGTACTCCTAATTAGGTTTCCGACCGTTAATATCGCTAATTGTTGCGGCCAGCAAAGCGTACATTAATTTTTTCCCG
>JAAUYK010006494.1_pt1 | contig 10817 bp, 5 predicted proteins | sample 7278021 | NCBI WGS metagenome assembly JAAUYK01 (sample SAMN14350223, study PRJNA611818) | marine sediment metagenome | isolation source: surface marine sediment (1.8m) | place: French Polynesia: Moorea | collected 2018-08
AAAGCGAAAGCAGTCATCAGGCTCGACTTTTATGTAAAATAATATATCTGCAGTCGAATCGTATATCAGAGATAATCGCTTTTCGCTTTCCTGCAGCTCCCGGACTTTTTGTTTCAGGTGAAACCTGCTTTCGTTCAGTTCAAAGGTGCGTTCTTCGACAAGCTGTTCAAGATTTTGCTGCATTCTGTGAAGTTGTATATGCGTTCTTACCCGGGCCAAGATTTCCGCTTCCTGGAACGGCTTGGTGATATAATCCACCCCTCCAGCTTCAAAGCCCCTGATCTTGTCCTTTACATCCTGCAGCGCGCTGATGAATATGATCGGTATGTCGCCTGTACGCGAATCCTGTTTGAGGCGCTTGCAAATCTCAAAGCCATCCATCTCCGGCATCCACACATCCAGCAGGATCAAAGCCGGAGTTTGGCTTATGGCAGCATCAATAGCCTGTTGTGGCCTTTTCGTCGCGAGAACATTGTATCCTTGTTGATCAAGTAACTGAGCCAAAAGCTTCAGGTTGGCCAACTCGTCATCAACGATCAGAATGTTGGGAGACAGGGCCCCCTGATTATTTGTTGAACGCCCTTTGCTGCCGGGTTCACTGTTCATGGGTCTCTCCAAGAAGGTCACCAATCCGGTCAATTTCAAAATTATCCACAAGGCTCTGCAGGGCTTTGGCCGTATCCAGGGCCAGTGGTTCGATGCGATGGATAACGGCTGAGATGGCCCCTCTGTCCAGCGTGGGAACCGTCTTCTTAAGTTCCTGCAATAAATCCGGAGGAAGGTCGGACAGCATTTCGGCGGTGAGCTTCGCGCCATCCATTCGCGCTGGTGTTGTGTCGCCTTCCTGCTCATAGATATAGTCAATATCCAGGAACCTGCCCATCGCCTCAAATATTTCAGCCGCTTGAAACGGTTTGACGACCATATCGTCGCAGCCCGCTGCCATGATCTCATGGCGCTGCTCACTGAAAGCGCTGGCGGTGATGGCAATGATGGGTAGCTTTTCGCCACCTGACAGCATCCGTATCTGACGAACAGCTTCATATCCGTCCATCACCGTCATGCGCATGTCCATCCAGATAAGATCAGGGGACTCCTTTTTGAATGCCTCCACCGCCTCCTGACCGTTTTTGGCTTCAAGTACAACAAACCCGACTTCTTCAAGCAAGGATTTCAGCAAGAGCAGATTTTCCCGGTTGTCATCCGCGATAAGGATCCGCCACGTCTTCTGCGTCTGGGCAAGGCCGATCACCCTCGGTTTGTCGTCAACGGGTGTCCTGACGTTCGCTGCTTCGACAATTTCCACCGGCACGCGCACCCGGAAAAGGGAGCCTTTACCAAGCTCGCTTTCTAATTCGATGGTGCCGCCCATAAAATTGGCATACTTTTTACAGATGGACAGCCCCAGACCCGTACCTTTGCGCTCGGGCACATCGATTCCCTGCACGAAAGGTTCAAAGATCTTCGTCTGTCTGGCCGGGTCGATACCCGGACCGGTGTCCTCAACCTCAATCACCATGTTGCAGCGTTTCGGTTCTTCCGGTATCGCTTCGTTGGCACATCGAATGGTCACCCTGCCTTCGTCAGTAAATTTGACCGCGTTGTTCAGCAGGTTGATCAGGATCTGGCGCAGTTTCCCAACGTCGGCCTTTATGTATGGAAATCGTACGGATTCGGTTTCCACAACCACAGAGAGGGTCTTTTCCGTGGCCCTTGATTGGATCATCACACTGATTTCCTCTATAAGAGCATTCAAATAGATAGGGTGCTCCACCAGGTCGACTCTTCCCGCCTCGATCTTGGATAAATCCAATATGTCGTTAATCATAGATAGTAGGTGCTGGCCGCTACGATTGATGATGGCCAGCTTCTCCTGTTCTTCGATAGTGACGTTTTTTTCCCGGGCCAACATTTTGGAGAACCCGAGAATGGCGTTCAGCGGTGTTCTCAATTCATGGCTCATGTTGGCCAAAAAAAGACTCTTGGCCCGGTTGGCTTGGTCAGCTGCTGCTTTTTCCAGAGTAGCGATTTCTGCAATTTGCTTTGCTTTTGCCTCCTGCCACCTTTGCCTTGTAAAAAGAGCACCGATGAAGAGTACGGCAGCTCCTGCAGCCGCGTAAAACCACCAGGCTTTCCAAAAAGGGCCGGTGACCAGAATTTGCAGGGTGGCCTCTTGCTCCGGGGAGCACCAGATACCATCGTTGTTAGACCCTTTGATGCGAAGGGTGTAATTGCCGGGAGACAGGTTGGAGTAGCGGCCAAACCGCCGGAAACCGGCATCGAACCAATTCCGGTCATTGCCCTCCAGAATATATTGGTAGCGGTTTTTTTCGGGAATGGTGTAATTCAATGCCGTGTACTCAAACTCGAAATAATTGTTTGGCCAGTTCAGCGTCAGCTTTTTCAGGCGTTCCGGAGCTTTTGGGAGTGGCAAAATAACACCGCCCTGCGTCAGCGACGTCAGGAAAACATCCGGTTTCAAAGGGTTGTCTGAGATACGCTCGGGATAGAATCCGTTCAGTCCGTTGGGTCCGCCAAACCACATGCTGCCATCAGGGGCGATAGCGCACGCGCCGGCCATGTAGAAATTCCCCTGCAATCCGTCGCTGCGGTCATAGGTTCTTATCTTGCCGTCGTTTGGCGAGAATCGCAGTATCCCGTGACTGGTGCCGAGCCACAAAAACCCTTCTCGGTCTTCGAGAATACTGCGCACTTCACTGACCGGAAGGCCACTGGTTGGGTCGTACCGTACAAAACTATCTGTCTCCGCATCGAAAAGGTTCAAGCCGCCTCCGGAAGTTCCGATCCAAATCCTACCTTTCCAATCCTGATAGAGATACCGGACTTGGTTGGAACCCAGGCTTTTGGGGTCATTCGGATCGTGGTGATAATGAACGAACGTGTCGGAGGCTTTGTCCAATACAGCCAGCCCGCTCAGCGTGGCAATCCACAATTTTCCTCGCCCATCATCAAGAAGTTTCGAATTGTAATCGTGAACAAGTTTAGTGGGATCTGCCGGGTCCGCGCGGTAGTGGGTGAATTGCCCGGTGGGCAGATGCAGTTTGGAAACGCCAGCTTCAATCTGGGCAATCCACAGGGTTTCCGGTTCGTCCCGGTCCGCGATGATATCTTTGATAAAGATACTACTCATTATGCTCTGGTAATTTCCCGGTTGATTGCGGTAGTGTTTGATGAAAGTCTCCATATCCGGATCGAATACACTCAAAATACCGCCGCTTGTACCAATCCACATCATACCTGCTTGATCCTTAAAAATGGAATATACGGTCTTGCCCTGCAAGCTGCCGGAATCATTCGGATTGGCAGCATAAGTTCGGAAAGTGCCTTTGTCACGGTTAAAACGGCTGAGACCTCCGGAAGTTCCAACCCATAAAGCGCCATCAGCTTCGCTGAAGATACTAAATACATTATTATGACCGATGCTTTTCGAATCGAACGGGTTGTGCTGGTAAAGCATGAACTTTTGCCGTCGAGAATCAACCGCATCAACAGTGCCAGCCCTGTCAAAGAACCACAAGGTATTGTCTCTGGCGATGAGCACATTGGACGTATTCGTTCCGCTGATGGATTGCGAATCACCGGGCTTGCTGTAATAACGTTTGGTTCGGCCTGTTTGCGGGTCAAGCCAGGTAAGTCCAGTCGCCGAAGTGTATCGGTGAGCCAGCCACAATCCGCCGACATTATCCAGTGTCATGGTGTATATGGAATCGCCGGCGATACTATTGGGGTCTTTCGGATCGTGCCGATATCGCTTGAATGTTTCGGTTTGACGGTTAAACAGATTGAGGCCTTTGCGGGTGCCGACCCACAACTGATGCTGTCTATCCTCCCGCAGAGATAGAACACCATTGTCGCTCAGGCTAGCGGAGTTTTTGGGGTCATGCAGATAGTGGGTGAAAATGCCTTGGCTGGGATCAAGACGATTCAGCCCCCCCGTGTGGGTGCCGATCCAAATGAAGCCTTTTGTGTCCTCGTAGAGACAGATCGGCACGTTATCGCTGAGACTGCGGGGGTTCCCGGGATCATGATGATACGGTTTAAAGGTTTGGTTGTTCTTATCGAATCTGAAAAGGCCGTTGCGGGTTGCGAGCCAGATGAAGCCACGGGAATCTTCCAGCAGAGCCTGAGGGGAAAAATTGACTCCTCCCCGGCCGGGTGAGTTCGGGTCTCTCGGGTTATGAAGATAACGCTTAAAGGTATTGGTTTCCTTGTTATAGACGTTGAGGCCATCTCGGGTGCCTATCCAAATGAGGCCATCGGAATCAATCAGCAAGGACTGGATTTCATTCTGGGATATCGAATTCTCGCCTTTTGTAATGACCTTGACTTCAATGCCATCGAACCGGTACAGCCCGCTCTTTCCGCCGAACCAAATAAATCCGTCAAAATCCTGGATGGCACACCCGGTTAGCTCATCATCAACTTTAATGCCCCGGTGGAAAATGATATCAGACGATTCTAAAGCTTGAGCCGAGGGTCCAACCCCATAAAGACATACTACCAAAGCAAGAATGGGAAAGATGGTCTTTACCAAATCCCGCGCTGATGCTTTGCGGGAGATGCGGTGCGACGCATTATCATGCTTTGCTGTTTTCATAATTCTGAGTAAAATCCTTGGGAGAAGGAAAACGATGCGCCCAACGAACAGGGGACACGCCGTCACACCGTGCTTCTTCGGCGCCAAGTTGCTCGTCAAATCCCCAAACGTCCTCTGGGACTGAATGAGAGCTCGATCCCGGCTCGGGCATAGTTCAGCCCGGTTTCGAAGGCTGTGGTCTGACCGGCAGCTCGAGCTGCCTGCAGGTTCAACCGGGCGAGCTGCATGCGCTCCTGCTCATCTTCAATCAGGTGGAGCCCATGGTTCACCTGATCGACAATTCTGTAAAGATCCTGCTCGTCATCACTCGCGCGCTGTCTTTGCACAAGTAGTCGACCAATCGTGAGATGGGTGCGATCCCGATCCTCTGGCGGCACTAGGGCATAGGCCGCCTCCTGGATACGGTCACGGACGAAGTAGCAATGGTCACTGCTCTCCGAGATCAAACCCGCAGCGACCGCTGCGTGGACATGATCGAGGATTGCGTCGCCATCTCCTGCGGTGACCACCGCCAGGGTGGCCATGTCAAACTGATTTCCAATGCATGCCGCCACCGTGAGCGTTTCCTGGATGTCGCTGGGAAGTTCCTTCAGCTTGCCCACCAGCAGTCCGACAACGCTGGCCGTGACATCCAGACCCCTGAGGGCATCCATATCCCAACGCCAGCGGCCGGTGACGGTATCGAGCGCGATGAGACCGCGATCTTCCATACTGCGCAGCACCTGGCGGGTGAAAAACGGATTTCCATCCGTCTGCGCATAGACCAGCCTGGAAAGCTCCTGGATCTCAGCGGGGTCACGCCGCAGAGCGTCTGAAATCAGTGCTTCAATATCCGCTTCCGACAGCTTTTGCAGGGTCATCCGATTCAGGTTGGTGCCGGCCTTTTCCAAATCTGCGATGAGCATCATCAAGGGATGGTCGTCATGAACCTCGTTGTCACGATATGCACCGACAACCAGGAGATGAGCGACATCGGGGCTCGAGAACAGGTTCCTCAACAGACCAAGTGAGCCCGGATCAATCCACTGTAAATCATCCAGGAAGAAGCAAATCGGATGCTCACTCCGTGCGATAGCACCGAAGAGGCACTGAAAGACATAATTGAAACGGTTCTGCGCCTCCTGTCCGCTCAAGTTCGGCACGGCCGGTTGGGGGCCAATGACCAGTTCCAGACTGGGAACGATATCCGTCAGTAACCTGCCGTTTGGCCCCACCGCTTCCAGAATCGTCGACCGCCATGCGGCGAGTTGTGTTTCGGACTGCGTCAGGATCTGGGAAACAAATTGGGCCAATGCCTGAGTGATCCCTGCGTAAGGGATGGTGACCAACTGGTCGAATTTCCCCACTATAAAGTAGCCGCGTTTTTCAGATACCGGTCGCTGTATCTCTTCAACCAGCACGGTCTTGCCAATTCCGGAATAGCCACCGACAAACACGATGGAGGCGGTATCCCGGCAAACGCTTTCAAACGCGCGCTCCAGCTCTTGCAGTTCGCGGTCACGGCCATAGAGCTTCTGAGGAAATCTCAGTCTGCCGGCATAATCGGTCTTTCCCAGCGGGAATGCTTCAATGGTATCCTCCGGACTCAAGCGCTGTAAGCATTTCTCCAGATCGGCCTGAACCCCGGCTGCGGATTGATAACGGTCTTCGGCGTTTTTCGACAGTAGTTTTAGAATGATAGCACTGAGTACCTCAGGGATTCCGGCCGATACCTCAGACGGTGAGACCGGTACGCGGGCAATGTGATAGTGGACAAGCTCCAGCGGGTCTTTTGAATGAAAGGGCAATTGACGGGTCATAAGTTCATAGAGAACCACTCCCAGAGAGTACAGATCAGAGCGTTCATCCACTGCCCGGTTGATTCTGCCGGTCTGTTCCGGTGAAATGTATGGCAGGGTTCCCAGCATCTGATCGGGCCGTACTTTTTGATATCCGGTCCGGTCAATGTAGGAAGCAGAACCCAGGTCAATTAGGCGGGCTGACTGATTCTCGTTACAGATGAGGATGTTTTTACTGTTGAGATCCAGATGGATCACGTTCTGTTGATGGATGCCTCCCAAGATGCGGCACAAATCGATAGCGATTTTTAACTTCGCACTCAGGTTGAGTGCTTTTGTCCCCATATGGTTCTTCAGGGTATCCCCATCGATATATTCCAGAATCAATGCCTGTTGATTCTCAATCGACTGTCGCTCCATGGCCTTGCGGACGCCCTCGATCTCCTTAAGAGCACAGGTCATCTGGTATTCGTTTTCCAGGGATCGAAGGATTCGACGGGATGGGTGGCGTTTGGAAGGTTTTTTGATAACCACCGGATCAGTATAATCCGGAAGCTTCTCTACTGAAACCGTAGAATTGCCTCGATGAATAATACGCTTGTTTGTAGGTTGCTTTGTCATCTCAAAGATACCTTCTCCGTTTACATAAGCGATTGATCGGTCTTCACGCCCCGCTTGTATGGAATGCCGATGGCCGCCGGAGCCTTGGTTTTGGAGATCAAGCCGACCATGGCCAGAATGGCGGCCACATAGGGCAAAACCACAAAAATCTGATAGGGTACCCCGGGATTGGTGAACTGAAGGGTCAGCTGCAGAGCATCACAGACCCCAAAGAGCAAGCCGGCCAAAAGGGCTCCCAAGGGGTTCCAGCGGCCCAGGGAAACGGCGGCCAGGGCGATAAAACCCTTACCCGCGCTCATTCCTTCGGAAAAGAGGAAAACCTGGGAAAGCACCAGGTAACAGCCGCCCAAGCTGCAGATGGCGCTGGCTCCGGCCAGGCAGAGATGACGGACCAGGGTCACCGGTATTCCAGCGCTATCGGCCGCGGCCGGATATTCACCAATGGCCCGGACAGAAAGGCCCCAGGGGGTGTGGTACACAAACCACCACAGCAGGGGGGCCATCAGGTACATGGCATAGACCAGAATATCCTGATTGAACAGCACTGGTCCCAACACCGGAATGGAAGACAGCAAGGGAATGGCCATGGGGTGGAAACCGGCCAGGTTTATGGAATCGGCGTGGGTCTCTAAAAGCAGGCGGGCAAGATAGGTGGTCAACCCCAGGGCCAGGATGTTTATGGCAATGCCCACTACGATCTGGTTGACCCTCAGAGAAATGCTTAAGCCCGATAAAACCAGGCCGGTGAGCATGCCGCAAAGCACTCCTATTACCAGGCCGGCTTCGGGGCTACCCAAGAAAAAAGCCCCCACCCCTGAGCCAAAGGCGCCCATTAACAAAATGCCTTCCAGGGCGATATTGACCACTCCGCACCGCTCGGAGAGGACCCCGCCCCAGGCGGCAAAAATCAAAGGAACACTCATTCGCAGACCAGAGCTTAAAAATTCCACCCAGGCATTGTAGTCGGCAAAAATCATTGGCCTCCCCCATCCCGGATTTCAGCCCCGGCCGGGTTTTTTATCCGTTTCCTGGTCATTTCGCTGGTCAGTTCGTTGGTCAAATCACGATTGGCCTGAAAGCGTTCCGCCCAATAAACACGATTGAATTTAAAGGCCAGGGACAGAGCCACAAAAATTATCACCAGGCCCTTAATGGCTTCGATAACGGTTGAATCCACCCCAACGACCCGCTGCATGATGTTGGCACCGCTTCGCAAACCAGCCAGGAACATGGCCGAGATAATGGTGACCAGGGGCTTGCATCCGGCCAGGAAAGCCACCACGATGCCATCGAAACCATACCCCGGGCTGAACATGTGATAGAGGCGATATTTCAGGCCCAGCACTTCCAAGGTTCCGGCCAAACCGGCCAGTCCGCCGCCGATACAGAAACTCAAAAGAGTCAGCTTTTTGAGGGATAAACCGGCATAAGCACAGGCCCTGGGGTTGCGACCCATGGTCAGCATGGACAGGCCGAGGGTGGTCCGCTCAAAAACAAAATAGAGAATCACGGCCATGGAAAGGGCGAACACCGTTCCCAGGTGGGCGTCGGTCCCGGGTAGAATGTAAGGCAAAAATAGGGATTCTGGAATTTCCGGGGAATAGGGGAAAGGCGCGTCCTTTTCCATCATCGGGCCGCTTACGAAATAGCTGACCAGATTGATGGCCACATAGTTGAGAAGAAGGGTCATGATCAGCTCGTTTCCCCGGCCATAAACCTTCAGCAGAGCCGGAATAAGGGCCCAGAGCAAACCTCCCGCCACCCCTGCCAAACAACAGATGATTATGTGGACGAAGCCGGGCATCTCCGGCAGAAAGAGGGCCGCGAAAGTTGAAAAAAGAGCCCCGATATAAATCTGGCCCTCGGCACCAATATTAAAAAGTCCGGCCCTTAAAGGCACGATAAAGGCCAGGGCGGCCAGGAGCAGCGGACACATTTTAACCACGGTGTTGGCCAGGCCGTGATACTCCATGAACGCCCCTTGGAACAGGGCGGAGTAGGCGGTTAGCGGATTGGTCCCGGTAATGATAATCAGCACCGAACCCAGGGCCAGGGCGGCCAGAATGGCCCAGACGCTTTTCAGCAAATATAAAGATTGGACCAGCTTCAGCATCTCGATCCCTGCTGTTGGGCTCCGACCATGTAGGCGCCCACTTTTTCCCTGTTGGCTTCCGAACCAGAGAGCAGGCAGGCGATTTGGCCACTGTAAATGACCGCCACCGTATCGGCGATGGCCAGCAGATGCTCCAATTCGGTGGATATATAGATGATGGCGCTGCCTTTGTGCTTTTGCGCAATTATGGTTTTTTGAACGAACTCGGTGGCACCCACATCCAGGCCCTGAGTCGGTTGATGGGCCAGGAAGACGTTGAGCTTACCCTCCAGCTCCCTTGCGATGACCATTTTCTGCTGATTGCCTCCGGATAGCTCCACCGCCGATTGGCCGATGCTTCTCAAACTGATGTTGTAATCCTCGGCCAGGCGGCCGGCGTGCTCCTCCATGGCCTTGAATTTCAAAAGCTTATAGCGGGCAAAGGGCTCATTACGGTGGCTGCGGAGCACCATGTTCTGGGCAATGGAGTGATCATTGACCAGGCATTGCTGGCGATCGGCCGGAACATAGCCTATTTGGGCCAACCTCTTGCGATCGTGGACCGACATATCGGATATCTCCATACCTTTGACCCTGATGGAGCCTTTGGTCACCTCCCGTAATCCGGCGATCACCTCGGCCAGTTCGGCTTGACCGTTCCCGTCTATCCCGGCAATGCCGAACACCTCCCCGGACCGGACCTTGAAGGAGACATCATTCAAGGCCGGCAGGCCGCGATCATCCCTGGCGCTGACCCCGGTCATCTCAAAAACCACCTCATCGCTCAACTCGTCCCGGCTTCTAAAGTCCAAATCGACGTCCCGGCCCACCATCAGCTGGGCCAGGGATTGGGGATCGGCCTCGCTGATGGGCAGGGAGGCAACCGATCGCCCGGCCCGCATAACCGTAATCTCGTCGGCTATGTCCATCACCTCATCCAACTTGTGGGTGATGAGAATCACTGTCTTGCCCTCGTCCTTGAACCTTCTCAAGACATCGAAAAATGGTCCGATCTCCTGGGGAGTCAAGACGCTAGTCGGTTCATCCAGAATGAGGATATCGGTCTGACGGTAGAGGAGCTTGAGAATCTCGACCCGCTGCTGCATACCCACCGGCAGTTTCCAGATCGGTTGGTGGGGATCAATCTCAAATCCGAAGGACTGGCTCATCTCTTTTATCTTCCGGGCATGCTCTTTAAGAGACAGGGTCAGGCCCATGTTTTTATAGCCTAAAACGATATTCTCAGTAACGGTTAAAGGGCCGACCAGCATGAGCTGCTGGTGGACCATGCCGATGCCCAGATCCATGGCCTGGCGGGGACTGGCGATGTGAACCCGGCGGCCGTCCAGGGAAATGTGGCCCTCATCGGGCTGATAAAGCCCGTAAAGAACGTTCATCAGGGTTGATTTCCCAGCCCCGTTTTCCCCCATCACGCAGTGGACACAGCCCCGGTCCACGGTCAAGTTAACCCGGTCATTGGCCTTGAATGAGCCGAATTTTTTGGTTATCCCGTCAAGTACCAGAAAGGATTCCATCTCCCCTCCAGGGCTGTCTGACTCAATTCATAAGCCACCCCGCCATGCGGGATGAGAATTGAAAAGGTTCTACCGTTACCGGGAGATCACCGCCTTAGGATATAAACTTGAACAATGCCGGCGGCTTATGAATGGTGTTGGCGGAGGCGTTTGGCAAATGGATCTTGGGATCC
>JAAUYK010032505.1_pt1 | contig 10815 bp, 9 predicted proteins | sample 7278021 | NCBI WGS metagenome assembly JAAUYK01 (sample SAMN14350223, study PRJNA611818) | marine sediment metagenome | isolation source: surface marine sediment (1.8m) | place: French Polynesia: Moorea | collected 2018-08
ACAGGTACAACGCCGAGGTGAGGAAGAAGGTGGGGCCGGTGCTGAGGGAGCAGGACAAGTTGAGAGCGTACGAGTGGATGATGCAGAGGACGGTGCCGCTGACCTCCGAGGACGTAGAGGCGTTTAGGTAACGAGCTGCTGTGGATGAACTTGTTAAAATAGAAAGAGTTTATAGGGAGTTTTGATACTATATCCTTTTCCCTCCGTAGGTCTTCCCGAGCCCTGTCGTCGAGATCGGGCGCCACTAAGAACACTCCGTTCGGCTTCGCGACGGCGGTGACGATGGCACTCGTTGTCTCCAAGATGCTGCTGGCTTAAGAGCGGCGGTTAGAAAAAAGTGCAATCGATATCGTAACAATTCAGCAACGCGGGCATTAATGCGACACTCCATGTACGTTAACTTACACGCAAAGGCGCCGTGATAGGCAGTACAAAAGTGACGGAAGTGAGAAAATGAATTCGAGAATATCATTGAGTGGTGCATATGTGAGGGAAATATAAATCAAAATGGAACGAGCTAGAGAAAACTTTTGATGTTTTTCGGAAGCGTGTCCATTAGTTTTAGTTGGCAACATTTGGTAGACCTGAGTCTAGGAAATGTGTCCTCAGTTTAAACAGGTGTCTGTGTTTTTTGCCAAACCTACGTGCAGGGCTATAAGCGACCGAGAAATCCTATGGGCTAATGTGCGGACGCGAGAATTATGATATTCGCGTTGCCAGGTATATTCGTACTTCCTTTGCCTACCTACTGTATTTCCATTCTCAAGGTCTCTCTCGTTATGAAACGCGATCGAAACTCGAAGTCGACGACGCTTCGGAATTTCGAAACCAGCCCGAGTCGTATTCATTTAAAAGGACTTGTGGTCCGACTGTCTGTGGTACATTGACGGCCATCCACCTTAAGGCAAATCAGGCATCAGGGTCGATCGTTAGATAGACGGACGTTATATTTGGACTTTTTTAGCCTCTATTTTCGGCTCTGGAAACGGAATGGGACCTCCTTGGAAGCAGCTCTGTTCGCGATGCCTATCTCCTGCCTTCCGCTTAATCAGTCTGACTGACTCGAGAATATGGAAGCGAGGAGCCCGTCCGTCCGCGATGCCATCTCGCCTTTTTGGCAGACACCATTCGTCAAAACCTCTCAATTAACTGGGGGTTTTCTAAACGAACCTCATATTCAAAGTGCCTTTACATGTGCCCACTTTGTAGCCTTTCGTATCCATCTACGAAACGGAATTGGTTTCCGGCAACAAGAAACTCGTTTCGTTAATTGGACCGTCTTGTCTCTATAGCAGGAACTTTTCGTTCTTTCGGTTTCGAAAAGGCAGAAGATCTCGAAATTCGATACGCATCCTGTTTTTTCGCCCAGCAGGTCGGAGGATTTCCTGCCCGCCAGCTCCCTCCTTGCTAATCGAGTTAATTTTCATAATTATTGGTTTGGCCGTCGGGCGATCTGTCGGTTGGTCGGTCGGTATCGTTGCTCCGGGCTTAATTGTATTTGCAAAAGACGGGGGGAAGAAGAGCAAGAGGATCGAGGGGAGAATGATGGGCTGACTGATTGGAAATTGGGACGGGAGTCGATCTAAACAAAATGCTAAGACGAGCCAGCGTTCTGCCTCCTATATTGATTGCCTACGCTGAAATATTGACAGCTTACAGCTTGATCAGATGTACATACTTGCCAGTCTTGCCGTACTTTGTGATTATGTACTTAAATAACCAACCCTGTATTAGGCATCGGCAGGTGATTGGAAGGAGACTCTGACACCATGTCTTCCCATACCTAGACTGAGTGGAATATTAAATGAATTAGGGTAATATTTGCCGCTGCAAACCCAATTGTAAAATTCCAAACCTTACATGAGGATTTTATGCTCAGATTCCAGATCGAAAATCCTTAATCCGCATACTACATGGTGTCTCACACAAGTTGTGTTTCAAAGAATGCATATAGCATTAGTAAGTATAGTGACACAGGTGTGTGACACCCGCACGCGTAGTTATTGTATACCTACTTATAAAAGTGCGGTGCCGCGACCGGCGCCCAGTGACGAAGTTACCCCAGACAGGTGAGAACTCGAATTTGAGTAAAGTGTAATCTTTATAATTCGATCTTTTCTCTTCAGCATGTGGACTTACGCGCTTGTTGCGGTCCTCCTCGCCTCGGCCGCCCACGGCGCCGAATATTGCACCGGGGACTGCGAGCTGATCAACATCGTCCCGAACGGCGAGCTTCCGGACGACCTGGAGAACTGCGTCAACCAGATCTGCGTCAAGTGCGACGTCGACTTCAGCGTGATCGGGAAGAAGAACATCACCATCGGCGGGATGGCGTTCGAGCTGGTCGATGAGCCGACGGTGGGCTCGGCGGGCACGATCGAGCTCTACATGGACGAGGGCGGCGACATCGTGGCGCTGCAGGAGGAGGGCGAGGGAGACGACAGGACGCTGCACGGCGTGCTCGAGATCCAGGGCCAGGGCAACTACATCATCGACGAGTGCGGGGACAACTGCCACTACCTGGTGAAGGCGCCCGACAGCATGCAGAGCCCCACGACCACCGAAGCGCCCTGATCGTAGCTAGCGTACAAAATATAACTTAATATACTACGTAGTCTTGTTGCATAGCTGTATTTGCCTGTTGAGTTCGTTCTGAGAATATACGATGATCGCACCGCTCTCAAACATTTGAGAAAATATCATTATTATACACAGTACGATCCAGGTGTAAGTGTTGGTAGACCTGGTCGTTTATCTAGCTCACAAGTGTGTCTGAAAAATATAGTTTTATGTTCGTCTGTACGTACATACTCGTCGACAAAAGCGGAAGAACATTCAATTCGCACCTGTGAAATGTAAAACTGACTGAAACAACCGCCTAGTGGGAATTTAGCACGCTCGAGATAGCTAACGTACTCTGTTATAGTAGACACTCTCATATGGGGTTATTATATAGGCAACTTTGGAAGAATTTATCTACGCATCAGTGTTCATTTTAAGAAAGAGCTTAATAGTCAAATATACTAGTACATTCTCCATCCGACTCCTTGCGTTGTACGAATGCCAAAATGCACTCTGACAGTTACTGTACTGACAAGAAACAAATCCCGTGCCTGTACTGCACATTTGTGTTCTGATTCCGTCATGTGATCTGAAATCTCCTTTGCATAAAAAATGATAGAGATCAACCAACAAGTGGCATGATATAGTATATCGATGCTGCTCCAGTCCCTTTCCAATCGCCGAGATATAGAGGGTCTATCCACTATGGCGTTCGGACTTCTCGCGTCGTCCGCCATCCTCCTGCTGTTGGGCAGCGTCGACGTCGCCGCGGCCGTCGCTTCCCGCTCCAACCCGCCTCCGGAGCTCTACACCATCAACGCGACCGGCGTCCTTCCCCCGGGCCTCACCTACTGCGCCACCGAGACCTGCGTCGCCGTCACCATCAACTTCGACGTCGTCGGGGAGGACGAGATGAGCGTCAACGGCACCGAGTTTGGACTCCTCGAAGTGCTCGGAGACCCCTACTACGTCTACGCGGTGAGGATTCTTAGCACACCGATTTTACTGTACGGATATTGACCTTGACATAAACTATTCGTCCGTTCTCAATCGCCCAACCAAAACCCACAGAACGTATTGTACCATGTTTTCGAATACTGTATTCTTTATAACGTTTCTACCCATCTAGAACGGTGCCAACGACACCGCTGTGGTGGTCTACATCGGCGGCGAGGGCGACGACCAATACCTGGAGGCCATAATTGCGAGGCTCTACGACGACAACTACATCATCGACAAGTGCGCCGCCGACGGCTCGTGCCAATACCTCGTGAAGGCCCCGCCAGAGTGAGTTGACCTTTAAATGCCGTTTTGTTAACGAATATACTAATGCATACAATTGCTCAGGTTGCCGGACGTTGAAACGTTCTTGTCTATTGACAGGTGGCAGAACCCGCCGCCGTCCGAGAGGATGTCAATAATGGAGATGATGAGGAACGTCCCAATGATGCCCCTCGGTCCCCAGGGATTCGAAAAATAGAATCAACTGTTATATATCTACGTAAAATAGCGAATTTGCGAATGTGACATGTGGTGATGCTATAAAATAAAGCCAGCTCAAAACGTGAATGCGTTGTCGTCTAGCTATTGCACCTGCGGCTGCATTCAAAGAGTCATTAAGCCGCTTTTAAGCAGCGTTCATCGGGACTCGTGCCTACGCCATGACGAAAAGTATAATAAACTTCCTATGTTGCATAAACAAAGTACATCGTGGTCAGGAAATCAAAATCTTCTTGGTAATATGTCCTGCGCGTTCCGCATGCGTGGAGCCCGAAAAATAAAGTTACGCAGGTGCAACTGAGATTGACATCTCACACCATGTTAGATTTCAGGAAAAGGAACTACGCGACTCACACGCTCTCGTCTAATGTAGCAGCTTTCGGCAACAGGGACATATTCTGAAAACCATATGCAATCATATACTATACGTAGACATCCATCAATTGATATAAGCGGCCAAAGTGCGTCTGTTCGACAAGTCAACGACTTCGAATGTTGCTGCTGAGAGGGAAATTTACATACTCGTGACAGAACACTTACACACCTCAATTGTACTGTACCTCGCTCGATCGGAGTATATGGCTGACGAATTCCCAGCAGTGTATGTGTGTATAAGGACAGGTGTTCTCCACAAACCATGCACGTCACGCGTAAAAGTATAAAGAAATTACGAGAGCTCCGATCGCAGACGCGCACCGACAGCGGCCAGGTCCATACCGGTATGCTCTCCTCAAAGTTTTTCCTACTCTCCCTCATCGGGGTCGGCCTCGCCATGGGCTCTGGCAACCTGTTCACGCTGCTGCCGAACGCCGACGTCCTCCTGGCGCACGGATGCCACCTGAAGACCTGCGTCCGAGTCGGCGTCAACTTCACCATCATCGGGGACGACAAAATCTTCATCTATGAGGACGAGTTCACCAAGGGGGAGCCGACCGACGGCTCGATGTTCAAGTATGAGGTGAGTTAACAGGAGGATTCCCCTAAGAACCCCAATCAATACTAGTTGCTAATACAATTATAGGATTCGAACGGAGCCATCCTGACCATGAACGTGACCCAGGACGCAGACGCCGGGTACGACAAGCTCTCCCTCTATCTGAGGACGGGCCAGGTCGGCGACTACGACATCAGGAACTGCGGCGACAAGTGCCACATCCTAGAGCAGGTGCCGCCGCCGGCCAATTAACGCCACCACCACGACGGCCTCGCCCAGCAATATAACGTCATACATACGTAGTGTGTGCGTAAAATTAATTGATCGTTGAGTTGAGTTACGGACAGAGAAATACATACGCGATATATTTTGGCTATATAAGCTCGATTGTTGAACAAAGACCGGCGGGTTTTTGATTTGATGGTACATGACACACGTTTCGGATTTCCGAGAAGCGTCGACCGCCTTATATGTATGACAAAAAAGCCATAAATTTAGAGTACAAAGTAATAGTTAGTACGACATGGTTATAATATGTAAAACGATTTCATTTTTGTGATATAGAAAGTTTTTTGTTGGTCTGTCAACTCTGATATATAGCTGCTGCCGCTATGATTTGAGAAAGTGGTGTTCGTGCGGATAATTATTCGAAACCGAAGTCTCTCCGGTCTCCGCCCGCCCGTCTATCCGTCACAGCCGACAACTGAATATTTGACAAAAAGATCCGTCATATACCAAATCAAAACCCAACATGCATGTTTCTCTAGTAGACCTGTTGAAAATCTCTTTCGTAGAGTAAAAGGCACAGGTGTAAACTGGCTTCCTCGAAACTGGGTGTGAGTGTTATAAAGAGGAAGGTACGCACCGTATACCAGCCATGCTGTAAAATTCAGCTAGAGCCGCAATTATTCGCAGATGACTGACAGACAGGCGGGCTTCACGTTGGCAAATTCTTGAACGCACTTTTTACTCGAAGATCGAGGCTAGCACTCTAGCTACGTAGTAATGATTCGCTCTTGTCCAAACAAGGCGGTCGTTTGCACTCCCATTACAAAAAAGTTGTTGCCACCGGGGTTGCCTTAGATAAGCCTAGATAATGTCATTCTACGTGAAAGCGCCGCGTGTAAATGGTTTCAAATTCTCAGCCAGGTCGACCCTACCCTCTACGAGCCCAAAGTTCCCACATGGAAGGAAATGAGTCGGCGTTCCCCGTTCCTGTTGCCGGCCGCCGGGGCTCAAAAAGCGCGGATTAATTGAAGAAAGAATGCCAAGTGAAGGAAGCACACAGCAGCGAAAACAGTCCGGCAGGGTATATTAATGATAGTAATGACCGGTATCCGGCAACCGCCCTCTCCCTTCTTCCCTCTATCCGTCCGTCCGTCCGTCAGTCGCCTCGTTGCCTCTTAATTGTCCCGGGGCAATTAAACATGGCGGATTCTGCGAACCGAGCCGCAGTCTGCGAGAGATGCTGAGCGAGACCTATATCACATTATTCCGAGAATAATACCTCGAGAAAATGACCCCCAAAAACCTTCCATTTTATAACGATCCGGGCAACCCCCTGTACGTATAGCTAACCTCGGCCGGCCGGGGTCGTTGTCAGGCAATAACAATTACCTCGGACCCAACCTGGAATTAAAACATACCCGGAGCGGACTGGCTGCCATGGCTTCCCTCTCTGCCGACTGCTTTACCTGACTGACTGGCTAGACCATGCTATGGTTTTATACCATCTGCTCCGCAACCGCAGCTAGACGACTTGAACGCCGAGACAATAGTGCCTAAAACACCTAACATCTGTCTCGGCGAATACGCGCTTTTCAACCCAACCTCTCGTCCTGTAAGTGCCCCGGGGCTAAATACGAAGTGGGATAGAGCTATCCGATCTCTTTAGCGCGTCACGCTCAACTCTCTTTGAAGGAAACCCATTGCAGATTGCTGGCCAAGCTGAGCGAGCCCTTGGTAAATACCCTCGATGGTATCTCTCGCCTCGCCTCGCCTCGGTAGCCGGCCGGCCGGCCGGGCGTCCATTTCCACAGCACTCGCGAGCTGGCCTCTGGGCACCATTGATGCCAAGAGTCGACATTTGACCACTCGAAAGCCTGAGGACTTACTCGTATAATCAAAGCATTTCTACACATTGCAAAAACATTTCATGGGTTCAAAATGTGGTTACGTGACAACGCTCATGCCGCATGTGCTCCCTATTTTCTTATTCTTCTCTCTTATCAGCTACTTTATCATTCATGAGGTTCCTTTGCGGCCGCGCGGAGCGGACGGCGAGCAATCCGTCCGACCGACGGTCCGCCCCCAAGAAAATGCAACTACTCCTGCAAAGCCTCAGTCAGGTGTCGGGAGGGAGAGAAAACGGCGATAAAGGTTTTAAAATGTTAAGCAGCAGCCTTGACGAGACACGTACTCCTTTTGCGGCGGCGGCGGTGCCCAAAACCGAAATGGACTCCGGGGCAGCAATAAATCTAGGGCACGTCTTAACAAATGGCCACCACGATCCACGCCCAACCTGTCCGTCTGTCTTTACGGACGGATTGAGGCGAAAATGAGACCTTTTGAAATAATGCACGAATTCCGGCGGACGAGATCGTCATGATGAAATGGCGAACGATCGAAGCAAGGAAGAAAATTGGGACCCGATAATCAGGTCGCCCTATTATGCAGCTTACCCGACCGATCGCAGCTTCGATAAGGTCATGCCGGTGTCAGACAAGGGTTCCGACGTTATACGATTGTGTCCATTGAATGAAAATTCCTTACTTAATACTACTGCTAAACACCCCCCTTTGCCCTCAATAATTCTAGGTTCCCTCCTTAGTGCAACCTGCTGTCAGTCAGTCTTTGTGGCCGTCCTCCTTCTGCTGCTGCTGCCAATAAGCAATTACCTTTTCAGCTTTGAGCCGGGCGAATTCCGCCGACGGACCGATCGAGTGAATACAAAGCAAGCAGACGTTATTTGAATTTGCAATTAAGCATTCAGCAGCACTCGGGTATGCGCCACTTGATTGAAACCCGTTGCAGATCGAAAGAGAAATTGAGTCGCCTCCGTCCGTCCGTCTGCGAAATGAAATGGGGTCTGCCTAGCTCTCGGTGCCGCGCCTGCCAATCTTGTTTGGAATGGGTTGGTCGCCCAGCCCTTCCTTTCTCTCTCTCCCGAAGCCTGTCTTTTAGATCTTGATAGGCGAATGTGGGACAAGGAATTGGATCAGTGTTGGCATTTGAAGACGAATACTGTAAGCTTCACTTTAGTATGCGAAGAATAAGTGGTATTCAATAGTCACATGTTCCATATCGCAACCACCTTAATCGAGCTCGGATTGGTTCCTTTTTTTGCCGCGATGACGTCACTCAGGCCTCCATTGAATTCCCATTTGATTTCTTCCTGCAACAGATTTTATTGGACCCTCTCGAACTGTCTTTAATCCTCGATCTTAATTGCCTCGTCCAGCACTCGGCTCCGATGACCGCCATGCCCATCTGGAGGACGGAGAAGCCGATGAAGAGGCCGAGCGAGCCGCCGATCGCCGACAGGATCGTGGGAACGTCGTACAGGTAGTACTCAGTCTCATGCCTGAAATAAACTCGTAGAAATATGAATTATACATCAAAATCACATTCATCTCTATTGTTCAGAATGTACCGTATCTGTGTCGAGGCGTATTCCAACTCGATGGTTACATAGCCAATCTATTGACACATCAATCAAAAATTCTATTCCAAAGAAAGAAATCCGTTCCATACCGAGTTTACGATGCTGAAAGAGACTATGTTCACAGTGTACGTACATAAAGAAAGACTCCGACAAGGACTAAATTTGTCACCTGGTCTTGCTCCACCTCACGTTGTAGTTCTCCTTCGTGCAGAGCTCGGGACAGAAGTTTCGGCTCTTTTCCATAAGGCTGCTGCAAATTTGAGTCGAAAGGTCAGACCTACGTATAACTTTCATCGACGGCTTTTAACTTACTCTTCGCTAACTGACGCCCTCGCCATCCACTCGTAGCTGGCGGCGTCCTTGCACGGCTCGACGTCCGAAGCGTTGAGCACGAAGTCGGCGTGCGGCACCCAGCAGGGGACGCCACGGGGACTGTCCACGTCCCTTCTAATCTTGACCTCGATGAACTCTCTGCTCTTCGAGATGAAGCATTGATCTCGGTGGTAGCTGGACGTACGCACGTTACATTGATTTTTGGAGTTCGTTTAAGGAGGACGCAGTCGCCTCACCTTTCCTTAACGCAGTTTGATTTTCTTTGCAAGTGAGTTATGAAGCTCTTGGTCGCGGTTATCGGGACATAGTCGCCGAGTTTCAATCCCTCGATTACAGTGACCTTAGTAATTAAGTAATTAAGCGCAAACAGCTAGAAAATTTACAGGATTAATGCCTGGTCATCCAAGGGTCCATACTGGATCGGATAGATGCGGTCAGGGGGGAGAACAAAGACCCTCAGGGAATGGTCTTCCGGGATGGTGTTCATAATGGAGATGCGTTCGCCGGCGCGGACCTTCTTCCCCGTGGTGATCAGAGTGCAGTTGCCCTGCTCGGTCGCCGTTATGTAGGAGACCTTAAATGACAATTAGTGTATTGGCTAACTTCCTACATAAGCATAATTTTATCGTATAGGTGCCTTGATTATCTGCGCTGCACTGACCAGAGATCCGTTGAACCAGTGGTACGTCTTGTTGAGGAAGATGCCGGGCCTGATGTCGGTCGCAAATTTGTAGAAATCCAACAGGCTCATGTTCTGTTTCTTCAGGTCATCGTAGTCGATGGTCCTTGTGTCGATGTCGAACACATTGTCATATTTTTGCTTCGTGGTAAAATATTTTCATCTTTCGCTAACTGTCGTCTCGTGAATAAACATATGCACCCACCAGAAATGATTTTGAGTACTGCGGAAGCAGACACTGGACGATTTTCATCGGCTCCAGTTCGCCGGGATCGGTCGTCTCGACCGCCATCGACGTCCTCCCGCTCAGAAACTTCTCCACCTGATCCTTTACCTGGATGAAGACCGTCAAGGAAGACGATGTTTTATACTTAATTATGCATTCAATGCCCAAACATACCTGAAGTACGAAACACAGTGCGAGGACGAGAAGCAGAACACGTCTAGCAATGGCCCTCCAGGAGATGCCTCGGATTTCCGAAGCCATCGTAACTTACCAAGTACAAACTAAGTGAGGAGTATAATAGTCCTGGTCCTCCTGGATCACATACGTACTTACGATTGAAATATATATTGGAGGCTTCTTTGCCTCCCACAAGAAATGGCGTAGATTGTTAAATAGTTACCTTTTTGGGGTAACTTCAGTTACAAAGCTAATGTCGGGCGCTTCGACGGCAGTAGGCCTCACGAAACCGAAATGGCATTGAATGTTTTTCCAATGAGTTGCTCCGATATACTAGAAGTAGAACTGTAGTACATATACTGCATACATACGTACGTAGTACATGTACAAGAAGAGTCCGACGTAGATCGTCGCATTTTGCAACATGTGGAACAAAATTTAGCAACGCTTTCAGTTTTCCTCGCCAGCCGACGCCCGTAGAGAAAACATGGGCGTAGTACATCACCCATCCTCGTACGAGTGGATCATTAGCGGAATTAAAGGCTAAAAGCGCGATCGATCGAGCAGGAGCGCGAACCAAGCGATCGGGGCATGCTCGTATCTCAATCGGACGCGGCAAGTACACGGTGTAAATTCATCTGAAAAGTTATGGCCATTACGCGATCTCGCTGCCGCCGCCGCTGTCCTTGGCTCGGTCGGCAGCCGTCTCAGTCGTTAGCGGGTGAAGTATTATTGCACCC
>JAAUYK010117007.1_pt1 | contig 10813 bp, 9 predicted proteins | sample 7278021 | NCBI WGS metagenome assembly JAAUYK01 (sample SAMN14350223, study PRJNA611818) | marine sediment metagenome | isolation source: surface marine sediment (1.8m) | place: French Polynesia: Moorea | collected 2018-08
CGCTGCTCGAGCAGGTTCTTCTGCCGCTGCTGCAGATCGGGTGAAACTTCGAGGATGCAATACCCGCCGTCCGGCAGTGCGTCCGCTGCAGCCAGCGCCTCGAGAATGTCGGCCGCGAGCTTGCCGCTGCCTGCCCCGATTTCAAGCATCGCCGGCGACTCGAGCTGCCGGAGTATCCCGGCGCTCTGCCGGGCCAGCATGCGGCCGAATAGCGATGACACCTCGGGCGCAGTAACAAAGTCACCGGCCTCGCCGAACTTGGTCGCGCCGGCGGCGTAGTAGCCCAGCCCTGGTGCGTACAGACACAGATGCATGTATTCGGCGAAGCTGATGCTGCCGCCAGCCTCGGCAATGCGCTCGCGGATGCAGGCGGCCACGGCGTTGCTGTGGGCGAGACTGTCCGAGTCGGCCTCGGGCAGCGCGAATGTCCGCGGGTCATGCATAATGCGCCCTTTATAACGCGAATCGGAACCGGGTTCCTCGATGTCTGATCCTGAATCGCTCGACAACAAGGTTGCGCTCGTCACGGGCGCCGCCCGTCGCATCGGCGCAGTGATCGCGCGCAAGCTGCACTCCCACGGCGCTGACGTGGCTATTCACTACCGCGGCTCGGCCGACGAGGCCGATGCGCTCGTCGCGGAGCTCAATGAGTCGCGCGCTGATTCCGCCGTCGCATTCTCTGCCGACCTGACCGACATCGCCGCCATCGAGCGGCTCGCGGCGCAGGTGACCAGCTGGCGCGACCGCCTCGACGTGCTGATCAATAATGCATCGAGCTTTTACCCGACGCCGGCGGGGACGATTACCGAGACGCAGTGGGACGACCTCGTCGGCACCAATCTCAAGGCGCCGCTGTTTCTGTCCCAGGCTGCCCTGCCCGCCCTGCGCGCGGCCGGCGGCGTCATCGTCAATATCGTCGATGTCCATTCCACGCATCCGCTGCGGGACCATCCGGTCTATGGCCCTGCCAAGGCCGGCCTCGCCATGCTGACCCGATCGCTGGCCAAAGACCTTGCGCCCGACGTGCGCGTTAACGGCGTCTCGCCGGGTGCGATCTTATGGCCGGAAAATGACATGCCCGAAGACACCAAGGCGGCAATCCTCAAGCAGGTGCCGCTTGCGCGCCCGGGCGACCCGGCGGACATTGCCGGTGCAGTGCTGTTTCTCGTTCGCGATGCGACTTACGTGACGGGCCAGATCATCGCCGTCGACGGCGGCCGTTCGATCGGCTGGTAGTCAATAAGCACCAGCGAACTCACGCCACGCCGGTCCGCGCAGATCCTCCGGACGTAACAGGAGTTCGGGGTCTTCGCCCGTGCGCAGCTGCATGGCGGGCGCCGCAGGGCAGGCGCCGGTCTCGAGGTAGCCGAGGGCCGCAACGAGGTTCGGGTCGCCGCCGTCGCCTACCGGCACGCTGAGATCGTCGGCCACCGGGCAATCGGCGGGCAGGCCGTCGAAATAGTCGCCAAAGTCGTTAGCATTGACGGTCTGGAAGGCTGTCAGCCGCAGCGCAGCGCCGCAGAAAACGAGGCCAATCTGACCGACCGGCTTGCCGAATGTCTGGTCACCGACAACGGTAACCTCGACGTGCGGTTCCATGCCGTTGATGATGATTTCGCTGGCCGACGCCGTTGACGCCGTTGTGATCACGACGAGTCGCGACAGGTTGATCGAGTTGGCCAGCAACTCGAAGACTGTTTCGGTATCGAAATCCTCCGAGCGGTCGGGGTTGTACAGCGTGCGCGTGAACGGCAGGTTCTCGGCGACTGAACCGCCGAGCAGGTTGGCTAACAGGTCGGCCGTCGCAACGAGCCCACCCGAGTTGTAACGCAGGTCGACGATGACGTCGGTAACGCCGTTGGCCTGGAAGTCGGCAAATGCCGTCTCCAGCGGCGCGTTGGCCGTGTTAATGAACGCCGCGAGTTCGAGGTAGCCCACCGGAGGGCCTGCCTGGGTCGGAATGAGCTGCGTCTGCGGCAGCGGGTCGATCGTGACGATGTCCCGCGTAACCTCCACTGTGAACTCGGTAACGCCATCTGCCTCGAGCATAGTGAACTCTACGGTGGCGCCGTCCAGCACTTCGTCGATGCCTTCGGCGGCCTCGATGTCGGCGATCGAGCGGCGATGGAGCGCGACGATGCGCTGGCCCCGGGCGTAGCCCGGCGCCTCGGCCGGGCTGCCGGTAAAGACGCGCTTCAGGCGGACATAGTCACTCGCGAGAAACTTGCGACTGAAGCCGAAGCCTATGTATTCCCCCGCGCCAAAGAAAGCCGCATCGGCAACCGCAGACGTCAGGTAACTGAAAGTGTCGAGGGGCTGAACTGAAATCAGGTCATCGAGCAGATCCACTGGCGACTCGTACCTGGAGACCTTGGTCTTTTTGGGCAACAGGTCGTTCCACAGGTACCAGTAGTCGGCCGCGTCGCGCACGAAGCGTTTCTGGTCCCGTGCCGAACAGGTGTAACCCTGGTTATCGTCGCCGCTCGACCACTCGCAGGCCGAGAGCGTGAAAACCAGAACAAGGCTGATCAGGATGCGCATGGGGTCTCCCGTGTCTGCCTTACAGGATACCGTCAACCAGCGTCAGAGGATGTCGCCCTGTGTCACATTCCTGCCAGTGCTGGCTGATCGTGCGACCCGTGACCGGGTGCACCAGGTCGGGCGCGATCTCGGCGAGGGGCCCGAGCACGAAACTGTACTCGAGCACGTCGGACCGCGGCAGCCGCAGCGGTGGGTCGTCAACGACGAGGTCGTCATACAACAGCAGATCGATATCGAGCGCCCGGGACGCAAACCGATCATCGCCGCGCTCGCGCCCGGCGAGGTCGTGGATGTGCTCGATCCGCCGCGCGATCTCGACGGGCGCTTCGTCCGACTCGAAGCCGGCGACGAGATTCAGAAAGTCCGCGCCCTCGAAACCGACCGCCGCACTGCGGTACACGTTCGACACGATGACTTTGCCGTAAAGCCGCTCAAGCTCGCTGATGCCCAGCCGCAGGTTTTCGTCGGGGTCGATGTTGCTGCCGAGCCCGACATAGACCGTCGCCATTCCTTTACTCCGACGCGGGGCGCGTACCCCGCTCGATGATTACGCCGACGTCGCGAGCCCCGCGGATCGCACCGGGTTTGTTCACCTTGACCCTCACCCACGCCACGCCGAACTCGTCCCTGACGATCCCGGCAATCTTCTCGGCCAGTGTCTCGACCAGCCGAAAGCTCGACTCACCCACGTACTGTTGCAGGCGCTTGGCGACGGCTTTGTAGTTCAGCGTGTCATCGACATTGTCGGTTGCGGCCGCCTTGCGTATGTCGGCGGACATTTCGAGATCGATCGCCACGGTCTGGCGAATCTTGCGCTCCCATTCCCAGAGGCCGATTACGGTCTCGATGCGCAGGTCGTGCAGGAAGATGATGTCCATAAGGCTCCTGTCAGCCGGCCGCCGGCCGGGCCAGAGTGTCCAGGGCCCAGCGCGGCGTGGCGCGAATCTCGTCGGCCTGCCGGGCATCGTTGAGCCGCATCGCACCGGCCACTGCAATCATGGCGCCGTTGTCGGTGCAGTAAGCCATCCTCGGATAGTAAACCTGCCCGGCGAACCGCGCTTTCATCTCGGCCCGAAGCAGCTTGTTCGCGCCGACGCCGCCGGCGATGACGATGCGGTCGAGCCCCTCGTGCTTCGCGGCCTGCAATGTGCGCCCAACGAGCGTATCGACAGCGGCGCGCTGGAACGAAGCGGCGAGGTCGGCTTTGCGTTCGTCCAGTCCGCCGGCTTCCTCGGCCCTCCGAACCTCGAGCATCACCGCGGTCTTGAGTCCGCTGAAACTGAAATCGAACCCCGGCTTGTTGAGCATCGGCCGCGGGAACGCGTAGGCCGTCTCGTCACCGCTCTCGGCAAGCGCCGCCAGCGCAGGTCCGCCTGGATAGCCGAGCCCGAGCAGCTTGGCCGACTTGTCGAACGCTTCGCCGACGGCATCGTCGAGCGTCGTGCCGAGCAGTTCGTACTCGCCCAGCCCGGATACGGAAATCAGCATCGAATGGCCACCCGAGACCAGCAGCGCGAGGAACGGGAACTCCGGCGGCTCGTCCTCGAGCATCGGCGCCAGCAGGTGCCCCTCCATGTGGTGTACCGGTATAACCGGGCAGTCCCAGGCCAGCCCCAGTCCGTTGGCCAGTCCGCTGCCCACCATCAGGGCACCGGCCAGGCCCGGGCCAGCCGTATACGCGATAGCGTCAGGTTTCTCGATCCCGGCGTCCCCAAGGACCTGCTGCACCAGCGGCAGCAGCCGCCGGACGTGGTCACGGGAAGCAATCTCCGGCACCACGCCACCATAGACCGCGTGCAGGTCCACCTGGCTGTGCAGCGCGTCGGCGACCAGGCCGGATTCGGTGCTGTAGACCGCGACACCGGTCTCGTCGCAGCTCGTTTCGATGCCCAATACGTTCATAGGCGGCGGATGATACCGCAATCGCCCGCTGTGGCGGGCCCCCGGAGGGTTGGAATTGCCGATATTGTGCCGTTATAATAGGCGGCTGAGTCCCGGCCCTGTGCCGGGTTTATTTATGTTCGGGATCCATATCGTATGCCCAGTGTTCGCGTAAAAGAAAACGAGTACTTCGATGCAGCCCTGCGTCGCTTCAAGCGTGCCTGTGAGAAGGCCGGCATCCTGACGGAATTGCGCCGTCGGGAGTATTACGAAAAGCCAACGCAGGAGCGCAAGCGCAAGAAGGCTGCGGCCGTCAAGCGGCACATGAAGCGCCTCTCTCGCGAAGAGTCCAAGCGCAAGCGCCTGTACTGAAGTACCACCCCGCTCCGTCCCACGGAGTCAGCCATGTCCCTCAAAGCTCGAATCAGCGATGACATGAAGTCCGCCATGAAGGCTGGTGATAAAGACCGGCTCAAGGTGGTGCGCCTGATTCTCGCGGCTATCAAGCAGGTTGAAGTCGACAAGCGTATCGAACTGGACGATGCGGCAGTGCTTGGCGTGCTCGAGAAGATGGTCAAGCAGCGACGCGATTCGGTCGAGCAATTTGTCAAAGGCAGCCGCCAGGACCTCGCGGACATCGAACTCGCCGAGATACAGGTACTCGAGGAGTACCTGCCCGAGCAGCTCAGCGAAGCGGAGCTCGATGCGCTCGTGGACGAGGCAATCAGCACGACGGGCGCCGAAAGCATTCGCGACATGGGCAAGGTCATGGGGGCCATCAAGTCGCAGGCGGCGGGACGCGCCGACATGGGCGCGGTGGGCGCCAAGGTCAAGGCGAAGCTCAACCAGTAAGCTTCCAAACTGGCGCATCGCGCTGAATCGGCTATGCTAGCCGGAATAACAATAACAACCCCAGACCCGCAAGGCGGGAGTTGCCGTTTAATACAGTATGGCTGGACTGATTCCCCAGGATTTCATCGACGACCTGATTGCCAGGGCCGACGTCGTCGAGGTCATTGGCAAGCGCATCCAGCTCAAGAAGGCCGGACGGGAATTCAAGGCATGCTGCCCCTTCCACGACGAGAAAACCCCGTCGTTTACGGTCGTCCCTAACAAGGGCTTCTACCACTGCTTCGGCTGCGGGGCGCACGGCACCGCGATCGGCTTCCTGATGGAATACGAGCATATGAGCTTTGTCGAGGCCGTGGAATCGCTCGCCGGCATGCTCGGCGTCGAGGTGCCCCGTAGCGAAAGCGACCGCCCGGCCCGACGCTATGACGAACTGTTCTCGCTGATGTCGAGCGTCGAACAGCATTTCCAGAACTGCCTTCGGGACGCTCCCGCCGCTGTCGACTACCTCAAACAGCGCGGTATCGATGGCGCCACGGCCAAACGTTTCGGTATTGGCTTCGCACCCGAGGGCTGGAGCGTCGTGCTCGACAAGTTCGGCAAGTCGCAGGAGGCCACCGAACGCCTTCTGGCGACCGGGCTGATCATCCGCAAGGACAACGGCAAACACTACGACCGCTTCCGCGAGCGCATCATGTTCCCGATCCGCGACGCACGTGGCCGCACGATTGGTTTCGGCGGCCGGGCGCTCGGCGACGGCGAGCCCAAATACCTGAACTCGCCCGAAACCGTGCTGTTTCACAAGGGCCGGGAGCTTTATGGCCTTTACGAGGCGCGGCAGGCGCTGAGGCACATCGACAGGCTGGTCGTCGTCGAAGGCTACATGGACGTGGTCGCACTTGCCCGCAACGGCATCGACTTCGCCATCGCCACGCTGGGCACGGCCACGACCGGCGATCATCTCAATGTGCTGTTCCGGCTCACAGACAATGTCAGCTTTTGCTTTGACGGCGACCGGGCGGGCCGCAAGGCAGCCTGGCGGGCGCTCGAGAACGCGCTGCCACACATCCGCGAAGGACGGCAAATCCGCTTTGTGTTTCTGCCCGAAGGCCACGATCCGGATTCGTATGTCAACGAACAGGGAGCCGACGCGTTCGTTGCCGCCGTTGACGACGGCGTCGCGCTGTCCGATTTCCTGATCAATGAGCTGGCGAGCCAGGTCGACATGGCGACCGTCGATGGCAAGGCCCGGCTGGCCGAACTCGCCAAACCGCTGGTGCACCGCATCCCGCCCGGCGTCTATCGCGAGCTGCTCGTGGAAAGCCTCGCCACAACGGTCGGGATGCCAGCCAGCAAACTGGACCGGATCCTCGGGAGCGGCGCAGGCGAACACGGCCCGGGCCCCAGGAGCGAATCGCAGGCGGCGCGCAGCCGCCGGACCATGACCGTGAGCGGCGGCCGACCGTCGGTGGTTCGGCGCGCCATCACCCTGTTACTCAACAACCCGCAGGCCGGCGACAAGCTGGACGTGGAGAAACTCGCCGGTGTCAATCGCCCGGGCGTGGGACTGCTGCACAAACTGATTGAAACCGTGCAGGACGAGCCCCATATAACGACAGCCGGGCTGCTGGAGCGCTACCGCGGCGACGAGCAGGGCCGGCACCTCGGCAAACTCGCGGCCGTCGAGCTGCCTGAGGAAGACGATTTCGACCCGGCGGCGGAACTCATGGCCTGCCTTGACCAGCTGGCGCTGGCGGGGCGCCGCGAGAGAATCGATTTTTTAATTGAAAAACAGAAGCTTAGCTCACTGACCGATGACGAAAAAAGCGAACTCAGGCAATTGCACTAGCGCGCTGAATCGTCGGGAATTTCTGGCTCAGGCTCTGTCAAAAGTAGTATAATTGGTCGTTTGTATTCATCACTTGGAGGTCCTCTGGCCTTGAGCGAAAAACGTGCAGCAATTGGCGGCAGCAAACAGGCGCAGCAACTCAAAGACCTGATTGCCCGCGGCAAGGAACAGGGGTTTCTGACCTACGCCGAGGTCAATGATCACCTGCCGAACGACATCGTCGATCCGGAGCAGATCGAAGATATCGTCAACATGATCAATGACATGGGCATCACGGTGTACGAGAAGGCGCCGGAGGCCGAGGAAATCCTGCTGTCCGACGCGGCCGTCTCGAATGACGACGACGCCGCGGAAGAAGCCGAAGCCGCTCTCGCCAGCGTCGACGCCGAATTCGGCCGGACGACCGACCCCGTGCGCATGTACATGCGCGAGATGGGTACCGTGGAACTCCTGACGCGCCAGGGCGAAATCGAAATCGCCAAGCGCATCGAGGACGGCCTCAACCAGGTCAAGTGGCACATGTGCCACTTTCCGCCGACCATCGAGAAATTGCTCGGGGTCGCTGATGCGGTCCAGGCCGAAGAGACGCGCATGCAGGACTTCGTGGTCGGCTTCATCGACCCGAACGAGCCCGACGAGATCAAGCCGCCGGCGCCAAAAAGCGACGATGACGAAGAGGTCGTGGATACTGGTCCGGATCCCGAAGAGGTCAAGGCTCGCGTCAAGGTTATCCGCCGCCTGCACAAACGCTCGCTGACCTACATCGAGAAGTACGGCCTCAAAGACAAGAAGACCGTCAAGCTGCAGGGCCAAATCGCCGACCAGCTGATGGAAATCAAGCTGGCTCCGAAGCTGTTCGACCTGCTGGTTCGTAACCTGCGCGGCATCGTGTCGATCATTCGCAGCCAGGAACGTCTGATCATGCAGATCTGCGTCCGCGACGCGGGTATGCCACGCAAGGACTTCCTTGCCAGCTTCCCGAAGAGTGAGACCGATCTCAACTGGATCGACAAGCACATTCGCGCCAAGCGCAAGCACTCTTCGACACTGGCGAGGCTCAAAGACGACATCCTGCGCGCGCAGCGCAAGCTGATCGGCGTCGAGGAAGCCACGCGGCTCAAGATCGCCGAGATCAAGGAGATCAACCGGCAGATGTCGATTGGCGAAGCCAAGGCGCGCCGGGCGAAAAAGGAAATGGTCGAAGCTAACCTGCGCCTCGTCATTTCTATCGCCAAGAAGTACACGAATCGCGGCCTGCAGTTCCTCGACCTGATCCAGGAGGGCAACATCGGCCTCATGAAGGCCGTGGACAAATTCGAGTATCGGCGCGGTTATAAGTTCTCGACCTACGCCACCTGGTGGATTCGACAGGCCATTACCCGGTCGATCGCCGACCAGGCGCGCACGATCCGCATCCCGGTGCACATGATCGAAACGATCAACAAGCTCAACCGCATTTCCCGGCAGATGCTGCAGGAGATGGGGCGCGAGCCGCTTCCTGACGAACTCGCCGAGCGCATGGAAATGCCGGAGGACAAGGTTCGCAAGGTGCTCAAGATCGCCAAGGAGCCGATTTCGATGGAGACGCCGATTGGCGACGACGAGGACTCGCACCTTGGCGACTTTATCGAGGACCAGACCGTACACTCGCCGGTGGATTCGGCGACCTCGCAGGGCCTGCGCGAAACCACGCACAACGTGTTGGCCGGGCTGACGCCGCGCGAAGCCAAGGTGCTGCGCATGCGCTTCGGTATCGACATGAATACCGACCACACGCTCGAAGAGGTCGGCAAGCAGTTCGACGTCACGCGTGAGCGTATTCGCCAGATCGAGGCCAAGGCGCTCCGCAAGCTGCGGCACCCGACGCGCTCCGACCAGCTGCGCAGCTTCCTGCTGGAGGACTGACCTCCCCCGTCATTGCCAACGCTCCCGTCATTGCGAGCGCAGCGAAGCAAACTAAAAAGCCGGGCTAAGCCCGGCTTTTTTTATTTCGAGCCAAAGTCTATTGGCCGCACGACTTCCAGCGCCTTGCGGCGTTGCGTGTGAAAGTCTTCCTTCTCGATAAAGGCGACGAAATCCTCAAAGCCCAGGGGTTGCGAGTAGTAGTAACCTTGCGCGAAGTCGCAGTCATTCTGACGCAGGAACTCGAATTGCAGGATAGTCTCGACGCCTTCTGCGATTGCGGTCTTGCCCATCTCGTGCGCCATGCGAATGATCGTGCGGCAGATCTTGTCCGAGGGATCTCCGGCGCCGATCCGGTCAACAAATGACCGGTCGATCTTGATGACGTCGAAGGGTAACTGCTGCAGGTAGCTCAGCGACGAGTAACCTGTCCCGAAATCGTCAATGGCGACCCGGACGCCCCGCTCGCGCAGTTCGCGCAGAATATAGATCGCCGTGTCGCGATTCTGCGCGACGGTCGTTTCGGTGACCTCGAGCTGCAGATAGGCCGGGTTGATATCAAACCGTTGCAGCGGCTCGAGCACGTCGGACACAAAGCTCCCTTCGCGGAGCTGGCGAGCGGATACGTTTATCGAGACCGGGCCCGGATGCAGCCGTTTCTCCAGAACGCGCTTCAGGTCGCGGCAGGTTTGCTCGATGACCCAACTACCGATCTCGACAATCAGATCGGAATCCTCGGCAAGCGGCACAAACTCGGCCGGCGAGATGAGCCCCTCGGTCGGGTGGTTCCAACGCAGCAGCGCCTCGGCGCCTTCGATGTTCCCCGTGGAGATATCCATCTGGGGCTGGTAGCAGACCTTGAGGTCTCTGTTCGCAAACGCGGCCCGCAGTTCACGTTCAAGGCCGATCTTGCGACGACTTTCAGCGTTGAGCTGGACACTGAAGAATTCGAAGCGAGCGCGACCCGATTCCTTCGCACGATACATGGCCATGTCCGCGTTCTTGAGTAGCGTCTCGACGCTGTCGCCGTCGTCCGGGAACATGACGATACCGATACTGCCACTGACGAAATGATCTTCGCCCTGCACAGAGAACGACTCGCCGATGCGCTTCAGTAATCGCGTTGCTGTTGAGCGAACGTGCGCTTCGCCATCGACGTGCGGCATGATCACGACGAACTCGTCGCCGCCGAGCCTGGAGACCGTGTCGCTGTCCCGAACCTCGGTGACAATTCGTTCGGCTGCCTGCTGCAGCACGACATCACCGATTGAATGACCATGCAGGTCGTTAATTTCCTTGAATCGATCAAGATCGAGATACAGTAAGGCGCCCGTCGAGTTATCACGACGGGTTTGCACAATCTGCTGCTCGAGACGGTCTTTGAGCAGTTGTCGGTTGGGCAATCCTGTAAGGCCATCGTAGTGGGCCTGCCTGTACAGGGCCTCCTCGCGCTCGGCGCTGGCAAGTGCGACGGCGAACCGACCCGCCAGGTCGACGCAGAGCTTCATGCTGTCACGTTCCATGCTCATCTCGCTAGCGGTTCCGAGCAGCAGGATGCCCTTGAGGTCATCATCGAGTACTACGGGAATCAGCAGGACGTGACTGACGTCATAACTGAGAAAGCGCTCCTTGTACGGCGCCACCGAAGGACTCACCTCCTCGACGGACACCTGGCGAGGCTGGCACCAGTTGTGTCCGAGCTCCATGGGCAACGGCATCCGCTCGTGCACGAATTCCTCTCCGTTCAGGGAGATCATCTTGGCCCAGTGCGGCGTGTCGTTGTCCCGCGCA